>Ga0209390_10000213_pt1 | contig 107349 bp, 107 predicted proteins | sample BON01_FD_187212 | JGI IMG/M metagenome (GOLD analysis project Ga0209390, IMG submission 187212) | Freshwater microbial communities from Lake Bonney liftoff mats and glacier meltwater in Antarctica - BON-01 (SPAdes) (version 2) | ecosystem: Environmental > Aquatic > Freshwater > Ice > Glacier...
CGGCCAGTATCGGCGACAGAAAGGATCTCTACTTCGGGTCTGTATCTATGGTCGGTCATAGTGCCGGATTTAAACTGAAATCGTCAGCTCAAAAAGACGGCCCCCGGCATAGGCTTACGATGAACCTCTATCATTGCATGATTGAACTGCGCCCAGAGGCGCGTGCGCTGGCCTTTGCACAGGCTTGCGGCCAATGGCTTGACCATGTCCAGGCCGAGGGGCTGATCACCGGCTGGCGGCTGATGCGGCGGAAGTTCGGGCTGGCTTCGGGCCAGCACACCGATTTCTTGTTGGAGATTCAAATCCCCGGCCTTGGCATGCTGGATACGGCCTTTGTTGCGCTGGCCTTGGCGGATGAAAAGGCAACGCGCCACTATGACCAAATGCACGGCATGATAGCAAGGGCGGATGTGGGGCTTTACCGCCCTTACCCGGACCCAACGCAACGCGAACGCATCGCCTTGATCTAAGGCTGGGCGGGCGATACATCCGCCCTATGGAAAAACTTCATATCATCGGCGGCGGAATGGCCGGATCCGAAGCCGCTTGGCAGGCCGCGCAGATGGGCGTGCCCGTCGTGATCCACGAAATGCGCCCTCTGGTCGGCACCTTCGCCCACCGCACGGGTGATTTTGCGGAAATGGTCTGCTCAAACTCGTTCCGATCTGATGATGACGAAAGCAATGCCGTGGGCCTTTTGCATTGGGAAATGCGTGCGGCGGGTGGGCTGATCATGGAGGTGGCCAACCAACATCGCTTGCCCGCAGGTGGCGCACTGGCGGTGGACCGCGATCCCTTTGCCGCCGCGGTGACGGCCCGGCTGAAGTCACATCCACTGATTTCCTGCGAAAATCAGGAAGTTACCGAACTGCCTTCATCCGGCCAATGGATCATTGCGACTGGCCCGTTGACCTCTGGCAGCTTGGCGTCCTCCATCCGATCCGCCACCGGGGCTGAAGCCTTAGCATTTTTTGACGCCATCGCCCCCATCGTCTACGCCGATAGCATCGACATGGACAAAGCCTGGCTGCAAAGTCGCTATGACAAGGGCGAAACGCTGGAAGAGCAGACCGCCTATATCAATTGCCCGATGACAAAAGACGAATACTACGCCTTTATCGACGCCCTTTTGGCAGCGGAAAAGACCGAGTTCCGCCCCGATGAAACCGCAGGTTATTTCGACGGCTGCCTGCCGATCGAGGTTATGGCCGAAAGGGGCCGCGAGACGCTGCGCTTTGGCCCGATGAAGCCTGTGGGTCTGACCAACCCACATAACCCGATGAAACCCTATGCCGTGGTGCAACTGCGCCGCGACAACAAACTGGGGACGCTTTACAACATCGTCGGCTTTCAGACCAAGATGAAGTACGGAGCGCAAACCACTGTTCTTAAAATGATTCCCGGCCTGAACGACGCCAGCTTTGCTAGGCTTGGCGGCATTCACCGTAACACGTTCATCAACTCTCCCACGTTGCTGGATGACCGGATGCGCCTGCGCAGCCAACCCAACATCCGCTTTGCAGGCCAGATCACCGGCGTCGAAGGCTACGTCGAATCGGCCGCGATGGGTCTGCTTGCGGGCCGCATGGCGGCGGCGGAAATCCTTGGCCGCGACCTGCCGCCTCCACCGCCCGAAACTGCCACTGGCGCGTTGATCACCCATATCACCGGCGGGGCTGAGGCGAAAACCTTTCAGCCGATGAACGTCAATTTCGGCCTTTTCCCTCCGATTGACGCCAAAGGCGGGCGCCGGGGCCGCAAAGACCGCTACAAGGCCTATACCGACCGCGCCAAAGACGCGTTCACCGAATGGCTTTCGTAACCCGCTTTGCGCCCTCTCCCACCGGCCCCCTTCATCTGGGCCACGCCTATTCCGCGATTTTGGCGCATGATATGGCGCGGGCCACAGGCGGGCAGTTCATTCTGCGTATGGAAGACACCGATCTTGAGCGGTGCAAACCGGCCTATGAGACCAGCGTTCTTGAGGATCTGGCGTGGTTGGGGCTGACCTGGGACGCAGTTTTGCATCAGGCCCCGAACATCACGGCCTACAACACCCGGTTAGAGCGATTAGCAGAGATGGGCCTGCTTTACCCCTGTTCGTGCACGCGCGCCGACATCCGCGCCGCCCTTGCCGCCCCGCAAGAGGGGGTTACCCATGCCGTCTATCCCGGCTTGTGCAGGGGGCGCCTGATGGCCAGCCGCACCCCCGGCGATGCGCTGCGGTTGGATCTGGCAGCGGCGTTGGCCAGCCTAAAGGACAAGGATCTGAGCTTTGCCGAAACCGGGCCCAAACAGCCCGGGCTGCACTGCGTGGATCCGACCGTCGCACTGGCCGAAATCGGCGATATCATCGTGAATCGCAAAGGAGAGGATATTGTCGCCTATTTCCTTGCCTCGGCATTTGATGATGCAGATCAAGGGATTACCCATGTGATCCGGGGCGAAGATCTGTTCGCCTTTACCCCTATTCAGGTCATCTTGCAGCACCTGTTCGGCTTGCCCACGCCGATCTATCACCACCACATCCTGATCCGCGATGGCATTGGCAAGCGGTTGGCCAAGCGCGATGATGCCCGCGCCTTGGCCAAATTCCGGGCCGAAGGCGCAACACCCGACGAGATTCGCCGGATGGTCGGGCTATAGCGGCTGGCTCAGGATCACTTCCGCGCCGTCCCGCACCGCCGTGTAGAAACACGACCGCCGGTTGGTGTGGCACGCGGGGCCAGTCTGATCCACCAGCGCCAAAAGGCAATCGCGGTCACAATCCAACCGTAGCTCAACCAGCTTTTGCACATGGCCCGAGGTCTCACCCTTGATCCAAAACGCGGCGCGAGAGCGACTCCAATAGGTCACCCGCCCCGTCGCAATCGTCTGCGCTACGGCGTCCGCATTCATATAGGCCAGCATCAACACTTCACCCGTGACATGATCCTGCGCGATGCAGGGAATTAACCCGGCGGCGTCAAATTTCAGGCGGGCTGGGTCAAAGGGCATCGCGGTTCTCCTTGGCGCGGGGGGCATCAGGGGCTACATAACACCCGCGGAGGACATGTGATGAGCGACGCAGACTTGGTCAAGCTATATTCCGGGCGCATTCTTGCGCTGGCGGCGGATATTCCGCATTTGGGGCGGTTGGCGGCCCCGCAAGGCACATCGCGGCGGCGCTCACCGCTTTGCGGCTCCACCGTCACGGTGGATGTTGTGATGCGCGATGGCCGGGTGGCGGAATTTGCCCAAGACGTAAAGGCCTGCGCCTTGGGTCAGGCGGCAGCCGCGGTCTTGGGCGGCGCTGTTCTGGGCCGCACGCTGGCGGAGTTGCAAGCCGCCCGCGATGCGTTGCGCGCCATGCTGGCAGACGGCGGCCCCATGCCTGCCGCCCCCTTTGCCGACTACGAAGTGCTGATCCCGGCGCGCGACTATCGCAACCGCCACGCCTCGATCCTGCTGGCGGTTGAGGCGGCCTGTGAGGCCGTTATCGCCGCTGAAAGCGTATAAAAAAAACCGCCGCACACCGGGTTGCGGTGGCGGCGGCAAGTGGCGTGTCTGGGCGCGCTAAGAGCGGGCAATCTTCTCGGGACAGAGCGGGATCGCGGGCGCGCGCAGGGGTTCAGACCGCAGGCAAAAACGTCAGGCAGCGCCCGGCAAGGCAAGGGCTGCGAAAAGCATCAAGAACAGCGCGGCAATCCCCAGAACATCTTCGGCAAGCGACGGCTCGTAACGGGCGGTCATGGTCTTGATGCGGACTATCATGCTGTGTCTCCTATGCTTTGTTCCTTTATTGTTCTCATATTAGATACGGTATGTAAAGAACTTTTTAAGAACATTTGAGAACATAGGAAAAACACAGCGACTCGCGGCGTTTATCCAACCGAGATCAGACGGATCGCCCGGTCCTGATCCAACAGCCACAACAGCAGACGCGCGGCCTTGCCCCTAGGGCTCTCCAGCGTCGGGTCCGTGGTCAAAAGCGCGCGCGCATCTGACTGCGCGATGGCCATCAAGGCCGATTGCCGCTCCATATCGGCCACGCGAAACCGGGGCAGGCCCGATTGCGCCGTGCCGATCAGATCGCCCGCGCCGCGCATCGCCAGATCTTCCTCGGCAATGCGAAAGCCGTCTTCGGTGTCGCGGATGGTCTTCAGCCGCCGCTCTCCCCCTTCGGTCAGGGGGGCCTGATACATCAACAGACAGGTCGATTCCGCCTCGCCGCGCCCCACCCGGCCGCGCAGCTGATGCAGCTGGGCAAGGCCAAAAATCTCGGCCCTCTCAATCACCATGATCGTGGCATTGGGCACGTTCACCCCCACCTCGATCACCGTTGTCGCCACCAAGACAGACGTCTCCCCGGCCACAAACCGCGCCATCGCTGCGTCTTTTTCGGCCGCAGGCATCTGGCCGTGCACCAGCCCCACCCGGCCCTCACCCAAAGCCGCGCGCAGGGTCTGAAACCTCTCCACCGCCGAGGTCAGGTCCATCACCTCGGATTCTTCAACCAAAGGGCAGACCCAATAGGCCTGTTTGCCCTCGGCCACGGCGCGGCGCAGGTGGCCCACCACCTCATCAATCCGGCCCGTCACCACCAAAGCCGTCTTGATCGGCTTTCGCCCCGCCGGCTTTTCGTCCAGCACCGAGACATCCATATCGCCATAACTGGCCAGCGCCAGACTGCGCGGAATGGGCGTGGCGGTCATCACCAGCACATCCGCCGCCTGCCCTTTTGCGCCCAATTCCATCCGCTGTGCGACGCCAAAGCGGTGCTGCTCATCCACCACCGCCAGCCGCAGATCGGCAAAAACCACGTCCTTTTGAAAGACCGCGTGGGTGCCAACCAGAATTTGCGTCCGCCCTGCCGCGAGATCGGCCAGTTTGGCCGCGCGATCCGCCCCCTTGTCCCGCCCGGTCAGGATATTCAGCCGCACGCCCGCCGCCGCAGCCAAAGGCTCCAACCCCTCATAATGCTGACGCGCCAGAATTTCGGTGGGCGCCATCATCACGCCCTGCCCGCCCGCCTCTGCCGCCACCAACAGCGCCATAAAGGCCACCAGCGTCTTGCCCGCCCCCACATCACCTTGCAAAAGACGGTTCATCCGCAAAGGCGCGGCCATATCGGCGGCAATCTCTTGGATCGCCCGGGATTGCGCAGTGGTGGGCGCATAGGGCAGCCTTTTCAACACCTTGGCTTGGAGCAGGCCGGTGCCGTGGCTTTCAATGCCCTTGCCACGCCGCAAGGTTTGCCGGGCCAAAGACAGCGTCAGCTGATGGGCAAAGAACTCATCATAGGCCAGCCGCGCCCGTGCCGGATGACTGGCCACCAACGCCGCCGCATCTTGCGGCTGATGCGCTGCCGTCACCGCCGCGTGCCAATCGGGCCAACCCTCGCGGGCCTTTAACGCGGGGTCGATCCATTCGGGCAGGTCCGGCGCGCGGGCAAGGGCCGCGTGAACAGCCTTGTGGATCACCTTTTGGGTGACCCCGGAGGTCATCGCGTAAACCGGCTCATATTTCGGCAGATCACCCGCCTCTTCGGGGCGCAGGATATGATCGGGATGCACCATCTGCGCCACGCCATCAAAGGTCTCGATCTTGCCCGAAAGGATGCGCCTTTGCCCCGTTGGCATCAGCTTTTCCAGATATTCGCCCCGGGCATGAAAGAAAACCGCAGCCCATTCCAGCATCGTATCGCGCACCATCACGCGCGCCGCACCGCCTTTGCGACGGGCCGGGATATGCGCGCCAATGGTCACCTCAACCGTCACCGTGGTGGGAAAGGCGGCCCCCTGAACCGTGTCGCGGCGGCGGCGGTCGATGCCGGCATAGGGCAAAAGATACAGCAAATCCTTGGGTCTATGCACCGCCAGCCCTTCAAAAGCCTGGGCGGTTTTGGGGCCAATGCCCTCCAGCGTTTCCAACTTGGCAAACAGCGGGAAAAGCAGCTCTGGCCTGCTCATGTGGGGGAGATGAGGGCAAGCCACTCATCCTCGTCTATGGTGCGGACACCCAGCTTCGCGGCCTCTTTCGCCTTTGATCCCGCCCCGGGCCCGGCAATCAACAGATCGGTCTTGGCGCTGACACTGCCTGAGACCTTGGCACCCAAAGCCTCGGCCCGGGCTTTAGCCTCGGCCCGCGTCATCTTTTCCAGCGTGCCGGTAAACACCACCGTTTTGCCCGCAACGGGGCTGTCCGTCGCCGCGGCGGCAACCGGCTCGATGGTCAGATAGCCAACCAATTTATCAATGGCGGCGCGTTCGGCAGGGTTGGCAAAGGCATCTGTCAGGCTGGTTGCAAGGGTTTTTCCAACTCCGTCAATGCCGGTCAATTCTTCCCATTGCACCGTATCCGGGCGGGCATTTGTCATCGCCACCTCAAACGCATCCCAAGTGCCATAGTGCCGCGCCATCAAGCTGGCGGCCGCCTCGCCCGCGTGGCGAATGCCCAGTGAGAAGATCAGACGATCCAAGGGAATGCGCCGCTTTACCTCAATCGCGGCGAAGAGTTTGGCAACCGAAGTTTCGCCAAACCCACCCCGATTTTTCAGTTTTTTCAGGGGATTATCAGCATCTCTTCGTGCAAGGCTGAAAATGTCGGCGGGGGTTTTCACCGGCAGATCCTGGTCGTGAAAAAAGAACTCCACCTGCTTGGCCCCCAAGCCTTCGATATCAAACGCATTGCGCGAGACGAAATGCTTTAACCGCTCCACCGCCTGGGCCGGGCAGATAAGGCCCCCGGTGCAGCGGCGGATCGCGTCGCCCTCTTCGCGATGGGCGGGGCTTTTGCATTCGGGGCAAATCGTTGGAAACGCAAAGGGCGTGGCAGTATCCGGCCGGCGCGTCAGGTCAACATCGGCAATTTTCGGGATCACATCGCCCGCGCGGTAGACCTGCACCCAGTCGCCAATGCGAATGTCTTTGCCGTCGCGGATGGTCTGGCCTTTGGCATCCCGCCCGGCGATGTAATCCTCGTTGTGCAAGGTTGCGTTCGACACGACAACGCCGCCCACCGTCACCGGAGCCAGCCGCGCCACGGGCGACAAAGCCCCGGTGCGCCCCACCTGAATGTCGATCCCCTCCAGCCGCGTCCAGGCCAGTTCGGCGGGAAATTTATGCGCGATGGCCCAGCGGGGCGTGGCAGAGCGGAACCCAAGCCGGGCTTGCAGGCCCAGATCATTCACCTTGTAGACAACCCCATCGATGTCATAGCCCAGCGTCGCACGTTGGGCTTCTATATGGCGATAATGGGCCAGCAAAGCCTCTGGCCCATCACAAAGCGTGGTCAGATCATTGGTTTTGAAGGTTAAAGATTTAAGTCTGGAAATCGCCTCAAACTGTGTTTTGGCCAGCAGGGCAGACAGTTGCCCCCAGCTGTAGGCGAAAAAGCGCAAAGGGCGGGCAGCGGTGATTTTGGCGTCCAACTGGCGCAAGGATCCCGCGGCCGCATTTCGCGGGTTGGCAAAGGTCTTGTCACCGCTGGCAGTTTGACGTGCATTCAAGTCCAAGAAATCGGCATGGCTCATGTAAACCTCGCCGCGCACCTCAAGCACCTCCGGCGCGCCTGTCAGGTGCTGCGGAATATCGGTGATGGTGCGCGCGTTCTCGGTTACGTTTTCGCCAACCTCGCCATCCCCACGGGTTGCGGCTTGCACTAAATCGCCGTTTTCATACCGCAAAGACAGCGAAAGCCCGTCAATCTTTGGTTCTGCGGTGAACAACAAAGGCCCGGTATGGCCAAGGAATTTCCGCACGCGGTCTTCAAAGTCAGTTATATCGGCATAATCAAAGGCGTTTTCCAGCGACAGCATCCGCACCGAATGGGGGATCTTGCCAAACCCATCGGCCACCGGGCCGCCCACCATCGCGGTTGGGCTTTTCTGCGTCATAGCCCGTTCGATGGCCGGAAACGCCGCCTCTAACGCCGCAAGGCGCTGCTTCATCCGGTCATAGGCCGCGTCATCAAGTGTCGGCGCGTCATCGCGGTGATAGGCGGTGTTGGCATCCAGAACGACCTGCACCAGATCCGCCCATTCAGAGGCGGCTTCAGCCTCTGTCAGATCTTTGACCATTCGCTGCATGCCGTGCACCTGCCCCTTGCTTTCCAGACCGTTTTACGGGGCCGGTCGGCAGAGGTCTAGGGTCACCGGAAGGTTCAGGCACTGGCAGCCAAGCGCGGCGCAGTTCCCGCCAAACCGACAGGGTCGCGCAACACATAGCCCCTGCCCCAGACGGTTTCCATATGGTTGTCGCCGCCCGTCGCCTCGGCCAGCTTCTTGCGCAGCTTGCAGATGAAAACGTCGATAATCTTCAATTCCGGCTCATCCATCCCGCCATAGAGGTGGTTCAGAAACATCTCTTTGGTCAACGTGGTGCCCTTGCGCAGGCTCAGCAGCTCCAGCATCTGATATTCCTTGCCGGTCAGATGCACCGGCTTGTTGTCCACATCCACCGTTTTGGCATCAAGGTTCACATTGACGCGCCCGGTCCGGATGATCGATTGGCTATGCCCTTTGGAGCGCCGAATGATCGCATGAATGCGCGCGACCAATTCTTCACGGTGAAAGGGTTTGGTCATGTAATCATCGGCACCAAAGCCAAAGCCCTTCAGCTTGCTTTCGGTGTCATCAGAGCCCGAGAGAATCAGGATGGGCGTTTCAACCTTGGCCAGACGAATCTGCCGCAACACCTCATGCCCGGAAATATCTGGCAGGTTCAGGTCCAGCAAGATCAGGTCGTAATCATAGAGTTTTGCCAGATCGATGCCGTCTTCGCCCAGATCGGTGCAATAGACGTTCAGATTTGCATGAGTCAGCATCAATTCGATGCTGCGCGAGGTGGTTGGGTCATCTTCGACAAGGAGAATGCGCATGGTTGAAAGCTCCGCTAGGTCTGACAGGGGTGTTCTTCGTTAACGACATTGGCGGGCAATGGTTAACGCGAAGTTACTTTGCCTGACCTCAAAGGAAAAACAACCTAAAGTTGTCTATATTTCTGAATTGTCGTCACTTTCAGCGCTTTAACTCCGTGCGATTCGACGGCATTGCACCAAAGATCAAACTCTTCCTCCGATAATTCATACCGCTCCAACGCCTCTGTGCGTGCAATCAGCCCGTAAAGCACGGCCCGCACCACAATCGCCTTGCGACTGGCCACCCAGCGGCGGGTCTCGGCCGGCGGCAAATCGGCGCGTGACAGAATGGTGCCGTCGGGCAAGTTCACCTGCCGCGGGCCATCGACGCGTTTTAGATACATGGAGCCAACCTTTGTCCGTTGCTGTCTTTGGACGCAGGCTGACGCAACAGCCTTAAGCAAAGCTGAAAGCCGGGGGTTGAGAGTAGGCAGCATTTTCCTATATTGCTCTGGAAACCCTATTTCCCCGCATATTGGACAGTGTGATGCCCCGCGACCTCCCTTTGAACTCGCTAGGATTTGCCAAAACGCCTGCGGAGACGCGGGTGGTTGTGGCGATGTCGGGGGGGGTGGATTCCTCGGTAGTGGCGGCGATGCTGAAGGATGAGGGTTATGACGTCGTCGGCGTCACCTTGCAGCTTTATGATCATGGCGCGGCTTTGGCCAAGAAGGGCGCTTGCTGCGCCGGGCGCGATATTCACGACGCGCGCCGCGTGGCCGAGACCATGGGGTTTGCGCATTATGTGCTGGATTATGAGAATGTGTTCCGCGAGGCGGTGATCGAAGAGTTTGCCGATGCTTACCTCTCGGGCGCGACGCCGGTGCCGTGCATTCGCTGCAATGAGCGGGTGAAGTTCAAGGATCTGCTGGCGACGGCCAAGGATCTGGAGGCTGATTGCATGGCCACGGGGCATTATATTCAGCGCAAGGTCGGGGTTGGGCCGGAGTTGCATCAGGCGGCGGATGGCGCGCGGGATCAGAGTTATTTTCTGTTCTCCACCACGGCTGAGCAGTTGGGGTATTTGCGCTTTCCCTTGGGCCATCTGGTCAGCAAGGCGGAGACGCGGGCGCTGGCGTTGAAATACGGGCTGCCGGTGGCGGATAAGCCGGACAGTCAGGATATCTGTTTCGTGCCGGACGGGAATTATGCGGCGGTGATCGAAAAGCTGCGGCCGGGGGCGGCGGATCCGGGCGAGATCGTGGATCTGGAGGGCCGGGTTTTGGGCACGCATCGCGGCGTGATCCACTATACGATCGGGCAGCGGAAGGGGTTGGGGATCGGCGGGATGGTCGATCCTTTGTATGTTGTGCGGCTGGATCCGGCGTTGCGGCGTGTGGTGGTGGGGCCGAAGGAGGCGTTGTCGACGCGGATTATTCCGGTGCGGGAGATCAACTGGCTGGGGGATGAGGCGTTTGACTCTCGCGATGTGTGGGAGTTGGAGGTGAAGGTGCGGTCTACGCGGGCACCTCGGGCGGCTTTGGTGCGGCCTTTGGGGCCGACCACGGCGGAGGTGGAGTTGTTGGCGCCGGAGGATGGGGTCAGCCCGGGGCAGGCTTGTGTATTTTATGCGAGTGAGGGTAGCCGGGTGTTTGGCGGCGGATGGATCTGGCGGGGCTGACATCCCCGCGGGAAATACCCCGTATTACCATTTCATTTCAGATACCTGACTAGGGCGTGTTGACGTTTGAGGATTCCCAAATCTCGCTCTAACTGATTCACTGTTGCCAACATGGGAGGCAACCTTGTTCCGCACCGCATTGACCGACGCCCAGTGGGCAACCATCGCCCCGCACTGCCTTGGCCGCGCATGCGATCCCGGCCGCACTGGACCAGCCCCCCGTCTATTCGTCGAGGCTGTGCTGTGGATAGCACGCACGGGCTGCCCTTGGCGCGACCTGCCAGAAGATTTCGGCAAGTGGAATTCGGTATTCAAGCGGTTTCGTAGATGGGTAAAAGCTGATGCTTTCTATCGTATGTTCAGAGCATTAGGCGAAGATGCCGACTTCGAATACACGATGATTGACGGCACCATCGTCAAAGTCCACCGCCATGGACAGGGCGCAAAAGGGGGACTCAAAGTCAGGCCATCGGGCGATCTCGTGGTGGCATGACTACCAAAATCATGGCCCTGACGGACGCGCTTGGCAACCTGGTCGACTTCCTGCTGATACCCGGCCAGGCTCACGATCTGCGCGGCACGGCGGCGCTCATCGAAGGCCTGTCCTGCGGAAAACTCCTAGCCGATCGGGCATTCGACGCGAACTGGCTGCGCTACGCGCTGGCGGAGGCAAGGATTGAGGCAGTCATCCCGCCCAAGTCCAACCGCCGCTTTCCCGCCGAGTTCGACCGCGACACCTACAAGTGGCGGCACCTAATCGAGAATTTCTTTGGAAAGCTCAAGGAATACAGGGGTATCGCCACCAGATGCTGCAAAACCGACACCAGTTTCACCGCACTCATTGCCATCGCAGCAACTGTCATCCGCCTCCAGTGAACGTCAACACGCCCTAACTTATTCAGGGGTTATTAAGCTTTGCAAAGGGCGGTTGGGGGCGCTGCCCCCGTCGCCTTTGGCGACTCCCCCGGGATATTTGGACAGAGAGGAAGGGGCTTGGTCAGGGCGTATTGAGATGCGTCAGGACGGAGACTGCGGCGCGCAGGCCGGGGGGCGTGTCGCCGCGACCGAGGAGGGTCATGGTTTGGCGCAGGGCCGGGCCTTGGGGTCCGGGGCCGTTTTCCAAAAGGTTTTGAAGGGCGGGGGCGATTTGGGCGGGGCGGCAAGCCTTGCCGATGAATTCGGGGATCGTGCGGGTGTTTGTCACGAGGTTAACAAGCGTTACGGTGTCGATTTTGGCCATGCGGCGCATCAGCCAAAGGGTCAGCGGCGCCATGTCATAGGCGATGACCATAGGGCAGTTTTGCGCGGCGAGTTCCAGGCTGACGGTGCCAGAGGCGGCGAGCGCGGCGTTGGCCGCGGCGAAGGCGGCGGTTCGGGCGGCGAGGGTTGGGGCGGGCAGGATTATGGGGTTTCCGGGCCAGTCTTTGGTGGCTTTGCGGACGGTATCGGCAAGGTAGGCCGGGGTGGGCAGGAGGATGCGCAGATCGGGGTATGTTTTGGCGATCTGGTGCAGGGTTTGGCCGAAGGGGGGGATGAGGCGGGTGATCTCTCCCCTGCGGGAGCCGGGGAGTGTGGCGATCAGGGGGGCGGTTTCAGCGATGCCATGGGAGTGGCGGAAGGCGGCGGCGTCTTCGGGCGTGGCTATGGGTTCGGCGGTGACGGGGTGGCCTACAAAATCGCAGGTCATGCCGGCGGCGGTCATATAGGGCGGCTCGAACGGTAGCAGCGCGAGGACGTGGTCGATGACGCGGGCCATTTTGACCGCCCTGCCCGGCCGCCACGCCCAGACCGAAGGGGCGACGTAGTGGATGGTTCTTTGGCCGGGTCGGGCTGATTTCACCAGTTTGGCGACGCGGAGGCAGAAATCGGGGCTGTCTATGGTGATGAGGGCGGCGGGGTTGGCGGCGAGGGCAGCTTCGGCGGATTGGCGGATGCGGCGTTTTAGGGCGCGGTATTTGGGCAGGACTTCGGCTATTCCCATGATGGAGAGTTCCTGCATGGGAAAGAGGCTGGTGAGGCCTTCGGCCTGCATCGCCGGGCCGCCGATGCCTGCGAAGGTGCAGCCGGGGGCAAGGGTTTTCAGGCCGGACATGAGGGCGGCCCCAAGGCGGTCGCCGGAGGGTTCGCCTGCGATCAGGAAGAAGTGCGGGGAGGTCATGGTGGCGTGATCTCGACCACCGCGCCGGTGATGTTCTCTATTGGAATGAAGCCAAGGCCACCGACCGCAAGGCCAAAGCGGCTGTCCAGCGCGTTGTCGCGGTTGTCACCGAGGACGAAGACATGGTTGGGGGGGACAGTGATTTCGGACGTGAAATCGCCGGGGCTATCGGACATCAGATCGAGGATGTCGTAGGTGACACCATCAGGCAGGGTTTCAGTGGCGCGGGTGATCGCACAAGTCTCGCCCGCAGGGGTGGGCGTGGAGCAGCGAGGGAAGTTTCCCGTAGGTTCGGGAAACATACTTTGTTCGTAAGCGGTTGCGGGAATTTGCGGTAAGGGTGTGCCGTTAAGGATAACTTGCCCGTCGGTGATCTGGATCGTGTCGCCGGGCTGACCGATCAGGCGGAAGAGAAAGGGAATGTCAGGTTTGGTCGGGTGGCGGAAGACGATGATCTGACCCCGCAGCGAGCTGGCGTTTGTGTAGACGATGACGCAGGCGCCGGGTTCCAGCGCGGGTTTCATGCTGCCAGAGACGGGCTGGAAGGATTGAAACTCTCCGGTCACGCATTTCAGGCAGAAGCAAAGGGCGCTGGCGGGGGCCGCGGTAAGGGTGAGGGCGGCGGCGAGGATCAGGCGCATGGGCGTTACCTCTGGGCGGGGGTGCGGGACCAGAGGAAGAGGCCTTGGTCATTGGCGATTTTCTGCATTTGCGGCAGGTCTAGGGTGAGGGTGTGGCCTGCTTCCCATGCGATGCCTCCCAAGCCTGCGTTTGCGGCGGCTGTGACCGTGGCGGGGCCGATAGTGGGCAGGTCGATGCGGCGGTCTTGGGTGGGTTTGGGGGCTTTGTAGAGGAGGCCCCTGCCCTGTTTTGGGTTTGGTCTTAGGGATTCGGGGATCGTGGACAGGCTGGCGAGCATGGCATCGGTGCCGGTGAGGGTTTCCGTGGCGAGGCAGAGGCCTTGGGCGACGATGCAGCCTTGGCCGACGTCTACGCGGCCTAACGCTTCGGTGATGGCAGCGGCGCGGGTGGCGTCGGCTTGGTCGCGGGATGTGAGTTCGCCTGCGTAGAGGCCTTCGGGCGGGGTCAGGCTGGGGGCGATGTCTGCGGGGCTGGTGATTTCAAACCCGTCTTCTTCGAACAGCGCGATGACTTCACGCAGGGTGGCGTCATCGCCCTGGGCCATGCTTTGCATCAGGCGGGGGACGATTTGGGCGGTTTGGGGGTCGAACAGGGCGGGGTCGAGGCGGGGGCGGCGGACGGCGCCTGCGAAGGCGATTTGGGTGATTTTTGCGGCGTGGAGGGCGGCGAAGAAGGGAAAGAGACGCTCGATGCGGAAGGTGAGGTCGGGGGTCAGGTTTTCGGGCTGAAAACCGTCTAGGGCGGCGATGAAGGGGCGTGTGGGCAGGGCTGCTGTGAGGGCGGCAGGAAGGGCGCCGGAGCCTGCGATGAGGGCGAGGGTCATTTGGGGCCCTTGGGCGTGAGGAAGTTGCGGTCTGAGGCGGCGAGGATGAAATCAGCGATTTCTTGGACCAACGGGCTGTCGGAATCCTCAGTGAGGCGGCGGGCGCGGTCTTGAAAAGCGCCTTCGCCTTGGGCGAGGGTTTGGTAAGCGGCGCGCAGGGCGGTTATCTCGGCGCGTTCCACGCCACGGCGTTTCAGGCCGACCAGGTTCAGACCGTCGAGTTCGCCACGCGGGGCTTGGACGAGGCCGTAGGGGATGACGTCATTGGTGACCATGGTGACCGCGCCGATGATGGCGCCGTGGCCGATGCGGACCCATTGGTGGATGCCTGAAAGGCCGCCGATGATAACGTCGTCGCCAAGGTGGACGTGACCGGCGATGGCGACGTTGTTCACGAGGATCACGCGGTTGCCGATTTGGGCATCGTGGCCGACATGGGCGCCGGTCATGATCAGGCAGTCGTCGCCGACACGGGTGATGCCGCCGCCGCCAGAGGTGCCGGTGTTCAGCGTGGCGCCTTCGCGGATGCGGGCGCGTTGGCCGATGATCAGCTGCGTGCGTTCGCCCGCGAATTTCAGGTCTTGCGGAACTTCGCCAACGGTGGCGAAGGGCCAGATGGTGCTGTCGTCGCCAATGGTGGTCCAACCGGTGATCACGGCGTGGGATTTGACAGTGACGCGGGCGCCAAGGGTGACTTCGGCACCAATCACCGAGAAGGGGCCAATATAGCTTTCTTCGCCGATGGTGGCGCCGTCTTCGACATGGGCCGAGGGGTGAATGACGGCGCGGCCGTGGATGGTCATGAATCAGGCCTTGGGCAGGTCGAACATGGCGGTGAAGGTCGCCTCGCAGGCCAGATCACCGTCGACCATGGCGCGGCCTTCGAATTTCCAGACCTTGCCGCCGCCGCGAACGGCTTTCACATGGAGTTCGAGAACATCGCCGGGCACGACTTTGCGGCGGAATTTCACGCCGTCGACGCCCATGAAGAACACTTTGGCGTTCTTATCGACCAGATCCATCGACAACCCGACGAGCACGCCGGAGGTTTGCGCCATCGCCTCGATGATCATCACGCCAGGAAAGATCGGCATGCCGGGGAAGTGGCCGGTGAACTGCGGCTCGTTGATGGTGACGCATTTGATGCCGACGCAACGGTCATTCACCACGATATCGCGGACCTTGTCGATCAAAAGGAACGGATAACGATGCGGGATGATGCGCTGGATCAGATCCAGATCGGCGCTCATCGGGGCAGCGGCGGGCGTGGTGGCGTCCAAAGTCTGATCTCCTCGCGCAAGGAAGGCGAATGGCTTTTTTCTGTGCTATCAAGTTGGGCGCGGGGTGACAAGCAGGCGCGCGCGCCTTGGCCGCAAACTAGGGTGTTGTCGGGGGCGGTGTTTCGGGATCGGCGGGGGCCTTTTCGGCGGCCACTTCTGGCGGTGGCGGCAAGGCAATGTCGATCCGCGCAATGGCGACATTGGTGATATCCAGCGCAGAGAGCGACATGACGATTGCGCTGTCTGACAGAATGGCCGAGGCCCCGGACTCGGCCAGAACGTCGCCAAGAATCGGAGTTGCCGCCTCAAAAAACCGTTGACGGTCTTCTTCCAGACGGCGCTGGATCGAGCGGGATTTGCCCTCTTGGGCGGCACGGATCTCTTCGACTTTTACATCAAATGCCGAGGTCAGCGCGGCAAAATCGGCGGCGTTCATTGTGGCGCGGCGCTGGGTCAGATCGCGCTCTTCTTTTTCCAGCGCCACTTCGATGCGCCGGTTCTCAGCCGCCAACGTCTTGGCATCGGTCTCGGCCCGGGCCAGCACAGCACGACCCCAGGCGCTTTCCTTGAACAAGCGGTCTTGGTTCAGTGTCAGCAACGGCGGGGCGGTCGCGGGCTGGACGACCGTTTCCGGATCAGCCCCGCCTTGCCCGTCCGTGCTGTCTTGCGCCAGCGCAAAACCGGGCGCAAAGCCTAGACAGTAGCAAACCGCCATCAGGGCCGCAAAAGGCGGCACGGCCGCGCGCATCTTAGAACTTGGTCGAGACGGTAAGGTCGAAGCTTTGTTCTTTGTCATAGGTTTCCTTGACCAAAGCCTTGGAGAAGTTGAAGCGCAACGGCCCAAGCGGGGTTTCCCACAGCAGCGACACGCCGACGGCGACGCGAGGATTGAAGCCGTCATCAACCGCTATAAGGCCAGCGGTGTCATCCAGACTCCAGACCGAGCCGACATCGGCGAAAACGCCGCCGGTCATGCCATATTCTTCGGGCAGACCAAGCGGGAAATCCGCCTCGAACCGGGCGACGACAAAGGCGTTGCCGCCAAGGGCGTCTTCCTGCCCGGTGCCATCGCGCGGGCCAATCCCGCCCGGCTCAAAGCCGCGAATCTTGCCATTGCCAAAGAAACGGTCGGTTACGCGGGTGCCCTGGCCGCCCATCCCGTGAATGTAGCCGCCTTCAAAGATCGCGCGCACGGTGACTTCTTCGTTCAGGATCTTGGTCTCGGCCACGGCCAGCGCGGTCGAGGTCAGATATTCGGTATCGCCGCCAAGCCCGCCCAGTTCCTGCCCAAAGCGGAACAGAAAGCCGCCGTTGGGGTTCAGCCCGGTGATGCGGTTGTCATATTCATAGGTATAGCCCAAGGCGCTGGTCATCAGCGTGCTGCCGTTTACGCCGAGAGTTGTATCAAGAGGATCGACATAACCTCCGGCTTCGGCCACGATGATCGGAGAGTCGCCATTGTAATTGTAGAGTTTGTCTTCGGCCAAACGATAGCGCAGGTCGATGCGCGACTGCTCGCCCACCGGGAAGCCGATGCCAAGGGTCAGCCCGATGTTGCGGGTGCTGTAAAGCGAGTTCTCATTTTCCGAGGTGCGGTAATAGCCGCCAACGGTAAAGCTGAGATCACGGCCCAAAAGCGCGGGTTCGGTGAAAGAGAAGGACGAGTTTTGCGAATCTGCGCCCGAGGTCAGCGCAAGCGAAAGGGCTTGGCCGCGACCAAGGAAGTTCTGTTCGGAAAAGCTGATATTGATGGCGGTGCCCGAAGAGACCGAATAGGCCAGACCAAAGCCCAAAGAGCCGGTGGGCTGTTCGGTGACATCGACATTGACCACGACTTGGTCGGGGTTGGAGCCCTGCTGAGCCTCAACCTGCGCATCGGAAAAGAAGCCAAGGGCGCGGATACGCTCGGCCGACTGGCGCACTTCGCGCGGGTTCAGGGGATCGCCTTCGACAGAGCGGAACTGGCGGCGGACGACGGCGTCCAGCGTGGTGGCGTTGCCTTCGATGTCGATGCGTTCGACAAAAATACGCTGGCCCTTGGTGATGGCGAATTCGATATTCACCATCTGACCGCGATCATTACGGGTGATGCGCGGATCGATGCGGACGAAATTCAGGCCCTTTTTCAACGCCAGATTTTCCATCCGGGCGATGTTGTTTTCGATCAGGGCCGGGTTGTAGGTCTGGCCGGTGCGGATCTTTTGCACGGCGGCAAATTCGCCGGCAACGACGCCGTCAATTTCCGAAACCGTGGTAATGGCGCCGATGGTATAGGGCAGGCCTTCGCGCACGGTGAAGGACACAAAGCTGGCGTCGCGTTCGCGGGTGGTTTCGGCCGAGGCGTCGGTGATCTGGAAATCGATATAGCCGCGCGAGCGGTAGAAATCGGTCAGAACCTGTTTATCCACCTCGATCCGTTCGGCGATGAAGGTGTCGCGCTGGATCAGCGCACGCAGGAAACCGGCCTGTTTGGTTTGCAGAACCTGCCGCAGGCGGCGGTCGGAAAACGCCTTGTTGCCGATGAAGGAGAGGCGTTCCACCTCGACCACTTTGCCTTCGGTGACCTCGAACACCAGATCAACGCGGTTGCCGTCACGGCGGATGATTTTCGGGGTGACGGTGGCGGCAAGGCGGCCTTTGATGCGGTATTGTTCGGCAATGGCGGCGGCGTCGGATTCGGCGGTTGCGGGCGAATAGACCTTGCGCGACTGCGATTGGACGATGGTGGCCAGCTCTTCATCCTTCAGGCTGCGGTTGCCTTCAAAGTTGATGATGTTGATGAACGGGTATTCGGTGACGCGGATGATCAGGGTGGAGCCTTGTGGAATCATCTCGACCGTCTCGAAGAGGCCGGAGCGGTTTATGCGCTGATACGCGTCGTTCAAGCCGCCTGCGGTGATTTCCTGGCCCTTGGCGATTCCGGCAAAGCTGAGGATGGTGGCGGCATCAACACGGGTGTTGCCTTCGATCTTGACGGTGGAAAAGGCAAAGACCTGCGCGAAGGCCGGGGTGAGGAAGGGGGCGGATGTGCTTGCAGCCCCAAGGAAAACCGCCGCGGCCAGCAGTTTGGCGCGGGTTCGGCGCGCGACTGTCGACCGCAATGTGGTGGTGGAATCGCTGCGCATTGCCGTTGCCCCGTCTGCTATATCGCTTTGGAACTGGATTACCGGGAAAGCCCGCCCTTGTCAAAAGCCAGTAGGGCCTGCGGACGGATTTGCCACATGTTGTGCTTTAGCAGGGGGTTTCGCAAGGCTGCGGGCTTAATGCCCGACGATGGCCGTGCCCAGAAAGGCACCAGCCAACAGGCCCACGACCACGGTGCCGATGGTGAACAACCGGTCAAAATTCACATAAACCAGCAGTGAAAGGCCGGGGAAGGTTTTCTGAACGAGTTGCATCTGTCTTGGTCCTTGCGATTACCGCCCCTGAATACGGGGCGATTGCGGCAAGACTATGACGAATTCCCCTTCCCTAGCGACCAAACCAGCGGCAAATCACATCACCACTTAGCGCCAGCGCCATCAGCGACAGCAAGAAGATCAGCCCCACCATCATCATCACCTGAAACGCCCGTTCCGAGGGTTTGCGGCGGGTGACGGCCTCATAGCCGAAAAAGACCAGATGGCCGCCATCCAGCACCGGGATCGGAAACAGGTTTAAAAGGCCAATGCCCAGCGACAGTGCGGCCAGCATGGAAAAGAAGGTTTCCGGGCCGACGGTGGCGGCGTCGCCCATGATCTCGGCCATGCCGATCATGCCCGACATGTTGCACATCGAGATTTTGCCGGTGACCATATGCGACAGCCCCGACAGCGTGGTTGTGGTGATGCCCCACATGCTGCGGGCGGCGGCGGTAAAGGTCTCCCCCAGACCAGCGGCGCGGGTTGTTGGCTCAAACGTCAGACCAGAGCCGATGCCGATCAGCCATTGGGTTTTGAAACCGCCATTTTCCTCATCCGGCAGGTCGCGTTTGCGGGGGGTCAGGGTCAGCTCTTGCGTCTGACCAGCGCGCCAGATGGTCAGCGCCACCGGCTGGCCGTCCGAAGAAAAGACCACGTCTTGCAGATCGGTGAATGTCACCAGATCGCGGCCACCGGCGCGGGTGATCACATCGCCTTGCAGCAATCCGGCGGCAACGGCGGCGGATTTCACCGTGACATTGCCAACCAGGGGCGGCATCGGATGCGGGCCGGTAAAGGTGACTTCAGCGCCCCCCCGCAGCACGGTCCATTCAATGCCGGGGGTGCGTGGCAGGGCGGCCGTGACATCGGACATTGATTTGTAATCACTGACCTTTTGGCCGTTCAGGGCGATAATCACATCGCCTTCGCGCGCGGACTCGCCGGCCCAGGGGGTGTCGACCATGCGGCCCACGGTGGGCTGGCCATCAGCGATGCCAAAGCTGCTGATCATCACCAGCAAAATGACATAGGTCAGGATGAAATTGGCCACCGGCCCGGCGGCCACGGTCAAGGTGCGGGCCCAAAGCGGCGCGCCTGTCATGGTGTGGCGGCGTTCTTCGGCCGACATGCCGGGGCTGCCTTCGGCGTCCAGCGTGCTGCCGACAGAGGCGGCGTTGGCATCGCCCAGAAATTTCACATAGCCGCCCAAGGGCACGGCAGCGACTTGCCATTTGGTGCCGCGTTTGTCGGTGCGGCTAAGCAGAACGGGGCCGAAGCCCAGGGAAAACACCTCGGCATGAATGCCGCACCAGCGGCCGACGATGTAATGGCCATACTCATGGATCGCGACGATTACCGAGATGGCGATGATAAAGAAAAAGATGGCCCAGACCACGGCATAGGCATTGCCACCAAAGGCGGCGATCACGTCGTTCATTTGGGCGTTCCTGTTCTTTTGGCGGCTTCTGCAGCCCTTGTTCTTGCTAGATGGTCCATCGCCAGCACATCCTCAAGGGTCTGTGCGGCATTTCCAAGGCTGGTCTCGGCGGTCAGCCGCGACAATGTGTCTTCGACGACACCGGACATGTCCATAAAGCCGATCTGGCCTGCAAGGAACGAGTCGAGCGCGATTTCTTTGGCCGCGTTAAAGGCCGCCCCGGCAAGACCACGGATTTCCATCACATTGCGGCACAGGCGCAAGGCGGGATAACGGGCAAGGTCTGGGGCGCGGAAAGTCAGGGTGGCCATTTGCGCAAGGTCTAGTTTCGCCACCGGAAGGGGGGCGCGTTGCGGCCAGTTCAGCGCATAGCCGATGGGGTGGCGCATATCGGGCGCGCCCAGATGGGCCATGATCGCGCCATCGGCAAAGCCGACCATTGAGTGAACAATGGATTCGGGGTGGATGATGACTTCGATCTGTTCCGGTGCGATTCCGAAATATTCGCGGGTTTCAATGACTTCCAAGGCTTTGTTAAACATGGAGGCCGAGTCGATGGTGATGCGTTGGCCCATCGCCCAATTGGGGTGCGCAAGGGCGTCGGTGACGGTGGCGCGGGCCAGCGCGTCCAGTGGCCAATCGCGCAAAGCGCCGCCTGAGGCGGTGAGGATGATGCGGTCAACTGAGGCGATATCTTCGCCTTGCAGGGCTTGGAAAATGGCGGAATGTTCGCTGTCGACGGGCAGGATGCGCGCGCCGTGTTGGGTGGCGGTTTGCATCAGGAGTTGCCCGGCGGTGACCAGCGATTCCTTGTTGGCCAGCGCAAGGGTCGTGCCGTGGGAGAGCGCGCGTAAGGAGGGAACAAGGCCTGCGGCGCCGACGATGGCCGACATCACCCAATCGGCGGGGCGGTCGGCGGCCTCGGCGATGGCATCCGCGCCTGCGGCGGCGATGGTGTCGGTGCCCGAAAGCGCGGCGCGCAGGGCGGGCAGATCGATGGGGTTGGCGCAAACGGCGATTTCAGCCCGCAGCAGCCGGGCGCATTCGGCCAGCCGTTCGATATTGCGGCCAGCGGTCAGGGCGACGGTGCGGAAGGCCTGCGCGCCGCCTGCGCGCAGGATCAGATCAACGGTCTGTTCGCCCACCGAACCGGTGACGCCAAAGATGGAGATCCGGCGCATGGGTTAGCCGCCAACCGGCGGGAACAGGCCCAAGGCAGGGATCAGGATAACGGCCAGAATGGCGGCAAAGGCCAGCGCATCGAACCGGTCCATCAGCCCGCCATGGCCGGGGATGAGCGAGGAGGAGTCTTTGGCCCCCGCGCGGCGTTTTATGGCGCTTTCCGCGATATCGCCCAATTGGCCCGCAAAGGCGATCAGGGGCGAGACCCAGATCAGGGCCTGCGGCCCCTGCCCCCAGTGCCAGAACGCCGCCCCCACGGCGGCAGCGCCAAACCAGCCGGCAATGGTGCCGGACCATGTTTTCTTGGGGCTGATCTTGGGCCAGAATTTCGGGCCGCCAAGGATGCGGCCAGCGAAATAGCCCATCACGTCAGAGGCGACGACCACGGCCAGCAGCCACAGGAGTGGGCCGACACCCAAGCTGTGGCGCAACACGACCAGCGCCCAGCCGGTGGCAAGGATAACCAAGGCGTAGCCGACAAACACAGCCGCATCCCGGCGCGGGGCGACAAGGCCGACGACGATGGGCAAAAGGATCAGCGGCAAGACCCAGCTGGAGGTGGACACGACATTCATCGTCAGCACGACGACGGCAAGAATGCCCAGCAGGATCGAGGCGTCAAAGCCCGGGCCGCGCGTCATCCGGGCCAGTTCCCACATCATCAAGCCGCAGCAGATGATGGCCAGTTCGGCAAAGATCATCCCGCCTTGCCAGATCGCGGCGGCGCCCAGCACGACCATGGCGATGGCCGAAAGGACGCGCGGGCGCAGGTCGGCCCAGCGGTTGGCGGCGGGTTGGCTCATGGTTTGGCACCTCCGAAACGACGATCGCGGTTAGAAAAGCGAGCCAGAATGGCGGCCATCTCTTCGGGGGTGAAATCGGGCCAGAGGGTCTCGGTGAATTCATATTCGGCATAGGCCGCCTGCCAGGGCAGAAAGTTCGAGGTGCGGGTCTCACCCGAGGTGCGGATCACCAGATCAGGGTCGGGCAGATTGCCGGTATCAAGGCGGGCGGAAAAGGCGGCTTCGGTCAGGTCAGACGGATCAAAGCGGCCTTCTGCGCTGTCAGTGGCAAGGGCGCGGACGGCACGCAATATCTCGTCCCGGCCACCGTAGTTAATGGCGACGGTCAGGTTCAGCCGGGTCAGATGGGCGGTTTTCGATTCGATCCCGGCCATCAGGCGTTGCAGTTTGGGGGCCAAGCGGGTGCGGTCACCGATAAAGCGCATGCGAACGCCTTCGGTCGCCAGACGGGCGGCTTCGCGTTGGATATAAAGAGTAAAGATCGCCATCAGGCCCAGCACTTCTTCGGCGGACCGCTTCCAGTTCTCGGTCGAGAAGGCGTAAAGCGTCAGCCATTCCACCCCCATATCGGGGGCGACGCGGACGATTTCCTTGACCCGCTCGGCCCCTTTGCGGTGGCCGACAAGACGCGGCCAGCCCTTGTTGGTGGCCCAGCGGCCATTGCCGTCCATAATGATGGCGACATGGCCCGCGTGGCGCAGATTGGCAGGGGCGGCAGGGTCCAGGGCGGCCATGATGCGCGCTAGACCTGCATGATTTCTTGCTGCTTGGTCTCTAACGTCAGATCGACCAGCTTAATGTATTTATCGGTCATTTCCTGCACTTCGCCTTCCCAGAACTTGGCGTCATCTTCGGAAAGGCTGCCGGATTTGGCCTTTTTGATCTGGTCCATGCCATCGCGGCGCAGGTTGCGGATCGCAACGCGGGCATGTTCGGAATATTGGGCGGCGACCTTGGTCAGCTCTTTGCGGCGCTGTTCGTTCAATTCGGGGATCGGCAGCATGATGATGGTGCCGTTCAGCTGCGGGTTGATGCCCAGACCACTTTCACGAATGGCTTTTTCGACCTTTTGCACCATCGCCTTGTCCCAGACGTTGATGGTGACCATGCGCGGCTCTGGCACGTTGACGGTGCCCAGCTGGTTGATCGGGGTCATGGAGCCGTAAGATTCGACCTGAATCGGTTCCAGCATCGAGCCAGAGGCGCGGCCGGTGCGCAGGGAGCCGAATTCAAGGCGCAAAGCACCGATAGCGCCATCCATGCGGCGGGTCAGATCAACGGTATCAAGTTCAAAATCATCAGACATGTGTCAGCCTTTGGTCGTTTGGTTGGCCTGATATATCCGCAAAGACCGGGTGTTGTATAGGCAAGTGCAGGGATCAGCCCAGTTTCGGGTAATGGCACAGCGGTGGGCGGGGGGTGCCCTTTTCGGTGCCGGTCATGTCTTCGCGCCATCCAGCGGCAAGAGCGATCATGGTGTATTCCATCCACAGCCAGGCGTTGACATCAAGCGGGTCCTCGACGAGGCTTTTCGGATCGACGCCCTGCAATCGGGCTGCAAGGTCCAAACTCGGGTCGTCATATTCCTTCCGGGCGCAGGGTGTCGTTGCGCCAAGCGCGCGGATGAAGGGGCCGAAACCGTGCACGATATAGTCATGGTTGCGGCGGATGGCCGTTATGTCGGGCAGGTCGGCACAAGCCCCGGTGACGACCTGAAAGCCCGGAGGAACAGTTAAAGGCGACGTGCCGTAAAACCGCAGATCGCCGGAGATGATGGCGGCGGCAAGGAAATTCAACGTGTCGAAGTAGCCCGCCCCCTCTTTGCCCTTCAGCGCATCAAAGGCGACAAACGGTTCGACCAGAAAACACCCCGGCGCGCCTTCGGCGGCATAGGCGTCGATGGCCGAGGTGATCGCCACGATCTCTGGCGAATTCACAGTGTAGTTGCTGGCAATATCGGGCAGGCGGATGGTGCAGGTGGCGGCGTTTAGGACGGTATAGGCGCCCTCTTGTTTGGCGCGGCCGTCTTTGAGGCTGGCGGTGATCAGCGCGTCGATTGCGCTGGCGTCATGGCCTGCGGTGATCGCGGCAGCGCGGCTGTCGGGGCCGAAGGTGCAGCCCTGCCCGCCCATAAAGCCGATCAGGGCTGTATCATCGGCCAGCGCGGGGGTGGCTGCAAGAAACAGCGGGAAAAGCGCCGCCTTCATTCGCTAACGGTGGTATAGGTACCTTTGCCTGCCAGAATGCCCCGAAAGCCACCCGGTTCATCCAGCGAGAACACGATGATCGGCAGGCGGTTATCGCGGGCCAAGGCAATGGCGGTGGCATCCATCACGCCCAGATGCTTTTCCAGCACTTCATCATAGCTGACGTTGTCATAGCGTTTGGCATCGGGGAATTTCTTGGGGTCTTTGTCGTAGACACCATCAACCTTGGTGCCTTTGAAGATCGCCTGACAGGCCATTTCCGAGGCCCGCAACGTGGCCGCCGTGTCGGTGGTGAAATAGGGGTTTCCGGTGCCTGCGGCAAAGATGCAGACGCGCTTTTTCTCAAGGTGGCGGACGGCGCGGCGGCGGATGTAAGGCTCACACACCTGATCCATCGGGATGGCAGAGATGACGCGGGTGAAGACGCCGATTTCTTCCAAGGCCGATTGCATGGCCAGCGCGTTCATCACCGTGGCCAGCATGCCCATATAGTCGGCGGTGGTCCGCTCCATCCCTTGGGCAGAGCCTTGCAGCCCGCGAAAGATGTTGCCGCCGCCGATGACCATCGAGATTTCAACGCCAAGGTCGCGGACCGATTTCACTTCATTCGCAATGCGTTGCACGGTTGGCGGGTGCAACCCATAGCCTTGATCGCCCATCAGGGCCTCACCCGAGATTTTCAACATCACGCGGCTGTATTTGACGCCAGACTCGGCGGAATCGGTCATGGGAACCCCTGTATTTCGGTGCGACTTGGATTGCCGCGCAAAATGCGGGAAAACGGGGGCGGGTTCAACCCCGTGACTTCGGAGCAAGAGCAGATGACGGGTTTCCCGCTGAACAGTATTTCGCGCGAGGCGCCGGTGTTGATTGCCGGGCCGACGGCCAGTGGCAAATCGGCGCTGGCGATGGAACTGGCGGCACGCGATGGGCGGCTGGTGGTGAACGCCGATGCCTTGCAGGTGTATAGCTGCTGGCGGGTGTTAAGCGCGCGGCCCTCGGATGAAGATGAGGCCGCCCTGCCCCACGCGCTTTATGGGCATGTGGGGGGGGCGGATGACTATTCAGTCGGCCATTGGCTGCGCGAAGTGGCGGGGCTGTTGGACCGGCCGGTGGTGATCGTCGGCGGCACGGGGCTATATTTCATGGCGCTGACCGAAGGGTTGGCCGAGGTGCCTTCGGTGCCTGCGGATGTGCGGGCGGCTGGCGATGCGCTGCGGCTGGGTGATTTTGCGGGCATGGTGGCAGGGTTGGATGCAGCCACGGCGGCGCGGATTGATCTGGCCAATCCGGCCCGGGTGCAGCGGGCTTGGGAGGTGTTGACGGCCACCGGGCGGGGCTTGGCCGATTGGCAGGCCGCAACCGCGCCGCCTTTGGTCACGGGGGCCGAGACTTTGGTGCTGCGGCCGGAAGTGGAGTGGCTAAACACGCGAATCGATGCGCGGTTTGATGGGATGATGGCGGCGGGGGCCTTGGATGAGGTGCGGGCGGTTTTGCCCGATTGGGCCCCTGCCCACCCCAGCGCGCGGGCCATTGGCGGCCCCGAACTGGTGGCCCATTTGCGCGGTGAGATCAGCCAAGAGACGGCGATTGCGGCCGCAAAGCTGGCCAGCCGCCAATATGCCAAACGCCAGCGCACCTGGATGCGCAACCGGATGAAGGATTGGCGCGGCATTGCTCTGCCTTAGGCAAGCTTTTGCCTATGCACAGGGTTATGCACAGCTTTCCGCCGATGCTGTGGACAACTTGGCCAATTCGCCGTCTTTAGGCTTTGGCTTCCGGCGCGGACAAGTCTACGCTTTGGCCAAGTAATTTGCCCGGATATACCCTAAAGATGCAAAGCCCTTCCTCTGTCGCCAATCTTCGGTTGCTGGCCATCCCGCGTCTTGCGGCGGCGGGCCGTTGGCGCGTGGAGGCGATGCGCTCGCTGTCAGAACCCTGCTTTTTATGGTTCACCAAAGGTCAGGGCCGGATCACCATTTCCGGCGTGACGCGCGGCTATACCGCCAATAACGCCGTTTTCATCCCGGCAGGTGTCATGCATGGCTTTGAAGCCGGGCCTGCGGTCTTTGGCATGGCTGTGTTTTTGGGCCGCAATTGCGATATGACCTTGCCAACGGTGCCAACCCATCTGCGGATTCGCGAAGTGCATGCCCAGCAAGAGTTGAACGTGCTGCTGGATGCCATCCAGCGCGAGATGGACAGCGACACCCCCGCCCATGCCCGCGCAACGCGGCACTATCTGGGGTTGATGGGCGTCTGGCTGGAACGACAAGCCAAGAAGGCCGAGGCTGATCAGCCAAAGCCCGATGCGGCGCGGCGGCTGGTCACGCGTTACACGGCATTGCTGGAGCGGGATTTCAAATCCGGCACCGGGGTCGCGGAATTTGCCGCCGCTTTGGGGGTCACCCCCACCCATCTGACGCGCTGCTGCAATGCGGCCTGCGGACGACCGGCCAGTGCGCTCCTGCAAGATCGCCGGATCTTTGAGGCGCGCAAACTGCTGGCGGAAACCCGGATTCCGGTGGGGCGGATCGCGAATGAGTTGGGTTTCAACTCTGCCGCCTATTTCACCCGCGCCTTCCAGCACCTGACCGGCAAGTCGCCAACGGCCTTTCGCCGCGCCCCGTGAGGCCCCCAAAAATGCGAGGTTTCCTTGTAGGATGCGCATTGGGAGCAATGTCGGTTTTGAACCTTGAAACCAGATAAAATCCAAGTTTTATAAGGTCTATACTTGACATTATGGTCAAAATACGACATTTACCCACCTTGCGCAGCTAGGAATGTCGGTTTCAACGGATAAGGCGTCCGAGACAGACATTGACGCGGCAACTAAATCCATGCGCTATGTCTTTTATCGGGGGAGACAGGATCGGCGCAGACCGAGCCGTGATGTGCGCTGCACATCTGAGCGTATTATCCAACCCCCCCGCCATGAACCGCAGCGCAAGCTGCAGTCGATCAACTGACAGGGAGACTTCTATGAAAGATACCATTGCAACCTCGACCATCCACCCGGCAGCCGGGATGTATGCCGAGGAAGTGCGCGCCGGCCAATTGAGCCGCCGCGAATTCCTGACTCGCACCACCGCTTTGGGTGTGTCAGCCACCGCAGCCTATGGCCTGATTGGCATGGCGACCCCGGTGCAAGCGCAAGAGACCCCCGTCATGGGCGGCACCCTGCGCATGCAGATGGAGACCAAGGGTCTGAAAGATACCCGCACCGCTGACTGGAGCGAAATCTCCAACTTCACCCGCGGTTGGCTGGAGTATATGGTTGAATACAACAACGACGGCTCCTTGCGCGGCATGCTGCTGGAAAGCTGGGAAGCCAATGCGGACGCGACCGAATTCACGCTGAAAGTGCGTCAGGGCGTCAAGTGGAACAACGGCGATGATTTCACCGCCGAAGACGTGGCGCATAACATCACCCGTTGGGCTGATGGCAATGTGGAAGGCAATTCGATGGCGGCGCGTATGTCCAGCCTGGGAAATGCCGAGACCAAGATGCTGGCTGACGGCGCGGTGACCGTGGTTGACCCGATGACTGTGCTGCTGAAGCTGAACGCGCCAGACATCTCGATCATCATCAACATGGCCGATTATCCGGCTGCGGTTGTGCACAAGTCCTATGACAATGGCGATCCGGCGCTGAACCCTATCGGCACCGGCCCTTTCTTGCCTGAAACCAACGAAGTTGGCGTAAAGCAGGTTCTGGTAAAGAACACCGATCATGTCTGGTGGGGCACCGCAGTTTATGGCGGGCCGTATCTGGACAAGATCGAATATATCGACCTTGGAACCGATCCTGCCGCCACAGTGGCTGCCGCCGGTTCGGGCGAGATCGACGCGACCTACCGCACCGATGGCGAGTTCGTCGGCATCCTCGACTCGCTGGGCTGGGCCAAGACCGAAGCCATCACTTCGGCCACCATCGCGGTGCGGTTCAACCAGGACGCCGAAGAGTATAAGGACGTCAATGTTCGCAAAGCGCTGGTTCAGTGCGTTGACAACAAGGTCGTGCTTGAACTGGGCTTCTCGAACCAGGGCACCGTGGCGGAAAACCACCATGTCTGCCCGATCCATCCGGAATACTTTGCCCTGCCCGCGCTGGTGGTGGACCCTGCCGCTGGCAAGGCCGCAATCGACGCGGCTGGCATGGCGGACCATGAGTTCGAGCTGATCTCGATCGACGATTCCTGGCAATCGGCCACCTGTGATGCGGTTGCAGCACAGATCCGCGATGCGGGCATCAAGATCAAGCGCACGGTTCTGCCGGGCTCGACCTTCTGGAACGACTGGACCAAGTATCCGTTCAGCGCAACCGAGTGGAACATGCGGCCTTTGGGCGTGCAGGTTCTGTCCTTGGCTTACCGCTCGGGCGAAGCCTGGAACGAAAGCGCTTTCTCGAACGCCGAGTTCGACGAAGTGCTGGGCAAGGCGATGGCCGTGGCCGACGCAGCCGAGCGCAGCAAGCTGATGGAGCGGGTCGAGCAGATCATGCAAGAGCAGGGCGTGATGATCCAGCCCTACTGGCGCGCGCTGTATCGCAACACCGATCCAAAAGTGCGCGGGGCTGACATGCATGCCACCTTTGAGCATCACCAGTACAAGTGGTGGATCGCGGCCTAAGCCGGCATCCGTAACGACCAAAGGGGGAGAGGCGAAAGCCTCTCCCCCGATTCCCTCTACTAGCCGGCGCCTGCCGGTCATGATCGCCCGGCGGCCTTTGTGCGCGCCAAGGGAGAGGCTTTGCCATGCTCATATTCATCCTGCGCCGCCTTGGTGTGATGTTGCTTACAGCGCTCGCGCTGACCTTCATCGTGTTTTACCTGACCAACTTGCCGCCAAACCTTGAAAAGCTGGCGAAATCCGAGGCTTCGGTACGGATGAGCGATGAGGCCGTGGAAAGCTGGAAGGCCAATAACGGCTACGCCAGCTCTACCGTGGCGCGCTATGGCGAATGGCTGGGCGTGCTGCCCGGCTGGACCAAGGACGTGGATGGCCAGATGCGCGGGCGCTGCTTTGCCACCCCCGCCGAGGCGGCAGAGGCCGCCAGCTATTGTGGCGTCTTTCAGGGCAATTGGGGCTATTCGACGGTGTTCAAGAAACCCGTCAGTGAAATTCTGGGCCGCAGCCTTAGCTATACCAGCTGGCTGATGCTTTGGGTGATGATCGTGATGGTGCCCGCGTCGCTGACGCTGGGCGTCTTGTCGGGGATGAATGAGGGCAGCCGCACCGACCGGGTGCTGTCGACCTTTGCCATCGCCACCACGGCCACACCGGAATATGTCTCGGGCGTGATCTTCATCGCCCTGTTGGCCAGCGCGACGGCGGGCATCTCGCCCATGCTGGCCGAGGCCGGATTGATCGAGGGGCGCACGCTGTTTCAGGGCACCGCCACCTCGGCGATGGACAAGATTACCTTTTGGAACTTTGGTTTGCCGGTCTTGACCATCGCCCTTTACGGCATCGGCTATATCGCGCGGATGACGCGGGCCTCAATGACCGAAGTGATGACCCAGCAATACATCCGCACCGCGCGCCTCAAAGGCGTGGGCTTTCGCCAGGTGGTGATGAAACACGCCCTGCGCAATGCGCTGATCGCGCCGTTTACCGTGATCATGCTGCAATTCCCATGGCTCTTGAACGGCGTGGTGATTGTGGAAAGCTTGTTCAACTACAAGGGCTTTGGCTGGACGCTGGTGCAGGCCGCGGGCAACAACGACATCAATATGCTGCTTGCCTGTTCGGTCGTGGCGGTTCTGGTGGTTCTTTTGACGCAGCTGATTTCGGATGTCGGCTATGTCTTCCTCAATCCCCGCATCCGGCTGGTGTAAGGAGCGCATGATGGAAACCCTTACCTGGTTCGGTAGCTTTGGCCCTGTGGTGGCTGCCCCCGTAGCGGCATCGCTGGCCTTGATGATCATGTTCATCGTGACCAGCGGGCTTTTGGCCTTTGCCGGTGGCAATGGCAAAACCGCCCTGTTCCGCACGGGCACGGTGACGGGGTTGTTCCTGTTCACCGCGTTGTTTGTAATCTTGTATGCGGCCTTTAACGGCGGCGGGTCGGCAGATTACCGGTCTTTGCTGACACTGCTTATGAAAATTGCCATCGCGATTGCGGCCATCGGGCTTCTGGCCTCCTTGGTCAGCTGGGTCTTGCAGCAAACCTCCAAAGACCCGACAGAGTTGCTGGCCAAGGCCACCAGCCTGATGTTTCGCATTTTGCTGGTACTTGCGGTGGTCTGGCTGCTGGTCACGCTGGTGTTCGTCTCGGACGCAGATCGCGGCATCATGGTGCTGGCGATTGTGCGGTTCTGGCCGGTCTGGCTGTCAATGGCGATCACCTTTGGCCTGTCGATCTGGTTTCGCAAGAAACTGGGGCTGTATGGCAAGCTGATGGACAGCCCGGTGGGCCTGTTCGGTCTGGCGATTGTGCTGTTTTGGGTATTCACGGCGATCTTTGCCGATGTGATCATCACCTTTGATCCCTTGGCGCAGCTGTCGGGGATGAAGAACATCGTTCCCGGATCACCTTTGGGAAGCCCGGTTGAGGGCGGCTATACCGACTACCTGTTTGGCGGTGACAGCCTTGCGCGCGACGTGTTCAGCCGCGTTGTCATGGGCGCGCGGCGGGTGTTGCAGATTGCCCCTGCGGCCACTTTGTTTGCCTTTATGGTCGGCATCACCTTGGGCCTGCCAGCCGGTTACTTCGGCGGCAAGCTGGACACGCTGTTGTCCTTTCTGGCCAACCTTGTTCTGGCCTTCCCGGTGATCTTGCTGTTCTACCTGCTGGTCACCCCTGAAATCGTCCTGCACAAGATCCTGCTCTTGTCGCTGTTCTTGCCTGAATCAGTCGAAGCCACCTGTCTTGCGGCCCCCTCCATCGGGTTGGGAAATTTCTACTGTGCCCGCCTGTCGATCCCCGAGATGCTGGCGGCCGTTTTGTTCATCTTCCCGGTGATCTTCGTGTTCATCTTGCTGAACTCACGGTTCAAGACCAACCCACCCCGGCGCAACCTTTACGTTGGCATATCTCTTTTTATCGGGTTTTGGGCCTATCTGGGTCTGGCGTTCAACTCTGACCCGATCCAGCTGGTGGGCGCGCCAGCGCTGTTCTCGATGAGCCCGAATATGCTGAACGTCTTTGTGTCAGTGGTCTTTGTGAACTCTCCGGGTGTGTTCCGGATCGTGCGCGGATTGGTGATGGACATCAAAGCACGCGACTATGTGGCGGCGGGTCAGACCCGGGGCGAAAGCCCGTGGTATATCATGCTGTGGGAAATCTTGCCCAACGCACGCGGCCCCTTGATCGTCGATTTCTGCCTGCGGATTGGCTATACGACCATCCTTCTGGGCACCTTGGGCTTCTTTGGTCTGGGCGTCAGCCCGGAAAGCCCGGATTGGGGATCGACCATTGATGACGGCCGCCGCCTGCTGTCGATCTATCTGCACCCGGCCATCGCGCCCGCGCTGGCTTTGATGAGCCTGGTGTTGGGTCTGAACCTGATGGCCGACGGCTTGCGCGAAGAAAGCTTGAAAGACTGAGGATGGGCATACCCCTGCCCTTCCTCTCTGCCCAAATATCCCACGGGGGTCCGGGGGTGTGAAACCCCTGGCTCGCCCTTTTTCACGAGGACCAACCATGGCAACCTGGGACGCATCAAAGCCGATCCTTGAGATTGAAAACCTCTCGATCTCGTTCTTCACCCGGACCCGCGAAATTCCGGCGGTGATGGATTTCTCCTGCACGGTGATGCCGGGCGAAGCGATGGGGCTGGTCGGCGAATCTGGTTGCGGCAAGTCGACCGTGGCGCTGGCGGTGATGCGTGATCTGGGCAAGACCGGCCGCATTGTTGGCGGAACGATCAAGTTCAAGGGCCGCGATCTGACCCATATGGGCGTGGATGAGTTGCAAAAGATCCGCGGCTCGGAAATCGCGATGATCTATCAAGAGCCGATGGCCTCCTTGAACCCCGCGATGAAGATCGGCGCGCAACTGGCCGAAGTGCCGATGCTGCATCAGGGCATGGGCAAGGCTGACGCGTGGAAGCTGGCCCGCCAGATCGTATCGGATGTGCGCCTGCCCGACCCCGACCGCATCATCAACGCCTATCCGCACCAGCTTTCTGGTGGCCAGCAGCAGCGCATCGTCATCGCGATGGCGCTGATGTCTAAGCCCGCTTTGCTTATTCTGGATGAGCCGACCACCGCGCTGGACGTGACGGTCGAGGCTGGCATCGTTGATCTGGTAAAGGCCTTGGGCGAGAAATACGGCACCTCGATGCTGTTCATCAGCCATAACCTTGGGCTGGTTCTGGATGTCTGCGATCGGCTTTGCGTGATGTATTCGGGCGAAGCGGTGGAAACCGGCAATGTCGAAGAAGTTTTCACCGACATGCGCCACCCCTATACCCAAGCGCTGTTCCGCTCTATCCCCCTGCCAGGGGCGGATAAGAACGATCGGCCGCTGATCTCTATTCCCGGCAACTTCCCGTTGCCGCATGAACGCCCGAAGGGCTGCAATTTCGGCCCGCGCTGCGATTATTTTGAAGACGGCCGCTGCAACAAATCAGATATCCCGATGTCATCAGTGTCAGACACCAAGCGCCACGAAAGCCGCTGTCTGAAGTGGGATGAGGTGGATTGGACGGCCCAACCCAAGGCCCGCAAGGTCAAGGAAAAGCTGCCGCCGGGCAAACTGGTCCTGAAGATGGAAGACCTCAAGAAGTATTACTCGGTTTCCACCGGGGCCTTTGGTGGCGGTATGACCAAGGTGGTCAAAGCCAATGAAACCCTGAGTTTTGAGGCACATGAAGGCGAAACGCTGGCCATCGTGGGCGAATCCGGTTGCGGCAAATCGACCTTTGCCAAAGTGCTGATGGGGCTGGAAACGGCGACCGACGGCAAGATCATGCTGTTCGATGAGAATGTGGAAAACACACCGATTGAGAAGCGCGGCGCTGATACGATCTCAAAGGTGCAGATGGTGTTCCAAAACCCGTTTGACACGCTGAACCCGTCGATGACGGTGGGCCGCCAGATCATCCGGGCGCTGGAGATTTTCCAAAAGGGCACGGATGACGCGGACCGCGAGCGGATGATGCTGGAACTCTTGGATCTGGTGAAACTGCCGCGCGCCTTTGCCGATCGGATGCCGCGCCAGCTGTCCGGCGGGCAAAAGCAGCGCGTTGGCATTGCCCGGGCGTTTTCGGGCGGGGCCAAGGTGGTGGTGGCGGATGAGCCCGTCTCGGCACTGGATGTGTCCGTGCAGGCGGCGGTGACTGATCTTTTGATGGATATTCAGCGCGAAAGCCGGATGACCTTGCTGTTCATCAGCCATGATCTGTCGATCGTGCGCTATTTGGCAGACCGGGTAATGGTGATGTATCTGGGCCATGTGGTCGAGATGGGAACGACCGATCAGGTGTTCTCGCCGCCCTATCACCCCTATACCGAAGCGCTGCTGTCGGCGGTGCCGATTGCCGACCCGCGCGTGACACGCAAGCGGATTGTGCTGGAAGGCGATATTCCTTCGGCGATGAACCCACCGCCGGGCTGCCCCTTCCAGACACGCTGCCGTTGGAAATCTCAGGTGGCAGATGGTTTGTGTGACCGTGAAATGCCACCCGTGAAGATGCTTGCCGGAGGACATCAGGTGAAATGCCATCTAAGCGATGCGCAGTTGGCGACGATGGAGCCGGTGATCAAGATCGCGGCAGAGTAAAATCAGGATGGGCTGGTAGGATGGGCAATATTGCCCATCCTACTACCCAAGAATGGCCAGCACATAGCCACGGGTTTCGGCATAGGGCGGGATACCGCCGTGCTTTTCCACGGCCCCCGGGCCCGCGTTATAGGCCGCCAAGGCCAGCTTCCAGCTGCCGAATTTATCATACATCTGACGCAGATAGCGCGCGCCACCTTCAAGGTTCTGCGCCGGGTTGTTGATATCCACCCCCAGTTTGCGCGCGGTGCCCGGCATCAACTGGGCCAACCCCGTCGCACCCTTGTGGCTAACCGCCCCCGCGTTCCAGCCGGATTCCTGCTGCACAAGGCGCAAGAACAGATCCTCGGGGATACCATGTTTGCGAGCGGCGGCCTTGGCCACTTCGATATACTCGCCTTTGTATTTGCCCTTGTAGGCCGGCACGGATTCCGTGGAGGCGACGACCACCGTGCCCGCCTTGTAGCTGGGCGTCAGTTTGACCGAACCGGAATACTGCTTTGACAGCCGGCCATCCAGAAGCGCTTTCTGGCCCTCAAAAATCGTCGTGCGGCTTTTTGAGCTGCCAGACAGTCTAAGCGCTTCGGCGGAAGCCGGGGCAGACAGCGCCACCGCAAGGGCAGACGCAAGGGAAAGTCTGAGCAGCGAAGGACGCGTCATGAAAGGGCAATTTCCTAAGGCGAACAGAGAAAAGGGCCCTTTGCAGCAGCGCATCCGAGCCTGATTGCGCGAAGTATACGCTAAGGCTGGCGGGGTTCCAGTAGGGAAACACCTATTATGGGGGGCATTGCGTCGCAAATCGGCAAGGTTTTGCGCATGGATGACACATCACCCGCAGTTGCAGCGGCTTTTGCAGAGGTGTAGACCTTTCATTAACCACGCCCGGCGCAAACTGCCCGAGCGGCACGGAATCAGGGAGAAATGGCATGGCCGGTTCGGTCAACAAGGTGATCATCGTTGGAAATCTGGGCCGCGACCCCGAAGTGCGCAGTTTCCCAAATGGCGGCAAGGTGGTGAGTTTGAATATTGCCACCTCTGAAACCTGGCGCGACAAAGCCAGTGGAGAGCGCAAGGAGCGGACCGAATGGCACCGCGTTGCGATTTTCAACGAGGCATTGGGCAAGATCGCCGAGCAATATCTGAAAAAGGGCTCGACCGTTTATATAGAGGGCCAACTGGAAACCCGCAAATGGCAGGATCAGTCCGGGGCAGATCGATTCACGACAGAGGTGGTCTTGCGTCAGTATCGCGGTGAATTGACCCTGCTGGGCGGTCGTGATGGCGGCTCGGGTGGTGGTGGCGGTGGCGGTGGTTATGATGACCGCAGTGGTGGCGGCGGCAGCTATGATGATTATGGCAGCAGCCAGGGCGGCGGTGGCCAAAGCGGTGGCGGCCAGGGCGGCGGCGCGCGGGGCGGATCATCCGGTGGCGGTGGCGGTGGCCGGGCCGATATGGATGATGAGATCCCGTTCTAAACGCTGGATCTAAACAAGACGACAGGGCCCCCGATGGGGCCCTTTGCTTTTCGTGGCGGGCTTTGCGGTTGCGCCTCTGGACCTTGGACGCGATAATCCCTATATAATTGGTCAACAACTTATCCGTGGACCGCGCAGGACAGATATAATGCAGGATCCGACCCCTACCCAAGTCGAGGGCGCGCCCTTGATCCGCCCTTCCAGCACTGAGCACCCGCTGTATGACGCGGTGGTGGACGCGTGTCGCACGGTGTTTGACCCGGAAATTCCGGTGAACATCTATGATCTTGGGCTGATCTATACCATTGAAATAAATACTGAAAATGCCGTAGATATCACCATGTCGCTGACCGCCCCCGGCTGTCCCGTTGCGGGTGAGATGCCCGGATGGGTCGCCGATGCGGTGGAACCCTTGGCCGGGGTGAAGCAGGTTGAGGTTAAGATGACCTTTGATCCGCCCTGGGGGATGGAAATGATGTCAGATGAGGCACGGCTGGAGCTGGGCTTTATGTAAGCCGCAAGGCTTGAGACTGATGTCGCGCCGACCTATCTTTGAAGTTCATGAGAAGGAGCCGCCAAAATGTTCGGCATTTCGGGCAAAGCCGCCGTAACCCTGACCCCCGCCGCCGTGACGCAAATTGCGCGGCTGATGACCCGCGATGGCCGCGAAGGTTTGCGCATTGGCGTGAAAAAGGGTGGCTGTGCGGGTATGGAATATACCATGGATTACGTCTCGGACGTGAATCCGCTGGATGAGGTGGTCGAGCAGGATGGCGCGCGGGTGATGATTGCACCCTTGGCGCAGATGTTCCTGATCGGCACCGAAATCGACTTTGAATCCGGGCTGTTGGAGCAAAAGTTCACCTTTCGCAATCCGAACGTGTCTGAGGCTTGCGGCTGTGGTGAGTCCATTAAGTTCAATGAGACGCCTGCGGCCTGAGGGCGCGGGGCGGCGGATGCGCAGGGCCTCCGGCGGGAGTATTTCCAAAAGGGCAATTGTAGGATTGGGGGCAGGATGATGCGCAAGCTGGCGGCTGGAAACTGGAAGATGAACGGCAGCTCTGCATCGTTGGCAGAGGCGGCAGCACTGGTTGCCGCCCATCCGGCGCCGGGTTGCGAGATGCTTTTGTGCCCGCCTGCGACCTTGATTGCTGGGATGGCGTTGGCGGCGCGGGGCACCCGGCTGGCGGTGGGCGGGCAGGATTGCCATGCGTTGGCCAATGGCGCACACACGGGCGATTTGTCCGCGGCCATGCTGGCAGATGCGGGGGCGACTTATGTGATTGTGGGCCATTCAGAACGGCGCATGGATCATGGCGAGACCAGTGCCCAAGTGCGGGCAAAAGCCGAGGCTGCTTGGGCCGCCGGGCTGATTGCAGTGATTTGTCTGGGCGAGAATGGCGATCAGCGCGATGCGGGCACGACTTTGGCGGTGGTGGCCGCGCAGCTGGCGGACTCGGTGCCCGAAGGGGCGACAGCGGCCAATACGGTGATCGCCTATGAGCCGGTTTGGGCCATCGGCACCGGGCGCACGCCGACATTGGCCGAGATTGCCGAGGTTCATGGCGATCTGCGGGCCCGGCTGGTGGCGCGGTTTGGCGCAGATGCGAAGGGCATGCGGTTGCTTTATGGCGGCTCGGTCAAGCCATCGAATGCGGCTGAGATTTTTGCCGTGCCGCATGTGAATGGCGCCTTGGTGGGCGGTGCCAGTCTTAAAGCCGCCGATTTCGGAGCCATTGTGGTGGCCCTTTCGGCCTGATCCATTTGCCCCTTGGCGACGCCAATCTGTCGCACTTGGGCCAGACCGGGCCCACCTTGCATGACACGACAGGGTTATGAGCCTTTCCTCCGCCCCAATGCCGCCCGTTGCCCCCCTGCCCTTGCGGCCGGTCAGCAGTTTGGCGACGGCCAATCTGATCTGCATGGCCTCGATGATGATCTGGGCGGCGGGCCTGCCTTCGGCAGAGCGGTTGTTTCCGCTGCTGCCTTCGGACCAATTGGCGGCGCTGCGGATGGCGCTGGTAGCGGCGGCTTTAGTGCCGTTTTGGCTGCTGCGTGAGGGGTTTGACCCGTTCTTGCAAGCCAATTGGCCCCGGGGGCTGGCGGTTGGCAGCCTGATCGGGATTGCGGCTTGGTTCCTGATATTGGGCCAAGCACGCAGCGGCGCGGTGACGACGGCGGTGATCTCATCCACGCTGCCAATCGTCGGGATTGCGCTGGAGGTGGTGCTGGACACGCGCCGGGTGACGCGAGCGTTGGTGCTGGGGCTGATGCTGTCGGTGCTGGGCGGGCTGATGGCGCTGGATTTCGCCACGGGCGGGGTTAACCTGGGAATTGGGGCGGGTTTTTGCTTTCTGTCGGTGGTGTTCTTTGCGATGGGCTCGCGGCTGACCGTAACCGCCTTTCCGCGCGAAACACCCTTGGGGCGCACGGCCATTACAATGAGCGGGGCGGCGGTTGCGGTTCTGGCAGCAGCTGGGCTGCAATGGGGGTTGGGCGGGCCAGCGCCGACGTTTCAAGCCTGGGGATGGGGCGAAATCGGGGCGATCTTGATGTATTCCGTTGCAGCGCTGGGCGTGGCGCAGGTGATGTGGATCATGTCAGTTGAGCGGTTGGGGATTGGCCTTTCGGCGTTGCATATCAACGCTTCACCGTTTTATGTGATGTTGATTTTGTTCCTCATGGGCCAGCCTTGGGATTGGGGGCAGGCCGGGGCCGCCTTGGTCGTGGGCTTGGGCGTTTTGGTGGCGCAAGGCATAATCCCTTTGGGGAGACGCGCATGAAGCAGATGCAGCAATCGCCGGTGGATCCGGATTTCGTCCAAAACCCCTATCCGTTTTATGAGCGCGCCCGGGCGGCGGGGCCGTTCTTTCACTGGCAGGACTATGGGCTGGCCTGCACCGGGCATTGGGCGGCGGTGAATGCCATTTTGCGCGATCGCCGCTTTGGCCGCGAGGCCCCTGCCGAATTGGCCCCGGTGATTGCCCCGCATCTGGCGCCCTTTTATGCCATTGAAGCGCATTCGATGCTGGAGCTGGAACCGCCGCGCCATACGCGGTTGCGGTCTTTGGTCTTGCGGGCCTTTACCTCACGCCGGATTGCGGCATTGGCGCCTGAGATTACAACGTTGAGCGAAGAGTTGGTGGCAGCTTTGCCAGAGGGCTCGTTCGATCTGCTGGCGGGGTTCGCAGCGCCTTTGCCCGCGCGGATTATTGCCCGGCTGTTGGGGGTTCCGGAGGAGATGGCGCCGGATCTCTTGCGCTGGTCGAATGCGATGGTGGGGATGTATATGGCGGGGCGGACCCGCGCGATGGAAGACCGCGCGGTGGTGGCGGCGCAGGACTTCTCAGCCTTTTTGCGCGGCTATGTCGATCAACGCCGCAAGAGCCCCGCCGATGATCTGATCAGCCATCTGATTGCCGCTGAAGAGGGCGGCGAAAAGCTGTCAACGGATGAGTTGATCACCACCTGTATCTTGTTGCTGAACGCAGGGCATGAGGCGACGGTGCATACCATCGGCAACGGGGTGAAGGCGCTGTTGGAGCATAAGACGCCTGTTGCGGCCTTGGCGCTCGGGGCTGTTGTGGGGACGGTTGAAGAGATTTTGCGCTTTGATCCGGCACTGCATATGTTCACGCGGCATGTCTATGAAGACGTTGAGGTGATGGGGCAGCACTTTCAGCGCGGTGATCAGGTGGGGTTGTTATTGGCGGCGGCGAACCGCGATCCGGGGCAATGGGAAGACCCCGAGGCGTTTCGCCCGGGCCGCCCGGTGATGCCTTTGGCCAGTTTTGGGGCGGGGTTGCATTTTTGTGTCGGCGCGCCTTTGGCCCGTCTGGAATTGCAGATTGCGCTGCCAATCTTGTTTGCGCGCTGCCCGGGGCTGCGGTTGGTAGAGCCGCCGCAATTTGCCGATGTCTATCATTTCCACGGGCTGGGCCGGTTGCTGGTGCAGCGGTAAGGACATTGAGCGCCTGACCGGCGCGAGGTTTTTTAGTATGGCCAAGGCTGTGCCCTTGGCTGGCGTTGAAGATGGAGGGGCCCTGCCCCTCCAGACCTCCCCGGGATATTTTCTCAGAGAGGAAGGGTGGTGGTGGATTTGATTTCTTCCATGCTGAGAAGCGCCGTGACGTTGTAGATGCGGACCTCTGAGATCAGGGCCTGATAGAAGGTGTCATAGGCGCGGGCATTTTTGACGCGGACTTTCAGGATATAATCGATGTCACCGGCGAGGCGATGCGCCTCCATCACCTCGGGGCGTTCCATCAGGGCTTTCAGGAATTTACGCTGCCAATCGGCTTCGTGTTCCGAGGTGCGGATCAAGACGAAAAAGCAGGCCTCCAGCCCCAGGGCTTCGGGATCGAGGATGGCGGTGGTGCGGGTGATGGTGCCTTGGTCTTTCATCTTGCGGATGCGATTCCAGACCGGGGTTTTGGACGAGCCGACGCGGCGGGCGATCTCATCCAAGGATTGCTCGGCATCGTCCTGCAGTTCGGACAGGATTTTCCGATCCAGATCGTCTAAAGCGGCAGCCATTCCAGAAATCCTTTTATTTGCGGAAACCTAGTGTCCGCTTGGCAGGATATTAGAACAAACGTTCTTATCCGCAAGGGGATCTGGCGTGAATATGGGAAAATGTCCTATATTCGGGATGAAGCGAAAGGTTTTGTCATGCGTCATATTCCCCCGGTTTTGTTTGTTGGCGCGGGCCCGGGCGCCGTGGATCACCTGACTTTGGGGGCTGCACGGGCGTTGGCCGAGGCCGAAGTGGTGTTGCATGATCGGCTGGTCGGGCCTGAGATTTTGGCGCTGATCCCTGCGCATGTGCGGTTGATGGATGTGGGCAAAGAGGGCTTTGGGCCGACCATGACACAAAGTGCCATCAACGCGCTTTTGGTAGCGCAGGCGCAGACTGGCGCGCGGGTGGTGCGGTTGAAGGGCGGCGATCCGGGCGTTTTCGGGCGGCTGGATGAAGAGATTTCGGCGCTGGAAGCGGTGGGGCTGGCCTATCGGATACTGCCCGGTTTGACCACGGCATCGGTCGCGGCGGCGGCTTTGGGGCAAAGCCTGACGCAGCGGGGCCGCAATGCGGGCCTGCGCATTCTGACGGGTCATGTGATGGAGGGGTTTGCCGAGCAGGATTGGTGCGGTTTGGCCCGGGCGGGCGAAGTGGCCGCGATCTATATGGGCAAGAAATCGGCCCGGTTCTTGCAAGGTCGCTTGATGATGCATGGCGCGGCAGCGGATACGCCAGTGACGGTGGTCGAGAATGCCTCTCGCCCCGATCAGCGGGTTTTTGCGGCCACTTTGGCCACCCTGCCCGCCGTGGTGGCCGACATCTCAGGCCCGGCGATTTTGCTTTATGGTCTGGCGCCGCGCGCGGCAGTCCCTGCCCTGTCCCAATTGAAGGAGGCGTGAGTATGAGCCGTGGATTTACCCCAAAGGTTGTGACCGCGAACCTGCTGCGCGAGGGCGATGTGGTCTATCTGACCGCCGATGACCGCTGGGCCGTGCATCACCATGAGGCCGAGTTGATTGACGATGAGGCGCATGGGCAGATGCGGCTTTTGCATGCGGCAGCGCAGAAACTGGTGGTTGTGGGGGCCTATCTGGCCGATGCCAAGCAAGGCGCACGGGGGCCCGAGCCGGTGCATTTCCGCGAGGCGTTTCGCACCCGTGGCCCGTCAAACTATGCCCATGGCAAGCAGGTGGATCACGCAGATGTATGATTATTCCGATTTTGACGAGGGGTTCGTGCGCGCCCGGGTGGCGCAGTTCACCGATCAGGTGGAGCGGCGGTTGGATGGCAGTCTGACCGAGGAAGAGTTCCGGCCTTTGCGCCTGATGAACGGGCTTTATCTGCAACTGCACGCCTATATGCTGCGGGTGGCGATTCCTTATGGAACGATCAATCCGCGCCAGATGCGGGCTCTGGCCGCTATCGCGCAGACCTATGACAAGGGCTATGGCCACTTTACCACCCGGCAGAATATCCAGTTCAACTGGCCAAAACTGCCCGATGTGCCGGCCATTCTACATGCGCTGGCGGATGTGGGGATGCATGCCATCCAGACCTCGGGCAATTGCGTGCGGAACGTTACGGCGGATCATTTCGCGGGCGCTGCGGCGGATGAGATTGAAGACCCCCGGCCCTATGCCGAGTTGCTGCGCCAATGGTCGACCGATCACCCCGAGTTCCAGTTTCTGCCACGCAAGTTCAAGATTGCTATCACCGGGTCGCCGAATGACCGCGCGGTGACCGGGGCGCATGATATTGGCTTGCGGATGGTGCGCAATGAGGCTGGAGAGCCGGGGTTTGCCGTGCTGGTCGGTGGGGGCCTGGGCCGCACGCCGATGGTGGGGATGGTGGTGCGGGAATTCTTGCCGGTGGCTGATCTGCTGCCCTATGTCGAGGCGGTTCTCAGCGTCTATAACACCATCGGTCGGCGCGACAATAAGTATAAGGCGCGCATCAAGATCACCCTGCATGAGACGGGAAAGGTTGAAATTTCCCGGATGATCGAAACCCGCTTTGCCGAGTTGCGCCCGCAGTTTGGCGGCGCGGATCAGCGGTTGTTGGACGATATCCGCGCGGCGTTTGCAGCCCCCGTTTTGCGCGATGCGCCGGTTGGGGCCTATGACGCGTTCCACAAGGCGGACCCGACGTTCCGGGCTTGGGCGGATACAAACCTTTCCACCCACCGCAATGCGCAGCATGCCATCGTCACCATCAGCCTGAAGGCCCATGGCGAGACGCCGGGCGATGCCACGGCCGATCAGATGCGGCTGATTGCCGATCTGTCCGAACGCTTTGGGCATAATGAGATTCGCATAAGCCATGAGCAGAATGTCATCCTGCCGCATGTGCATAAATCCGATCTTCCCAGCCTTCACGCCATGCTGATGACGGCAGGGTTGGCCACGGCGAATGTGGGGCTGGCCTCTGATATCATCGCCTGCCCCGGCATGGATTATTGCGCGCTGGCGACGGCGCGGTCGATCCCGGTGGCGCAGGAAATTGCCCTGCGCTTGCGCGAGGTCGGGCTGGAGGAAGAGGTCGGGCCGCTGAAGATCAAGATCTCGGGTTGCATCAATGCCTGCGGGCATCACCATGTGGGCCATATCGGGATTTTGGGCTTGGACCGGGCGGGGGTGGAGAATTACCAGATCACCCTTGGCGGCGATGGCACCGAAGATACTGTGGTTGGAGACAAGACCGGCCCCGGCTTTGCCTATGATCAGGTTGTGGGCGCGGTAGAGCGGGTTTTGCGCGCCTATCTGGGCCTGCGCCTGTCGGTCGAAGAGACGTTTCTTGAGGCGTTCAAGCGCGTCGGGATGGAGCCGTTTAAGGCCGCCCTTTACCCCGAGGCCGCGCGCGATGCCGCTTGATCGGCATGTAGCCCCCGTGGCCCCCCGGGTGGCGGCGCTGAACACGCGCTATCGCCACCATTCGGCCACGGCGGTGTTGGAGCATAGCCTGAAGGATACCGATCTGGGGCGGGTGGCTTTGGTCAGCTCTTTCGGGGCGGATTCGGTTGTGCTGCTGCATCTGGTGTCTGTGATCGCGCCGGAAACTCCGGTGTTGTTCGTGGATACCAGAATGCTGTTTCCGGAAACGCTGGAATATCAGCGCCAGTTGGCTGAAACCCTGCACCTATGCGATGTGCGCACGATCCGGGCGGCGCAGCCCCGTGTGAAGTTTGAAGACCCCGACGACACCTTGCACCAATTCAACACTGATGCGTGCTGCGGCGTGCGCAAGGTGCAGCCTTTGGAGCGCGCTTTGGCGAGCTTTGATGGTTGGATCACTGGCCGCAAGCGGTTTCAGAATGCCGATCGTGAGGCATTGCAGTTCTTTGAAAACGAAGACGATCACCGGATAAAGGTGAACCCTTTGGCCCATTGGGGGCGTGAGGATCTGGCCGAGTATATCGTCAACAACCGCCTGCCCCGGCATCCTTTGGTCGCCAAAGGCTATCCGTCCATCGGCTGCGCGCCTTGCACATCGGCGGTGGCGCCGGGCGAAGACCCAAGGTCTGGCCGCTGGCGCGGGCAGCAAAAATCGGAATGCGGCATTCATTTTTCCGGCGGCACAGCCGCACGATCCAAACAGGAGACCGCGGCATGAGCGTTATTGTCAGCGACACCGGCTTTGCCCCCGCCCCCGCCCGCGAGATCACGCCGCTGGCTGAACTGGGCCCGCAGGATACCGCCGTGGATCTGGCGCAGACCGATGACCCGGAGGCGCTGGTGGGCCGCTTGGGCGAACTGACCCTGATCCGCGTGGCCTTTCCGTCCTTTAGCGACGGTCGCGCCTTTACCATCGCGCGGCGGTTGCGCAGCATGGGCTATACCGGGCAATTGCTGGCCCTTGGCCCGGTGATTGCCGATCAATACGCCATGATCCGCCGCGTGGGCTTTGACGGGGCCGAGATCCCCGATGAGATCGCCGCCCGCCAACCGTGGGAGCAGTGGCAGGCCCGGGCCAATTGGCGTGCGCATGACTATCAGGCCCGGCTGCGGGCCTGAGCGCTGGACCGGACGCCCAAAATCTTATAGGCACACATATGAAATCTGCCGCAGCGGGAATGGGTTTTCCCACCCCCCGCGGTGGTCTAGGAAAGGCCATTGGCCATGACGGAGCTTGCTGCGATGAACGCCCCTGACGTGAACCCCCGCCCCGCAAAGCCGCATCTTCCGGATGCGCAGTTGGTCACCCAAGTGACGCATTGGACGAATCGGCTCTTTTCCTTTCGCGTCGCACGGCCGGCGTCTTTGCGCTTTCGCTCGGGCGAATTCGTGATGATCGGGCTGATGGGCGACACGGGCAAGCCGCTGTTGCGCGCCTATTCCATCGCCTCGCCCTCTTGGGATGAAGAGTTGGAGTTTTATTCGATCAAGGTGCCGGATGGCCCGCTGACCAGCCGTTTGCAACACATCAAAGTTGGCGATGAGATCATTCTGCGCCCCAAACCGGTGGGCACTTTGGTGGTGGATGCGCTACTTCCGGGCAAGCATCTGTGGATGCTGGCGACGGGCACGGGGCTTGCGCCCTTTGCCAGCCTGATGCGCGACCCCGAGGTTTATGAGAAATTCGATCAGGTCATCATGATGCACACCTGCCGCGAGGTGGCGGAGTTGGAATATGGCCGTCAACTGGTCGAAGGGCTGCAAAACGATCCGCTGATTGGCGAGATGGTGGCGGGCAAGCTGCTGTATTACCCGACCACAACGCGCGAAGAATCCCCGCGCATGGGGCGGGTGACGGATAATCTGGCTTCTGGCAAGGTGTTCACCGATCTGGGTCTTGCGCCGATGGATCCGGCGCATGATCGGGCCATGGTCTGCGGCTCTTTGGCGTTTAACGTCGATGTGAAAGTTATTCTGGAAGGCTTTGGCCTGCGCGAAGGCGCCAATTCTGAGCCGAAAGAGTTTGTCGTTGAGAAGGCCTTTGTGGGCGAAGGTATCTAAGCGCGGGTTTCCTATCAGGCTTGAAATTCCACGCGAACTGACGTATATTCACGTCAATATCTGTGGAGTTAGCCCATGAACATCGCCGCTTTCACCGAAAAGTCGTTGTTTTCGCCGCGTTTGCTGGCGGAAGAACTGCTGACCACCCAAGATGAGATCGCCCGCACGGCGGGTTTGGGGCGCGACGCGATTGCGCGCAAGGATCGGCTGGGGTCGGCCCGCACGCAAACCCGGCTGCGCGAGATGATCGAGGTGATGAACCGGCTGACGCCGCGCTTTGGCTCGGCCTTGGTGGCCTATGCCTGGTATCGCTCGGAACCCCTGCCCGGCTATGGCGGGCTGACGGCGGCGCGGCTGGTGCAAGAGGGCCAAGCCGAGGCGGTGATGGACTATATCGACGCAGTGGATGCGGGCGGCTTTGCCTGATCTGCGGTTTCAGGGCACCGTTTACCGCGCGTTGAACCCTTTGTGGATGCGCACGCCTTTGTCTGGCGAAGGGGCCAAGCGGCATGGCGGGCGGTTCAATCCCAAGGGCTTGGCTGCGCTTTATACCGCGTTGACGCCTGAAGGGGCGATGGCCAAAGCGAATCAGATCGGTCGCCCGTTTGAGCCGGTGACGCTGGTGGCCTATGAGGCTGATCTTATCCCGGTTCTGGAGGCCACGGATCCTGCTGTGCAGGTCGCACAGGGCATTGATCCGGGGGTCTTGGCGGCGGATGACTGGCGGGTGCAGATGCGGCAGGACGGGATTTCAGCCGGGCAACGGCTGGCGCAGCGGCTGATAGCAGCGGGCTGGGTCGGGATGATTGTGCCGTCGTTTGCACAAGGCGTGAAACCGGGCGCGCGCAATCTGGTTTTATGGGACTGGAGCGGCCTGCGCGTGATCGACAACGAAGACCGCCTGAAATGAAACGGGTCGCAAGGGAGTTCCCCTGCGGCCCGCAATTTCAAAGGCTTGGCGTTGGATCTTGATCCAACCTCGCCTTGATTACATGCCCATTGCGGCTTTGACCTGCGCGATAGTGTCAGCAACCAGCGCCGGGTTGGCTTTGGCGGCGGTCACGGCGGTCTTCAAGGTGGTTTTGGTAGCAGCATCCAACGAAGAGCCGTCGATCATGGTCGACACGGCATCAGCGTCAAAGGTTGCTGGGTCCAGTGCCGACATGGCGCTGTCCACAGCGCCGGTCGCAGCGTCACCCGCAGCAGCAGCTTCGGCAGCAGCGTCGCCAGCAGCAGCGTCGCCAGCGGCTTCGGTAGTGGCTTCAACCGCTTCGGTCACGGCCTCGGTGGTGGCGGCAGCAGCTTCGGCTGCAGCGGCTTCCAGCGCGGCAGCGGCCTCAGCAGCGGCAGCTTCGGTCGCGGCAGCAGCCTCAGCAGCAGCAGTTTCTACGGCAGCGGCAGCGTCGGCAGCAGCGGCTGTGGCGGCGGCGGCTGTGGCGGCGGCGGCTGCTTCTTGTGTGGGCTTGTAGCTGAACTGGTAGTAGCCGCCAGCGGCCAGGACGACGACAACAGCGCCAATGAGTACATTCTTGTTCATATCATTCTCCCAAGACCGGAGGAAAAACCCGGTTGATCGCGATATGCCATCGAAGACCAAGAAAGAAAAGGGCATTTGCCCGCTATTCCCGCACCCAAAGCCCTGGGCGGCGAAATATCGCACGGTTTTGGCCGGCGATCGGGATCATTTCCACAGGCTGTTTCGTTGGGGTTGAACCGGGCGGCCCTTGCGCGTAGATTGCGCAGCACTTTGCAGCAACAGAACAAGGACCGACACCATAGCCCGCAGACCACACAATGCGCCGCCGCCAAACCGCGAGTCCGGCCCACGCATCAATGACCGCATCCGTTCCAATGAAATCCGCCTGATCGGCGCCGATGGCGAGAACGTCGGGGTCGTGACCCCTGCCCGCGCCATGGAGATGGCCGAAGAAGCGGGCTTGGATCTGGTTGAGATCTCGCCCAATGCCGAGCCGCCGGTCTGCAAGATCATGGATTTCGGCAAGTTCAAATATGAGCAGCAAAAGCGCGAGGCTGAAGCCCGCAAAAAGCAGCACATCATCGAGATCAAGGAAATCAAGTTCCGTCCCGGCACGGATACCAATGATTACGATGTGAAGATGCGCTCTGTTCTGAAGTTTCTGGGCGAAGGCGACAAGGTAAAGATCACTTTGCGCTTTCGGGGCCGCGAGATGGCGCACCAGCAGCTGGGTCTGGAATTGCTGCACCGTGTGGCCGATGACGTGGCCGAGAATGGCAAAGTGGAATCGATGCCTCGGCTTGAAGGCCGCCAGATGGTGATGATGATCGGGCCTCGGTAACGCAGGGCACGAATTTTCTGCGAAAATTCGGGGGCCTTTGGGCCCCCTTTTTTATGGCTCGCTGGCTTCACGCAGGCGGCCGCGTGTGGGACTTTCCTTCAAAAGCCCGCCCACCCCCATTGCGGCAATATCGGCAGAGGTGACGGGCACGCCGCAGATGATGCGCTGCATCACCCAATCCGCGCCGTTCATCGCGGGGCTTCTGGCGCAGCCCGGCAAGCCGATCACCGGGGTGGCGCCGATCTGGCCAAGGAAGAGCAGATTGCCCGGGTCAACCGGCATGCCGAACCGCGTAACCTGCCCTCCGGCCAGACGCAGGGCCTGTGGCCCGACGTCTTGGCGATCAGAGGTGGCCGAGGCGGTCAGGATCAAGATGAGATCGGACCCCGCCGCCGCGACCAGTGCCGCCGTCAAGGCCGCGCTGTCATGCGGCACAAGGATCTTTGGCGCCATCGCAACGTTCCACGCAGCAAGCCGCTTTTGTATGGCGCGGTGGCCTTTGGCCCCGTCATCCCCCGGCAGGGTGGTTTGGATCAGTACGGCGCGGCTGATTGCGGTGGGGCGCAGGTGCAAGCCCTGTGCTGCTGCCGCACAGGCCGCCTTAACAAGGCTGGCCGCCACCCCGTAAGCGATGATCTTGACGGTGGCCACCATCTGACCTTGCGCCATTTGCTGCCAAGGCGGCACCGTGGCCACGGTGATCATCGGGTCAACCGCGTTCAAGGCGGTGATGCGGTCGGCCAGCACCTCGGCCACGCCCACGACATCGGCATGGATGTTCACCCGCCCGGTGCCAACGGCTTTCAGGCGCAGACCCGCACGGATTGGCTCTGGCACCAAAGCTTGGGCCACGGCCAAGGCGGCGGCGTCTTCGTGCATGTCACCTTGGGCCAGCCGGGCAATGGTCACGGTGGTAAACCCGGCTTCGGCAAGCCTAGCGATCTGCGCGTCATCCAGAACCACGCCCTTGCGCAACCGGCCTTCGGGCAAGGCCAGCGAATGGGCCAGAATGCCGCCTTTGGCCTGCGACAGGGGAACGGGGCCAAACTCCATCAGCCCAGCCGCAGCACTTGGGTGACTTGGGCCAGGATCGACAGGGCAATCTCTGCCGGGGATTTGGCGCCGATATTCAAGCCAACGGGGGCATGGATGCGCGCGATTTCCGGGGCGGTGAAGCCTGCGGCCAGCAGGCGATCCACCCGTTTGGCGTGGGTTTTCTTGGACCCTAAGCTGCCAAGGTAAAAGCAGGGGGAGCGTAGGGCGAAGGCAATCGCCGGATCGTCCAGCTTGGGGTCATGAGTCAGGGTGATGATGGCGGTGCGCGCATCAATGCCCAAGCTGGCCAGTGCCTCATCCGGCCAATCATCCAGGATCTTTTCACCGGGAAACCGGGCCGCCGCGCCAAAGGTTTCGCGCGGATCAACAAGGGTTGGATCATACCCCGCCATCCGCGCCATCGCCAGCAAAGGCTGGGCGATATGCACCGCCCCGATCACAATCATCCGCAAGGGCGGGTTGTGGATGGCGATAAAGCGACCATCTTCTTCCATCCCCGATCGATCACTTTGAAACCGCGCATCGCTGGCCGCCTCCTGCCCCGGCGCCAGCATGTGCCGCTGCCAATCGGCCAGCCGCACCACCATTGCCCGGGGCTGGCGGGCCGCGCGGGCCGCGACCAGTTCGGCCAGCATATCCGGCGAAAGCGCCTGTGGCCCCTTCCCGATCGGCTCTACCATCACTTGGATCGTGCCGCCGCAGGCCAAGCCAACGGCAAAGGCGTTTTCATCCGTGACCCCAAAACTCAGTAGGCGGTTCTGCCCATCGGCCAAGGCCTCCAACGCTGCGGCCACCACAGCGCCCTCGACACAGCCACCCGAGACGGAGCCCATGATCTCGCCCGCGCCAGACACCGCCAGTTGGCTGCCCGCCGGGCGCGGCGCGGAACCCCATGTCTCAACCACTGTGGCCAAAGCGGCACCTCGTCCGGCAAGGTGCCAGGCCAGGGCGATCTCGGGGATCTGGTCGAAACTGGCGTCAGTCATGCAAAATGGCCCCCGGTAAAGGGGGCCATTCTAATGGATTTATTGATGTGCGCAAACGGTCTAGCGCAGCTCTGCCACCCGCATCAAAGGGGTCACCAGCCGCACCACAACGCGGCGGTTTTCGCGCACATCGCCTTCGCTTTCCACCTTCAACTCGGATTCGCCATAGCCTTGGATCACCAGATTCTCGGGTGGGATGCCAAAGTATTCGGTCAAGGCCAGCGCCAGCGATTCCGCGCGGCGATCAGATAGCGACAGGTTCGACACCGCAGAGCCCACGGCGTCCGTATGCCCTTCGATCAGGAAGACTTCGGCCGGATTGGCCGCCAACAACTCCTCCATCAACCGGCCAATGTCGGCCAGCTTGCGCGCCTCTGTCGCGTTGATACCGGCGGAACCGCTGTCAAACGTGATGCTGTCCACCTCGATCATCGCGGCCAGTGCGCGCACTTGCGGGATCTCGCGGATCTGGCGCAGGCTGAATTTGCGGCCCAGACTTTCGGCCTCCAACGCCACCATTTCGGCCTTCAACGCCGCATCCCCCGATGCCGTGGAAATGGTCACCCGGCCCGGTTTTGGCCGCGGCAATGTGGTGATGTCGATCCGCTCTTCCGGGGCCAGATCGTCGATCAGGATGATCTCATTGCCCAACTGGTCATAGGTGGCGCGGCGCAAAACCCGGCCGGAGGCGTCGCGGATGGTCACCACTTCGGTGCCATTGGCGCGCTGGACCACGGTGCGGGTTGACCCGTCGCGGTAGGTCTCGGTCACCGTGCGCACACCGGGGCGGCGCAGGATCGCGTCATCATCCTTGTAGACAACATAGGTGCCGTCGGCGTTTTGCACCACAACCCGGTCGCCCGAGTTGGAGACAACCTTGCGCTCGTCCTTCTTGCCCTCATTGATGATGCTGCCAACAACCAGCGCGCCAAGGGCCAGCAACCCCACCTTTTCCAGATCGGACAGGCCAGATTTCTTGCCCCCCGCCACGGCAACCGGGGCGGCGATGAATTCCTGATCCGACGTGCGGGTGTTGTCTTCGGTGATGATATCGGTTTGCACGCTCAACGGGGCCAGTTCGGCGGCCAGTTCTGGCGAGATCTCAACCACCGGATCGGTGCCATCAGCCGCACCGTCTCTGGCGAGGAACGCGGCCGCTTCGGCGGCGGCGGCGACGGGGGCCGCCGTTTCTGCAGGGGCGGTATCGCCCGCTACCGCTTCGGCCTCTGGCGCGGCGGGCGCAGTCAGAATATCGGCAAGGCTGGTGGCGGCCTCTTCGGACACCACCGGCACATCGACCGGCTCGGCTATGACCTCTGCGGCGGGTTCAGCCACGGCCATCTCTGGCAGCGGCTCTGGCGCAGGACCCTCGTCGATGGCGGCCTCTTCAACGGGGTCTACAACAGGCTCTGGAGCTGGATCGGCGACAGGTTCGACAATCAGGACATCCTCAATCGGGGCGGCCTCTTCCACAAAAACTTCATCTTCCACGGGAGCATCCGTTGCGGCGGCTTCGACCGGCTCGGCAACAGGCTCCGCTTCCGCTTCTGCTTCTGCTTCTGCGGGTTCCGCAGCAGGTTCTATCTCAGCGGGTTCGACGACACCTTCTGGCTCGACGGGTTCCGCAACCAGCTCTGCCTCGGCAGGTTCCACAACAACTTCTACTTCGGCCGGTTCCGCAACAGCTTCGGCCTCGGCAGGTTCCACAGCAGCCTCTGCTTCAACGGGCTCAGGGGCAACCTCGGCCTCAATCGGGGCTTCCGCTGCGCTTGCTTCAAGCATCGCCTGAATGGCGGCCAGATCGCACAGCTCCTCGGCTGTTGGCACGCAAAAGCACCGTGCCATCCGGCCCAATGACAGATCCATCCTCGGCCATGGTTTGCGCATAAAGCGGCCAGGGTTGCACGGGGGCAAGGGCCAGAGCCAAGGCAGTAGATGTGGAAAGCAGGCGTTTCATGTGCGTCCTTTCATCTTGAGGCGCAGAACTCCGCACCTCTGTTGCCGCAAACCTTAGCCGCAGCCGCGTTGCTATGCGATATCAAGCCTTGCGATCGGCGTTTCACCGCCCTCGATGCCGCCCCCACTGCCGCCCGGCGGCGCGGAAATCCAGCGCCGAAAGGAAGCCAGCGGTGCCCGTTCAGGCCGCGCCTCCGGCCATGTCAGATAATACGACCCGATGGCGCGAATGGCGGGGCCAAAGGCCGGGATCAGACGCCCCTCAGCCAGATCCTGTTCAATCAGAAAGGTTGGCAGCAAGGCCAGACCCAGCCCGTGAATCGCCGCCTGCGCCATGGTGGCGAACTGGTCAAACAGCATGGCAGGCGGGCGCTGCCCCGGCTGGCCATGATGCGACAGCCAACGCGCCCAATCGCCGGTGCGGCTTTCCAACTGCAACAACGGATGCTCCAGCGCCGCTTGGGCCGTGGCCAAAGGCTGCGGAAGCACACGCGGTGAGGCCACCGCAAGGATTTCCTCATCCATGAGTTTTAGATATGAAACACTGGGCCAATCCTCGCGCCCATAGTGGATGGCGGCATCAAAGGCGGTGGCATTGAAATCAAACGGCCGCAACCGGGTGGACAGGTTCACCGTCACCTCTGGATGCGCGCGGGCAAAGCTGGCAAGGCGCGGCGCCAGCCAATGCATGCCAAAGGCCGGCAGGATGGCCAGGTTCAGCGCCCCGCCTGCCGGATTTGCGCGCAAGGTCAGCGAGGCATCTGCGATTGTTTTCAGGGCTTTACGTGCTTCACGCACAAAATCACGCGCGGCGGGCGTCAAGACAAGCCGCTTACCCTCTCGGATCAAAAGCACGACCCCCAACTGCCCTTCCAGCACCTGAAGCTGTTTGGAAATCGCCCCCTGACTCAACGCCAGCTCTGCCGCCGCGGCTGAGGCGGTTCCCAGCCGGTCAAGCGCCTCAAGCGCCAAGAGAGAGGGAATAGAGGGCAGATGGCGTCGGGGGAACATATCTATTCCATATCCTCATATATGAAGGACTTCCTTTCGATAGCCCTACCCGGGGATTCGTGCAAGGATGATCGCAGACCCCCTTCCCTGTCCGTAGGATACCCGCAAATGACCCTCAAGCTGAAAGCCAAAGACGCCCCCGATCTGGGCCGCTTTGATTGGGAAGACCCCTTTCGTCTGAATGAGCAACTGACCGAGGAAGAGCGGATGCTGCGCGATGGCGCCCGCGCCTATGCGCAAGAAAAGCTGCAACCTCGGGTGATTGCGGCCTACCGCGAAGAAAAGACCGACCCCGGCATCTTTGCCGAGATGGGCGAGATGGGCCTTTTGGGCGTGACGGTGCCGGAAGAATACGGCGGCTTGGGCTCCAGCTATGTCGCCTACGGTCTGGTTGCGCGCGAAGTGGAGCGGGTGGATTCAGGCTACCGCAGCATGATGTCGGTGCAATCCAGTCTGGTGATGTACCCGATCTATGCCTACGGCACCGAAGAGCAGCGCAAGAAATACCTGCCAAAGCTGGCCTCAGGCGCGTGGATCGGCTGCTTTGGCCTGACCGAACCGGACGCGGGATCTGACCCTGCAGGCATGAAGACCACGGCGAAGAAAACCGCTGGCGGCTATGTGCTGAACGGCTCCAAAATGTGGATTTCGAACTCTCCGATAGCGGATGTTTTCGTGGTTTGGGCGAAATCCGAAGCTCATGGCGGCAAGATCAAGGGCTTTGTGCTGGACAAGGGCACCAAGGGCCTGTCCGCTCCGAAAGTGGGCGGCAAACTCTCCCTCCGCGCGAGCGTTACCGGCGAGATCGTGATGGAGAATGTTGAAGTTGGCGAAGAGGCACTTTTGCCCAACGTCGAAGGTTTGAAAGGCCCGTTCGGCTGTCTGAACCGGGCGCGTTACGGCATCGCCTGGGGCGTCATGGGCTCGGCCGAGTTTTGCATGCATGCTGCCCGTGGCTATGGCCTGGATCGCAAGCAATTCGGCAAACCCATTGCCCAGACACAGCTTTTCCAGTTGAAACTGGCCAATATGATGACCGAAATCAGCCTTGGCCTGCAAGCCTGCCTGCGCGTGGGCCGCCTGATGGATGAGGCGAATGCAGCCCCCGAGATGATCTCAATCATCAAGCGCAACAACTGCGGCAAAGCGCTGGACGCGGCCCGCTGGGCGCGGGACATGCATGGCGGCAACGGGATTTCCGAAGACTTTCAGGTGATCCGCCACATGGTGAACCTGGAAACGGTGAACACCTATGAGGGCACGCATGATGTGCATGCGCTGATCTTGGGCCGGGCGATCACCGGGCTACAGGCGTTCTTCTAACCAGACCCCAATTTTTCGCAGAAAAATTGTGCCGAGCGGCCCCCCGCTCGGCGCTGCTATCATCGGGATCAACATCCGTGCCATAGTCCGGATCCCCCGGCCTCACCGGAATTGGGATCAAATTCGGGTCACTCCGATGACACTTCAACCGCTGCCCAAACAGGCAGTGCGGGCGCGGAATGCCGCCTTCATGGCTGACAATCCGGCGGCGGTCTCATCAGATTCCCGCGCATACCTATCATCGCAATGGGTGGGAGTGGTGCAGCCGTTGATGATTGCTCCAGCAACCGGCCCAGATTGGCACAAACGCGCCGCAGACCGAACGCGCCGCCGTTTATGTGCTTTCGCGACTTCCAGCCATAGAAATGCCCGTTCGGCTTGGCAACAGGTTTCATAAAAAAGGCATCAGGATCGAACCCGATCCTGCGGTCACATGACGCCAGCTTGTGAAAGCGGAAGATATCGGAATGCAACGCCGCGCTGCCGGTCTTGGAATGCTTCAGAAAGACCGATTGCTTTAGAACGCTAATAGTATCGGCCACCGCCCGTCTGATTGCTGACCTTATGGCCACATAAATCGTTCGGCCACACGGAGCGAAAGGGGCATCTTCGGCCACATACAAGCGAGTCGGACAGGCAACACTTTTGTCCCCGCCTTGGGCCCGGAAGGGGCTGGCGGTAGGCACTGCCCAGCGGTCGTGATAGATCTGTCTAAAAGAACGGCGCAAGATCGCCGCAGGAAACCGGCAGGGGCATGAGCGGTCAGGAACACAACCAGTTGGCGTCTTTTCTGACCGGAAACCCGGAGCTGCCGCGATTTCTGGGCGGGGTGATGCGGGTGGCAGAGGGTTTTTCGTATCACGCCGGGCACCGCGGGGCCGATCCGGGTTTGATTGTGAACCGGGTGGCGGCGGGGTGTGAGGCAGGGGTTCTGGCGCCACTCAAAAGACGGGTTGTGGCGCTGGCCTTGGCCTTGGTCAAACCCGGCGAGGACCGAAGCGAGGAACCTGTCGCCGACGCGTGGCTTGCGCCTCTGGATGAGGCAGTCCTTTATGAACGAATGAAATGGCGGCACCTTTCGCAGACCCGCGCAGGACTGAGCCCTGGGGCCTGCGATATACGTGAGTTTCGTGCAAAGAACGCCTCGCATCTATATGATCCGGAATCAGAAAATGACATGGCGATGCCGACCTTGCGATTGTTTTGCAATGCTGACTTGCAAAGCGACACCGATGGCTTCTTGCTGAAGCAGTTCGCCCCCTGCGTGCCCGAATTGATCCGAAAACCGCATCAGGCCTGCGGCTTCAAAACGCTGTTTCGCCCAAACGAAATCTATAAAAAGCTGGGCTTGCATCGGCCAAAGGGGTTGAAACCCGATCTTTGGGATCAGGTGCGTTGGCTGAACGGCTCTGGCCGGGCAATGGCGAGAAGATTGATCACGAACAGTTGGCGCGCGCCAACTAAAACCTATGACTTTGACTGGGTGCAGGTGAACCAATCTGCGGGGCGCTTAGCAAAGAGGTTTTTGGGGAAACGCGACCGGAGCCGGATGAACCATAGTGTGAAGGAGGATCGGCCGTTTCAGCGGATGATCCTGGCGGTGCGGGCAGAGATGGTCAGGCTGACGCTGAGCCCCGAAATCCACGTGGCGCCCGTGGATTTGGTTGAGTGTCACCGTGAGAAAACGGCCGAGCGGCGCGCCACTGAGGCTTGTGAGCGGTTCTACCATGAATTGATAGCGGCGCGCGGGGAGCGGCTGTGCAAAATGCAGGGCCATTTTGGGTCGGCGGGCCTTGCGACGGGACCTGCGATGATCCCCGAGGATATGCTTGAACGCAATGTAGCGGCCGATTTCTTCATTGCCGTGGGACTTCGATGGCAAGGCCGAGCAATAAGAGACATGAATTTTCTGCGAAAATTCGTGCAGGCCTTGCCAATGGTGAGGGGGGTTTTGTGCCGTGGCGGGCTATCAAGTAATGATTGGCGGAGGGTGTGATGCGGGTTCTGGCGGTGATGACGGTGAAGAACGAAGGCTCGTTCCTGTTGGATTGGCTGGCGCATCACCGGGCCTGTGGTTTCACTGATTTCCTTGTCTTTTCAAACGATTGCACCGACGGCACCGATCTGATGCTGGACCGGCTGCAAGAGATGGGCTGGTTGACCCATATCCGCAACGAGGGCCCGCATGAGACCGGTCCGCAATGGGCGGCACTAAAGGCCGCCGACAGGCATCCTTTGGTAAAATCCGCCGATTGGGTGCTGTTTGTCGATGTGGACGAGTTCGTCAATATCCATGTCGGGAACCGCACCATTTCCGCCCTTCTGGCCGCCCTGCCCCAAGCCACGGCAATTCCTCTGACTTGGCGAATGTTTGGCAACGCGGGCGTGGTGGGGCTGGTGGATCAGCCTATGCCTGCGCAATTCACCCGCGCCGCCCCTGCGGTGCTGAACTGGCCTTGGCGGGCGATGCTGTTCAAGACATTGTTCAAGAATGATGGGGTTTACGGTAAATTGGGCGTGCATCGCCCCCGCTCTCCAAACCGCGATCGACTGGGCGAGGCCGTCTGGATCTCGGGCTCGGGCGAGCCTTTGGGAGAGGGTTTTGCGACCAGCCGGATCTTTTCTGATCTGGGGCGCGATCATTACAAACGGGCGCAGTTGAACCATTACGCCTTGGGCGCGATGGAGGGCTATATGGTCAAGGCCGACCGGGGGCGGGCGAACCGCGAAGCCTCGGTGGCCGATATGGGCTATTGGGTGGAGCGGAATTTTTGCGAAGTCGAAGACCGCTCGATCCTGTCGCTGGACAGCAACGCATTGCGGGCCGCGCTGCGCGGCGATCCGGTGTTGGGCGCGCTGCACGATCAGGCCGTGGCGTGGCGGCAGGCGCGCTTTGCGGCATTGATGGAAGATGAGGCGGGCCGGGCGTTTTTCGGGCGGTTGTTGATGGCCGGTCCAACCCGGATCCTGAGCCCGGAACAGGCGCGGCTGGTCTGGCTGCACGGCGTTTTGGCGCGCAACACCTGACCATAAGCGAAACAATCGCGGCGGTTTGTTGCCCAAAACACCGGGTAAATTGGCCTTAGACACCTTGATTTATTAGGATTTTTGCGGGATTATCGGGCCTTGTTTTCGCAACCCTTCAAGGGGGTATTTCCTATGGCCGATGCACAAACCCTGACCGCTCTAACCTTGCCTGCGGGCGAAGAATGGTTGTCCGCGATGGATGCCATTGCGGAAGATGACGGCTATCTGGAAAAGCTGGGTGCAAATCATTGGGCGTTTTTTGCCGAGCAAAAGCCGACACTTTTGGTGACATTCGAGCGGGCTGAAACCATTCGCGCCCGCGAAGACAATCTGCCTGCGGCCTATGCGATGGCCAAAGCGCGCGGCTGGTCCTTGTTGACGTTGATCGCCGAGGGCGAGACCTGGTGGCGCGACCGCGCGGTATGGGGCTATTTCGACCGGCTGGTGGATGATGCCTTCTTTGATGATTTTGATCAGGTGCTGTTCACCGGTGCGGGCGCTGCGGGCTACGCCGCATGCACCTATGCCGTCACAGCGCCCGGGTGTCGGGTTTTGGCAATAGCGCCGCGCGCCACGCTGGATCCTGACATGGCTGGCTGGGACCGCCGGAATATGGCGGGTCGGCGGCTGGATTTCACCTCACGCTATGGCTACGCGCCCGATATGACCGAAGGGGCCGCCCATGTCTGGCTGGTCAATGATCCGCAGCATGCGCCCGATGCGATGCATGCCGCCCTGTTCCGCGCGCCCTGGATCACCCATCTGCACGCGCGCCGCACCGGCGCCGCGACCGAGCGCGCGTTGATCGGAACGCGGATCATGGACAAGCTGTTGGAAGATGCGATGGCCGGCACCCTGACCAAACTGGGCTTTGCCAAGCATTGGCGGTCCCGTCGGACCTATTCCTTTTATCTCAAGACCTTGCTGAACACCTGTGCTGCCGCCAAACGGCCGGAGTTGGAGATGCGGATTTGCCGTTCTGTCACACGACGGATGAAGGTGCCGCGCTTTGCCAACCGGTTGGCTGAGTTGGCGGCGGTAAAGGGCTAAGCGCTGGGGTCAGAAGTCACCAAGGTTTTCAAGCAGTGAAAACAGCTGGTTGGCGCGCTCCTTGGTCAATTGCGTTTTGCAGCCGATAACCGCCAAAGGCTCTGCCGAGCCGCCTTTGAAGATATAGCCTTCAGCCTCGCAGGTTTTGTCGCGAAAGGTGATCCAAGCGCGCTGGCCCTCTTTCATCGCTTTGACCGCACCGCGCTCATTGGCGGGAAGATTGGCATCCCAACGCGTCATCAGGTTGATCACGTCCTGATACCCGTCGTTTAGCGCGTCATCCTCTACGTCAAAGCCGTCTTGGGCGCAGTCGATCATCTCGGAATTGGTGACGGCGTTCGGGCAAGATTGCTGCGCCATCGCAGGAAGGGCGAACACGGCGAACAGGGCCGACAGAATTGGGGTGTGCATGATGGCCTCCGACACAGGTTTCACCAAGACGTGCCAGATCGCGGCGGCAAACCCAAGGTGGGAATTCCTGCCCAGCGATGTGGTGATTGCAACTGCCCACTGGAACCGACGCTTAGGATGCGCTAGACCGGGAATATGCAAGAGATCACCCTGCCCCGCCCCGATGACTGGCACCTGCACCTGCGCGACGGCGCGATGCTGCAAGGTGTCTTGCCCGAAACCACCCGGCATTTCGCCCGCGCGATCATCATGCCCAATCTGGTGCCACCTGTGGTGACAGGCGCAGACGCGGCGGCCTACCGCGACCGCATTCTGGCGGCCCTGCCCAAGGGTGCGGTGTTTGAGCCGTTGATGACGCTATATCTGACCGAGACCACCGATCCTGCGGATGTGGCGGCGGCGGCTGGGTCTGGCTTGGTGAAAGCGGTGAAACTCTATCCCGCCGGGGCCACCACGAATTCGCAATCGGGCGTGCGCAATCTGGATACGGTGATGCCGGTTCTGGAAAAGATGGCCGAGATTGGGCTGCCGCTTTGCACCCATGGCGAGGTGACGGCGGCCGAGGTCGATATTTTCGACCGCGAGGCGGTCTTCATCGACACCGTGCTGGATCCGTTGCGCCGCCGCCTGCCAGAATTGCGCGTGGTGATGGAGCATATCACGACCGCTGAGGGCGTGGATTATGCCGCCGAAGGGGGCGCCAATCTGGGCGCCACGATCACGACGCATCACCTGATCATCAACCGCAACCACCTGCTGGTTGGCGGGATCAAACCGCATTATTATTGCCTGCCGGTGGCCAAGCGCGAACATCACCGCCAGGCCCTGCGCCGCGCGGCAACTTCGGGCAAGGCCTGCTATTTCCTTGGCACCGATTCCGCCCCGCATGTGGATGCGCTGAAGGAACACGCCTGCGGCTGCGCAGGTTGTTTCACCGCCACCAATACTATGGCGCTTTTGGCGCATGTGTTTGAAGAAGAAGGGGCTTTGGATAAGTTAGGGTGGTTTGCCTCGCGCAATGGTCCGGGGTTTTACCGCCTGCCTGTCAATGACGCCCAAATGCGGTTGGTCAAGCATGCGCAGCCCCATGCGTTTCCAGAAAAGATCTATACCGAAGCCGGGCCGGTGACCGTCTTCAATCCCGGCTTCCCCGTGCACTGGCACGTCGAGGCCTGAGTTTCAGCCAAAGAGCATCCCCATGATCCCCTCCAGCTTTCCGCCAAAAGACGAAATCGCCCGCCTGACCGCCCGCGCTTTGCTGGAGATCAAGGCCGTGCATTTCAACGCCGAAACGCCGTTTGTGCTGGCATCGGGCCTGCCCAGCCCCACCTATATTGATTGCCGCAAGCTGATCTCTTATCCGCGCATCCGCTCGGTCTTGATGGACTTTCTGGCTGTGACCGTGATGCGCGACGCAGGGTTTGAGGCCTTTGACAACATCGCAGGCGGCGAGACGGCGGGCATCCCATTCGCCGCCCTGATGGCCGAGCGGATGGCTCTGCCGATGACCTATGTGCGCAAGAAACCAAAGGGTTATGGCCGCAATGCCCGGATTGAGGGCGTTATGACCGAGGGACAGCGGGTGCTTTTGGTCGAAGATCTGACCACCGATGGCGGATCAAAGCTGTCCTTCGTGGACGCCATCCGCGAAACCGGTGCGGTCTGTGCCGATACGGCGGTGATCTTCTATTACGGCATCTTCCCCGAGACGACCGAACGCCTTGCCGCGCATGGCGTGGCGCTGCACCATCTGTGCACATGGTGGGACGTTCTGGCCGAAGCGCGGGAGTCTGCGGCCTTTGATGAGCGGACCCTGGCCGAGGTGCAAACCTTTCTGAGCAATCCTCGGGCTTGGCAGGCGGCCAAATCGGCAAGTTGACGCTACGGCAAGTGAACTTACGCTGTGGACGTTCTGGGGATAAGCGCGATTCGAACTGCGTTGCATGACTGGATATAGCGGGGCTGCACCTGCCGCCCCCAATCCTTGGTGGAATCCAAGGCGCATTCCGGTTATCCTAGGCCGCATACAGAGATTATCCACAGACCTATCAGCCTTGCCAGCGCAGCACCGCTTTGCGATGACGGCGGTAGGGTCGGTGAATGGGAATCAGGGGGCAAGGATGAGTGAGATCGCAACGCTGAGGCCTTCGGTTCCGGCCACATCAGGCAGCGGAGAGACCGATGCCCTGCCTCATAACATCGAGGCCGAACAGCAGCTTTTGGGCGCGGTTCTGGTCAATAATGACACCTTTGACCGCATCTCCAGCCTGGTGAAGGCCGAGCATTTCTATGACCCGGTGCATGCGCGCATCTTCGAGATTGCTTCGGCCCGTATTCAGAAGAATGCGCTGGCCAGCCCGGTCACGCTGAAAGCCTTTATGGAGGATGACGCGGGGCTGAAGGAACTGGGCGGCCCGGCCTATCTGGTGCGGCTGGCGGGATCGGCGATTTCGGCCTTTGCGGCGCGGGACTATGCGCAGATGATCTATGATCTGGCGGTGCGGCGCGAGTTGATGGCGCTGGGGCGCGATATTTCGGACCGCGCGGCCAAGGTTGATATGGACTCGGAGCCGCGCGAGCAGATTATCGAGGCCGAGCAGCGGCTTTATAAGCTGGGCGAACAGGGCGTGGCAGAGCGCGGATTTCAAAGCTTTCTCAAGGCGGTAACGGACGCCGTTAACATCGCCAACGCGGCCTACCAGCGCGGCGGCGGCTTGGCCGGCATTTCCACCGGCCTGACCGATCTGGACAAGAAACTGGGCGGCTTGCACGAGTCTGATTTGCTGATTCTCGCCGGACGTCCATCGATGGGCAAGACATCACTTGCCACCAACATCGCCTTTAACATCGCCAAAGCCTATAAGCGCGGCCGCAAGCCGGATGGCGCCGAGGGCGCGGTTGAGGGCGGCTGTGTTGGCTTCTTTTCGCTGGAGATGAGTGCCGAGCAGTTGGCCGCCCGGGTGCTGTCAGAGGCCTCCGAAGTGCCATCGGAACAGATCCGCCGCGGCGACATGACCGAGGGCGAATTCCGCCGCTTTGTTGATGCGGCCAAGCAGTTGGAAACCTGCCCCTTGTTCATCGACGACACGCCTGCCCTGCCGATTTCGCAAGTGGCGGCGCGGGCGCGGCGGTTGAAGCGGACGCATGGCTTGGACGTGCTGGTGATTGATTATTTGCAGCTGTTAAAGGGGTCTGCAAAGTCATCCGAAGGCAACCGGGTGCAGGAAGTTTCCGAGATTACCCAAGGGCTTAAGGCGATTGCCAAGGAGTTGAACATTCCGGTGATAGCGCTTTCGCAGTTATCCCGGGCGGTGGAGAGCCGTGAGGACAAGCGGCCGATGCTGTCGGACCTGCGGGAATCGGGATCGATTGAGCAGGACGCCGATGTGGTGATGTTCGTGTTCCGCGAGGAATATTACCGTGAGCGCGAAAAGCCTGCGGATCATGAGTTGGACAAGATGGCCACTTGGCAGCAGATGATGGAGCAGTGCCATGGCAAGGCCGAGGTGATCATCGGCAAGCAGCGTCATGGGCCGATTGGCACGGTGGAACTGTCGTTCGAGGGCCGGTTTACCCGCTTTGGCAATCTGGCGCGGACGTGGCAGGGCGAAGGCGGTCCTGACGTCGGGTTCTAGGACCAGACTTGGGGGGCTCACCCCCCAAACCCCCGAGAGTATTTCCAAAAGGGCAAATGGGGCTTTGGGTCAGGTGCCGCAGAAGGTTTTGTAGGGGCCGAAGCTTGACGGCGCGGGCAGCATGAAGGGCTCGGCCGCGTTATAGGGGTGGGTAATGGCCTGCAAAAGCGCGTGGAAGGGGGTCATATTGCCATTTGTGGCGGCCTCTAGCGCCTCTTCGACGTTGTGATTGCGCGGGATGACGGCGGGGTTGGTCTTGCGCAGGGTTGCAGTGGCATCAGGGGCAAGGCGGGCGTGCCAGCGCGGCAGCCAAGCCTCCATCGCGGTGAAATCCTGGAAAAGCGGTTTCAGAAGGCTGGTGTCGCCGGTGGTGGCGCTGGCGAGGCGGTGGAAGGCAAGTGTCCAATCCGCACCTTGCAGGGCGGTCAGCAGGTCTTCGATCAAGGCCTCATCTGCAGGGTCTTCGCCCGACAATGCCAGTTTGTCGCGCATCACCGCCAGCCAATCGGCCTGATAACGGTGTGCGATCTGGCCCAGCCTGTCATTGGCAATCTCGACCGCCTTTTCGCCATCAGGGTCGATCAGGGGGATAAGCGCCTCGGCCAATCGCGCCAAATTCCAGCCCAGAATCACCGGCTGGTTGGCCCAAGCATAGCGGCCCTGCCGGTCGATCGAGGAAAACACCGTGCCCGGGGCATAGGCCTCCATGAAGGCGCAGGGGCCGTAGTCGATGGTTTCCCCCGACAGCGCCATATTATCGGTGTTCATCACGCCGTGGATGAAGCCAAGGCCCATCCATTGGGCGATCAGCCGCGATTGGCGGGCGGCGACGGCGTCGAACATCTCTAGCGCGGTGGTGGCTTCGGGGAAGTGGCGGGCGATGGTGTAGGCAGTCAGGGCTTGCAGCTTGTCCACCTCTCCCCTTGCAGAAAAGAACTGGAAACTGCCGACGCGGATGTGGCTGGCGGCGATGCGCGCCAGCACCGCGCCGGGGCTGCGGCCGGAATCGCGCCAGATGTCTTCGCCGGTGGCGGTCACGGCCAAAGCCCGGGTGGTGGGCACGCCAAGCGCGTGCATCGCCTCGGATATCAGGTATTCGCGCAGCATCGGGCCAAGGGCGGCCTTGCCATCGCCACCGCGCGAAAACGGTGTGCGGCCAGAGCCTTTCAGTTGCAGATCAAGGCGTTGGCCGGTGGGGGTGATCAATTCGCCCAAGAGATGCGCGCGGCCATCGCCCAAGGCAGGGGAAAAGCCGCCGAATTGGTGGCCTGCATAGGCCAGCGCGATGGGATCAGCGCCGGGCATGGCGCTGGCGCCAGAAAACCAATCGGCGGCATGGTTTTCCAAGGCTTCGGGGTCAAAGCCCAAAGACGCCGCCAAGGGCTGGTTCAACGCCAAAAGGCGCGGCGCGGGGGCGGCATCGGGGGCCAGGCGCAAAAAGCTGCCGGGCAGATCGCGGGGCCATGAATTGTCAAACTGATGGGTCATGCCAAGGATATGGCGCTCCAAGCGCGGGACCGCAAGGCGGGTGGATCAATTCACCAAATTGGAAAGTGGTCGGGGCGGAGGGATTCGAACTCTCGACCTACGGTACCCAAAACCGTCGCGCTACCAGGCTGCGCTACGCCCCGACTGCGGTTCGTTTAGCCCGCTTTGCGGCAAAGGGAAAGCCGTCTTTGCCAAGAATCGCAAGACTATTTGCAAGACCCTGCAATTGCAGGGTGGCGCAGCATCGCGCCGGGCTTCAACCCGATGCGTTTGGCCAGCCCGCCGTTGATCTCCAACACGAATTGCACTGAATCGCCGCCGGGAATCGGGCTTTCATCCAAGGGAATCGCGTTGGAATGGATATGGGTCACCTTGCCCGTCGAATCAGCGAAGACCAGATCCAGCGGGATCAGAGTGTTACTCATCCAGAAGGCCACGCTGCGCGGGCCGTCATAGACAAACAGCATGCCCGCGCCGGGGTTCATGCTCTCGCGAAACATCAGGCCCTTGGCGCGCTCGGCGCTGTCATCGGCCACTTCAACGGAAAACACCTCATTGCCACCGGGCCAGCGGATTTCAACCCGGTCATCGGCGCATTGCGGCGCGGCCATGGCGGCGCCCGCCGCCAGCCCCAGCCCCACGGCAAGGGCCAGCGCGCGCATCAGCCTTGGCCCTTGGAGTCACGCATCGCCTGCTCCCAGGCGGTGACCTGCACGGCCATCCGGCCCCGCTTGCCCTCGATGATGCGCAAGCCAACCGCCTCGCCCGAGGCAAGATCGGCAAAGCCCGAAATCCGCAAAACTTCGACATGCACGAACACATCTTCGTCGCGGCCAAACACATTGGCAAAGCCAAAGCCCTTGCCCTTGTCGAACCATTTGATCCGCGCCGGCTCCAACGGAATGGCCAGCAGCTCTGCGGTTGAGATCACGCCAGTCTCTTCGGCCATCGGCAGGGAAATGCCCTCGGGCGGGTCGATTTTCACGACCTCGACCGCTTGCACACCCCGTTCGGTGGCTTGAATACGCACGGTTATCCCGGCCCCATCAGCGACAGAGCTTTGCCCAAAATTGCGCAGTACATTGGCGTGCAGCAGAATGTCCGCCGAGGTTTCGTCAGAAACGATAAACCCAAAACCTTTGGCCGGATCAAACCACTTTACCCGGCCCTGCACAGTTTGCGTGACCTGTTCTTCATCAATCATCTTAAGGCTGTCTCCCCAGATTAAGCCCTCACCCCTCATGTGGCCGTTCCGCCCCGCAGGTTCAAGCGGAAAGACACGCTCGTTTTTCCCAAAAAGGCACTAAGTTTCCTAGACTATGGGTTCAACCTTTGCGTTTTCCAGTCAGACGTTACGGCAGCCCGGGTCCATCGAAACCGGTCATGCAACCGGAAGGCACCATCGGCCCAGAACTCCACCTCGACCGGGCGAATACGGTAACCGCCCCAAAATGCGGGCCGATTCGGCGCGGTTCCATGTTTCAGGGTGGTTTTAGCCACCTCTGTCATCAAGTATTCGCGCGAGGACAGCGGCTGGGATTGCTGGCTGGCCCAGGCCCCTAGCCGCGATTTCAGGCTGCGACTGGCGTAATAGGCATCGGCCTGCGGCCCCTCTTCGCGGCTGACCAGCCCGCGCACCCGGATCTGACGGCGCAAAGATTTCCAATGCAGCACAAAGGCGGCCTTGCCCGCGCTTTCAATCTCGGCCGCTTTGGCGGAACCGTAGTTGGTGTAAAAGACAAAGGCGTCATCTTCGATGTCTTTCAGCAGCACCATGCGCACATTGGGCAGCCCGTCTTGGTCAACGGTCGAAAGGGCGATGGCGTTAGGATCGTTCGGCTCCACCTTTTCAGCCTCGGCCAGCCAGCTGCGCGCGATGGCAAAGGGGTTATCGCCCGCAAAGATACCCGTTCGGTCCATAATCCGCTCCTTATGTCGTCAACATCCGGTTGGCCTACTCTTGCGGCATTCCGGCTTTCCGCCTATTCGTCAATCATACCAGCGACAAGGTGGGTGGGGGTAAAGATATGTCAACAGGTCTGATGGCAGAAAAGCGCGGGCTGATCATGGGCCTTGCGAATGACAAGTCGATCGCTTGGGGCATTGCCCAAGCCGTAGCGGCACAGGGCGCAGAACTGGCCTTTTCCTATCAGGGCGAGGCGCTGAAAAAGCGGGTGGAGCCTTTGGCGACCTCGCTGGGCAAGCCCTTGCTATTTGAATGCGATGTGGCTGATGAGACCAGCATGGACGCGCTGTTTGACGGATTGAAGGCTGAATGGGGCCATCTGGATTTCGTCGTTCACGCCATTGGGTTTTCCGACAAGAATGAATTGCGCGGCCGCTATGTCGACACTTCGCGCGGCAATTTCGCAATGACGATGGATATTTCGGTCTACAGCTTTACCGCCGTTTGCAAGCGCGCTGCGGCGATGATGCCCGCCGGTGGCAGCCTGCTGACGCTGACCTATTACGGCGCCGAACAGGTGATGCCGCATTACAATGTGATGGGCATTGCCAAGGCCGCGTTGGAGGCTTCGGTGAAATATATCGCCGAGGATCTGGGCAAGGACGGCATCCGCTGCAACGCGATTTCCGCCGGCCCGATCAAGACGTTGGCGGCATCAGGCATCGGTGATTTCCGCTATATCATGAAGTGGAATGAGCTGAACTCGCCCCTGCGCCGCAACGTGACCCAAGAAGAGGTCGGCAAGGCCGCCCTTTATCTGCTGTCAGACCTCGGCTCCGGCACAACGGGCGAGAATTTGCATGTGGATGCGGGGTATCATGTGATCGGCATGAAGGCGATTGATGCGCCCGATATCGATCTGGTCACGTCAAAGAAAGAGGCCGCGCAATGACCCTTGCGGCCTTTGCAGCGGTGGCTTTCCTGCACCTTATGGTGGCCATCAGCCCCGGCCCGGCGGTCTTGATGGCCGCACGCACCGGCGTGACTGAAGGCCTATGCACCGGCGCCTTTCTGGCCATGGGCATCGGTCTGGGCGGCGTGGTCTGGGCGATGGCGGCGCTGTTTGGCCTGAACCTGATCTTTGCCGCAGCCCCTGCCCTGTTATGGGCGCTGAAAATCCTTGGCGCGGCCTATCTTTTGTACATGGCCTGGGGCATGTGGCGCGATGCGTCCAAACCGCTGGATATGGGCCAAACCGGCCGCCTGCCCCGCACCCCAATGTCGGCGATGCGTCTGGGCCTGATGACCCAACTGGCCAATCCCAAACCCGCCATTCTCTTCTCGGCCATCTTCATCGGCACCGTGCCGCAGGGCACGCCCCTTTGGGTCTACGCCGCGCTGTTGGTCGTGGTCTTCCTGAACGAAACCTTGTGGAACATCCTTGTCGCGCGCATTTTCTCGTTTGAGCGGACGCGGGCCGGGTATATCAGCCTGAAAACCATCATCGACCGCAGCTTTGGCGGGCTTTTGGCCCTGCTGGGGATCAAGATCGCTGCCACCTGAGGGGGAAACTGCCATGAACGACCGTCTGCCGCATGAAAAAGGCTTTCACGTCAGCTGGGACCAGATCCACCGTGATGCCCGTGCGCTGGCTTGGAGGCTGGATGGCAAGGGCCCGGGTGAAGGGGGCGCTTGGACGGCCGTGGTCGGCATCACCCGCGGCGGCCTTGTTCCCGCGATGATCGTCAGCAGGGAATTGGACATTCGCGTCGTCGATACGGTCAGCGTGAAATCCTACATGTCCGGCGGCGGCAAGGCCGATCAGCGCCGCGAAGCCCAAGTGATCAAATCGCCAGATGCCGAACTGATGGGCGATGGCACCGGCATTCTGATCGTCGATGATCTGGTCGATTCCGGCAAAACGCTGGAACTGATCCGCGGCCTTTACCCAAAGGCGCATTTCGCCTGTGTCTATGCCAAACCCGAGGGCGAAAAGCAGGCCGATACCTATATCACCTCGGTCAGCCAAGACACTTGGATCTTTTTCCCATGGGACATGGCGCTGCAATACGTCCAACCCTTTCGCGGCACCGACTGATCTGCCGCAGGATCCCGAAATGACCCATGCAAGCCCGCTGAACCCCGCCTTTGCCCAGACAGATCCGCCCCCGGTGATGGAGGCGCGGCGCTGGATCGCGGACAAGGATTTTGCCGATCTCCCCCTGATCAATGTCTCGCAGGCCGCGCCGGTGGAAAGCCCGCCCTTGGCCCTGCGTCAGGCGATTGCCGAGGCCGCGCTGAATGATCCCGACGCGCATCTTTACGGCCCCGTTCTGGGCCTGCCCGCCCTGCGGGCCGAAGTGGCCAGCCAATGGTCAGCCAGCTACGCAGGCCCCATCAGCCCCGATCAGGTGGCGATCACCCAAGGTTGCAATCAAGCCTTCACTGCCGTGATGTCCACCCTTGCCGGGCCGGGCGATGAGGTGATCCTGACCACGCCATGGTATTTCAATCACAAGATGTGGCTGGATATGGCCTCGGTCACCACGGTGCCCCTAGAGACCGACAGCAGCCTGATCCCGGATGCAGATTCCTGCGCTTCACTCATTACATCAAGAACCCGCGCCGTCGTATTGGTATCGCCAAATAATCCCGGCGGCGTGGAATATTCATCCGATACCCTGACCGCCTTTCGCGACCTTGCCCGCGCGCATGGTCTGGCGCTGATTGTCGATGAAACCTACCGCGATTTTGATTCACGCACAGGCCGCCCGCACGATCTATTCAGCGATCCCGATTGGGCCGATACCCTTGTTCATCTTTACTCTTTTTCAAAAGCCTACCGCCTGACCGGCCACCGCGTGGGTGCCATGATCGCCAGCACCGACCGACTGGCCGAGGTGGAAAAATTCCTTGATACCGTCGCCATATGCCCCGGCCAACTGGGCCAGATCGCCGCCCTTTGGGGGTTGCGCAACCTGACCCAATGGGTGGCTGGCGAACGCGCCGAAATCCTTGCCCGCAAGTCCGCGATGGAGGCGGGCTTTGCCGCCCTAAAGGGCTGGAAACTCCTCGGCTGCGGCGCCTATTTCGCCTATGTCGAACACCCCTACACCATGGACAGCACCGCCCTTTGCAAACGGCTGGTCGATGATTGCGCCATCCTGATGCTGCCCGGCATGATGTTCCAGCCCGACGGCAGTGCTGCGGGCAAACGCCAGATCCGCATCGCCTTTGCCAATATCGACGCCACCGGCATTGCCAAGATGTTCGCCCGGCTAGCCCGATTTGCCCCCTAGCCCCGGCTTGCCCCGGCCCGGCCTTCGCTCTATTCAGGCAGTCAAAGCCCTAAACTGAAAGTCCGCCCCATGTCCAAGAGCCCGCAAAAGCCGCAGGATGACGAAGAGCGCCGGCCCCAGAAAAAGGGCACGCAAGCCGCCGCATGGGTCTTGACCGGGCTTTTGGTGCTGGGCCTTGGCGGCTTTGGCGTCACCAACTTTGGCGGCACCGTCACCACCATCGGCTCGGTCGGCGGCACGCCAATCACCACTCAGGACTATGCCAATGCCCTGCGGCAGGAAATTGCCGCTGCCGAGGCGCAATACGGCATCCCGAATATCTCGGTTCCCCAAGCGCTGGAGGCCGGTCTGGACCGCCGCGCGCTGAGCATGGTTGTGACCAACGCCGCCTTTGACGAAGAAATGGCGCGGATAGGCCTGTCACTGGGCGACACGTATGTGTCGAAAACCATCAAGGATGATAACCGGCTCAAAGACATGTCGGGCAATTTCAGCGATACGGTCTACCGTGATTTCCTGCGCCAACAAGGGCTTACCGACCGAACTTATGAAAGCGGGCTGCGCCGTTATCTGTCGCGCTCTGTCGTGCAAGGCGCTGTCTTGGGCGGCTTTGAGGCCCCGCAACCGGCCATCGCCTCCATCTATCGCTATGAGTCTGAACGGCGCTCTTTCTCGATGATCCGGCTGGCACCGGGCGATCTTGTTGCCACCCAACCCGACCCGACCGATGCCGAATTGCAGGCCTGGCACACGGATAATATCGCCCGCTTTACCAAGCCCGAAGCCCGCCGCATCGCCTATGCCGCCCTGCTGCCCGATGCCATCGCCCCCGATCAGGCGGTGGACGAAGAAGCGTTGCAAAAGATGTATAACGACCGGATCGACGAATTCGTCGTGCCAGAGCGGCGCTTGGTCGAACGGCTGGTTTTCCCCGATCAGGCCGCCGCCGATGCCGCCAAAGCCAAACTGGACGCCGGGCTCAGCTTTGAAGGTCTGGTCACCGAGATTGGCACCACGATGAGCGCGATTGATCTGGGCGATGTCTCGCAGCCCGAACTTGGGCCCGCAGGCGACGCGGTCTTTGCCGCCGAAGAGGGCACGGCGGTTCTTGCCGAAAGCAGCCTTGGCCCGGCGATTTTCCGGGTGAACGGCACGCTGGCAGGTGAGAACCTGAGCTTTGAAGAAGCCCGCGAATTCCTAGCGGTAGAGATGCAAGGCGACGCGGCGCGGCGCTTGATTGCCGACAAGGTTGAGACCATCGACGATCTTTTGGCAGGCGGTGCCAGCCTGAAGGATCTGGCCAGTGAATTGGGCATGGTCTACGCCACGCTGGATCACGTTCCGGGCCTGCAAGGCGCCGAAGGGATCGAAGGCTACACCAACTTCCGCGCGGCGGCCGAGGCGGCAACGCTGGAAGATTTCCCCGAAGCCATCATCTTGGATGACGGCGGCGTGGTGGCCCTGCAATTCCTTGAACTGGTCCCCGCAGCGCCTATTCCCTTTGATCAGGCCAAAGACGCGGTTGAGGCTGATTGGCGCGCTGCCAAACTGGCTGAAGCCCTGTCCGCCCGCGCGATCGAGATGAAAGTGGCACTGGAAGCCGGGGCGGCGATTGGCAGCCTTGGCATCGTTGACCAAACGCCCGGAATCACCCGTCGCGGCGTGATAGACGGCGCGCCGACCGCCTTGATCGAAGCCGCCTTTGCCATGGCCCCCGGCGATATCCGCGTGATCGAACAGGGCAATTTCATTGCCGTTCTGGTGTTGAATGAGGTTTTGCCCGGCGATGACACCTCTGAGGACGCCGCCGCCCTCAAGTCGATTGTGGGCGCGCAGATGCAGCAGGCCATCTCGGATGACGCCTTGGCCGCGTTTTCGGCAGCGCTGATTGCAGGGGCCGAACAAACGCTGGATGGCGCTGCCATCACGGCGGTTCACTCAGGCCTGCAGTGATGCTTGAGCCGTCTTTCGAGGCGTTCGAGGCGGGCTGGCTGAACGGCAAATCGCAGGTCGTGCATGCACGCCTTGCGGCCGATCTGGACACGCCCGTCAGCCTGATGCTGAAACTGGGAGAGGCCCGGACCGATACCTTTATGCTGGAATCGGTAACCGGCGGCGAAGTGCGCGGCCGCTACTCCATTGTGGGGATGAAGCCCGATCTGATCTGGCGCTGTCACGGCACCGGGTCCGAGATCAACCGCGAAGCACGGTTTGACGCGGCAGCCTTCCAGCCCCTGCCCGGCGCGCCTTTGGATACCCTGCGCGCTTTGATTGCTGAGAGCCGCATTGATCTACCCGCCAGCCTGCCTGCGATGGCGGCGGGGCTGTTTGGCTATCTGGGCTATGACATGATCCGGCTGGTCGAACATCTGCCTGATGTGAACCCCGATCCCTTGGGCCTGCCCGATGCCGTTTTGATGCGGCCCTCGGTCGTGGCCGTGCTGGACGGGGTCAAGGGTGAGGTGATGGTGGTCGCCCCCGCTTGGGCCGGATCGGGCCTGTCGGCGCGCGCGGCCTACGCCCAAGCCGCCGAGCGGGTGATGGACGCTCTGCGCGACCTGGACCGCGCCCCTGCCGCTGCGGGCCGCGATCTGGGTCAGGCTCAGGCGGCGGGCGCGCTGCGCTCAAACTTCACCCATGACGGCTATCTGGCCGCGGTGGAAAAGGCCAAGGATTACATCCGCGCCGGCGACATCTTTCAGGTCGTGCCCAGCCAACGCTGGGCGATGGATTTTGCGCTGCCGCCCTTCTCTCTGTATCGCAGCTTGCGGCGCACCAACCCGTCGCCCTTCATGTTCTTTTTCAACTTCGGCGGCTTTCAGGTGGTGGGCGCCAGCCCCGAAATCCTTGTGCGCCTGCGCGATGGCGAAGTGACCGTGCGCCCCATCGCAGGCACCCGCAAACGGGGCACCACCCCCGAAGAGGACAAAGCGCTGGAGGCCGATCTGCTAGCCGACCAAAAAGAACTGGCCGAGCATCTGATGCTTTTGGATCTGGGCCGCAATGACGTGGGCCGGGTGGCAAAAGTCGGCACCGTGCGGCCGACCGAGCAGTTCATCATCGAACGCTACAGCCATGTGATGCATATCGTCTCGAACGTGGTGGGCCAGATTCGCGACGGCGAAGACGCGCTGTCGGCGCTTTTGGCAGGCCTGCCCGCAGGCACGGTTTCCGGCGCGCCAAAGGTCCGCGCCATGGAGATCATCGACGAGTTGGAACCCGAAAAGCGCGGTGTTTACGGCGGTGGCTTGGGCTATTTCGCAGCCAATGGCGAGATGGACTTTTGCATCGCCCTGCGCACGGCAGTGCTAAAGGATGAGACGCTTTATATCCAAGCTGGCGGCGGCGTGGTCTATGACAGCGACCCCGAGGCAGAATACCAAGAAACCGTCAACAAATCCAACGCTCTGCGCCGGGCCGCCGAAGATGCGGGCCTGTTCGCACGGCGCGGTAATGCCTGACCGACGGTTAAGAAATTGAGCGGCTGTCGCCGCAAGTCTTTGGTCTTTGGCTGAGATTTGCGCCCTTGGTTGGCGTCGGCTGATGGAGGGGCCCTGCCCCTCCAAACCTCCCCGGGATATTTTCACAAAGGGGAAGGAAAAAGACGGCCTTCCTCTGTGGTCATATGTCCCCGCCGGAAGCACGCCGAGCCGGTTGCGTGAAGCGCAGAGGCGAGAAGAAAGGAATGCGCCGCCAGGCGATCCGTTTTCTTACCCTGCTTATTCTACCGTCAGCACCGCCGAGATGGGTGCCAACTCCACCGTGGCCGCGCGTCCTTCGACGGTCCATTCCAGAATTGCGGCGATGGTTTCGGGCCGGGTGCGGCCCACCACCGTCACGCGGCCTTCTTGGGCTGCTTTGAAGGCGGCCCGGTCCAGATAGCGGCGGATCACCGGGGTCGCCTCGGCCGCAGCATCAAGATCGCGAAAGGCGCTGGCGGTGGGCACGCCTTCGCGCCGCGCCACCTGATCGGCGGCATTCAACCCCTGATCCCAGCTGACCACACCGCGACCCAGCGCGCCGATCTCTGGCACCACAAGGCTGGCCAAGGGGCGATCGCCCTGAAAGGCACGTTCAGGCGTATCCATCACCGCCACCGTCTCAGGCAGAGCCGACGTCATCGCCGCGAGCGTTACCGCCACGTCAGAGGCCGAAGCGCCTTTGAACAAAGACCCTGCAAGGATCAGCACCTCTTGCCCGCCAGCGCGGTAGATCGCGGCATGCTCAGCCGCTTTGGGCGCAGTGGGATCCAGCGCAAAGCTGACAGGGAAGGGCAAGGCGGCAAGAGCCACTCGGTCAAGCTCATCACTGCCGTCATCGATCAGGATGATAGCAAAAATCGGCTTGCCTTCAGGATTGTCAAAGGTTTGGGCAAAAGCCACCAGGGGCCGGTCATCCACAACTTCGGCCGTGGCGGTGGCGTCCGGCGCAATCGCCGCATCCCCGATACGGGGCAACAAGTTGGTTTTGACGCCTTCTGGCGCGCTTTCCAAAGACGGCGATGCGGGCAAGGTTGATGGCGTGGAGGCTGGATCAAGGACCACAACTTGCTCTGCCGGATCCGGGTCAGAAATTTCCGGATCGGCAATTTTTGGGGGGGGTGTCGCCTCTGTCACTGATTGCCCGGGGTCTTCGGGCAGCAATTCGGGCGGCAGCGCCGATCCCGGGCCCTCTTCGGCAATCTGGCGCAGCATCGCCTCTTCTTCGGGCGTCAACGGCGGCAATTCGGGCATCTCGGCCACCAAAGGTGCGGATTCGGCCTCCAACGCCCCGGGCTGCGCGGGGTCTGCCAAGCTTGTCGGGGCAATCAGATCGCTGGCGGGGGCCGTGGCAAGCGCGGTGTCGCCAGCAGGTTCGGCCAAAGCATCAGGGGCTGTGCCGGTGGTCAGATCCGGCGCGGCGGCTGGCGTCTCGCCCGGCTGAGGCATCGCATCATCGGCGATTCCCGCAAGACTTTCGGGCGCAGGCACTGTCTCTGGCGCCTCTGCCAAGGCCGGAAGGTCCGGTGCAGGCTCTGTTACAACGGCACCCTCGGGTGCCAGCGCCGTTTCAGCCAAATCAATCTGTGGAAGGCTCGGCGCGGTTTCAGGCTCAGACTCAGGTGGGGTTTCGGCTGGGGCCTCAATCCCCCCCTCAGGTTCGGCTTCTGGCGCTTGGGCAAGCGTCTCGTCAACCGGGGCAACCTCTGGCATCGCAGATTCAACAACACTCTCAGCAGGCGCTGCAACATCCGCCGTTTTGCCCATTCCGCCCAACTGCGGCGGAGGAGGAGACATCACAGAGGCCAGCGCCAGCAGGCCCGTGCCCACCAACGCGCCCAATCCCGAACCCAAAAGGAACCTGCCGACCACCTGACGCCTCCGTCTTTGCCTCATCACACCACCGGCCCTTGTCCGGCTGCCCTGCCCTTGCGGCCAGCGCGTTGCGGGTTGCCCCCGCATCGTCGGATGCCAGATCCGGGCCACATGCCCTTGACCTCGCCCCCCAGTCCTGCCCATGTATAGCGCGACCTGCGGGGCGCTTCATCCCCTTTTCCTGCGAAAGGCGGCAAGATGCTGCTTCTGATTGACAACTATGACAGTTTTACCTGGAACCTGGTGCATTATCTGGGGGATCTGGGGGCCGAAGTTACCGTGATCCGCAATGATGCGGTCTCTGTCGCCGAGGCTATGGCGATGGGCGCGCAGGCAATTGTGCTGTCGCCCGGCCCTTGCGATCCGGCGGCTGCGGGCATCTGTCTGCCGCTGACCAAAGCCGCCGCCGCCGCCAAACTGCCGCTTTTGGGCGTGTGCCTTGGCCATCAGACGATTGGCGAGGCCTTTGGCGGCAAGGTCATCCGCTGCCACGAGATTGTTCACGGCAAAATGGGCATCATGCATCACGCAGGCAAAGGCATGTTCCGCGACCTGCCGAATCCCTTTCAGGCCACCCGCTATCATTCCTTGGTGGTCGAACGCGAAACCCTGCCCGACTGTCTGGAAATCACCTCTTGGCTGGCCGATGGCACCATCATGGGCCTGCGTCACCGCGAATTGCTTATCGAAGGCGTGCAGTTCCACCCCGAATCCATCGCTTCCGAACATGGCCACCACCTTTTACGCAACTTCCTGCAAACCGCTGGCGTTAAGGTGCCGGCATGAGCGAGGTGCTAAAAGCCCTGATCGGCACCGCTGCCAGCCGCCCCCTGACGCGGGCAGAGGCTGAAATCGCCTTTACCGCGTTGTTTGAAGGACAAGGCACCCCGGCCCAGATGGGTGGCTTTCTGATGGCCCTGCGCACCCGCGGCGAAACGGTCGATGAATACGCCGCCGCCGCCTCTGTGATGCGCGCCAAATGCCACGCCGTCCGCGCGCCCCAAGGCGCTATGGATATCGTCGGCACCGGCGGCGATGGCAAAGGTACGCTGAACATCTCTACCGCCACCGCCTTTGTGGTCGCGGGTGCGGGCGTCGTGGTGGCCAAGCATGGCAACCGCAACCTTTCGTCCAAATCCGGCGCGGCCGATGCCCTGACAGAACTGGGGCTGAACGTCATGGTCGGGCCGGAAATCGTCGAAAAATGCCTGATCGAGGCCGGAATAGGCTTTATGATGGCCCCCATGCACCACCCCGCCACCCGCCACGTGATGCCCGTGCGCGCCGAACTCGGCACTCGCACCATCTTCAACATCCTCGGGCCTCTGACCAACCCCGCAGGCGTCAAACGCCAGCTGACAGGCGCTTTCTCCGTCGATCTGATCCGGCCAATGGCGGAAACCCTGCTGGCCTTAGGCTCTGAAAAGGCCTGGCTGGTGCATGGCGGCGATGGCACAGATGAGTTGTCCATCGCCCTGCCGTCCCAAGTTGCCGCCCTCGAAAACGGCACCATCCGCATGTTTGAGGTCGCCCCCGAAGACGCAGGCCTCGCCCCGCATGCCTTCGAATCCATCCTCGGCGGCACCCCTGCGGAAAACGCCACCGCCTTCCGCGCGCTTCTCGATGGCGCTCCGGGTGCCTACCGCGACGCCGTCCTCCTCAATGCTGCCGCCGCCCTTCTGGTCGCCGACCGCGCCGCGACCCTGCCCGAAGGCGTGGAAATCGCCCGCGCCGCCATCGACAGTGGCGCTGCCAAAGCCAAAGTGGCAGCCCTCGTCCGCCTGACCAAAGGCTAAGCCAACGCCTTTCCTTCCGCCCCCCGCCGCGCTAAATTCCAAAGCAACGCATGTAATTGCCCTTTTGGAAGTACTCCAAGGGGGTCCGGGGGAAAGTTCCCCCGGCCTTCGCCGAAAGGACCGCCCGATGACCACCATTCTTGACCGCATCAAAGCCTATAAACTGGAAGAAGTGGCCGCCCGCAAAGCCGCCCGCCCCCTGGCCGAGGTTGAAGAGGCCGCAAAAGCCGCTTCCCCCCCCCGTGGCTTCGCCCGCGCCCTGCAAGAGGCCGCCACCACCGGTTATGGCCTGATTGCCGAAATCAAAAAGGCCAGCCCGTCCAAAGGCCTGATCCGCGCTGACTTTGACCCCACGGCCCTTGCCCTAGCCTATCAGGCCGGGGGTGCAACATGTCTTTCAGTCCTCACCGACACGCCCAGTTTTCAGGGCGCGGATGACTACCTGACCGCCGCCCGCGACGCAACAGACCTGCCCTGCCTGCGCAAGGATTTCCTCTATGACACTTGGCAAGTCACCGAATCCCGCGCTCTTGGTGCCGATTGCATCTTGATCATCATGGCCAGCCTTGACGATGCCCAAGCGATGGATCTGGAAGAAACCGCCATTGCTCATGGCATGGATGTCTTGATCGAGGTCCATGATCGCGAAGAGCTGGAGCGCGCAAGCCGCCTCAAATCCCCCCTCATCGGCATCAACAACCGCAATCTGCACAGCTTTGAGGTCACGCTGGAAACCACCCGCGATCTGGCCCGCCGGGTGCCCGAAGACCGGTTGATCGTCTCGGAAAGCGGCCTTTTCACCCCCGACGATCTGGCCGATCTGGCCCGCTTCGGTGCCCGCTGCTTCCTGATCGGCGAGGCTTTGATGCGCCAAGACGATGTCGAAGCCGCCACCCGCACCATCCTTGCCAAACCCCTCACCTCGATGGGCGGCGCATGACAAACCCTCCGACTGGTCTCACCCATTTCGACGCCGCCGGTGCCGCCCATATGGTCGATGTCTCGGCCAAACCAGTCACCGACCGCATCGCCGTGGCCGAAGGCTATGTGGTGATGCAACCCGCCACCTTGGCCCTGATCTCCGAAGGCCGCGCCAAAAAGGGGGATGTGCTATCGGTGGCCCGTTTAGCTGGCATTATGGGCGCCAAACAAACCGCCAGCCTGATCCCGCTGTGCCACCCTTTGCCCATCACCAAAGTCGCGGTCGAGCTGACCTGTGACCCCTCCCTGAATGCCGTCCGGGTTGAGGCCACAGTCAAAACAGGCGGCCAAACCGGGGTCGAGATGGAGGCGCTGACCGCCGTCTCCATCGCCTGCCTGACCATCTATGACATGGTCAAAGCGGTGGAAAAATCCATGCGCATCGACGGCATCAAGTTGTTGCTGAAAGATGGCGGAAAATCAGGGCTTTACGAGGCAAAGCTGTGATTTCAGTTGAAGAGGCCCAAGCCCGCGTTCTGGCCCTTGCCAGCCCGATGCCGCCCGAAGACATCCCCCTTGCCGCAGCGGCAGGCCGCTGGCTTGCCACCCCGGCCATCGCCCGCGCTGACCAGCCGCCGTTTGACGCCTCCGCCATGGATGGCTACGCCGTCCCCGGCACGCCCGCCCCCGGCGACTCCTTTACCGTGACAGGCGAATCCAGCGCAGGCCATGCCTTTACAGGCACCCTCACCCCCGGCCAAGCCATCCGCATCTTCACCGGCGCCCCCGTCCCCGCAGGGGCCGATTGGGTGGTCATCCAGGAAGACGTCACCCGCAGCAGCGACACCATCACCCTCGCAGACACTCTTGGGCAAGGCCGCAATATCCGCCCCAGAGGCGCTGATTTCCCCGCAGGCGCCAGCCTTCCCCCACGCCGCCTGCGCCCCACCGATCTGGCCCTTCTGGCCGCGATGAACATCGGCACCGTGCCCTGCACCCGCCGCCCCATCGTTGCCCTGATGGCTACCGGGGACGAATTGGTGATGCCCGGCGACACCCCCGGCCCCGATCAAATCATCGCCTCCAACGCTTTCGCGCTGAAAGCCATGGCCGAAGCCGCCGGAGCGACGGCCCGCATCCTGCCCATCGCCCGAGATTCCGAGGCGGCTTTGACCACCGTTTTCAACCTCGCCAAGGGCGCCGATGTCATCGTCACCATCGGTGGGGCATCCGTCGGCGACCATGATCTGGTCGGCAAAGTTGCCCGCGATCTGGGGCTGGAGGCCGCGTTTTGGAAAATCGCCATGCGCCCCGGCAAACCCCTGATGGCCGGTCGCCTGCTAGGCGCGGCCATGCTGGGCCTGCCCGGCAACCCGGTTTCGGCCATCGTGACCGCACATCTGTTCCTGCTGCCCTTGATCCGCGCGATGCAGGGCGACCCAACGCCCCTGCCTACCCCGCAAACCGCGACCCTTGGCTGCGATCTGCCCGCCAACGGCCCGCGCGCCCATTACATGCGCGCAAGGCTGAATGGCCAAACCATCACCCCCTTTGACAAACAAGACAGCGCCCTTCTGACCATCCTGACCGATGCCAACGCTCTGCTGTTGCGCCCCGTCAACGCCCCCGCCCTGCCCGCAGGCAGCCCGGTTCCCTATCTGCCCTTCTAAGCAAGCCGCGCCAAAAGGCTTGACACAAACCAAGAACACGGGCAGAACATTGCGTTAACGAATAGACGCAAGGGGCCCCCGATGCTGACACGCAAACAGCTGGAACTTTTGAACTACATCAAATCGCGCACCGATGTGGATGGCGTCCCTCCTTCCTTTGACGAAATGAAGGATGCCCTTGATCTGAAATCGAAATCTGGCATCCACCGGCTGATCACGGCGCTGGAAGAACGCGGGTTTATCCGCCGTCTGGCGCACCGCGCCCGGGCTTTGGAGATCATCAAACTGCCCGAAGCAATGGAAAAGGCGGGTTTCCAGCCAAAGGTCATCAAGGGTGATCGGGTCGATCCGCCGCGCGCCGCGATGCCGGTGAACTCGGTCTATGCGATGGAGCTGCCCGTGATGGGCCGCATCGCCGCTGGTGTGCCTATTGAGGCGATCTCGGAAATCTCGCATCACGTCTCGGTGCCCGGATCAATGCTGTCGGGCAAGGGAAACCACTATGCCCTTGAAGTCAAAGGAGATTCTATGATCGAGGCTGGGATCAACGATGGCGACATCGTGGTTATCCTGGAACAGAACACCGCCCAGAACGGCGATATCGTGGTCGCACTTGTTGAGGACGCCGAAGCCACGCTGAAACGGTTTCGCCGCAAAGGCAGCATGATCGCGCTTGAGGCCGCAAATCCGGCCTATGAAACCCGCGTTTTCCCTGATCATCTGGTGAAAGTGCAAGGCCGTCTTGTCGGTCTGATCCGCAGCTACTGAAGCGCCACCAATTCAGGCGCTTTCGCCACCAGCACCGGCAACGCGCCGTCTGGCATTGGCTTGCCGATCCACATCCGCGCGACCTGCCGGGTGCCGCTAACGGTGATCACCCCACCCCGCAGCCGAAACGACAGCGCCCCGGTCTGGCGCAAAAACCCCTGATCTATCACCACACAGCCCGGCGGGGCCTCAAACCCCTGCTCCATCCGCGCCGCAATCACCACCAGATCATGCGAGGCACACGCCGCAGGCACCGCCGCAACCGCCGCCTTGCCCGATAAGGAAACCCCCCTTAACCCCGCAAAGCGGAATTCCCGCGCCCCCTTCGGCCCGGTAAACCCCACCCGCGCGGCAGCGGCCTCCTGCCCTCCCATGTCGCCATCATTCTCCAACCAATTCTCGGCCGCAAAGCCGCCGCCGCGTGGCGTTGACAGCACCCGGCCTTCCGCACTCATCAACCCGACCAACCGCCCGTCCGATGAAATCAGCATTTCCGGCCGCCCATCCATCGGCCAAACTGCCAAGCCCACCACGACCACCGCCGCCCCCACCAACCGCGCCCGGCCCGGCCAACCAATCAGCCACAACCCGCCCAGCGTGATCAGCGGCAAAGACAGTGTCGACGGCTCAGGAATAGGCGTAATCGCCCCATCCAAAGACGCAATCCAATGCGCCACCCACAAGATCCACAGCACGCCCTGCTCCATCACCCACAGCGGAATCCACGCCAGACCAAAGGGGGCAAGAAGCGCCGCCACCGCCCCTGCGGGCATTACCACCGCCCCCATCACCGGCACCGTCAACAGATTGGCCAACAGGCCATAATCGGTAAACCGGTTGAACGTCGCCGCCGCATAGGGCGCCGTCGCAAACCCCGCAATGACCGAGCTGGCGACCAGCGTAAACACCGGCATCGTCCATTTCGGCCAGCGCGCCAGCAGCACCTTTTGATCCAGCGCACCAAAGCCCGCCACCAACGCAATCGTGGCGGCAAAAGACATCTGAAACCCCGGCTCCAACAGGCTTTCGGGCCGGGCAGCCAGCAAGATCATCCCCGCCAGCGCCGCCGTCCGCAGCGTCACTGCCCGGCGATCCAGCAGCACCGCCCCCAGCATCACCGCCACCATCACAAAGGCGCGTTCCGTGGCCACATTCGCCCCCGACAGCAGCAAATAAAACAGCGCCACCCCCAAAGACAAAGCCGCCGACACCTTTTTGGCATTCAACCGCAGCGCCAAGGGCGGGATCAGCGCCACCCCGCCGCGCACCAATGCAAAGACAAAGCCGATCAGAAACGCCAGATTCATCCCCGAAATCGCCAGCAAATGAGCCAGCGAACTGTCGCGCAGCGCCACCACCGTGTCTTGCGTGATCCCTGACCGATCCCCGGTCATCGCCCCCGATGCAAAGGCCCCCGCATCGCCCGGAATATGCGCCTTCATCCCCTCAGACAGCCATGTCCGCAGCCGCGCGATGATCTCTTCGCCCGCCTCCGGCTCTTCCAGCAGCATCACCGGGCTGCGCGTATAGCCCACCGCACCCAGCCGATCAAAAAATGCCATGCGCCGGAAATCAAAGCCACCGGGTTCCACCGGCCCATCCGGAGCGGCCAGATTGGCGGTCAGCACAACCGTCTCGCCCGGTCGGGGTTCATGCAGCATGGTCTTGCCAAGCAGGGAAACCCGCACCAAAGCCGGGGTCTTTTCTGGCGACACATCCTCTAAAACCACCCGATCCAGCGTGATCCGCAACGCATCCGAAGACGAGCGGTCAATCTCAACCACCCGCCCCTCAACCGGGCCGAAATAGCGAAACTGCAACACCGGCTCAGCAACGGTATAGGCCCGCAGGCCCGAGACCAGAAAGCCCAAGGTCAAAGCCGCTGCAAAGGCGCAAGGCGCGCGCGCAGGTACCGGGCCCGCGATCCACAGCGCCATAAACCCCAATCCGCCCGCCGCCACCAGCGCATACAAAAACACCCCCGGCTCGGTCGGCCAATGAAACCACAGCGCAATCCCCGTGCCCATGGCAATGGCGGCAAAGGGCATCAGATTGCCCCGCGCCTCCATCAGCACGTCAAACGGGTGTCGCAGCCATTGCGCCAGCGCCGCCACCTTGCCCCTGCCCCCTGTTGTGATCTAAACCCTGCCTGACCCTGCCCCAACTTGGTTTCTGAAAGGTTAACGCGTCTCATGTCCGCCCCAGTTGTCACCCGCTTTGCGCCCTCGCCCACCGGATATCTGCACATCGGCGGCGCGCGCACGGCGCTGTTCAACTGGCTGTTCGCGCGCGGCCGGGGTGGCAAGTTCCTCTTGCGCATCGAAGATACCGACCGCGAAAGATCCACCCCCGAGGCCACCGCCGCCATCCTGAAAGGCCTGACCTGGCTGGGCCTGGATTGGGATGGCGATGTGGTCAGCCAATTCGAAGGCCGCGCCCGCCATGCCGAAGTCGCGCATGAAATGCTGGCCCGCGGCACGGCCTATAAGTGCTTTTCCACCGCCGAAGACATCGCCACCTTCCGCGCCGCGGCAGAGGCCGAAGGTGCCAGCTACGCCGTCTTCACCAGCCCGTGGCGCGACACCGATCCGACAACCCACCCCGATGCCCCCTATGCGATCCGCATGAAGGCCCCACAAACCGGGGAAACCATCATCGAAGACCAAGTCCAAGGCCGCGTCACCATCAAAAACGCCACGCTGGATGACATGATCATCCTGCGCTCTGACAACACGCCCACCTATATGCTGGCCGTAGTGGTTGATGACCATGATATGGGCGTGACCCATGTGATCCGCGGCGATGACCATCTGAACAACGCCGCCCGCCAGCAGATGGTCTATGCGGCGATGGGCTGGGACGTGCCAATCTGGGCGCATATCCCGCTGATCCACGGGCCGGATGGCAAGAAACTGTCGAAACGCCATGGGGCCACCGGCGTTGATGAATATCAGGCGATGGGCTACCCCGCTGCGGGCATGCGCAACTATCTGACCCGTCTGGGTTGGGCGCATGGCGATATGGAAATATTCACCAGCGCCGAAGCGATGGAGGTCTTTAAACTTGAAGGCATCGGCCGCGCCCCGGCCCGCTTGGATTTTAAGAAATTGGAAAGCACCTGCGGTCATCATATGGCCATGGGCGATGATGCTGCACTGCTGCATGAACTGACCGGATATCTCGCCGCAGCTGCAAAGCTTGCGCTGACGGATGCGCAATCCGCCCTGATGCTGCGCGCCATGCCGGTGCTGAAAGACCGGGCCAAAACCTTCCCCGATCTTGTTGAAAAGGCTGGTTTCGCCCTGCTTTCCCGCCCCATCCCGATAGAGCCGAAAGCAGCCGAGGCCTTGGATTCGGTATCCCGTAGTATACTGAAATCATTGACGCCGCGCCTGCAAAGTGCTAGCTGGACGAAAGAGGCATTGGAGCCCATTCTGAACGAAGCCGCGGCTGAGGCTGGAATCGGGTTCGGCAAACTGGCAGCCCCCCTTAGGGCTGCTTTGGCGGGACGCACCGCCACACCATCGGTCTTCGACATGATGCTTGTCATCGGTCAGGATGAGACAATCGCGCGGCTTACGGACGCTCTTTAACGGCTCCCCCAGCCCTGCTGCTGATCCCCGCAGGGGGAAAGAAACGGCAACCCGCCCGCCTGAATATGCGGCTGGCCTGCTACTGGGGATGAACAAAAATGGCAGATAAGACCGCTACACTGACGCTGGATGGCAAGTCCTATGACCTGCCCGTTCTTAGCCCGACACTGGGCCCGGATGTCGTTGATATCCGCAAGCTTTATGCGCAGGCTGATGTCTTCACCTATGATCCGGGCTTCACCTCGACCGCCGCTTGCGAAAGCGCGATCACCTTTATCGATGGCGATAAGGGCGAACTCCTCTATCGCGGCTACCCGATCGAACAGCTGGCCGATCAGTCCAACTTTCTGGAAACCTGCTATCTGCTGCTCTACGGCGATCTGCCCACCAAAGCCCAGATGATAGATTTTGAACAGCGCGTGACCCGCCACACGATGGTGCATGAACAGATGCACTATTTCTTCCGCGGTTTCCGCCGCGACAGCCATCCGATGGCCACCATGGTGGGCGTGGTCGGCGCGATGTCGGCGTTCTATCACGACTCACTGGATATCAACGATGAATGGCAGCGCGAGGTTGCCGCGATCCGAATGATCGCCAAACTGCCGACGATTGCGGCGATGGCCTTCAAATATTCGATCGGCCAGCCCTTTGTTTATCCGAAAAACAGCCTGAACTATTCCGGCAACTTCCTGCATATGTGCTTTTCCATCCCGGCAGAGGAGTATGAAGTCAGCCCTGTCCTGTCCAAGGCGCTGGACCGGATCATGATGCTGCATGCTGACCATGAGCAGAACGCCTCCACCTCCACCGTGCGTCTGGCGGGCTCTTCGGGGGCCAATCCTTTTGCCTGTATCGCGGCGGGCATCGCCTGCCTTTGGGGACCTGCCCATGGCGGCGCGAACCAAGCCTGTCTGGAAATGCTGCGCGAGATCGGCACCGTTGACCGGATCCCGGAATACATCGCGCGCGCCAAGGACAAGGATGATCCGTTCCGCCTGATGGGCTTTGGCCACCGGGTCTACAAAAACTTTGACCCCCGCGCCAATGTGATGAAGGAATCCGCGGACGAGGTGCTGGAGCTGATGGGGATTCACAACAACCCCACCCTGCAAGTCGCCAAAGAGCTGGAGCGGATCGCGCTGGAGGATGAGTATTTCATCTCCAAAAAGCTGTATCCCAACGTTGATTTCTATTCCGGCATCATTCTGGATGCGATGGGCTTCCCCACCTCGATGTTTACCCCGATTTTTGCGCTATCGCGCACGGTGGGATGGATCTCGCAGTGGAAAGAGATGATTGGTGAAAAGAACCAAAAGATCGGTCGCCCGCGTCAGCTGTATATCGGGCCAAAAGCCCGCGATTATGTGGCGCTGAACAAGCGCTGACCTCATAGAAACGACAGCTAAAAAGGGCGGTGCATTGCGCCGCCCTTTGTTTTTGACCTTGCGCCCCAGCGATGAACAGGCAGGATCGCGGCCATGACCAACCCCACCCCAACCCCCCGATTGATCGGGCTGGACCTCCTGAAAACCGCAGCTCTAGTGGCGATGGTGGCCTATCATTTCACCTATGATCTGGATCTGTTCGGCGTCATCCCCCGCAACACCGCGATAACCGGGGTGTTCTGGTGGCACGCCCGCCTGACCGCTGGCAGTTTCATCTTTCTGGCCGGAGTCTCGCTGTGGTTGGCACATGGCGCCGGCATCCGCTGGCCCGCTTTTGGCACCCGTCTGGCCAAGATCACCGCCGCCGCCGGTTTGGTCACCCTCACCACGCATTTCGCCCTGCCCGGCCTGACCGTGTTCTACGGTATCTTGCATTCCATCGCGGTGTCCTCAATCATCGCACTGGCCTTCCTTCGTCTGCCTGCACTGATCACCCTGGCCATCGCTGCTGCGGTCTTTGCCCTGCCCTACGCCTATAGTGACCCCGCATTCCAAGGCTGGCTTGTCTGGACAGGGCTTTCCTCCATCCCCCCCCAAACCGCCGATTTTCAACCCCTTTTCCCTTGGCTTGCGCCGATGCTTGCAGGCGTCGCCGCCGCAAAACTCTTCACTCGCTTAAATATGTGGCCGATCCTGGCCCTGCCGAACACCCCACTGCTCCGCGCCCTCGCTTGGCCCGGAAAGCATACGCTGGTGATCTATCTGATCCACCAACCCATCCTGATCGGCGCCTTCAACGCCTACTTCTGGCTAATGCACTAACGCGCTATTCCGCTGGCTGAACCGCAGGCCAGCGGCCCCGCTCACTCACAGTTTCATGCAACCGCTCACTCCGGTCGCGCCCCACAACCCGCCGTCGCCGCCAAAGAAACGCCTTGCCCCAGCTTTTCCACGTCCCCACCATCGGGGCCGAGGCGTCGCAAGGAAACCGCCCCCGCCATCCATCCGGCAGCTGCAACCCACAAGCCTCCGCCCGCCCCAGCATCCATACCAAGGGGATATTGGCCAGAGGCCGCGCCTCTTCATGATCGCCCAACTGGCCGCCAATGTCGCCATGCGCGCCGCGAAACCAGACCTGTTCAACATTGCCCTCCCATCCCGGGGGGCACACCCACAACAACGGCTCAAAAACCACGCGCGTCTCATCATAGGCCAGCGCATGAAAGCCGTGCCGGATGGATGGCCCCAATTGATAGCTGTGAAAGGAATGATCCCGCGCCGTCAGCATCCACAAAAAAGGCACCCGCAGCCCCAGCGCCTTGACCGTATCCCACACGCCCACCATCTCGATCGGGGCCTCGGAATAGCAATGCGCATTGGCAAAATGCCGCGCCGCCGTGCTGGTCGGATCCATCCGGTAATGGCGGTAAGCCAGCGTCACATTCCGCTCGGTCGCGTGATCATGGCGCAGCAATCCCAGCCGGTCAATCACCCCCGCCAAAGACCGCACCGCAAAAGCCCCGCGCGAATAGCCAAACAAAAAAATCCGGTCGCCTTCCCGGTAATGGCTGGCCAAATGGCCATAGGCGCGGCGGATCTGGCCATTCAGCCCCACGCCCTGCACCACATCCAGACCGCGTCGCCAGCCCTGCCACTGAATCCCCTCTTCGTAATACAGCGACCGCCGCGCCGTCCACCCCCCTTCGCCCAACAACCGATACGTGCGCCCTGCATGCGACTCTTCTCCCGCCCGCAACGAAGAAAATGTGCCATCCAGCACGATCACATGATCAACAGCCCCGCGCGTGGCCCCGGCACCGGCCAGACCCACGCCTTCGGTCTCCCCAAGGGGGGTGCGGCTGAACCAGTATTTGACGCGCTCAATGACGCTCACCGCCGCCTCCTGCTTTGCGCTTGACCTTCAGCTTGCCCGCCAAAGATCACGGAGTCGTAAACTCCCCGCAACGCTAACTGCCCGGCCAGAGATGTCCAGCCGGGCGGCACGTCCACACGCAATTGCGACCCAGTCAGACCGCCAAAGACAGCACCGTCGCCATCTGCAAATCACCAAAGCCGTTGAACCGGCTGTTGGTGACCACAGAATAGGATCCTAACCCGTGCCAGATCAGATAGTCGCCCTCGGCCATATCGCTGGGCAAAGGCACTTCGCCGGGCAGACGGTCCACCGAATCGCAGGTCGGGCCAAAAACAATGCGGTTGACCCGCGCCGCCGTGCGCAACTGCCCCTCGGCGCTGATCACTTGGGTGCGGTCAATCAGACCAATCTGCGTCAACTCGATCAAAGTGCCGTAAACGCCATCATTCAAGAACACATGCTCGCCATCGCGGATCGATTTCACCCGCGCCGCCAGCGTAAAGGCATCACCGCACAGCGCGCGCCCCGGCTCACACACCAACAAGGGGCGCGTGTTGCCAAAGGCCTCGGTGGCGACCCGGTCAATGGTCTCGAAAATCGCCTCTTGCGCGGGTGCCACGGCGTCCAGACGGTGGCTGGGAAAGCCCCCCCCGACATTCAGCCGCGCAATGGTCACATCAGCCTTCTTCGCAATCACCGCAGCCTCGGCAATATAAGTGCCCCAAGCCATCGGATCGGTGCATTGGGTGCCCGGATGAAAGGTCAAAGACGGCACAAAGCCCGCCGCCGCCACTGTCTTCAACAACTCCACCGCCACCTCAGCCGTCGCCCCGAACTTGGAGCCGAAGTTATACGCAGCCCCCGCCACCGGCAGCTTGAACCGGACCGAGATTTCAACCCCCTCAGGTGGCACCTTCTCTACCAGCTTGGCCAATTCCGATTTGGAATCAACGCTGTAAGATTTCACATTCCGCTCAACCGCATGGGCAATCTCATGCAGGGCGCGCACCGGGTTGTGGTAATGAATGGCCGCATCGGGGGCCAAACGGCGGATCAGATCAATCTCGAACCCGCTGGCGCAATCATAGCCCCGGATCCCGGCTGCGGCCAAATTCTCGATCATTTCCTCGCCCGGATTGGCCTTGACCGCATAGGTCACCATGCCCGGAAATCCGTCGATAAACCGCCGCGCATTGGCTTGCGCCACGGCGGGGTCAAAAAACAGCACCGGATTGTCGGGCTTCATCGTGCGGATGTAATCGGTCGGGTTGGTCCAGATTGTTTTCGACAGTCCCATCGGCGGTTCCCTTTTCTATCAGAAGAAGCGTCGCCCGGGCACTGATCCAAGGCCGCGGTGCCAGCGTGGTTTCAACAAACCAGGCCAGGTGCGGATCAGCCGCCCTTTTCCTGCTACAAGGATGCGCGATATGCGCTACAACTTCACCGATGAAAACAGTATAAATGTCCGAATTCTTCGTTATAATGACGAAAAGATTGGGCATTTTGTATGGATGAGCTGGATCGAAGCATTTTAGGCCTGTTGGGCGCCGATGCCCGCATGTCTTTGGCCACCTTGACGCGCCGCTTGCGCGTGGCGCGCAGCACCGTGCAAGCCCGGCTGGAACGGCTGGAAACCTCTGGCGTGATCGCGGGCTACACCCTGCGCTTGGGCGAATCCGCCAACGAAGGCCGGTTGCGCGCCTCAGTCTTGCTAAGTGTAGAGCCCCGCACCCAAGCCGCCATCCTGACCCGGCTGAAAGTCATCTCCGAGGTTGAGCGCGTTTTCACCACCTCCGGCCGCTTCGATCTACTTCTACAAGTCGCCTGCCCCAATACCCAAGTGCTGGATCAGGTGCTGGACCAGATCGGCGCTATGACCGGCGTGCGATCCAGCGAAAGCCTGATCCATCTGTCGACCAAAATCGACCGCGCGATCTGATCAAACCAGCCGCTGCTGCCGCGCTACAACCCGGCCCAGCCACAGCGCGAACCCCGCGCCAAAGGCAAATACCGCCGCCACGGCCCAAGCCAACAGCGCACTGCGCCACGCAGCCCCCGGCTTCATCTCCACCAAACGCGGCTTTGACACGGCATAGCGTATGTCAGTCGCAGCCCCGATTTCCAGCTTTTGGAAATCTTCTTCGCTAACCCGCTCGGTCACCGTAACCATTTCACCATCATCGGTCGTAAAGGCCAAAGTCACCTCATAAGCCCGGCGATTGTTCCGCACCCGCTTGCTCAGCCGATCCGTCACAACAGCCTGCACCACCGCCCCGTCCCAACCCAAATCTGCCGCGTCCCGACTGGCCCCACCAGCCAAAACCGCCACAAATACGGCCAGCCCAATCAGCACCAGAACCAAAATCCTGAACACCACCTTTGGCGGCACCAACGGCCTGCCAAACAACCGAATCCGCCCCCCGTTTCCCGTTCACCCACGATGACACCCCAAAAACCTTAACGAACCCTACCCAAACCCCAAAAAACAACAATGGAAATCCCCCATCTCCCACCCCGCCCCTTGGCCTTTCGCGCCGCATTCGCTATCCCCCGATAACGCTGCAAAGGACCAAAGCCATGCCGATGGAAAAGACATTCTCCCCCGCCGAAGCCGAAGCCCGGATTTCCGCCGCATGGGAGGCCGCTGGCGCCTTCGCAGCAGGCGCGAATGCCAAACCCGGCCACCCGGCCTTTTCCATCATGATCCCACCGCCGAATGTCACCGGCTCTTTGCACATGGGCCACGCCTTCAATAACACCCTTCAGGATATTCTGATCCGCTGGCACCGCATGCAGGGCGACGACACGCTCTGGCAGCCCGGCACCGACCACGCAGGCATCGCCACCCAAATGGTGACCGAACGCGCCCTTGCGCAGGCCGGCCTTCCCCCCCGCCGCGAGATGGGCCGCGAAGCCTTTACCGCCAAAGTCTGGGAGCAGAAACAAGCCTCCCGCGGCACCATCATCGGCCAGCTGAAGCGCCTCGGCGCGTCTTGCGATTGGTCGCGCGAAGCCTTCACCATGTCCGGCGCCCCCGGCGCGCCCGAGGGCGAAGAGGGCAACTTCCACGATGCCGTCATCAAGGTCTTCGTCGATCTCTACAACAAAGGCCTGATCTATCGCGGCAAGCGTCTGGTCAACTGGGATCCGCATTTTGAAACTGCGATCTCCGATCTGGAAGTCGAACAAAACGAAGTCGCGGGCCATATGTGGCACTTCAAATACCCCCTCGCGGGCGGTGAAACCTATATCTACCGCGAGCGGGACGAGACCGGAAAAGTCACCTTCGAGGAAGAGCGTGACTATATCTCTATCGCCACCACGCGCCCCGAAACCATGCTGGGCGACGGCGCTGTCGCGGTTCATCCATCAGATGAACGTTACACCGCAATCATCGGAAAACTATGCGAAATCCCGGTTGGCCCAGCCGAACACCGCCGCCTCATCCCGATCATCACCGATGAATACCCCGACCCCACCTTTGGCTCGGGTGCGGTGAAAATCACCGGCGCGCATGACTTTAACGATTATGGCGTCGCCACCCGCAACGGCATCCCGCTTTACCGCCTGATGGACACCCGCGCCCAGATGCGCGCCGATGGCCTGCCCTATGACGAAGCCACTACCATCGCCGGGCAAGTCGCCCGTGGCGAGCGCACTCTGACCGAGGCGGAGGCAGACACCATCAACCTTATCCCCGACGACCTGCGTGGCCTTGATCGCTACGAGGCGCGCAAACGCGTGGTCGCCGCCATCAACGCCGAAGGCCTTGCCGTCACCATCCTGCACAAATCCGTCGACAAAGAGACCGGCGCCGAACACCTTGAGCGCATCCCTTACGTCGAATCCAAACCGATCATGCAGCCCTTCGGCGACCGCTCCAAAGTGGTGATCGAGCCGATGCTGACCGACCAATGGTTCGTCGACACCGCGAAAATCGTCGAGCCCGCGCTAGAGGCCGTCCGGTCAGGCGCCACACGCATCATCCCCCCCTCGGGCGAGAAAACCTATTACCACTGGCTGGAGAATATCGAGCCTTGGTGCATTTCGCGGCAACTCTGGTGGGGCCACCAGATCCCGGTTTGGTATGGGCCGAAAAAGCTCCCAGATGGAAGCCTTAGCAGTGACGGATCATTCGAACCGTTCTGCGCTTCTACTGAGCAATCTGCGATAGCGTTGGCAAAAGCCTACTACGGCAAAGATGCAAACGTGATTATTGCATTGTTTGATGGCGCCCAGCCCGCTTTCAAGGGCCGGAGGACAGAAATTTGGGTTGGCGTTGGTGCTGAACCGAAGCCCGGCACTCAGGGCAGAGACTTTCAAGGCACTATCCCGCTCACCCGCGACCCCGACGTCCTCGACACATGGTTCTCCTCCGGCCTCTGGCCCATCGGCACCCTCGGCTGGCCCGAGCAAACCCCTGAATTGCAAAAATATTTCCCCACCTCCGTCCTCATCACCGGGCAAGACATCCTCTTCTTCTGGGTCGCCCGCATGATGATGATGCAACTCGCCGTGGTGAACGAAATCCCCTTCCACACCGTCTACCTGCACGGCCTCGTTCGCGACGCCAAGGGCAAGAAGATGTCGAAATCCTTGGGCAATGTCGTCGACCCGCTCGACCTCATCGACGAATTCGGCGCCGATGCGCTGCGGTTCACCAATGCCGCGATGGCCAGCCTCGGCGGTGTCCTGAAACTGGATACCCAACGCATCGCAGGCTACCGCAACTTCGGCACCAAACTCTGGAACGCCTGCCGCTTTGCCGAGATGAACAACGTCTGGGAGGGCCACAAGACCCAATCCCAACCGCCGCAGCCCAAAGCCACGGCCAACAAATGGATCATCGCCGAAACCGCCAAAGCCCTCACAGAGGTCAACACCGCCCTCACCGATTTCCGCTTCGATACCGCCGCCGACGCGCTTTATAAATTCGTCTGGGGCAAGGTTTGCGACTGGTATGTCGAATTCGCCAAACCCCTGTTCGACGGCCCCGACGCACAGGAAACCCGCGCCACAATGGCTTGGGTGCTGGATCAATCCATGATCCTGCTGCACCCCTTCATGCCCTTCCTCACCGAAGAGCTGTGGGCCACCACCGGCACCCGCGCGGAAATGCTGGCCACCACCGATTGGCCCGATTACGCAGGCCAACACGCAGACCCCCAAGCGCAATCCGAGATGGGCTTCGTCACCGCCCTGATTGATGAGATCCGCTCGGCCCGCGCCCAGGTCCACGTCCCCGTCGGCCTCAAAGCCGACCTGATCGCCACCAGCCTCTCCGACAACAACCGCGCCACATGGGCAAGGAATGAGGCGATCATCAAACGCCTCGCCCGCGTCGATCAATTCAGCGAAGGCCCAAGCCCCAAAGGCGCAATCGCCCTCACCGTCGAAGGCGCCACCTTCGCCATCCCGCTTCAAGGTCTGATCGACGTCGAAGAAGAACGCGCCCGCCTGTCCAAGGCCAGCGACAAACTGGCCAAGGAAATAGCCGGGATTGCGGGCCGCCTCAACAACCCCAACTTCGCCAAATCCGCCCCCGAAGACGTGGTGGAAGAGGCCAAAGCCAACCTGGACGCCCGCCAGGATGAGGCCACCAAGATCACCGAGGCCCTCGCCCGTCTGAAAGATCTGGCCTGACCCTGCCAGCTTCCTCTTTGCAAAAATATCCTGCGGGGGGTGAATGCCCCGCGGGGGCAGAGGGGGGCGCAAAGCCCCCCTTCACCCTATCCACCCAAACCTACAGCAGCCGGTCAATCGCCCGCATCGCCCCCAAAGCCTTGTCATAGACCAATTCCAACACCCGCTTGGCCGGTGCCAAAGGCAGCCGCGCCAGCCCTGCAGGGACCGCCTTTGCGGCCCCCGCCGCCGCCGTCACCGCCAAAAACCGCCGCCGAGAAAGTTTCATCATTTCCTTAGCCCTTTCTATCCCCATACTTGGGGGCGACCACTCTAGCCCGCCTTGCAGCCGCCCAAGCGGGGAAATCCTTTACGTCCCTCCCCCTCACCCGACCGCAAAGCTCAACAAACCCATGAAACGACCACCTCAACCCCTTGACCCCAAAGAAAACCCCTTACTGTCCCGACTAGGGAAGCCCCCCTAAAATCCCCCTTGCAGGCCCTCCCTATCCGCCCCTAACCTGCCCCAATGTCCCGCTTCCTCACCCCCCACGCCACCGCCCTTCCCGCCTCGGTCCCCTTCACAGGCCCCGAGACGATGGAGCGCCAATCTGGCATCCAATTCCGCGCCCGCCTTGGCGCAAACGAATCCGCCTTTGGTCCCTCACCACGGGCCATAACAGCCCTGAAAGCCGCCACGGATGAGGTCTGGAAATACGCAGACCCCGAAAACCATGACCTAAAACAGGCTCTTGCCGTCCATCACGGCTGCAAAGCCACAAACATCGCCATCGGCCCCGGCATCGACGGCCTCTTGGGTCAGATCTGCCGCCTGACCCTTGCCCCCGGCACGCCCGTGGTGACCAGCCTTGGTGCCTACCCCACCTTCAATTTCCACGTCACCGGCTATGGCGGCACCCTCACCCGCATTCCCTACAAAGGCACGCATGAGGATCTGGGCGCCCTCCTAAACGCCGCCCGCAGCCAAAAGGCGCGGCTTCTCTATCTCGCCAATCCCGACAATCCGATGGGCAGCCACCATCCGGCCAGTGCTATCGACCATCTGATCGCCAACCTGCCCGCCGATACCCTGCTGATTCTGGATGAGGCCTACGCCGATCTGGCCCCCGAAGGCACCATTCCGCAGATCCCCCCTGATCACCCGCAAGTCATCCGCTTTCGCACCTTTTCCAAAGGCTACGGCATGGCCGGCGCGCGGGTGGGCTATGCGATTGCCGAACCTGCGCTGGCGCAAGCCTTCGACAAGGTCCGCGACCATTTCGGCATGGGGCGCGTGGCCCAGATCGGCGCGCTGGCGGCCTTGGCCGATCAGGAGTGGCTGGACGAGATCAAGCGCAAAGTGATCGCCGGGCGCAGGCGGTTGGCAGAAATAGCGCGGCAAAATGGGGCAGAGGCTTTGCCCTCTGCCACCAATTTCGTCACGATGGATCTGGGACGGGATGGCGATTTTGCCCGCCGGGTGCTGGCTGAATGTCAGGCCCGCGGGCTGTTCATCCGCATGCCGGGCGTGGCCCCGCTGGATCGCTGCATCCGGGTCAGTATCGGGCCGGATGCGGCCTTGGATGTGGTGCAAGAAGTTCTGCCCGCCGCCATCGCAGTGGCGCGCTGATCACTCGGCCGCAAGGCCGGGTTTGGCGGGGCCAAGCGCAGGGGCGGCCCCTTGTGGCGGCTCGGCACTGCCCAGACGCAACGGGGATTGCGCCGGAACGGGGGGGCTGTCGATCTGCACCTCTGCGCCCGTTCCTTGGGCAATGCGCAGGATCGGCACCTGCGTCTCAGTGGCGGTGCCAGCCGCAAGCCCCCGACGAAACACCAGCATATTCTGGAACGAGGTCTTGATCCCACCGGTCAGCCCTGCCCGCTCATCGCACGGCAGCGCATCGGCGCGGACATAGTCCCAGCCCTCAGCCCCCAGCGTATTCATCAGATTGGTCAAAGCCAGCGCGAACCGGTCTTCGGTTGTCTTCAGACCGCGCGATTTCTCGCCACGGCGCGGGGCCGGAACGACCTTGTATTCAAATCGGTTCATCAGACTCTCTCCAGCGGATGAAGCGGAGTTTACTGAGATTCGCCCCGCAAGGGCAAATGAACAAAAGGTTTTTTCAAACCGCCGCAGGTTTGCTGCAACAGCCGCAGGATGTGGTGGGCGACAGTGGGCCGCCCGCAATGTCTGGGGGGTACCCGGGGTTACAGCCCCAGCTTTTTCATCACCAGATCATTCACCGCCGCCGGATTGGCCTTGCCGCCAGTGGTTTTCATCACCTGGCCCACGAACCAGCCCACCAGTTTGGCATTGGCGCGGGCCTTTTCGACCTGCCCCGGGTTGGCCGCAATAATCTCATCCACCGCCGTCTCGATCGCCCCCATATCGGTGACTTGCTTCATGCCGCGCGCCTCGACGATCTGTGCCGGATCGCCGCCTTCGGACCAGACAATCTCGAACAGATCCTTGGCGATCCTGCCGGAAATGGTGCCATCCGCGATCAGATCGACGATACCGCCCAGTTGCAGGGATGACATCGGGCTTTCGGTGATCTCACGCCCCTCTTTCTTCAAGCGGCCAAACAGCTCGTTGATCACCCAATTTGCGGCGATCTTGCCATCACGGCCCATGGCCACGGCGTCAAAAAACACGGCGGCGTCCAATTCGGCGGTCAGGACAGAGGCGTCGTAGTCGGTCAGACCGTAGTCCCCCATGAACCGCGCTTTTTTGGCATCTGGCAGTTCGGGCATCGAGGCCGCAATGCCATCAACCCAAGCCTGTTCAATCTCCAACGGCAGCAGATCGGGATCGGGGAAGTAGCGGTAATCATGCGCTTCTTCCTTTGACCGCATGCTGCGGGTCTCGTTCTTGTCAGGGTCATACAGGCGGGTTTCTTGGATAATCGAACCGCCGTCTTCCAGAATGGCAATTTGGCGGCGGGCCTCATAGTCAATCGCCATCTGAATGAACCGCATGGAGTTCATGTTCTTGATCTCACACCGCGTGCCAAGATGGGAAAAATCCTGCGTGGCTTGGTATTTCTCATACTGCCCCGGGCGGCAGACCGACACGTTCACATCGGCGCGCAGGTTGCCGTTTTGCATATTGCCGTCGCAGGTGCCCAGATAGCGCAGGATCTGGCGCAGTTTCAGCACAAAGGCGGCGGCCTCTTCGGGGCCGCGAATGTCGGGTCGGCTGACAATCTCCATCAAGGCAACGCCGGTGCGGTTGAAATCGACAAAGGACAGGTTGGGGTCAATGTCGTGAATGCTCTTGCCCGCATCCTGCTCCAGATGGATCCGCTCAATCCGAACCATGCGGGCGACGCCGGGCGACAGCTCGATCAGCACTTCGCCCTCCCCCACGATGGGGTGGTAAAGCTGACTGATCTGATAGCCCTGCGGCAAGTCGGGATAGAAGTAATTCTTGCGGTCAAAGGCCGAATGCAGGTTGATCGCGGCGCGCAGTCCCAAGCCGGTCCGCACAGCCTGTTCCACGCAGAATTCGTTGATCACGGGAAGCATGCCGGGCATGGCGCAATCCACGAAAGCCACGTTTGAATTGGGCTCCGCCCCGAAAGTGGTCGAGGCGCCGGAGAACAGCTTGGCGTTCGAGGCGACCTGGGCGTGGATCTCCATCCCGATCACCAGTTCCCAATCGTGCTTGGTGCCCTGAATGACCTTGGGCGCGGGCTGGGTGAAAGCAAGATCAAGCATGGGTATCCCCTGACGGCTGGTCGGTTTTCCTTAGGCAAACCGTTTAGGCCGCGCGGGGGGGCCGCGCAAGGGGGCGGCTTAGCTGGGGCGACGGGCTATAAGGCCGAAGGGGCCGCTGTGAAGATGCGCGCCACCAGCCAGATCATCGGCAAAGACCCGAGACAGCGCATAAAGGATCAGCGCCTGATCTTTGTTCCAGGTGGAAAGGTGGAATTCGCGCAACGTATTGCGAAGATGGCCGTCCAGCGCCTTGCGCACCTCTTGGTGGCGGCGGCTGCCATTGGCGTCTTGCGACAGCGAATGGTCCAGATCGGCCAAAGCGGCGGTGACGATATTGGCGCGGTATTGGCAGCCGGTGGCGGCCTGATAATCGGCCAGACCTTGCAAGAACAAGGGCATATCCAGACCGGGAGGCAGATCGCCAAGGGCATCCGTGGCGGCCAGATAGAACAGCGCATAGGCTGCGGCGCCGGTACTGGCGCGGGTGCGTTTGGTGGCGGTCACGGCCTCGCCGTCAAAACCGGCCAAGGTGCCAAACCAATGCGGCAAAAGATGCGGCGCGTGGGTGGAATGGGGCTCTGGGTTGGCTGGATCAAGGTCTGACCAGTCTTCATACCAGTCGCGGCACAGCTCTTCGCCATCTTCCATCCCGCGGATCAAAAGGTAGCGGGTTCCGGCCATTAGGGGTGAGGATTCTTCAATCGGATCAAAGCGTTCCAAGGCAGCTTCGGCCAGGGCGGTATGGCGTAGAAAGGTCTTCCACAGCTCGCGCGGCACATCGCCCGCTTTGCCTGAGGCCGCACAGCGGCGCGCCCAGCCGAAATCAAGATGCGCTTGGGCCAGCAGGCAGGCGGCAGTGTAATCCTGGGAATGGGCCGATTGCATGGCGGCGATATTGGCAACCTCGGCCTCGGCCATTTGCCAAGTCCCGGACGTCTGGGCCACTGTCAACGCAGTGGTCAGCGCCTGCCGCGCGCCCCGGGAGATTAGCGTGGAACAGCTGCGCCCGCCCGCACAGGTGGAGCGCGATTGGTCTGCGGCCCGCAGGGCGGCCAGAACCTCGGCCAAACGTTGATCAGCGGCAAGGGCTGCAAATTCGGCAACGGTCTGATCCCACAGGTCTGCCTCTGGGGGGCGGTTTAGAAGGGGGATGTGGATGCGGGCCATCAGGTTGGGCTGTGGGGGCGTCGCCGTAGGTGCCATATCGGGCGTCTGCGCCGCATCGCCTTTCCGGCCAAGCTGCGAGGCAAAAAGCCGCGCAGATCCCGCAAAGCGGGTTCCCAGGCCAGAGAGTTGCAGTGTAGAGACCATGGCCAAGCGTGTCCAATGAAGGTGCGTCGGAGTGTATTTTCAGGGGTAAATGGGGCGGAATAATGGTGCAGCCGCGATTTTCGCAAGGTTCTTGCATGGCACGGGCGGGCCGCTTTACGGCGCTTGCTTTGGCGATTGTGGTTGCTGGTTGCGTGGCAGAGGCGCCGGATCACCCCCGCGGCGGCGTGGCGGGCGCCTCTGCCGCCCTGCCGCCCATGCGCTGGGATCACCGCCCCAAGGCGCAATCCTGGACCAAGGCCGCGCTGGCCGCCGTGGCCGTGCGCGATGCCCAATTGGCCGACCGCGTGCCCGCCGACATTGCCGATTGGTGCCCGGGTTACGCCACGGCCGACAAGGCCGATCGCCGCGCCTTTTGGGTGGGGCTGCTGAGTGCCTTGGCCAAGCATGAAAGCACTTGGAACCCGGCGGCAGCGGGCGGCAGCGGGCGCTATATCGGGCTGTTGCAGATCTCTCCCAAAACCGCGCGGGGCTATGGCTGTGCAGCGCAATCGGCGGGTGCGTTGAAGGATGGCGCGGCCAATCTGGCTTGCGGCGTGCGCATATTCGCGGGCCATGTGGCGGCAGATGGCGTGGTGACGGGCAGCGGCAAGCGGGGCATCGGGCGCTATTGGGGGCCGTTTAACAAGGCCGCCATGCGCGGCGATATAGCCGCCTGGACCCGCGCGCAGCCCTATTGCGCCAAAGGCCCATTGCGCAAAGTATAATCAGCGCAGGCGGAACGCCCGGGTGATGTCTTCCAAAGCCTCACGTTGGCGCGGGGTCAGATCGGTGCGGCTGGCGGCGGTGACATCCTTGATCACGCTCATCAAAGGCTGCAACGCTTCGGCCCCTTTTATCTTGACCAAGCGTTTGGAGAACCGCTTTAGCGCCGCATTCGGTGATCAGCCAACGGCCAAGGATCATCGCCTCATCGGCCTTGGCGCGGTCGTGATCCAGCCGCGATTGCAGGCTGAGCAACAGCGCGTCTCGCTGCTCGGACGTGGGCAACCCGGCCAGATCCATAAAGGCCAACCCGGCCCCGGCAATCGCTACATCGGGGTCTTGCAGGCTGTCGACGGGATGTTCGTTATAGCGACGGCGAAAGCCAAAACGCCGCGCCGCCGACATCACATCTTGGGCCACGCCGACCAGATCTTGCGCCGCGTTTGAGACATTTCGCGCCCGGTTGATCCAGAAATATCCCCCGGCGATCAGACCAAGGATGGCGACGATATAGGGCATAGCGCAACCTCCGACCCGCAGGGCGCGGGCGGTTTTTAGTGCCGCAGCGCCCTGCTCTCGTCAAGCTACTGTTTGCGCAACCGCGCGGCCATCTCGGCCAGATCACGGCTAAGGCCCTTGGTAGTCAGGATCCGATCCAGTTGCGCCTTTGCCTGTTCCTGACGGGGCGCGTCATAGCGCGCCCAAGTCTCGAACGCCGTTGACATCCGGGCGGCGGTTTGCGGGTTTAGGGGGTCGAGTTTCAACAGCCAGTCGGCGACCACGCGGTACCCCGCCCCATCGGCGCGGTGAAAGCCCGCGTGATTGGCGCTGATCGCCCCGATCACAGAGCGAAAGCGGTTGGGATTGCGGAAATCAAACTCTGGCAGCGCGGTCAGGCGGGCGGTGGTTTCTGCCGCCTGATCCGGGGCTGCAAGGCCGACTTGCAAGGTGAACCATTTGTCCATCACCAGCGCATTCGATTGCCATTTACCCTTAAACGCGGCCAGTTCCGGCTGGCCCTGCCCGATGTCCAGCAAGGCTGACAGGGCCGCGACGGTATCAGTCATATTGCTTGCGCTGGCAAAGGACGCCTTGGCAGTCGCACCCCCATCGGTGCGGGCCATCAGGCGCAAGGCCGCCCCTTTCAGCGCACGCCGCCCGGCGGCGGTAGCATCGGGCGAGAATGCGCCTGTGTCGGTCAGCGCCGTGATCAACGCAGGCAGCCGTGGCGCCAACCGATCGGCCAAGGCCTGAGTGGCCAAACGGCGGGCGGCATAGATCGCATCTGGGTCGGGCGTGGTGCCCGCCCCTGCCAACATCTGCGCGATGTCATCATCTGATGGCAACCGCAGCGCCAAGGCCCTGAAATCGGGATCAAGGCTGTCGTCCAAGGCAAGGCTGGCCAGCGCATTCGGCCAATCCGCCGCTGGCGCCGCCCCATCGCGCACCATGCCCACCAGCATATCGCGGGCAAGGTTGCGCCCGGCTTCCCAACGGTTGAAAGAGTCTGTGTCATGCGCCAACAAAAATGCCTGCTCGGCCGGGGTGGTCTGGCGGTGCAGCACAACGGGGGCGGAAAAGCCCCGCAGGATCGACGCAACGGGGCGGCTGGCCAGATCGGGGAAAGCAAAGCTTTGGCGGGCCTCGGTCATCTCAAGCATGGTGGTCGGCAGAACCTCGTCGCCATTTGGGTTCAAGAGGCCGACGGCGATGGGCAAAACCTTGGGGTCTTTGGTTGGCTGGCCCGGGGTGGGCGGATTTATCTGCTCAAAGTGCAGGGTATAGGTGCCGTTGGCCCAGTCATCCGTGACCTTCAACTGCGGCGTGCCGGCTTGCGAATACCAGCGTTTGAACTGGGTCAGATCGCGGCCTGTGGCGTCTTCAAACACCTTCAGCCAGTCTTCGATAGTGGCGGCGTCGCCATCATGGCGGGTGAAATACAGATCCAATGCGGCGGCGTAGCCCTCATCCCCCACAAGGTTTTTCAGCATCCCGATCAACTCGGCACCCTTTTCATAGATGGTGGCGGTGTAGAAATTGTTGATCTCGACAAAGCTGTCGGGGCGGACGGCATGGGCCAAGGGGCCTTGGTCTTCGCGAAACTGCCGGGCGCGCAGTTGGGCGACATCTTCGATGCGCTGCACGGCCCTGCTGCGCATATCGGCGCTGAATTGCTGGTCGCGGAAGACCGTCAGCCCCTCTTTCAGGCAAAGTTGGAACCAATCGCGGCAGGTGATGCGGTTGCCGGTCCAATTGTGAAAATACTCGTGTGCTATGACAGATTCGATGCGGCCATAGTCATCATCGGTCGCGGTTTCCGGGCTGGCGAGGACGAGTTTGGAGTTGAAGATGTTCAGCCCCTTGTTCTCCATAGCACCCATGTTGAAATCATCGACTGCGACGACGTTGAACACATCCAGATCATATTCGCGGCCATAGACGTCTTCATCCCATTTCATCGAACGGATCAGGCTGTCCATCGCATAGGCGCAAGCGGCCTGATCGCCGGGACGGACCCAGACGTTCAGGTCAACGTGGCGGCCGGATTTGGTGGTGAAGCTGTCGCTATGCGCGGTCAGATCACCGGCGACAAGCGCGAAAAGATAGGCAGGTTTGGGCCAAGGATCATCCCATTCAGCCCAACCTTTGCCCGCGCCAGTGGGGTTGCCGTTGGACAATAGGATGGGCTGGCTGCCCTTCACCTGCACCGTGAAGGGGGCCATGACGTCGGGGCGGTCGGGGTAATAGGTGATCTTGCGAAAGCCCTCGGCCTCACATTGGGTGCAATACATGCCTTTGGACATATAAAGGCCTTCAAGGGCGGTGTTGGTTTCGGGCGAAATTTCCACCTCGGCCTCCCATGTGAAGGGGCCATTGGGAACATCACAGGTCAGGCCTTCAGGGGTGATTTCGGCGGAAACGGGCTGACCGTCGATGCGGGCCGCGATCAGCGTCAGGTTCTCGCCGTGCAAAAAGAAGGGGCCGGGTTTGGCCGCAGGGTTCGGCGTGAAACGGATGTTTGAAGTGACGCGGGTGGCTTTTGGGTCCAGTTTGAAGGTCAGGCGGACTGACTGAAGGATCCAGCCGAACGGCTGATAATCGGCAAGGTGAATGGTCTGGGGGGCGGCGTTCATCGGACTCTCCGGCTTTGGGTTGGCGAACCCTAGGCGCAGGGGGGGCCGGGTTCAACTGGTGCTGTGCGGGCTTGACGCAAAGGCTGGGGCGGCTAGGTCAGGGCGGGATGTTCGGAAGGAAAGAAGATGCCACGCGGGGTTAAAAAGGCCGATCTGCCGCAGAAGATCTGCGCCTGCTGCGCGCGGCCCTTTGTCTGGCGCAAGAAATGGGCGCGGGATTGGGAGCAGGTGATGTATTGCTCGGACAAGTGCCGGGGAATGGGGCGCCCCGGGTCCGGACGCGAAAAATAGCTTTTGATCAGGATTTTGGGATGATGCCGCGCAGGGCCACGTTGGATGATATTCCGGCATTGGTGCGGGTTCATGCGGTAAGTTGGCAAGAGACCTATACCGGGCTGTTGCCGCAGGCCGAGATTGACCGGCTGACCACGCCAGATCTGCTGACGGCGTGGTGGCGCGCGATTTTGGCACCGGAACGGGGCGCGCGGGTGGCTGTGGTAAAGGGCGGATTTGCGGCAGACGTATCCAGAAGAGCTGTGGGCGATTTATCTGCTGCGTGCGGTGCAGAACCGCGGCTTGGGCCGGGCCTTGATGGCGGCGATGGCGGATGCGCCGTTCACCGCGTTGGTGTTGGAAGGTAACGCCCCGGCCCGCCGGTTCTATACCGCATCAGGCGGCAATGTGATTGCCGAGCGGCCCGAAACGATTGGCCAAACCGCCATAAATGAGCTGGTTTACGGCTGGGATCAGGGCTGGCAGCGGGGCTGAGGCCCCTACCCCGCGCCCACAAACCTTGCCAGTTTGCCCAAGGTTTGCAGACCCATCGCCGGGGCGCCAAAGGCGAGGGCTTGGTCATGTTCGTCTTGGGTCAGAAAGGTCATCGACAGGGTGACGCGGGTTTTTGCGCCCAACTCAGCAAAATCCACCGATGCGTAGGCGTGTTTGGGGCCGTTTTCGCCCCAGAGCAGCGTATAGGCGATGTGCTGCTGGGGCTGGACGTCTGTGTAGAGGTGATGGTTGGGAAAGACCGTGCCATCAGGGGCGATCATATCAAACACCCATTCGCCGCCCTGCCGCAGGTCAATGCGGGTGGTGCGGCAGGTAAAGCCATCCGGCCCCCACCATTGCGGCAGGGTTTCGGCGTTCATCCACGCGCCCCAGATCACCGCCACGGGGGCGGCAATATCGTGCGTGATCACCATGGTGCGGGCGGCGGCATCGGTCATTTCATCAGCCCCTTGGCGTAGTCTTCCAGCTGCTGTGCAGCTGTGCCCCAACCGCCGAAAAACCCCATATCCTCATGCGTTTTGCAGATCTCTGGCGTGCGGTGGCGGGCAATGGCGGTGTAGGTGGTGCCGCCATCCGGGGCATCGGAAAAGAGCAGAATCGCGGTCATGAAGGGGTCGGGCGCGGGCTTCCACCCTTCGGTATAGGTATCGGTGAAGACGAGCTTTTCCTGCGGAATGAGCTCCAGATAGACGCCCTTGTTGTGCATTTCCGCCCCTTCAACGTCAAAACTGGTGTTGAAGCGGCCGCCAACGCGCAGGTCGATCTCGCAGGCGGTGACGGTATGGGGGCGGGGGACGAAGAATTGGCGGATGTGGGCGGGGGTGGTCCAGCAGTCCCACACCAACGCGCGGGGCACGGCAAGGTGGCGGGTGAAGGTCAGGTCAGGTCAGTCTTTGGGTCCAGATCCATGGGTTTGGTCCTTCATCAGGGTTGCGACATAGTCTTCCAGACGGTCCAGCCGCGATTCCCAGATCGCGCGCTGGCTGTTCAGCCAATCGTTCATCGGTTGCAGGGCGGTTGGCAGCAGCGCGCAGGACCGCACGCGGCCCTCTTTGGTGCTGGTGATCAGGCCCGCGTCTTGCAGCACGGTCAGGTGGCGCATGACGGTTGGCAGGCGCAAGCCGGTGGGTTCGGCAAGGGCGGTGACGGCGGCATCTCCTGCCGCGAGACGGGTCAGGATCGCCCGCCGGGTCGGGTCGGACAGGGCTTGGAACAGCAAGGAAAGATCGGGATCATGCTTAGCCATAACGCTAAGTAAATCCGGGTCGCTCTGCTGGCAAGGGAAAACTTTGCAAGATGGCTAACTGTTATTTTTCTTTCAGGGCGACAACTGCTTTTCGCAATCGGGTGAAAATCCCTGCGATGGGTGTCTTGCCCCGCGCCCCAAGGGCAAAGTAATCTGTGTCCCGATAGGCAAGGAGAATGTGATGGCACAGCGCGTGACGAAATCGGGGTTGGCGGTGGATCCTGTGATGGCAGATTTTATCGAGACCCGCGCCTTGCCGGGCACCGGGATCAGTGCCGAAGCGTTCTGGTCCGGCTTTGCCGCCCTGCTGACGGATCTGGCACCAAAGAACCGGGCTTTGCTGGCCAAGCGTCAGGACTTGCAGGGTAAAATCGACGCATGGCATATTGCGCAGCGCGGTCAGGTGCATGACCATTCTGCGTATAAAGCATTTCTGGCCCAGATTGGCTATCTGCTGCCCGAGGGCCCGGATTTTCGCATCGACACCACCAATGTCGATCCTGAAATTGCCACGGTTCCGGGGGCACAGCTTGTCGTTCCGGCCACCAATGCACGCTATGCGCTGAACGCGGCAAATGCGCGGTGGGGCAGCCTGTATGACAGCCTGTATGGCACCGATGCGATGGGATCGGCGCCGCCAAAGGGCGGTTATGATCGTGGCCGGGGCGCGCGGGTCGTGGCGCGGGCCCGGGTATTTCTGGATGAGGCGTTTCCGGTTGAGGGCACCTCGCACGGCGACGCGCGGCGCTATGTGGTGAAGGATGGCGCGCTTTTGGTGGATGATCTGCCGCTGGTCGCGCCTGAGAAATTCGCAGGCTACAAGGGCAACCCGAAGGCACCGGATGCGATTTTGCTGCGCAACAACGGGCTGCATGTGGAACTGGTCTTTGACCGGGCGCATTTCATCGGCTCGCGCGATCAGGCGTTGTTGGCGGATGTGCAGTTGGAAAGTGCGATGTCGGCGATCATGGATTGCGAGGATTCGGTGGCTTGCGTGGACGCCGAAGACAAAGTGCAGGCCTATGGCAACTGGCTGGGGCTGATGACGGGCGATCTAGAGGATAGCTTTGCCAAGGGCGGCCAGCAGATAACGCGCCGTCTGGCCGAAGATCGCAGCTATTTTGCGCCCGATGGCAGTGATTTGGTCCTGAAAGGCCGCGCGCTGATGTGGGTCCGCAATGTGGGCCACCTGATGACCAACCCGGCGATTTTGCTAGCGGATGGGTCAGAGGTGCCGGAAGGCCTGATGGACGCGATGGTGACCGTGCTGATCGCCAAGCATGATCTTAAAAAAACCAGTGGCCTGCGCAATTCGCTGCATGGCTCGGTTTATGTGGTGAAGCCGAAGATGCATGGGCCGGAAGAAGTGGCCTTTGCCGATGAAGTTTTCGGGCGGGTCGAGGCGGCTTTGGGGCTGCCTGCAAACACGGTCAAGCTGGGCATCATGGACGAAGAACGCCGCACCACGGTGAACCTGAAAGAATGTATCCGGGCGGCAAAGCACCGCGTGGCTTTCATCAACACCGGGTTTCTGGACCGGACCGGCGATGAGATCCACACCAGCATGGAAGCCGGGCCCTTCAGCCGCAAGGATTTCATCAAGCGCAAGTCGTGGATCACCGCCTATGAGGCGATGAATGTGGATATCGGGCTGGAATGCGGGCTGTCGGGGCGCGCGCAGATCGGCAAGGGGATGTGGGCGATGCCCGATCTGATGGCCGCGATGCTGGACGAAAAGATCGCCCATCCACGGGCGGGCGCGAATACGGCTTGGGTGCCCTCACCCACCGCGGCCACTTTGCATGCGCTGCATTACCACAAGGTCGATGTGATGGCCGTGCAGGCGCGGCTGGCCAAGGGCGGGCGGCGGGCGCATGTCGATGCGGTGCTGGAACTTCCGCTGGCCAGCTATCGCCAATGGTCAACAGCACAGGTCGCGCGCGAGGTGGAAAACAACGCGCAAGGGATCCTGGGCTATGTGGTGCGCTGGATCGATCAGGGCGTTGGCTGCTCCAAAGTGCCGGATGTGAATGATGTGGGGCTGATGGAGGACCGCGCGACCTGCCGGATCTCGGCCCAGCATATCGCGAATTGGATGCATCATGGGGTGGTCAGCCGGGATGCGGTGATGGAGGCGATGAAGAAGATGGCGGCCGTGGTGGACCGGCAGAATGCGACGGATCCGGCCTATGCCCCAATGGCGCCGGGCTATCAAAGCATCGCCTTTCAAGCCGCTTGCGATCTGGTGTTCAAAGGGCGCGAGCAGCCCTCAGGCTATACCGAACCCTTGCTGCATGAATATCGCCTGAAAGCCAAAGCTGCCGCCTGACAGGGGCGGTTCTCAAAAGAAACAGCCGCGTATATGCGCGCGGCTGGTCTTCTTGCCCTGCCTCCGGCCGGGATAGCCGAAGGTAGATGGCCGGGATATCCGTTTAAAATCATGGGGTTGAATTGCTCCAACTCTGGTGTGTCACACACCGGGTCCGATGATTGCAGCCATTCGCCTCACAAGGGGGCTGTCATGGGCGCACATCTTCATCTGTTCCGGAGGGGCAATGTCTTCCACTGGCGCCGCCGGATCCCTGGGTTTTCGACAGGAAACGGTATGATCCAGCTCTCTTTGCGCACCGGGTAGCGGCGTGAAGCCACTATACTTGCGAGGAAACTGACCGCTGAGAAAAAGCGCAGGCGAGACAAGCGCACCGACTTTGCAGAAACCGATCTGAACCGGTTGTTCCGGCATACGATCTGGACCGGGTGCAAAAGTGGGCGATTCCGCAACACGCCGGGCACGCGGATCATCAAGGACGGGCTTTACTGGGTGCCGCTGATAGCAGCCTACACAGGCGCGCGGCGTGAAGATATCGCCGGGCTGCAGCCCAGTGAGGCTCTGTTGCGCAAATCGGCTGACGGCCGAACTTCTCCTTATCCCGGACAGATTTATCCCACGACCTTTGTGACGGGACTGCCGAGCGCGGTGAAGCCATTCAGCACGGCGACACGAACCTGGAACTCTGCCGCATGACGGTCGAAGTCCCGCGCCATGAGGTTCTGGCACAACAGTTTCGCTACGCGGATCTTCGGTTCACACAATGCATCCGTTGCCCGACAACGGTTTGCTGGCAAACCGTGAGAGGGGGCCGTGATACTGGCCATGTCCAGATCGACCGGGAACTGGGCCAATAGTTCGGGCCGTATGGGGGCATCACCGATGTCGCGGCTGGTGACCTCGACTGCCCTGACTTCCAGTGTTTCCTCGTTGATCCCGAGATGGATATTGCGCCAGACCCGGCGCTTGGGACCGCCATGCTTGCGTGCGCTCCACTCACCTTCGCCCTCGACATTAATCCCAGTCCAGACCAATCAACCGAAGCAGGCTCTCGACGAACCCGCCTCGCCATCCCGAACAGGACTTTAATCGTCAGGGAGGTTTGGACGGCGGCGGTACTGTAAATGGGCTGTAGCCCCGGTTTGCCAGTCGGCTGCGCCACACACGACATGTCAGGATCGAACCAGCCTTACGGCGATCGAAGACAATCGCCTGCCGGCCAATGGATCATCAGCGATCCACGGCGGATGAGCGCCTTGTTATACGCAGGCCAATTCAGGGACTTATAGGCTGGAGTGTTCGGTCTGCTCCTGACCTCTAGCTATCACATTGGATTCACGAGATGAATCCCTGACAGGATTTGTGCAACGGAGCCCGCCTCAAACGTCCATGGCCGTCATCTGGCTGAACTGGGAAACTTCCATTCCGCCATACTTCGCCCGCCATTTGTAGAACGACGCATTGCTCATGCCATGCTCACGGCACAGTTCGGGGGTAATCCCCCCCGAAAGTAAGGGGCTGCATAAGTAGAATTTTCTCGCCAAGATGCATGAGGAGATTTCGAATGAAGACAAGCAGATACACTGAAGCGCAGATCATTGCGATCTTGCGGCAGGCCGAAGGCGGTGTGCCCCCTCTCGGTGAATGCTAGGCATTCGCCTGCCGGGCAAAGGGTGGCCGAGCTGTGCCGCGAGCATGGTATGATGCCAGTGCCCGGCAATGGTTTGGCTTCAAACCATGAGAGGGAACGCGTCGTTCTACAAGTGGCGGGCGAAGTATGGCGGCATGGATGCGTCTTTGATCAGCCAGATGAAGGCTATCGAAGACGAGAACCGCAGGCTGAAGCGGATGTATGCGGACCTGAGCATGCAGGCGGATTTGCTCAAGGAAGCCCTTGGAAAAAAGTGACTGGGCCATCCGTTGCCCGGAAGGCAAATGCCTTCATTTGCCGTGGGTCAGCGCCGCGAGATGGCCGAAACTGCAGTGGAACGACGAGGTGTCAGCATTGCGCTGGCATGCCGGGCCTTCGGGGTTAGCGAGACCTGTTATCGCTATGGCCCGACGTTGCGGGCCGAGAATGAAGAGATCGCCGATCTGCTGGTCGGCCTGACGGACGCCCGCAAGACGTGGAGTTTTGGCCTGTGCTTCCTGCATTTGCGCAACGTGAAGGGTCGAGCCAGTGCCGCCATTCGCTGCCCGGCAGGTGATTGCTGGCAATCACCGAGAGGGGGTTCAAGGCAATGGCGAGGGCATGGAACCACAAACGCGTCTATCCACTGGCCGGTAGGCGTTTGCCTTCAAACGCCGTAAGGCGGATTTACTGCGAGCTGGAACTGAACCTGCGGATTAAACCCCGGAAGCGGTTGAAGCGGGACAAGCCCGATGCCCTAGTGGATTGACCGGAACGAAGGAGTCCGAATTTGGATTCCGTTGTATTTCCAGATGTGCGATTGAGGGAGATGCGCACAGGAATTGGGTTTATCGTATCGCCAGGTGACCGCCTTCGTCTTGCGG
>Ga0209390_10000214_pt1 | contig 107300 bp, 112 predicted proteins | sample BON01_FD_187212 | JGI IMG/M metagenome (GOLD analysis project Ga0209390, IMG submission 187212) | Freshwater microbial communities from Lake Bonney liftoff mats and glacier meltwater in Antarctica - BON-01 (SPAdes) (version 2) | ecosystem: Environmental > Aquatic > Freshwater > Ice > Glacier...
TATTCGGAGCTGAGCCAAACCTTATTAAACTTCCCTTTTAATTCTTGAACTTTTACAATATCTTTGTGTTGTAGCATGTTTTGTACTTTGTGTTTGGTAACTTAAAGATACAGTAAAACCAAGGGTTTCCCTTGGTTTTCATGCTATTTATTATCATTTAAACCCTGTGAATAATGGGTGCGAAACTTGAGTAGGGAACTTATATTTGTTAAAGCAAGTTAAATAAGAATGAATTCATTTACAATTCATTAATTTTATTTAAAACATTCTTATGAAATATTTAATCACATTTATAATAATTGCAATGTGTATCTACAGTTGTGATACTTCAAAAACTGCAATGGAAAATGGCAATACAGGGGTTCAAAATGATACAATCCGTATAGCAAATGATAGTTTGCAATATGAAGTTATTATTATTGAACCTGGATTCGATTCATGGTTACCAATGCAGAAACCAAAATCCTTTTATTCTCTAAGGTTTCTGGAAGATGAAAACAATTCATACGTAAATGAATATAACAGAAGAGTTATAGATAATAGATACAATAGTAATATATACCCGCATCAAATAAACTATGATAGAAATATACATTACGGAATGGATGTAAACTATCTACTTTATAACTATTTTCAGTTTTTTGAAATAACCTACAAACAAGACTTGAGGTGAATAAATTAAAAAGGCGGTGGAATGTCAGTTCTAACTGGCAACTCACTGTTATTTTTGTTGTCTTTGCAATTACAGGAAGTACGGCCGCTAAATTTGCCGGTCCTTTAACCGAATTTATTGGAATTAGTAAAAATGACGGCTGGCATCTTTACTGGCCAATTCGGATTTTAGCTATTTTCCCAATATATCAAATATTATTAGTTAGCTTTGGATGGGTATTTGGAGAGTTTCTATTTTTCTGGAAATTTGAAAAAAAAATCCTCCGATTTATGAAATTTTTGCCTTCAAATAAAAATTAACTGTTTGAGCTTCAGAAACACCATAATCAATTCAGTTGCAGCTTATGTGCTTACTATTGCACTGTTATCACCTGTTTTAATTCAGTGTTTACATAGTTTTGAAAATCACGAGTATAAAGCTTGCAAAGAGGTTTCATCACATTTACACAAAAAAAAGGCGAATTGTACTATTTGTTCTTTTCATCTTTCTTCTTTTGAATATAATATTCCTAACAATTCAGATTTTTCAGTATTTACAGATTTTTTTAAATCTGAAATAATCTATATCTCTTCAGAAAAAACAGTACCCGTTTTTCATCAATTTTTAAGGGGTCCCCCACTACTTTCTTAGTTTTTCAAATACACATTGATTTTAAAAATTTAATAGTAAGAAAGTATGAAATTATATTATTCCTTGTTGTTGGTTTGTCTCACGACAGTCGCAGCAAGTGCACAAAACACCCTCTCAGGTAAAATAACAACAAAAGAAAATAGTGAACCCCTATCGGCAACTATATACCTGCCTCAATTAGAAAAAGGAACAGTTGCCGATTTTGATGGAAATTATACATTAACCAATATTCCTAAAGGAACCTATAATGTAATTTTTTCATCACTAGGATATGCAACACAGGCTCAAAAAATTATTTTTTCAGAAAATGAAACCAAAATTAAAAATATTGCTATGGCTGAAAGTGCTGTAGAAATGGAAGAAGTTATAATTTCCACACCTTTTCATCAGCTCCAAAGCGATAATGTAATGAAAGTTGAACGCGTTTCGGTAAGTGACCTTAATTCAAAAGGTGCTGTAACACTTGCAGATGGCATTACCAACATTGCCGGGGTTGAAAGCATTAGTACTGGAATAGGAATAGGAAAACCTGTAATCCGCGGTCTTAGCTCAAATCGAGTGCTTACGTATACGCAAGGTGTAAGATTGGAAAATCAACAATTTGGCGGTGAACACGGGTTGGGAGTAAATGAAGCAGGTGTTGAAAGTGTGGAAGTTATTAAAGGACCAGCTTCATTGCTTTATGGAAGTGATGCTTTAGGTGGTGTTCTCTATATTAATCCTGAAAAATTTGCTGCTTCAAATTCTACAACTGCAGATGTAAATAGTACATATTTTTCAAATACTGAAGGAACTTCTACAAATTTAGGGGTTCAAAATTCCGAAAAAAAATTAAAGTTTTTAGTCCGTGGTTCTTATTCTTCCCATAGTGATTATAAAACAGGTTCTGGTTATCGTGTAACAAATACCCGGTTTAACGAAAAAGATCTCAAAACGGGACTACAATATCAAAACTCCTTTGTAAAATCCTCACTTCGGTATAATTATAACCGATCTAATATTGGTATTCCAGAGGAAATAGCCGAACAAAGTACATCAAAAAAGTTACTTACGCCTTTTCAGGAAATTGATAACCACATATTAAGTTGGGACAACAAATTATTCTTCAAGAAATCAAGTCTTGATGTGAAAGTAGGTTATTTATTTAACGATCGAAGAGAGTTTGAAGAAACAGAAACACCAGCACTTCAATTAAAACTCAATACTTTTAATTACGATATAAAATATAATTTACCGCAATTAGGGAAATTGGAAACAATTGTCGGAGTTCAAGGCATGTTTCAAACCAATAAAAATTTAGGAGAAGAAATTCTTATTCCGGATGCTACAACCATAGATTTTGGAGTGTTTGCAACATCACATTATCATTTAGAGAAAATTGATTTTCAGGCTGGACTTCGTTTCGATACACGAAGTATTAACAGTGATGCTGTTTCAAACATTGAAGAAACCAATTATATAGCCGCTTTCAATAAAAACTTTACAAGTTTTACAGCAGCTGTAGGCACCAAGATCGATTTTACTGAAAATTTAATGGGAAGGCTTAATTTAGCAAGTGGTTTTCGGGCTCCTAATTTAGCTGAATTGGCGTCAAACGGTATTCATGAAGGCACAAATAGATATGAAGTAGGAAATGAAGATCTAAAAAATGAACAGAATTTTCAAACAGACCTTTCATTAGAATACAGGAACAAGCATTTTGAGTTTTTTGCAAACGGATTCTATAATTTGGTGAATAATTATATTTTTATTTCCCCAACAAATCAAGTAATTGGTGATAATCCCGTTTTCAATTATATACAAAATGATGCAAATTTATATGGAGGTGAAATTGGTTTACATATTCATCCTCATCCATTAGACTGGTTACACCTTGAAAGTAGTTTTGAAAATGTAACAGGCAAAATAATAGGTAGTAGTGTTTATCTACCCTTAATTCCTGCTAATACATGGCGAAACACATTTAGGGTTGAATTTGATAAAACGAAAATGTTTAAAAATGCGTATGCTTTTGTTACCCTGGCAAGTATATTTAATCAAAATAACCCTGGTGCTTTTGAAACTTCAACAGAAGGTTACAATCTACTAAATATGGGTGCCGGAAGTAGTTTTGATATTAATTCAACAAAATTAACAGTTGGCTTAAGTGTTACTAATCTTACGAATGAAAGTTATATTTCTCACCTTTCACGTTTAAAAATTGACGGCATTGAAAATATTGGAAGAAATATTAATATAAATCTAAAGTTGGAAATATAATTGAGATAAAAAATAGCCCCGAACGGGGCTATTTTTATTAATTTGCTTTTACTTTTATTGTACGCATTTGGCGCTTGTGTTGTTCTTCTTTTTTAACTACAAAGGTATAAAGCCACATTAATGTAAAAGTAGGGACAACGTCTGTAAATGGTATAAGTTCTTCAATAAAGACAATTACAGAAGCAATCTTACCTTGTTTTCCTTGGTACATATTACTCATTTGTTTTGCTGCATAAGGTGCCCAAATAATATCAAGGAATGGCCCAAAAATAGGAATTGCCATACTAATCATACCAATAGCATCAAGGACAATTCCTTTTCGTAATAATTTATATTTTTCTTGTTTCATGTTTGCAATATTCAAAAGTGAAATCTTTTTTAATAACGCAATAAACATTCCAAAAATTATGATAAACTACTACTTATCAATTTTAAAAATTCATTGCGAGTTTCAATCTTTTCAAACTGCCCTCTAAATCCTGATGTTGTAGTTACACTATTCTGTTTTTGTACACCCCGCATCATCATACACATATGAGAGGCTTCAATTACAACTGCAACTCCTTGTGGTTTTATAGTTTGGTTTATACACTCTAAAATATCGTGGGTTAAGCGTTCCTGAACTTGTAATCTTCTTGCAAACACATCTACTATTCGGGGTATTTTACTAAGCCCTACAATATGTCCATCTGGGATATAAGCAATATGTGCTTTACCGAAAAAAGGTAACATGTGATGTTCGCAAAGCGAATACAATTCAATATCCTTAATAATTATCATATCGTGATAGTTTTCGGCGAACATAGCACTTTTTAAGATTTCAACAGGATCTTGGCAGTTTCCGGAAGTTAAAAACTGAATTGCTTTTGCAGCTCTTTCAGGAGTTTTAATAATTCCCTCCCGTGTAATATCTTCTCCAACTTTTGTCATGATTTCAGAAAAATTATTCTTTAATTCTTCAGTTACAGCTTCGTTATACTCTTCAAAAAATCTATAATTTGACATTAGCGTTTTTTTAGTTTATCAGAATAAAATTTCTTTATTTTTTCAATTTTGGGAACAATTATAAATTGGCAATAGGGCTGCTGTGCATTTTCGTTATAATAATCCTGATGGTCTTCTTCGGCAATATAAAAAACATCCAATGGACTTATTTCAGTAACAATGGGATCTTCAAAAACATTGTTTTCTTGTAATAGTTTTATAAAAGATTCTGTTTTATTTTTTTGGGCTTCAGAAGTATAAAAAATAGCACTTCGATATTGCGTTCCTTTGTCATTTCCTTGCTGGTTAAGTGTTGTAGGATTGTGTGTTGCAAAAAACACTTCCAATAAAGTTTCCAAAGAAATAATTAGAGAATTATAGGTAATTTCAATGGCTTCGGCATGACCGGTTCTTCCAGTACAAATTTCTCTATAAGCCGGATTTTTAATAGTGCCTCCCGTATATCCTGATATTACTTTTTCAACACCTTCAAGTCGTTGAAAAACCGCTTCAGTACACCAAAAACATCCTCCTGCTAAAACAATTTTTTCCATAATTTTTTATTATTACCAAAATTACAATTAATAAATAGTCTTTTTAAAAAGGTACTATTGTACTTTATAATACTAGAAAAGTAATTCCTTATAGATATATCTAATATTTTCTTCTTCTTATAAAGGAATCTTAATAATAATTAATCTTTCTAAGCATTGTATTATAAAACCGAATATAGTACTTTCACATTTTAGATTTTACAATGATTATAGCTAAGAATATTCATAAGTATTACGATAAACTTCACGTATTAAAAGGTGTTGAACTACATATTAAAAAAAGTGAAATCGTTTCAATTGTAGGTGCTTCAGGTGCCGGTAAAACCACATTACTTCAAATTTTGGGAACTCTAGATTCTTTTTCTGAAAACAATGGTTCCCTAGATATAAATAATGTTGATATCGCTACTTTAAATAGAAAGCAATTAGCAAAATTCAGAAATGAAAATTTGGGTTTTATTTTTCAATTTCATCAATTATTACCTGAATTTACAGCACTAGAAAATGTTTGTATCCCTGCCTTTATAAAAAATACACCTAAACTGGAAGCCATAAAAAAAGCAAAGGATTTACTTTCTTTTTTGGGTTTAACCCAAAGAGAATCTCATAAACCCAACGAACTTTCTGGTGGTGAGCAACAACGAGTAGCAGTTGCTCGAGCATTGATTAATAATCCTGCTATTATTTTAGCAGACGAGCCTAGTGGAAATCTTGACACTGAAAGTGCCGAAAACCTTCATAATTTATTCTTTAAACTCAGGGATGAATTTGGACAAACATTTGTTATTGTTACTCATAATGAAGAACTTGCAGAAATGGCTGACCGAAAATTAGTAATGCAAGATGGAAAGATTTTAGTGTAAATGAAGCAATCTTTATTGAAAGAATTTCTGGAAGAAAAAGCCGATTTTTACAACAATCCCGACTTTATTACAAGTGATCCCATTCAAATTCCTCATCAATTCTCTAAAAAAGAAGATATTGAAATTATAGGCTTTCTAGTTGCAACGATTGCCTGGGGAAACAGGAAGAGCATCATTAACAATGGCAATAGATTGGTGCAAATTATGGGAAATTCTCCATACGATTTTGTAATGGCGTTTAATGAAGATCAGGCCGAAAAGCTAAATGGTTTTGTGCATCGTACCTTTAATAGTGATGATCTTACCTATTTTTTAAAATCGCTTCAGAATATTTACCTAAACCATCAAGGACTTGAAAATGTATTTTCACGTAATGCAGAAAAAGATTCAATGCAACCTGCTATTCACAATTTTAAAAAAACCTTTTTCAGTCTTCCACATTTGCCAAGAACTCAGAAACATGTAAGCGATCCTTACCGAAATTCGGCAGCTAAAAGAATAAATATGTTTTTGCGGTGGATGGTTCGAAATGATAATAAAGGTGTTGATTTTGGTTTATGGAACTCCATTTCTCCTTCACAACTATCTTGTCCTTTAGATGTTCATAGCGGAAATATTGCCCGAAAACTAAATCTTTTGAAAAGAAAGCAAAATGATGCCAAAGCATTACAAGAGTTAGATATTGCTTTGCGAAAGCTTGACCATGAAGATCCTGTAAAATACGATTTTGCGTTATTTGGCTTAGGGGTATTTGAAAAATTTTAGCTAGTCACACACATAAATAAGTTAACATTTGTTTAACTTTTTGTGTATTATTGCTTAATTTAAAAAAAAAAACCTTTTTTATTTCTATGATAGCACCCAAAAAACCGGAAAATGAAGAAAAACGTCTGGAAGCAGTTCATGAATATAATTTACTGAATACCCTTCCAGAAAAAGATTTCGACACTATAACGGAACTTCTTGCCAGCATTTGTGAGGTGCCTATATCACTAATAACTTTATTAGATACCGATAGAAATTTTTTAAAATCCCATTATGGAATTCCTATTAATGAATCCCCTCGGGATATTTCTTTTTGTGGCCATGCCATTTTAGATGATAATGAGATATTTATAATTGAAGATGCTAGAATAGATGAACGATTTGAAGACAATCCTTTGGTGAAAGACAATATGGCCATATTTTATGCCGGTGTAAAATTGGTAAATGAAGATGGCTTTCCTTTGGGTACTTTATGTATTTTTGATAATAAACCCCGTGTATTAAGTAAGAATCAAAAACAGGCTCTTGTTTCTATGGCATATCAAGTAGTTAATTTGTTTGAAGCTAGAAAGAAAAATAAAATATTAACGGCTTTACAAAATGAATTAAAATTTCGAAATGAAGAATTGAAAAAGTTTGCAGGTATTGTCTCACATGATATAAAAATGCCCTTAGCGAATATAATTCTCACTACAGATATGTTAAAAGCCAAATACGCTTCAAAACTTGACGAACAAGGTCTTAGCTATCTCGAGTATTTAAAAAATTCATCTTTTACATTAAGTGATTATATAACCGGCTTACTTGCGCATTATGAAAGTGAAAAGGTTTCTAGTGAAGGAAATGAAGTATTTGATATTCATCTTTTATTGGAGGAAATTGTTGACCTTTTAAATATTCATGTAGATTGTATTATAAATTTCCCCGAAAAAAACCTGGAACTTAGCTGTAATCGTGTAGCTCTAGAGCAAATATTTCTTAACTTAATAGGAAATAGCCTTAAGTATAACGACAAAGAAAAAATTATTATTGATATAGAATTCACTAAAAAAGATGATTTCTACATCTTTACTTTAGCGGATAATGGCATTGGGATTCCAAAAGATAAACAAGAAGAAATTTTCAATCTTTTTAGCACCATTGGAAATCTAGACCGTAATGGAAAAAAAGGAAATGGTATTGGTCTTTCAACCGTAAAAAGACTTATAAATAATTTAGGTGGAGATATTAAAGTTTCCTCAAAAATAGGAAAAGGAACGCGATTTACGTTTACTTTAAAATGTTCTTAATAAAGCACAAATTTTACTTTTCACCTTTGATGTGAAGAATTATCAAAAATCACATTGCATTTTATATCTTTGAAAAATATTTTTTAGAATGCAGTTTAAACACCCGGAATTACTTTACGCGCTTTTCTTACTGCTCATCCCTATTTTTATTCACCTTTTTCAACTTAGGCGATTCCAAAAAGTTGATTTTACCAATGTTGCTTTTTTAAAAAAGGTAACTATTGAAACCCGAAAAAGTTCTCAACTTAAAAAATGGCTTACGCTTCTTATGCGTTTATTGGCTATGGCTTGCCTTATAATTGCCTTTGCACAACCCTTTACAGCCACAAAAACTGCTTTAAACACTGAAAAAGAAACTGTAATATATCTAGATAATTCCTTCAGTATGCAAGCAAAAGGAGGCGAAGGCCCACTTTTGCAGCGCTCTTTACAAAATTTATATTCCCAAGTTTCAGAAACGCAGAAATTTAGTTGGTTTACAAATGATTTTTCTAAAAAAAATACCACTGCATCTGATTTCAAAAATGAAATACTTTCAGTAGAATATTCAGCTAAACAGTTATCTCCACAAGAAGTGTTGCTGAAAGCCAACCAATTATTTTCGAAAGATAAAAACAGCACTAAGCGATTAATCTATATTTCAGATTTTCAATTAAATGATGCCTTTCCTGAAATCCCCGAAGATATTATTGTAGATGCTGTTCAATTAAAACCAATTGCAGCAAGTAACATTACAATCGATTCGATTTATACATCCTCTAAAAATGCTGGAAATATTCAACTGAAAGTTGATGTTTCTAAACAAGGGGAGGTCCCTAATAACATTCCGGTATCATTGTATAAAGAAAATACGCTTATTGCAAAAACGGCTGTAGATTTTACTGAAAAAGCACAAAACACAATCCTTTTTGACATTGAAAACACTGCAGGTTTTAATGGAAGGATAGAACTTAGCGAACAAAACATTCCCTTTGACAACAACTTATTTTTTAATATCAACTCCCCAAATAAAATTAAGATATTAAGTATAAACCAGGCCAATGCAAGTTTTTTACAACAATTGTTCGACCAACCTGAATTTGAATACATTCAACAAACCTTCAGCAACATAAATTACAACGACCTGCCGTCGCAAAACCTCATTATCCTTAATGAACTAACAAAAATTCCAAACTCGCTCCAAATTGCTTTAAAATCTTTTGTTAATGCAGGAGGAAGTATTTTTGTGATTCCGCCAAAAGATGCAAATCTTTTAGATTATAACACATTGCTAAACAATTTTAAGATTGGGAACTTTTCTGTGCTAAATGAACAAGAAAAAAGGATCACACAAATAAGTTTTGACCATCCGTTGTATAAAAATGTCTTCGAAAAGCAAGTTTTAAATTTTCAATATCCTAAAGTGAATTCATTTTTTAATGTAAATTCCAATGCTTCATCTGTTTTGAAATTTGAAGATGGAAAGCCGTTTATTCTTCAAAAAGGCAATGTTTATATAAGTTCAGCTTCATTAAATCTAGAAAACTCAAATTTTCAAAGTTCTCCTTTAATTGTTCCTACATTATACAATATGGCACAACAAAGCCTAACTTTACCAAAACTCTATTATATTATTGGAAAAAGAAATGACTTTTCGGTTGCAGTTTCATTGATGCAAGATGAAATTATTACAATAAAAGATGATGTTACGAGCTTTATACCACTGCAACAAACCAAGGCTAACAAAGTAAATATTACAACCACTGAAGAGCCTAATGCGGCAGGAACATATCAAATTTATAATGATAATACAATAATTGAAAGGGTGAGTTATAATTACAGTCGGAAAGAAAGTTTGCTGCAATACGCAAATCCAGAGGATTGGGCTGATGTAATTGTCTATAATTCTGAAAAAAAACTATTCGATTCTATTGCTAAAGCAAATTCAATTAACAGTTTCTGGAAATGGTTTGCTATTTTTGCTTTATTGTTTCTCATATTGGAAATGCTTATCTTAAAATTCTATAAATGAATATTTTAATCAAATCGGCCACCATTGTTGATGCTTCCAGCAAACATCATTTAAAAAAGAGAGATATACTTATTGAAAATGGCAAGATTACCGCCATTGAAGCTTCTTCCAAAAATCCTAAAAAAATAAAAGAGATTTCCTTAAAAAATTTACATGTTTCCCAAGGTTGGTTTGACAGTAGTGTTTCTTTTGGAGAACCCGGTTTTGAAGAGCGTGAAACTATTAAAAATGGCTTGAAAACTGCAGCTCACAGTGGATTTACACATGTAGCTGTAAATGCTAATACTTTTCCAGTTACAGACAGTAAGGGAAATATTAAATATTTAAAATCGAAAGCGGAAGGAAATGCTGTAAGCCTATACCCTATTGGTGCTCTAACGTTGGAAAGCAAAGGAATTAACCTTGCCGAAATGTTTGATATGAAAAATGAAGGAGCTGTTTCCTTCTACGATTATAAAAAACCTATTGAAAACGTAAACCTTCTAAAAATAGCTTTACAATACGCACAAAATTTTGACGCACTGGTACAATCATTTCCCTTTGAAAAAGCTGTAGCACCAAACGGAATGATAAATGAAGAGATCAATAGTACACTTCTGGGATTAAAAGGAATTCCTTCTTTGGCTGAAGAACTTCAAATTACACGCGATCTTTATATTCTTGAATACACAGGTGGTAAGCTTCATATTCCAACAATTTCTACAAAAAAATCTGTTTTGCTTATAAAAGAAGCCAAGAAAAAAGGTCTAAATGTTACGTGTAGCGTGGCAGTTTCAAATTTATCATTAACAGATGATGTTCTTGAAAACTTTGATTCAAATTACAAACTAATGCCACCTCTAAGGACAAAAGAAGATATAATAGCTTTGCTGAAAGGCCTAAAAGACGGAACTATTGATGGTGTAACAAGTGATCACAACCCAATTGATATTGAACATAAAAAAACCGAGTTTGAACACGCTTTTTTTGGAAGTATAGGTTTAGAAAGTTGTTTTGGTGTCTTGAATAAGGTTTTGAATACAGAATTGGCTGTACAAGCGTTAACAGGTTTAAAAAACATTTTTAATATTCCTTCTGAAGAGATTAAAGAAGGGTCTCCTGCAAACCTTACACTTTTCGATCCTTCAAAAGAATGGACTTTCAAAGAAGAAAATATTCTCTCAGCTTCAAAAAATTCGGCTTTTCTGGGGAAAAAATTAAAAGGAAAAGCTTACGGGATTTTCGCTAACAAACAACTTATTTTAAATTCATAAATGGATACTATACCCTCAGGAAAAAATATAGCATTGATTGCCTACGCTCCATTTGTAGGTTTTTTTATCGCTTTTTTTATGAATAAAGAAGAAAAGCACCCATTTGCAACATGGCACATTAAAAACATGTTCGGAATATTTCTTTTGTTTTTAGTGTCTACTGTAATTCAATCACAAATTGATTATTTGGTTGGTGATGTTATATGGTTAATTACATTTCTTCTGTGGATTTTTTCATTTATAATGGCATTATCAAATAAAAAGCAGGCTATCCCTTTTTTGAGTGATAAATTTCAAGAATGGTTTACCTTTTTAGATTAGTTGGTATATATTTAATGTAAACTTACAAACCAAAAAACAATAAAAATATGGAAGCTACCTCAGACAACGGAAAAACAATTGCGATAATTTCGTATATAACGATTATTGGATGGATTATCGCTTTAATAATGCACAGCAGTAACCGAACCGCGTTAGCTGCTTTTCATATCCGGCAGATGCTCGGAATTATGCTATTGGGGATTTTACTCTCTATTTTACTTTCTTATGTGGGAATCCCCGTTTTAGGATGGGTTCTTCAAGTGGGAGTTATAGTTTTATGGGTTTTAGAGCTAATAAGTGCAATACAAGGAGAGTTAAAGCCCATTCCACTTTTAGGTGAGCAATTTCAGGAGTGGTTTAAGGGAATTAAATAATTTTATAAAAAGATTAAGTAAAATGATGCCGCTTTTTAAGTGGCATCATTTATTTTTAAAAAAATGGAGAAACAAACACTTTTACTGGAACACAATTTTAAAGCAGCTAAAAATCCTACCAACAACTCCCCAGCAATTATAATGCTTCACGGTTTTGGAAGCGATGAAAACGACTTGTTTTCATTTGCAGATGAATTACCCAGTGAATATCATATTATTTCCTTAAAAGCGCCCATTCCTATGCAACCTTATGGAAATGCTTGGTATAATATATATTTTGATAATACCCAAGGAAAATTCAGCGATACCGAACAAGCAATAGCCTCGCGAGAGTTAATTTCAAAATGTATAGATGAAGTGGTGTCAAAATACAATATTGCGAAAAATAAAATAACATTATTGGGCTTCAGCCAGGGAACTATTTTAAGTTTTGCCGTTGCCCTTAGCTATCCTGAAAAAGTTAAAAACGTCATAGGTTTGAGTGGGTATGTTGATAAAGATATTTTAAAAGAAAACTATGCCGAAAATAATTTTAAAGGATTAAGTGTTTATACCTCCCATGGAACTGTAGACCAGGTAATACCTATAGATTGGGCGAGAAAAACCAAACCTTTTTTAGAAAATTTAAAGATAGCTTGTAAATATTCTGAATTTCCTGTAGGTCACGGAGTAGCACCACAAAATTTTCAGGAATTGAAAAATTGGTTAGAGCAACATTCTTAATTAGCAGGATATAATAATGAAGAAATGGTATTTAGTTGAAGTTCATTTTCATCATTAAAGGAATATTCTAATATCATTTCACCCCAATATTTTCCATCGGTAAAATCAGCTAATATCCATTTGTGATTTAAAAATTTCAGTTTATTTACTTTCATTATTCCATTAATTCCTTCAAACGGAACCAATGGGTTTCCACCTTTTGTAATATTCTGCTCGTAAATAGAATTTGAAATCAACTTTTCTACTTCTTTTGCATCATATCCTAAATTTTCTAAATAGGTCATTGCATTATCGTTTCCCTGTAAGGCAAAATAGTTAAGATCTGCTATCTCGTTATTTAAACTGAGAATTGAATCATTTGCTTTTTCGAGTTTTTCAGTTAGAGAATTTATATTGCTCTCTTGCGCTTTATATATTGCTTTCTCATTCATATACTGGAACAGCACGAATAAAATGGCAAAAAAGAAGAGATACATAAATATGTGCTTTTTCATAACTATATATTTATTTTTAAGGTGTCATAAGCAAGAAAAACGTTTTCAGGAAGTTTCTTTTGCACTTCCTCATGAAAGCCCATCAAGTGGCTTATATGAGTTAAATAAGCTTTTTCAGGTTTTACTTTTGCAATAAACTCAAGCGCTTCAGCTATATTAAAATGTGAAGGATGCGATTCTTCCCGTAAGGCATTAATTACTAATATTTTGGTGTTTTTAATTTTTTCGATTTCTTCTTCAGTAATCGTTTTTACATCGGTTAGATACGTAAAATCATCAATTTTAAATCCTAGAACTGGAAGATCGTTATGAAAAGCTTCAACCACGGTAACTTCTTTATCGCCAAGTGTAAAAGAAGAATTTTTATCGATCACATTTTCCTCAATTGTAGGAGCACCCGGATATTTATTTTCGGTTTCAAAGATATATTCAAATCGTTGGTGAAGTGCCTTAAACACACGTTTGTGTGCGTAAAAAGCCATGTTTCCTTGTCTATAATTAAATGGCCTTATGTCATCAATTCCAGCAGTGTGATCGCTATGTTCATGAGTAAGTAGAATACCATCTAATTTCGTGCAATTTTCACGTAGCATTTGCTGCCTGAAATCTGGACCACAATCAATTACATAAAAATAATTATCCCAATTGAGCAGTACAGAAACTCTAAGGCGTATATCTTTTTGACTATCGCTTTTACAAACTGGATGATCACTACCAATTACGGGGATTCCTTGTGAAGTGCCTGTGCCTAAAAATGTAACTTTTAACGGTGATTTCATTCACACAAAAATAACAGTAATTTTTTTGTTTGCCTATTGTATTTGCTACCTTTGTTAAGAAAGAAATTTAATACTGCATTGATATGCCCGATACAATCTTAGGTGATAAGGAATTTGAAGATATTCCCTCGATACGAAGTAAAGCCTTACGAATTAATCTGAACGAAAATATCTACGGAACATTTGCAGAAATTGGTGCTGGACAGGAAACAGTACGAAATTTTTTTAGAGCTGGAGGCGCTTCAGGAACCATTGCAAAAACCATGTCGGCTTACGATAAAGATTTTAGTGATGCTATTTACGGGATTGAAGAAGATGGACGTTATGTTACCGAATCCCGACTTAAAAAAATGCTTTCTCATGAAATCAATCTAATTGAAGAGCGTATTATTCGTGAAAAACATCCTACAAAATTATTTTTCTCTTATGCCAATACCGTTGCAACTATTGATTTTGCAAAAAAATACAAAGGGCATGGCTGGGTAGGTGTTCGTTATCAGGTAGATCCTAACGAAGATTATAACGAAATTACCTTACATATTCGGTTTCATGAAAATGATGCGCAGTTACAGCAAATTACCTTAGGAATTTTAGGGGTAAATTTAATTTATGGAGCGTTTTACAAATATGACACCCCTAGAAAACTCCTTCGTTATTTATACGATCATATTGATAAGGACAAAATTGAAATAGATACAATAAATTTTTCAGGGCCAAAATTCGAAAAAGTAGATAATCGCTTAATGAGTTTACAACTTATTAAAAACGGAATGACCGATGCTATTATGTTCGGACCTGACGGAAATAATTTATTACCCGCAAGAGTATTATACAAAAAAAACATCCTTGCTTTACGCGGTAGTTTTAGGCCGGTTACAAAGGTAAACATTGACATGTATGAGAAATCATATGAAATGTTCTTAAATGAAAATAAGGTTGAAAAAGAAAGAACCGAGGTGATTTTTGAAATTACGTTGTCAAATCTTCGAGCCGAAGGAGAAATTGATGAAGAAGATTTCATGGATCGTGCCAAGCTACTCTGCTCACTAGGGCATACCGTAATGATCTCAAACTTTCAAGAATACTATAAGCTTGTTGAATACTTTTCGCGTTATACAAAAATGCGTTTGGGTCTTGCCATGGGAGTAAATAACCTGGTTGATATTTTTGATGAAAAATATTACCGCCACTTAAGTGGAGGAATTTTAGAGGCATTTGGAAAATTATTTTTTAAAGATCTAAAGGTTTACCTCTATCCTATGCGTGACGCAGAAACTGGCGAATACACGACTAGTGAAAACTTAAAAGTACATCCACGTATGAAAGAACTTTATAAGTTCTTTAAATACAATGGAAAAGTTGTTGATATCGTAGAATTTAATCCAGATATTCTAAATATTTTCTCTCGAGAGGTACTCACCATGATTGAAAATGGAGATGAAGGCTGGGAAAAAATGTTACCAGCTGGTGTTTCTGAAATTATCAACCAAAAACATTTATTTAGACATAACCAGCAAAAAGTAGATGTTACTAATTAGTTTAAGATTTGAGCTGCGTGATCTTTAGTCTTTACTTTATCTATTACTCTTTCTACAACACCTTCTTCATTAATAATAAAGGTTTTTCTGTGAATTCCGTCATATTCTCTTCCCATAAATTTTTTAGGTCCCCAAACACCAAATGTGTTTATAACCGTTTTATCCTCATCTGCTAATAAAGAAAAAGGAAATTCATATTTTTTCTGAAAATTCTTTTGCTTTTTTTCGCTGTCTGCACTTACACCTAATAATTCATAACCTTCATCTTGAAGTTGTTTATAGTTATCTCTCAAGTTACAGGCTTCGGCAGTACATCCTGGTGTGTTTGCCTTCGGATAGAAAAATACAATAAGTTTTTTCCCTTTATAATCTGATAATGAAATAGAATTTCCATCTTGATCTGTAGTTGTAAAGTTTGGTACCTTATTTCCTTCTTTTAAAGTATTCATTGGTTTATTTTTGTATAAAAGTACATAAAATGAACAAGCAGGAAAAAGTAGATTTCGTTATTAATACATTAAATACATTATATCCCGAAATCCCAATCCCTTTAGATCATAAAGATCCATATACTTTGCTAATTGCTGTATTACTTTCGGCACAAAGCACAGATGTTAGAGTAAATAAAATAACACCTTTACTTTTTAAAGTTGCTGATAACCCATATGATATGATAAAATTATCTATTGAAGAAATTAGGGATATTATAAGACCTGTGGGATTATCGCCTATGAAATCTAAAGGAATTCGGGGGTTATCAAAAATTTTGATCGAAAAATATGATGGAAAAGTACCTGCTGATTTTGAAGCATTAGAGTCTTTCCCTGCTGTGGGCCATAAAACAGCAAGTGTTGTAATGTCTCAGGCTTTTAATATTGCTGCGTTTCCTGTAGACACACATATACATAGATTAATGAATCGATGGGGATTGACAAATGGAAAAAATGTAATTCAGACTGAAAAAGATGCAAAACGGTTGTTCCCTAAAGAAAGCTGGAATGAATTACATTTACAAATAATCTGGTACGGAAGGCATTATTCGCCAGCAAGGGGTTGGGATCTTGAAAAAGATATTATAACAAAAAAGATCGGCAGGAAAACAATTATAAATGAATATTATAAAAGAAAAAAATAGTTTAAATTTTAAAATTAGTCATAAAAAAACCCTGAAATGGTGTGGTTTCAGGGTTTCCAAAGTTTAGTTTAGAAGTGCTTCAAACTTCAATTTATGGTAATCTATAACACTTAAAGCCTTAGAATAATCCAGAAGAAATCGAATTGTTTCTTCTTTTGGAACCATATTATTCACGCGTTCCGCACGTGATGTTTCAGAGTACATTTTTTGCATAAAACGTTATTTTTGAGGTTAATGTCCCAATATAACGTTACAAAAAAAAAATTATTGTATTAGTTGGTCAATACTATATTATGCTTTTCAATTACTTTGCGTAAGTTGATAAGGGCATAACGCATTCTTCCTAACGCAGTATTAATGCTTACGCCAGTTTGCTCGCTAATTTCCTTAAAACTCATGTCTTTATACATTCGCATAATCAATACCTGTTTTTGATCTTCAGGAAGTTCTTCGATAAGACGTTTAACATCGTTTTCTACTTGGCCTTTGATCATACGTTTCTCTATATTCAAAGAATTATCAGAAAGGACAGAAAAAATATTAAAATCGTCTTTATTTTCGAATTTTGGCATACGATTGTTTTTTCTAAAATGGTCAATGACCAAATTATGTGCAATACGCATTACCCAAGGAAGAAATTTACCTTCTTCATTATAGGCTCCTTTTTTTAATGTTTTAATAACTTTAATAAAAGTATCCTGAAAAATATCTTCGGCAATATCCCTATTAAAAACTTTGGAATAAATAAAACTGTAGATTCTTTGCTTATGACGAGTAATTAACTCACTTAATGCAGATTCATTGCCATTCATATATGCGCTTACAAGAAACGCATCGGTAGTGGTGCTTTGCTTCATATCAATACTTTTTTATAAAAAATAAACAACTATATTTTGGTTGTTTAGTTGTAATGTTTATTTATTAAAGTAGTAATATGCTATAGGCAATAATTTTTATAAGTGTCGTTATGTGGCGTAAATATAACAACAAAGTTATTAGATATGCAAAAAAAAGTTAATTTTTTCTATAAAAAAATATAATATTCCTTTATGTGCAATCCAGAAATGTATATAGTATCTTTGCGAAATTCCACTAAAAATTACCAAAAATTTGAGTTCAGACGCATTAGATATAAAAAAAGATATTCATATTCAGGGTGCTAAAATCCACAACCTGAAAAACATTTCTGTTTCAATTCCTCGGAATAAACTAGTTGTTATTACTGGTCTTTCAGGTAGTGGCAAGTCCAGCTTAGCTTTTGACACACTCTACGCCGAAGGTCAAAGACGTTATGTTGAGAGCCTTTCGTCATATGCCCGTCAATTTTTGGGAAGGTTGAATAAACCTAAGGTAGATAATATAAAAGGTATTTCTCCTGCCATTGCTATTGAGCAAAAAGTAAATGCCACCAATCCAAGATCTACAGTAGGCACTTCTACCGAAATCTACGATTATTTAAAATTACTCTATACCCGAATTGGTAAAACCATTTCCCCTATTTCTGGACAAGAAGTTAAAAAAGACACTGTTACTGATGTTATAAAATATATCAAGACCTTTTCAGAAAATCAGAAATTACTTCTCCTTGCTCCTATTCATCTTGAGGAAGGACGTTCTATGGAGAATAAAATTCAAGCCTTGAGCCAACAAGGATTTGCTAGGGTAAAATTTAACGATGCCGTAATTCGTATTGATGAATTGGACATAGATTCATTGCCGGATGAAATGATGATTGTTATTGACCGTATCATTACTAAGGATGATGAAGATTTTTATAATCGTCTTGCTGATGCAATTCAAATGGCATTCTTTGAAGGAAAAGGAGAATTATTTATCGAAAACCTTTCAAATAAAGACTTAAAAGAATTCAATAATCGTTTTGAAGCAGATGGAATCTCTTTTCTTGAACCTAACGTTCATCTTTTCAGTTTTAATAATCCCTATGGAGCTTGTCCAGCTTGTGAAGGCTACGGCAATGTTATAGGTGTTGATGAAGATCTTGTTATCCCAAATTCAGCGCTTTCAATTTATGAAAATGCAATTTTTCCCTGGCGTGGTGACAGTATGGGTTGGTATCGGGATCAACTGGTAAACAATGCATATAAATTTGATTTCCCTATTCATAAACCTTGGTTTGAATTAACCGACGAGCAACAACAACTTGTATGGAGCGGCAATAAATTTTTTGAAGGCCTCAACGACTTTTTTAAATACCTAGAATCGAAAAGCTATAAGATTCAGAATCGTGTTATGCTTTCGCGATATAGAGGAAAAACCAGATGCCAGGTATGTAACGGAAAAAGGTTGCGCCCTGAAGCAGGGTATATAAAAATCAACGGAAAAGCCATTCAGGAATTGGTTGAATTACCCTTAGACACCTTATCCCATTTTTTTAAAGACCTTACCCTTTCAGAATACGACACACAAGTATCAAAAAGGTTATTGCTTGAAATAAATAACAGGTTATCCTTTTTAATAGATGTTGGCTTAAGTTATCTCACCCTTAATAGAAAATCAAATACCCTCTCTGGTGGAGAGTCACAACGTATTAATTTGGCCACTTCTTTAGGAAGTAGTCTTGTAGGTTCCATGTACATTTTAGACGAGCCTAGCATTGGTTTACACCCTAAAGACACTGAGCGCCTTATTGTAGTTTTAAAAGCATTACGTGATCTTGGAAATACAGTAATTGTTGTAGAACATGATGAAGATATCATGAAAGCAGCCGACCAAATTATTGATATAGGTCCAGAAGCAGGAACCTTTGGCGGCGAAGTGGTAGCTCAAGGAACTTTTGAAGAAATTTTAAAATCTAAATCTCTTACCGCAGGGTACCTCAATGGAAAACTAGAAATTGAAGTTCCTAAAAAACGAAGAACTTCAAAAAAAGAAATTATAATAAAAGGAGCACGTCAAAATAATTTAAAAAATATTGATGTTTCTTTCCCTTTAGGAGTTTTTACTGCTGTTACGGGTGTTTCAGGAAGTGGAAAAAGCACGTTGGTAAAAAAAATACTTTATCCTGCATTACAACGAAAAATTGGTGGCTATGGTGAAAAACCTGGTCAGTTTTCATCTTTAGAAGGAGATTTCAGTAATTTAAAAAGTATCGAGTTTATTGATCAGAATCCAATTGGGCGTTCCAGTCGATCAAACCCGGTTACTTACATAAAGGCATATGACGATATTAGGAATTTATTTGCTTCTCAAAAACTTTCTGATATTCGTGGATATAAGGCAAAACACTTTTCATTTAATGTAGATGGCGGACGATGTGAAACCTGTAAAGGAGATGGCGAAGTAACCATTGAAATGCAGTTTATGGCCGACGTGCATTTAGAATGTGAAACCTGCAAAGGAAAACGTTTCAAAAAAGAAATTCTTGAAGTAAAAGCTCACGGTAAAAATATCGATGATGTTTTAACGATGACTGTTGATGATGCCATAACATTCTTTAAAGAAAATGTTGAAACAAAAATTGTAAAAAAACTTCAACCACTACAAGACGTTGGTTTGGGTTATGTACAATTAGGGCAAAGTTCTTCTACCCTCTCTGGCGGCGAAGCACAACGTATTAAATTGGCTTCATTTTTAGTAAAAGGAACAACCAAAGAAAAAGCCCTGTTTATTTTTGATGAACCTACAACTGGCTTGCATTTTCACGATATTAAAAAATTATTAGCTTCATTTTATGCATTGCTTGATAATGGTCATTCAGTAATTGTAGTGGAGCATAATCTTGACCTTATTAAATGTGCAGATCATATTATCGACCTTGGGATTGAGGGAGGAATTAACGGCGGGAATGTTATTGCAGTTGGCACCCCGGAAGAGATCGTTAAAAACAAGGAGTCTTATACAGCAAGCTATTTAAAAGAAAAAATTTAGTCTTATTGTAAGTTTTAAATTAGAAACCGCTTTATTTTATCATTTTTATATTAAAATCGTCCCCTGTTATTCAATATTATTTTATAAAAATTAAAAATTGGCACGAAGATTGAAATATATTTAATATCAATTATTAAAGTAATTGGTATTGAAAAAGAGAAATTAGTAATAAATTTTGGTTGGTTAGTTTTTAAGAATCCGTCGTACTAATAAAATGGTTTCGGCGGATTTTTTATTTCACAAAAATAAATCATCCCTTATTATATTCAAAACCAATTGATTAAAATTTTGGCACGGTCGTTGTTTATTTAAGACCCGTATACTGCTAACCAAAAAAATTCAAGCAAGTATAAACTTAAATCTACAATTATGAAAAATTTAGCAGTAGTATTATTTGGTGTCCTACTATCAGTATTTTCAGTAAATGCTGCAAATCCTAATCTCTTAAATACATCTTACGAAAGATATAACGAACAGAGTTATATATTTCAAGAAGGTGGCGTTGAGTTCTCTGTCTTTCCCGATGGTCAATTTGATTTTGTTTACTTAGGCCCACAAAGAGGCTCGAATGTAAGTATAAGTACTCCTAATGTTAATATATCCTTTAACTCTGGATATAATTATGATACATATGTTCAATACGATGATTATGGTGCGGTAATTCAAGTTGAAGATGTGCCTATATATTATGATTATTACGGTAGAATTTCTCAGGCAGGAAATGTAAATATTGAATATAATGATAGAAGAATCGTTCGAGTTGGAGGTCTACATGTAATATATGACAATAGAGGTTATTATTCAGGATACACCGGATTTATAAATGTGTATAATAGGTATTACGTATATCGTCCATGGCATGTATATTATGAGCGTCCAATATATGCTCATTGTATAGTTTATGATTCTCCATACCGAAGATATTATAATCCACATCGTTATAGTTACCACTATCATAAAGATCATTATTATAAAAAAGGTCATAAAGTAGCTTATAACAATGGCAGAAGAGATTTTTACAGACCTGGAAGCAGAGTTTATGATAAGAACGGAAGAAGTTCAGTAAACCATAATTACAATTCAAACCGTACAAATACAGCTTATGCTCAAAATACGAGAAATAATTCCACTAGAACTGCTGTAAAAGACCCTAGAAATAATGGTTCAAATACACGATCTAATTCAGTAAAACCTAATACGAGAAATAATTCCACTAGAACTGCTGTAAATGATTCTAGAAATAATGTTTCAAACACACGATCTAATACTAGTAATAATCGTTCAATAGATAAAAGTCAGGAAAATAATAAAAGAAATTCTCGAAACGAAGTAAATAATCGTTCTAGAACTTCAACTTCCGCACGAAGCACTAATCCTGATAGGAATAAAGCAACAACGACTAGGTCTTCAAATTCCAATAGATCTACTAATGTTGTAAACAATAGAAGTACTAAGGATTCACAAAATCGTGGAAATAATTTAAATAGGAATAATGATTCCCGATCTACAACAGCAAAAAACACTGTTTCAAGATCAAAATCTTCTTCAAACAGTCGAGGTAGTTCTTCAAGAGGTTCTTCCAACACAAGTGGAAGAGGATAAAAAGTTTTTTTGGTTGGTTAGTTTGAAACCCCCGTATAGCATAATTGCTGAGCGGGGGTTTCGTTTATATTACAATTGGTGAAGTAAATTTGCCATTTTTCTGGTTAATTCTTTTCGGCTGTATTTTGAAATATTTTCGGAATCTATTTTCAAACTACCTTTTTTAAAACTTGCATAATAATTCATTAAAAGGTTTTTCAATTCTTCTTCTTGATAATAATTGAAAAAAAATCCGCTTTTTGTTTCATTAATAATTCCCTCAATATCACTTTCATTGGGCCCTAAGGCAATAATAGGCCTTTTAGCTGCCAGATATTCAAATAATTTACCGGGAATAATAGCACGAGTTTCTATACTGTCAATTTCCAGTAATAATAAAACTTGAGCATTGTGCTGCATTTGTAAAGCTTGTTTGTGAGAAACATAGCCAATTAATTCAAGGTTTTTTAGTAATCCTAAATCAGTAATACTTTTTATTATTTCTTCACTTACGGTACCTGCTAGTTTAATCTTTAAATCTTCAGAAAACGAAATATTTTCTTTACAAATTTCTGAAAGCACTTTCCATAAAACCAACGGATTTCGTTCACTTAATAAAGAGCCAATATGCGCAATGGAAAAAGAAGCATCTAAATTTGAATAAATTTCTTCTGAAATTTCATAACCATTTGTAATAACATCAATAGGTGTTTCAGTTAGCATTTCAAATTCTTTTTTTGTTGTAGGACTTGTCACCACTACCCTATCAGATCTATATAAAACTTCGGCTTCCAACTCTTTATGTTTACGGATAGCATATTTTAATAAACGCAATGATTTATGATAATGAATGGTCGTCCACGGATCCCTAAAATCTGATACCCACGGTATATTTAATTCGCTTTTCAGCTCCATTCCTATTAAGTGCAAACTATGAGGCGGACCCGAAGTAATAATAGCATCTACAGAATTTTCTTCAATATACTTTTTCAGAAAAGAAACGGATGGTGCTACCCAGCCAATCCGTGCATCTGGGATGAAAAAGTTGCCTCGAATAAATAAAAATACTTTTTCAAGTAAGGATTGTTTTTTCTTAGAAATAATACCGCTACTTATCTGTTTTGTTTTATTTTTTGAAAATAACCCAGCCAATCTATAAGGCTCTTTAACTTGGGTTTTAATTATTTCAATTTCTGAAGGGATTTCGGCTATAAAACTTTCGTCAATTAAAGGATAATGTGGGTTTTCAGGAATGTAAACCACGGGTTCAATATCAAATTCCTTAAAATATTTTACAAAATTAAGCCAGCGCTGAACGCCAGGACCACCTGCAGGTGGCCAATAATAAGTGATAATAAGGACGCGTTTCATAAAGATTACGCTTTCGCTTTTTCTGGGATTGGTTCTTGTTTATACTTATAATATAAACCTCCCAATAATAAAAGAATTAAAACAATTGTACTTATAAGACTTATCGTACTTCCCGTCTGTATAACCTGTGGTTCAAATTTGAATTCTATTTTGTTGTTTCCTTCTGGAATTGTAATTGCACGTAATAAATAATTAACCCGAAAATAATCGGCTGGTTTACCATTTATATATGCATTCCAACCTTTTGGATAATATACTTCAGAAAAAACTACTAATTGCTTTGATTCTGTAGAAGCTTCATAAACTAAATGATTGGGCTCATGACTTATTAAATCAATACTTGCCGTGCTATCCCTTTGAATACTTTTCGTCGGAATTTGTTTAATGAATTCTTTATTAATCACCGCTGTAGTCTTTGTATTTAAACTATCTAAAAGGAGAATTTCTTCATCAGAATTTTCAGCAACAATTACATTATCAACAAACCAAGCACTTCCGTTTACATAGGGGTTACGTTGAGCTACAGTATTACCGCTTTTTCCTTGGGTAATAATGTACTTTACATTCATCATATTTAAAATACCAACATTACCATTTCTTAAGTAGAAATCATTAATATCATTCATAAGGCCCGGTTTAGCAGCGTGATAGCCTCCTAAGGCATTATGATAATAACTTGCCCTCCCACTATTAAAAGCATCTGAAGCATGGTCATAAACCCTGAAATAGCCATCATCTTCCAAGATTTGTTCATCGGCTGGCGTTTTTTGAAAAGGGGTTTCCATTATTCGAGCTTGAACAAAATCTTCACTATTAACATAGCGTCTGTCTACACCTACCAAATCAAAAATCAATAATACAGCAAGAATGATAATAGCAGTTCCTTGTTTTAATTTTTCTTTAATAAAAAACCAAAGTACCCCTGCTGTTATTAATACTAACAATAAAGAACGAATGGCATCGCTGGTAAACAAACTCATTCTGTCTTCCCGAACCGCATCAATAAACGGAGTGCCTAATTGTTCACGTAACATTGTATCATACGGACTTGTAAAACTAAAGCTACTTTTAAAAAGTAAAAGCAAGAGTGTTATACCCCCTACAATTCCCGTAGTCCATAACAATGCTTTTTTCTTTTCTTCTATCCTTTCAAATTTGCTGAAAAATTGATGTAAACCTACTACAGCTATAATAGGTAATACAAGTTCTATAATTACTTGTATAGAGGATATGGCTCGAAATTTATTATAAAGAGGGACATATTCTATAAAAAATTCGGTTAAGAATGTGAAGTTTTTACCCCAAGACAAAAATAAACTAAGTAAAAATGCAGCTACAATCCACCATTTTAGACGTCCGCGGATTAAGAATAATGCCAGAATTGAAAGAAATATTAAAATCGCACCTACATAAGCTGGAGCAGCAACTATAGGTTGATCGCCCCAATAAACTGGAACTTGACTAAGAACTTGACTGGCATCTTGTGGAGATGCTCCCATTTTCAGTAAAGCTTCCAATGTATTAGAATCTTCTGGGAAAGTATTGCCCGAGCCTCCGCCCATAAAATTGGGAATAAAAAGATTTAAGCTTTCTAGTTTTCCGTAACTATATTGTGTTATATAATCAAAGTCAAGACCCGATTGGGATTGTTTTGGCGAGCCGTCAGGATTTATTGTCAATTCGGTATTTCCCCTTGTAGAAGTATCAGCGTACTCTTTAGTTGCAAGAATATTAGTGGCATTTAACCCAATTGCTATAATAACGCCAACGAGCATTAAACCTATCGCCCTAAAATAATGTGGCAACATTTTCTTTTTATAGGCATCAATTAAATATGCAATTCCTACAATTATTACAAGCAACATTAAATAATAGGTCATCTGAAAGTGGTTTGTAACCAATTCCAGAGCCATTGCAACAGTTGTAAGCAGGAATCCCCATAAATATTTTCCTCGGAACGTGAGAATAACACCACTTAAAACTAAAGGCATGTAGCCAATTGCATGCGCCTTAGCATTATGTCCAACACCCAGTATTATTATAAGGTATGTGGAAAACCCAAAAGCTAGAGCCCCTAACAACGCAAGCTTATAGTTTACTTTAAGAACTAAAAGTAGAATATACATTCCTATTAAATACAGAAATAGATAATCTGCAGGGCGCGGCAGAAACCGCAGTGCCAGATCTAATTTTTTTATATAATTATGTGGGTATTTTGCTCCAAGTTGATAGGTTGGCATTCCTCCAAAGGCCGCATCTGTCCAATAAGTTTCTTCTCCAGTGGCGTTTCTAAAATCATTTTGCTGTTTAGCCATGCCAGTATACTGGGCAATATCACTTTGAAATATTTTTTTTCCTTGAAGTACAGGACTAAAATATGCCAAAGAAGCAACAACAAATAAAACTAATACAATAAAATGTGGAAGAAAATCTTTAAAAATGCGCTGCATAATGAATTGTTGGATTATGAAGGCTGAAAATTAATCAATTTCTTCGTAATCCACATACTCCCCTACAGTAGTCTTACTTTTTCTTTTTTCTGAAGGAACTTTATCAATGGTTATTTTGCCTTCCTTTTGAGTTTGTGAAGTTTGAGAAGTGTTATTACCAAAGGCTTGCTCAAATTTTTGTCCTGCTTTTTTTGCAATATATCGCATCAAATATGGAGTGAGAAGTTTTATAAGAAACTTTACTCCAAAATATATTAAAAGAAGAATTAAGAGCGTTTTTAAAAAAGCCATAATCTATGATTGAAATATTTTCTTCAAAAGTAAACATTGATACATAAAAAGAAAAAAAACAGGTATTAAATTAATGATAAAATCTTATATCTTTGAACTAAACCGAAAATCTATGGATACCCGAAATTTATTTCAGTTTATATTAATTGTTTTTCCTTTTACGGTTTGCTTTTCGCAATATACTGAAACTATAAACTCTAATAGGCCCGGCGCATCGCAAGGGGCGTTTTCAGTAGGTAATCAGGTAATTCAAATAGAAACGGGATTCGGATTAGGAAAAGAAGAACATTCATTATTACAAACCCAAACTGATGCCTTTTCTATAGATTATGCGGTACGATATGGTTTTTTTAAAGAAGAACTGGAAGTAAGTATCATTGGTGAGTACCAATCAAACTCAGTAATTGATACTCGCGGGGCAATTTCACAAGAATTCAAGTTCAGTAATTTTAGAAGTAACACAGTCGGTGCAAAATATTTGTTTTACGATCCATATAAAAAACGCGTGCTTGAGGAACCAAATTTATATAGTTGGAAAGCCAATAATCGTTTTCAATGGGAAGATTTAATTCCTGCTGTTTCTTTATATGCAGGAGCTAATTTTGATTTTGCCGACAACCCTTTTTCTCCTGAAGTTGAAAGTACTATAAGCCCTAAGGTTGTATTGGCTACACAAAACAACTGGCTCGGGGGTTGGGTTTTTGTAACCAATCTAATTTTTGACAGGATCTCAACCGATTTTCCTTCCTATTCATATATAATTACGCTCACACATGCTTTCAACCCTAAGTTTTCAGCTTTTGTTGAAAACCAAGGAATAAAAAGTGATTTTTATGCAGATCAGATTTTTCGTGGAGGAGCTGCGTTTTTATTTACAAAAGATTTTCAAGTGGATGTTTCAGTATTCACAAATTTTAAAGACACCCCTTCTCGTCTTTATGGTCGTGTTGGGCTTTCCTACAGGTTCGACATGCATTCAAAAGATGAATTTCTTGAAGAAAAAGGCAAGTCCGGACGTCAAAAAAGAAAGCAGGAAAAAGAAGAAAATAAAAAAAGTAAACGACAAGACGGATTTGAAGATGATGGTGATGGTGGCAGAAAATAATAGTGACATAAATGTATGATTACAGTAAAAAAAATTACTTCCCAAAAAGAGTTAAAGCAGTTTGTTACTTTTCCGTTTCAACTGTATAAAGATTGTAAATACTGGGTTCCACCATTAATTAAAGATGAATTGGAAACTCTGGATACTTCTAAAAATCCGGTATTTAAAAATGCTGAAGCCGATTATTACCTAGCTTATAGAGACGGCAAAACTGTGGGGCGGATTGCAGTTATTATCAATCACTTTGAGGTCGAAGAAATCGGTAAGAAAAAAGTGCGCTTTGGCTGGTTGGATATGATTGATGATATTGAGGTTACCAAGGCTCTTTTGGAAAAGGTTTATGAAACTGGAAGAGATCACGATTTGGAATACGCTGAAGGACCTGTAGGTTTTTCAAATATGGAAAAGGCAGGAATCTTAACCCAAGGCTATGAGGAAATGAATACTATGATCACCTGGTATCATTATCCTTATTATGCTGAACATTTTTCAAAGCTCAACTTTGAAAAACAGGCTACGTGGGTAGAATACAAGCTTAAAATTCCAGAAGAAGCTTTTGAAAAAGTAAAAAAATTCTCCAAAATCATTCGGGAACGTTATAAGCTATCTGTTATACGTTTTAAAAATAAAAAAGAGATTTTACCGTATGTTGATGCGATGTTTGGTTTACTAAATAAAACCTATAACACATTACAAACCTTTGTTCCTGTTCAACAATATCAAATAGATTATTATAAAGAAAAATACTTCACCTTTATTCAACCCGATTACATTACCTGTATAAAAGATGAAAAAGGTAAGCTTATCGCATTTTCCATTGTAATGCCTTCTTTCACAAAAGCCTTAAAAAAAGCAAATGGCAGTCTATTTCCTTTTGGTTGGTTTTATTTATTGCAAGCTCAACGAAAAAACGATCGGGCAGCATTTTATTTAATAGGAATCGACCCTGAATATCAAGGAAAAGGCGTAACGGCAATTATTTTTGAAGAAATGCAAAACCTTTTTAATGATAAAGGTATAAGTATCGTTGAAACAAATCCCGAGTTAAAAGAAAATACTGCTGTACAACTTCTGTGGAAAGATTATTCCCCTGTTCAACATAAGGAACGGAGTACCTTCCGTAAAAATTTATAATTTATCTTTCTGAAAGATTGATAATAGAAAACAAAAATGCCACTTAAAAGTAGCATTTTTTCTTTATTTAATTTTAAAGTTTATTCTCCCATAGCTTCTGCAACTGCGGCAGAAAGTCTTTTATAGGTTCCGTTTTCCAATCGTTCCCTAATAGAAGAAAAAGCTTCTAAGGTTTCGTTTATATCATCCATTGTATGAGAAGCGGTCGGTATCATCCTTAAAAGAATAAGACCTTTTGGAATCACCGGATACACAACTATTGAGCAAAAGATCCCGTGATTCTCACGAAGGTCTTTTACCAATGCCATTGCTTCTGGAATACTTCCTTTCAAATATACGGGCGTAACACAACTTTGTGTTGTTCCTATATCAAAACCTCGCTCTTTTAATCCTCCTTGTAACGCATTTACGTTTTCCCAAAGTTTTTCTTTTAACTCAGGCATAGTACGTAACATATCCAATCTTTTTAAAGCTCCTTCTACCAAAACCATTTGTAATGATTTAGCGAACATTTGTGAACGAAGATTGTATTTAAGGTAATTTATAATTTCTTCATCAGCTGCAATAAAAGCTCCGGTACTTGCCATAGATTTTGCAAAGGTTGCAAAATATACATCTATATCATCTTGAACTCCTTGCTCTTCACCTGCTCCTGCTCCTGTTTTACCCAGAGTCCCAAAGCCGTGAGCATCATCAACAAATAAACGAAAATTAAACTTTTTCTTTAAGGCAACAATTTCTTTTAATTTTCCTTGTTCTCCTCGCATTCCAAAAACACCTTCAGAGATCAATAAAATCCCTCCTCCGGTCTTTTCGGCCATTTTAGTAGCTCGTGTAAGGTTTTTTTCGATACTTTCCATATCGTTGTGCTTATAAGTGAAACGCTGACCTAAATGAAGGCGCACCCCATCTATAATACACGCATGTGCATCAACATCATAAACAATAACGTCATCTTTTGAAACCAAAGCATCTATGGTTGAAACCATCCCCTGATATCCAAAATTCAGTAAATACGATGCTTCTTTATTGACAAAGCTCGCAAGTTCATTTTGTAATTGTTCGTGAAGATCGGTATGGCCACTCATCATTCGTGCTCCCATTGGGTAAGCCGAACCATATTTTGCAGCAGCTTCAGCATCTACTTTTCTAACTTCAGGATGATTGGCAAGTCCTAAATAATCATTGATACTCCAAGTGATTACTTCTTTTCCTTTAAATCCCATCCGGTTTGAAATTGGTCCTTCCAGTTTTGGAAATACAAAATATCCTTCAGCTTGTTCAGCCCATTTCCCTAACGGACCTTTATCTTTATAAATTTTTTCGAATAAATCTCTCATCAATACTTCTGTGTTTCAGAATAAGCGACAAAATTACTCAAATTAATCAGGATGGCAATAACCTTTTTTAAGAAGAAATTAACAACAAAAAAAGCCGTTACGATTTGTAACGGCTTTTTTTAAAAATTTTAAACAGCTATCTATTTAATATATTCGATTACTGCATTTTTTTTATTTTTAGCATCAAAAAATCCTTGTTGGCTCATCCAGTCATCACTATAAATTTTACTCATATATCGAGAGCCATGATCTGGGAAAATAACAACAATATTACTATCTGCCGTAAATTCTCCATCTTCCTCAAGTTGTTTTAGACCTTGCATTGCAGCGCCACTTGTATAACCTACAAACAATCCTTCTGTTTTTGCAAGTTCACGGGCAGTATGTGCGCTACTTTCATCAGTAACTTTAATAAAACTGTCTATGCTGTCGAAATCTGTTGCTGCTGGAATAAGGTTTTTACCTAATCCCTCTATGCGATACGGATAAATTTCATTTTCATCAAATTCCCGCGTTTCGTGATATTTTTGCAATACCGAACCATACGCATCAATTCCTATAACTTTTATATTTGGATTCTGTTCTTTTAAAAACCTTGCTGTTCCTGAAATAGTTCCTCCAGTCCCACTACAAGCTACTAAATGGGTAATCGCTCCATTTGTTTGTTTCCAAATTTCAGGACCGGTAGTGTAATAATGGGCATCAATATTAAGTTCATTAAAATACTGATTTATATATACTGAGTTTTCCGTTTCTTGATTTAAGCGTTTTGCCACTTCATAATAAGAACGTGGATCATCTGCACTTACGTGAGCGGGGCATACATATACCTTAGCTCCCATTGTTTTAAGCATGTCTATTTTGTCTTTTGAAGACTTTGAACTTACCGCTAAAATACATTTGTATCCTTTTACAATACTTACCATTGCAATACTGAAACCTGTGTTACCACTTGTAGTTTCAATTATAGTATCACCAGGCTTTAAGATGCCCTTTTTTTCAGCTTGTTCAATAATATAAAGTGCTATACGATCTTTTGTAGAATGCCCAGGATTAAATGCTTCAACTTTAGCATAATAATTACCTTTCATTGAAGCGGTAATTGTATTGAGCTCAATAAGAGGTGTATTTCCTATTAACTCTAATATATTTTTATGGGCCTGTATTTCTTGTTTCATAAAAGGAATATTCATTACAAAATTTCAGGTATTACCTAATTTTAAAACCTTACAAAGGTACAGCAAATATTTTAATTACTCTTTTATTCCTTCCAAATCCATTAAAAAGGCATAGTCCATCGCCACTTCTTTTAAAGCTTCAAATCGCCCTGAAGCACCACCGTGACCGGTTTCCATATTCGTTTGAAGCAATAAAACCTTGTCGTCTGTTTTCAATTCGCGAAGTTTGGCAACCCATTTTGCAGGCTCCCAATATTGCACTTGTGAATCATGTAGACCTGTTGTTACCAACATATTAGGATAATCTTGCGCTTTTACATTATCATAAGGTGAATATGATTTCATATAATTATAATATTCAGGGTCGTTTGGATTTCCCCATTCGTCATATTCTCCCGTTGTTAAAGGAATACTATCATCTAACATCGTTGTTACAACATCTACAAAAGGTACCGAAGCAATTACCCCATTATATACTTCAGGAGCCATATTTACAATTGCACCCATTAATAGTCCGCCTGCAGATCCCCCTGAAGCATAAGAGTGTTCTTTTGAAGTGTATCCTTCAGAAATTAAATATTTGGTTACATCAATGAAATCTGTAAACGTATTTTTCTTTTTCAGAAGTTTTCCATTTTCATACCATTGTCTTCCTAAATATTCTCCGCCTCGAATGTGCGCGATTGCGAAAATAAAACCCCTATCTAATAAACTTAGACGAACTGATGAAAAATAAGGATCGATAGTAGCTCCATACGAACCATAACCGTACAAAAGCAAAGGATTGTTGCCATCTTTTTTAATACCTTTTCTGTAAATTATAGAAATCGGGATTTTAGTTCCATCAGTTGCAGTAGCCCATAATCTTTTCGATTCATAATTATCTTTCTTGAATTTTCCTCCTAAAACTTCACTTTCCTTTTTGATTTCCTTCTCACGAGTTTCCATGTTAAAATCAATCACTGAAGCCGGAGTACCCAGTGCATTATAGCCATAGCGAAGAATATTGGTATTGAATTCTATATTTTGAGCTGTAAAAGCAGTATAGGTTTCATTGTCGAAAGGAATGTAATAGTCTTCATCGGTATTCCAATTTTTCACCCTAATTTTATTAAGTCCATTGCTTCGTTCGCTTAGCACTAGATATTTCTTAAATATATCTATATCCTCTAACAGTACTTCTTCCCTGTGACCTATTACTTCTAACCAGTTTTCAGAAGTGGTTTTATTTTCAGGGGTTTTCATTAGTTTGAAATTGGTGGCATCATCTTTATTGGTAAGAATGTAAAAACTATTGTCAAAATGGGAAATACTGTATTCTACTCCCCTTTCTCGAGGTTGAAAAACTTTAAATTTTCCGGCCGGGGTATCGGCGTCCAAAATTTGATATTCAGAAGTTAAAGTGCTATAGCTTCCTATAACCATAAACCGATCTGTTTTTGTTTTGTATACATAGGTTCCGAAGGTTTCATCTTCTTCAGTAAAAATTAAAATATCTTTTTGGGAAAGAGTACCTCTCGTGTGTCGGAATATTTTATTGGAGCGAAGCGTTTGTTTATCTTTTCGGGTATAGAAAAGGGTTTTATTATCATTTGCCCAAGTGGAACCTCCGGTAGTTAAACCGATGGAATCTTTTGATATTTCACCTGTTTCAAGGTTTTTAATATAAATTGTATATTTTCTTCTGCTTAAAGTATCCACACCAAAAGCTGCCCATTTATTATCGGGACTCACATTAATACCATTCAGGTTATAATAGGAATAACTTTTCGCCATTTCATTAACATCAAAGAGAATTTCTTCTTTGGCATCTAATGTTCCTTTTTTTCGTGAATGAATAGGATAATCTTTTCCTGTTTCATAACGGGTAATATAAAAATACCCATTATAAAAATAAGGCACAGATTGGTCATCCTCTTTAATACGGCTTTTCATTTCCTCAAAAAGATCTTTTTTGAGTTCGTCTGTATGCTTGGTTATTTTATTGTAATAATCGTTCTCCCGTTTTAAATAATCAAGTACTTCAGCATCCTCTGGTTGGTTAAGCCAATAATAGTTATCTACACGCGTATCTCCGTGTAGACTGAGGTTTTTAGGACTTTTATGGGCAATGGGGGGCGTAATTTTCATAATATTTACTGAAGTTTCTTTGGTATTACACGAAACCGCAAAAATAAGGGATACCCAGCAAACAACCATTAATTTTTTCATAAAGAAAATGTTGATTAATACTATTACAAAATAGTAAATTTGCTATTCATAAAAAATATAAAAATTATGTTTGGAGATATGATGGGTATGATGTCAAAAATCAAAGAAACCCAAGAAAAAGTTGAAGCGACAAAGAAAAGGTTAAATACCGTTCTATTAGATGAACAAAGTAACGACGGCTTATTAAAGATAACGCTTACCGCAAATAGGGAGATTAAAAAAATTGAAGTAGCTGATTCCTTGCTTGAAGATAAAGAACAATTAGAAGATTATCTAGTTATCCATCTTAATAAAGCTATCGAAAGAGCAACTCAAATTAATGAAACTGAATTGGCTGCTGTAGCTAAAGAAGGAATGCCAAATATTCCCGGATTGGATATGTTTAAATAATTTTTATTTAATTTTGTATTAACAATTTAATTTTGTAATATTTATATAAAATCTAAATTATGTTCGAATTAAAAAACAGTGGTGAAAAATTTCATTTTGTGCTAAAAGCGGCAAATGGAGAAGTTATATTAACTAGTCAAATGTATGCTTCAAAAGCTAGCGCAATAAATGGTATAGAGTCTATTCAGAAAAATTGTGGAAAAGATAGTAGTTTTGAGATTTTGACTGCAAAAAATGGTAAAATTTATTTTAATATTAAAGCAACCAACGGACTAATCATTGGAAGTAGCCAAATGTATAGTGCCGAAAGTGGTGCAAAAAATGGAATCAAGTCTGTTCAAAAAAATGCTCCAGGCGCTATTACTAAAGAAGTATAACATTATATTCAACGTAAAATCTCTTATATAAAATTTTACACTGAATAGTTTTTTAATATTGCTAAAAGCTTTGTATGCATTTCATCAGTATAATCCAAATGGGTTACCATTCGAAGTTTACCTTGTCCCATATTGCTTATTCGAATATTTTTTTTAAGCAAATCATCCATGAATTTTTCTTCTGAAAAACTTTCTTTAAGGTAAAATATAACAATATTTGTTTCGGTAGGCTCTACATTTTCTACATAAGATCGACTCTCCAATAACATTGCTATTTCTGATGCTTTTTCATGATCTTCACCTAAACGTTTTACATTATTTTCAAACGCATATAAACCCGCTGCTGCCATAAATCCTATTTGACGCATTCCACCACCTAGTACTTTACGGACGCGCATTGCATTTTTCATTACTTTTTTATTTCCAACTAAAACAGTTCCTAAAGGGGTTCCTAATCCTTTACTTAAACAAATGGAAATTGTATCAAATATTTTTCCGTAATCTTTTGGTTCTTCTTTTTTAGCCACCAACGCATTCATTAACCTTGCTCCATCAAGATGTAAACCTAGCCCATGGTTTTCGCAAACGGTTTTAATCTTCTTAAGTTCTTCAAAATCGTAACAAGCTCCTCCCCCTTTATTGGTGGTGTTTTCTACACAAACTAAAGTCGTTAAGGGACTGTGGTAAAAATCGGGTGGGTTGATGGCTTCTTCCACTTGTTGGGCGGTTATCATTCCACGGTCTCCATCGATTAATTTACAGGAAACACCACTATTAAAGGAAACACCGCCGCCTTCATAGTTGTACACATGAGCCCATTTATCACAAATTAATTGTTCGCCGGGTTGTGTAAGCAATTTTATAGCAGCTTGATTTGCCATACTTCCTGTTGGAAAAAACAATGCTTCTTCTTTTCCAAACATTTCAGCAACCTTTTTTTCCAGTTTGTTTACGGTAGGATCCTCTTTGTATACATCGTCACCGATTTCTGCATTCATAATAGCTTGCATCATGCCAGGAGTTGGCTTTGTAACGGTGTCACTTCTAAGGTCTATAATCATATTAGGGTACGTAATTTGTATTGTTTATCTTAAACGGAAGAAACTATCTTCTTTTTCTGCAATTACATTATCGAGCATCTTGTCTAATTCAACAATTTTTAAACTATTGTTATAATCTGCATTGAGATTTATATCTCGCGAATCGTTTGTCAAAGCTAATAAATTATATTCCTGCCCAAAAGAATCGTTTGGAGTCGTGAAATCAAATTTTCGATAACAGGAATGTATTTCTGTTCGCTGGGTTGGCCGATTTTCCATGTCGGTCATTTTATATTTTTTTTACAGTGTTCTGTTTTAAGTCTTTTGAATTCGAGCTAACAAATGCGAATATTTGATCATTGGCAAGTTCCAAAGAAGAAAGCAACCCGCAATTATCGATTTTCTTTATAAACGATTTTCCTTCTTCTTGCCAAAAAACATATACTTCATAATAGGTGCCTTGAGAGGTACACATTCTTCCGTTTTCGAGAGTAAAGATTCTAGTTTTTCCTAAACAGTATCGTTCCGTAATAAAAAAAGTGTCAATATTTCTATTTTTCAGGCTTTGTGTAAATTCAGAAATAAGTGAATTCACATAAGCTTCATCGTTTTGAGCAAAACTCATGCTACTTACTAGCAGAAATAATAATAGTATATATATTTTCATAGTTAATTCTTTTTATTTAATCTTATAAAAATATAAAATTAGCGGAAATAAATTTCTCCCTTGCAGAAGTTAATTCTATTTTTGGTAAAAATTATAGTTATGATAACATCTGATCACCTTAAAGAGCTTAAAAATCGCCTGGATGCGTTAAGGGGGTATCTTTGACGTTGCCGGCAAAAAAATAGAAATCGCTAACGACGAAGAAAAAACCTTCGATCCTAATTTTTGGAATAAACCTCAGGAAGCCGAAGCTTTTATGAAAGTACTTCGGAACAAAAAAAAATGGATTCAAGACTATGATCAAGCTATTGGCCTTTTTGAAGATGCCGAAGTGATCTTTGAATTTTTTAAAGAAGGAGAAGGCGAAGCTGAAAATGTTGAAATACGTTACGAAAAAACACTTGAAGCCATAGAAGCATTAGAGTTTAGAAATATGCTTAGCGAAGAAGGTGACGACCTTAGTGCTGTTCTACAAATTACTGCAGGGGCTGGTGGTACCGAAAGCTGTGATTGGGCTGAAATGCTGATGCGCATGTATTTAATGTGGGCCGAAAAAAACGGGTATAAAGTTAAAGAACTCAATTTTCAATCGGGTGATGTAGCTGGAATTAAAACGGTGACTATAGAAATTGAAGGTGAATATGCCTTTGGATGGCTTAAAAGTGAGAATGGTGTACATCGATTGGTTCGTATTTCACCTTTTGACAGTAATGCTAAACGCCATACTAGTTTTGCAAGTGTTTATGTGTATCCGCTTGTAGATGATAGTATTGAAATTGAAATAAGTGCGGGCGATATAAGCTGGGATTTTGCTAGAAGTAGCGGTGCCGGCGGTCAGAATGTAAACAAAGTAGAAACCAAAGCTATTTTAACCCACAAACCTTCTGGAATTGTAATACATAATTCAGAAACACGTTCACAACTTGAGAATCGTGAGAAGGCAATGCAAATGCTTAAATCTCAATTATACGAAATTGAACTCCGCAAACAACAAGCGCAACGTGCAGAAATTGAAGATAGTAAAATGGCTATTGAATGGGGCTCGCAAATACGAAATTACGTACTTCATCCCTATAAACTTATAAAAGACGTGCGTACAGGCCACGAAACGGGAAACACAGATGCAGTATTAGATGGTGATCTAGATGGCTTTTTAAAAGCCTATTTAATGATGACAGGCCAAAAGGAAAAAAGTAATGAGCTATAATTATTTTTCGGTTTTCCATTTAACAATAAGGAAGTGCTAAAATCATAAAAAAACAAAGGGAACAAGACATTTTATCTTTGTTCCCTTTGCAAATCATAATCCTTTGTTGAAATTATCCAACTAAGTTCAATGGGTTTATTCTCAGCTAATAAATTAAGCACCCCATTATGATAGTATAAATTTAAAGAATAATATTTATTTCATGATTGTTTTTGAGAAATTTTTAACGTTTTAAAATTCTTTTTGTAATTATAAACTCAGCTGTTTTTATTTTAAAAAAATACAACCCTGTCTTTAAACTTGAGATATCCAATTTATTTTCATCATTTAATAAAACTTCTTTTTGAATTCTTTTACCTAAATAATCATATATATCAATTCGATATTTTGAATCAGGATTTGGGAAATTAAAAGTTACCCATGAAGTTGCAGGGTTTGGATAAATTGAAACTGTATTCAATGCTTGATCTTCAATTCCTAAGTTACCTACATCAACTGTAAATGTTTGGCTAAAAATATCCATATCTGGTACATCTGGATTCGTTGTTTTACATATATAAATACCGCTGTCTGAAGTTTGAGCATTGGTTACTGTGTATGAAGTGCTATTTGCACCGCTTATGTCTTCTCCGTCTTTAATCCATTGATATTGGTTATCTGCTAGTAAAGATCTATTAGATGGAGGTGGTACTGTCTCAATAGTTAAGGTGAAATCTCCCCCTATTTCCGGATCAAGATTTACGGGGTCAACATTTATAAGCTGAGGAGAGAATATAAAATTAGGAATATTATTTACATAGGTATCAAATTCATCAGCTATATCAGAAAATTCAAAATAATTCTCTTGTATAGTCAATACTTCCAAAGGCAAACCTGTAAGATCCGGAAAATCTCCTGAATAAGTACTGCTTGACCAAGTAGTATCTTCTGGAGTATATCCGTTTAAATGTAATTCGCGAAGATTTATTAAATTTTGAAAAGATTGTGGAATTGATCCAGTTAAACCATTATTATTTAACCATAAAACTTCCAAAAATTCCAAATTACCTATCTCAGAAGGGATAGTGCCAGAAAAATTATTTGGAGACAAATCAAGATTTATAAGATTAGTAAGGTTTCCTATTTCGGGAGGAACAGGTCCAGTAAGATTATTACCAAAGAACCATAAAATAGTAAGGCAGGGAAAGTCGCCTATTTCAGAAGGAATGGATCCATTTAAATTATTATCCCCTAAATTAATTACAGAAACACAGTCATTAACAACCGTTATTCCATGCCATTCCCCTACTGGTAAATTGTCATCAAGCCAATTAGTGTTTATAGCCCATTCATCACCATTGGTACTGTTGTAAAGTGCAATCAAAGCGTCTTTTTCGCTTTGAGGAACTTGGGCGCTTATATTTATTATAGTTAAAAAAAAACAAAGTAATAAAGTTGATTTTTTCATAATATTTATGTGTTGATTAATTGTTAAATATCATCTTTTAAAAACAGGCAAAAAATACCCAGTATCGGGTATTTTTTCCATCTGTATTAACTACATTATATTTTACAGGTCTACTTATTAATAACTTTATATTTTAGAGGTTCTTTTCTTATTTTTTAATAATTTACACTCAACATACCTTTTATGAAAGCAGCCACCGTTACACAAATTAAAAAGGATCTCAAATTTAGATCGAATGACGAATTGATCGAGCTGTGTTTGCGTCTTTCAAAGTTTAAAAAAGAAAATAAAGAACTTCTCACCTATTTACTTTTTGAGGCAGAAGACGAAGAAGGTTTTATAAAAAGCATAAAAACTCACGTAGACCTTCAATTTGAAGTTATAAATACAACTAAGTTTTATTATATAAAAAAAAGTATTCGAAAAATTCTTAGGGAAATAAAAAAATATATTCGGTATTCAAAAAAGAAAGAAACTGAAGTTGAACTACTTCTTTATTTTTGCGAAAAACTAAAAGTGTTTAAGCCTTCTATCCATAAAAATACTACGCTAGTAAACCTTTATGAACGGCAAATTGATTTTATTTTCAAAAAAATTACGGCTCTTCATGAAGACCTACAATATGATTATAAAAAAGAAATTGAGGATTTACATTTATAATATAATGATTCATTTATTCCTTCTCTTTTTTTAAAGGAATTATTGTACTTTTAATCTATTAGGTGTTTGTAAATCAAATTTAATTATGAAAAAAACAATTAGTGCCATTGTCTTTGCCGTTGCCATTGTTATAGCTTCAATAGTATTAGGAAATGCCGTAATAAACAGAAATCGCACGGAGCGTACCGTTTCTGTAACCGGTTTGGGAAAAGCAGATTTCACTTCAGACTTAATTGTGTGGGAAGGAAGGTTCTCTAAGGAAAGCACTAATTTACAACAAGCGTATGCCGATCTCGACCATGATAAAAAAATTGTAACACAATATCTTGTTTCAAAAGGAATTCCTGAAGAAAAATTGGTTTTTAGCTCTGTAAACACACGCAAAAACACCAAGCCAAATTATGCTGACAATGGTAATTATATAGGTGAAGAATTTATTGGATATATTTTAGAACAAAATGTACAAATCGACTCAGAAAATGTAGAAAAAGTAGAGAAAATATCCCGTGAAGTTACTGAGCTTTTAAACCAAGGAGTACAATTCTATTCGGAAGCTCCACGTTATTATTATACCCAAATTGAAGATCTTAAAATAGAAATGGTATCAAGGGCTACTGAAAATGCCAGGCTTAGAGCAGAAAAAATAGCCAAAAATTCCGGTTCCGATTTAGGAAATTTGGTAGATGCCAATATGGGTATCTTTCAAATTACGGGTCAAAATTCGGGGGAAGATTACTCTTGGGGCGGAACTTACAATACATCATCCAAAGAAAAAACAGCTTCCATTACTATGAAGCTTACCTATTTGGTAAAATAAATTTTAATGAAAACAACCATTTATCATAACCCTCGTTGTAGTAAATCGAGACAAACATTAGAAATATTAAATAAAAAAGGTGAAGATGTAACCATTGTAGATTACATGAAAAATCCGCTTACTAAAAAGGAATTAAAAAATATTCTGGACCTTCTAAACATTAAACCCAGTGTATTACTTCGTAAAAATGAGCCGGAATGGAAACAAAATTTTAAGGGTAAAGAAATAAGTCAGGATGAAATAATAGAAATTATGATTACCTATCCTAAACTTATGGAAAGACCTATTGTGGTTAAAGGTAAAAAAGCAACTATTGGAAGACCTCCTGAAAGTGTTTTGAAAATTCTTTAATTTACTGACCTTCGGAAAGTGGTAATACTACAGCAAAAGAAGCTCCTTTACCTTTTCCTTCACTGTTTACAAAAATTTTTCCGTTATGAGCATCAACCAAATCCTTTACTATTGAAAGTCCCAGTCCAGTTGAATTTTCACCTCCGGTTGGTTGCGCACTTAAGGAAGTAAAACGTCTGAATAAATTTTTCATATCGTCTTTGGTCAAACCGGGGCCTTCGTCCTTTACTTCAAAATAAGCTTCATCTTTCTTTCTCTTTAAAGTAACATGGATTCTTTTTCCGAGAGGAGAATATTTTATAGCGTTGTTTATTAGATTATCTATTATTTCAGTAAGACGTTGGTGGTCTGCAAATACAACACATTTTTCGACTACAACTCCAATTTTTTGTTTCTTTTTGTGAGCCAAAACATTATTAGATAATACAACCCCTTTTACAAGAACATCAAAATCTACTTTTTTAAGTCGTAATTGATTCTTTCCGGCTTCTTCCCTTGTTGTTTCCAGAAGATGGGTTATCGTTTCAGTCATTCGTCTTCCAGCTTCTCTTATTTGAACGGATGCTTTTTCGATAGCATCAGGTTCATTTTTATTCATTAAAATCATATCTGCCAATAAAGGCATAATAGAAAGGGGATTTTTTAGATCATGAGCAGTTATATTCATAAGGTTGTGCTGGTTCTTAACGGCAAGCCGAGTATCCAATCTTAAATCCATTTGGTTCATAACTAGGCTGGCAAGCTCTTTAAAAATCTCTTTTTTTTCTTCGGTTAATGTCCTTGGTTTTTTATCAATAATTACAAAATTGCCCAGATTATGACCTTCCCTTGTTTTTAAAGGCACTGCAGCATAAAAACATCAATCCAAAACTACCTGCTACTAATGGATTAGCTAAAGTTCTAATATCTTTTTTTGCATCTTCCACAATGTAAAGATCATCTGAAAGTATCGCAGAGGAGCACAATCCTGGATCTCTTCCAATTTCTTGCACATCAACACCTACTTTGCTTTTAAACCATATACGGTCTGTATCTACAAGACTAATAATGGCAATTGGCATATCCAGTAGTTTGGCAGCCAATCTGGTAAGACGGTCAAAACTGCCATCAGGAGGAGTATCCAGAATTCCATGCTTTCTAAGCACTTTTATTCTCTCCTCTTCATTTTGAGGATACTATATAGTAGTAAGGCTCATCAGTTTATTTTAAATAAAAATAATGAATATTTTAATTAAACTCTCTTTAACTTTTTTTTAATTCATTTGAATTTATTATATAGAGATTTGAAATGCTATTTATATATTGAAAAGTCTCTAAATATTTTAATTTTATTGTTTCCTCAGGTTCTTTAACAAAACTTTGGCATAACCAAGTTAAACCCGATAGTATTTTCGCAGTCAAAACTGCAAAAATCAACTATGAGATTATTATTTATTACCGTTGTATTGCTTATTTCCAGCATGCTCTTTGCTCAAAAATCAGAAAAAGAACCCATTACAATTACTGGTCAAGTTCTTGAGGAAAGCACTAATTTTCCTTTAGAATATGCTACGGTAGCATTTATTGATCCTCAAAATAATATTGTAACCGGAGGAATTACAGATATCGAAGGAAAATACAGTATTAAAATTTCTCCAGGAGAGTATATTATTCAGTTTGAATTTATTTCTTACAAAACAAAACAATTACCCCTGCAAGGGCTTTTTAAAAGCCAAACCTTACCCACGGTTTTACTTTCATTAGATGCTTCCAATCTTGATGAAGTAGTAATAAGAGCCGAAACTACCGAAGTTCAAGTACGTTTAGATAAAAAAATATATAACATAGGAAAAGACTTGACTACCAGCGGAGCCACTGTGAGTGATGCCCTTAATAATGTACCTTCTGTTACAGTTGATGTGGACGGTTCTATTGCTTTAAGAGGAAATGAAAATGTACGTATTTTAATCAATGGAAAACCTTCAGCTATTGCAGGCTATGGTTCAACTGACGCACTTCGTCAATTACCTGCAGAAGCTATTGAACGTGTTGAAGTTATAACTTCACCTTCTGCCCGATATGATGCCGAAGGAACAGCGGGAATATTAAATATAATACTTCGAAAGGAAAAAACTTTGGGACTTAATGGGTCTTTCAGCGCTAATTTAGGTGTTCCAATAAACAGTAGTGTTTCAGCAAATGTAAATTTAAGAACAGATAAATTTAATATTTTCAACACAACCGGCCTGCGCTATAGGGATGCGCCGGGAAATGCTTATTTTAAAAATCGTTATTTTTCTGAAACGCGAGACAACCCTTTGGTTATCGAAGACCGTGATTACCAAAGACAAGATCAAGGGTTTAATACAAATTTAGGGATAGAGTATTTTTTAACCGAAAAATCTTCTATAACTGCTTCTGGTTTTCTAAGGTTAGGAAATGATGAAGATGTTACCACAAACAAAACGAAAGAGTTTGACCGTCAAAATAATCTGGCAGCTACTAGAATTAGAACTGAAACTGAAAACGAAGACGATACTAGTTACCAGTTTTCATTAAATTATGTAAATAATATTGATGACAAGGGACAAAAACTTACAGCCGATCTTCAATATGATAATGACAAAGAAACTCAAAAATCTTTTATTGGAGAAATTAATTCCTTCCCAACAAATCTAGTTTTACCTGCTGAAGATATCACCACAAACGAAAAACAAAAAGAATACCTCGCACAGGCAGATTATGTACTTCCAATTGAGGAAGACGCACAATTTGAAGCAGGTTATCGCGGAAATTTCGAAAAAACAATAACTGATTATACGTTACTGCAAGAAAATGGTATTTCTGGGAACTTTATTAGAAACGACAGCCTTTCAAATACTTTTACCTATGAGGAAAATGTAAACGCACTCTACTCACAATACGGAAACAAATTTGGAGACTTTTCTTTTTTACTTGGACTACGTTTGGAAAACACCCAATTAAAAGGAAACGTCGCTGCCGAAAATGTTTCAACCAATACAAATGACGAATTAGATATTAATTTTGACAAAAATTATTTAGGCCTCTTCCCTACTGTTAATTTGATTTATGAATTAGATGACCGTGAAAATCTTACCTTAGGATACAACAGAAGGATTAACAGACCTCGCGGTTATTATATCAATCCTTTTCCTTCACGTTCAAGTGAAGCAAATGTATTTCAGGGAAATCCCGATCTAGATCCAGCGTACGCAAGTGCCTTCGATCTTGGATATTTAAAACGATGGGATAAATTAACACTTACTTCCTCTATTTACTATCAGCATGAAACAGATGCTTTTGAAAGGATTCAGGAAGATACAGGCCAATTAACATCAAATGGTATTCCTATTATACGTACACTCCCAATTAACCTATCAACCAATGACAGGTATGGATTTGAAGCCGGTGTTTTATATAATCCACTAAATTGGTTACGACTTAACGGAAGTTTTAATTACTTCAATTTTAAAACGGAAGGATCTTTCAACGGAGTTGATTACGGAGCAGAAAATAATAGCTGGTTTGCCCGTTTCAGTTCAAAAATTTCGCTTCCTGGAAAAGTAGATTGGCAAACCAATACATTTTACCGAGGACCAACAAATAATGCTCAAACTGAAAGTGATGGTATTTTATCGGTGGATTTGGCGTTAAGTAAAGATATTATGAATGACAATGCAACTATTGGGTTTAACGTAAGTGACCTATTAAATTCACGTAAACGAAGTTCATTTACTGAAACAGATACATTTACTAGCGAAAGCGAGTTTCAGTGGAGACAAAGACAATTTACAGTTTCGTTCACGTATAGGTTTAATCAGAAAAAAGAACGCAAACCTCAAACAAGAAATGGTGATGATTCAGACGGTGGTGAATATGGGGGTTAGTACTAAAAATTAATTATTACACATAAAAAAAGGAGCTTAAATTTAAGCTCCTTTTTTTTATTTAATTATGTAAAATATACTATTTAATTTCTTCTCTTTCTTTCTTTTTAGCTTCCCGTTTCATTTTCCAGTTTTCATAAAGCGATCCTCCAATCCAATAAGGAAGAATGGACACCAAAAATATCATTAACCAAAAACCTAAAGTTAATATAGCTAAAAATGCTAAAAATCCTAAATATTGATCGAAATCAAACATAATAAAGTTTCTTTAAATTGATGGTTCAAAGATACTAGGATTTTTTTAGAAAAAACAATAAAACTTTTCAATTTATTCACAGGAAATTAACGCATACAGTGGTTGAGTAGATTTCAGCTTTTAAGTACCTTTGTGTAGTTATCAGAAATAATAAATTCTAACCTAATGAATTACAGAATAGAAAAAGATACTATGGGTGAGGTAAAAGTACCTGCCGATAAACTTTGGGGTGCGCAAACCGAACGATCTCGAAATAATTTCAAAATCGGATCGCCAGCATCCATGCCATTGGAAATAGTTTACGGATTTGCTTATTTAAAAAAAGCGGCTGCTTACACAAATTGTAAATTAGGAGTGCTTTCAGAAAATAAAAGGGATTTGATCGCTCAAGTTTGTGATGAGATTTTAGAAGGTAAGCACGATACAGAATTTCCGTTGGTTATATGGCAAACCGGAAGTGGTACACAAAGTAATATGAATGTAAATGAAGTAGTGGCCAACCGCGCCCATCAATTGGCAGGAAAAACCATTGGTGAAGGTGAAAAGACATTACAACCTAATGATGATGTAAACAAATCGCAATCGTCAAACGATACCTTTCCTACCGGAATGCATATTGCTGCCTATAAAAAATTGATTGAAGTTACGATCCCGGGAATAGAACAACTTCAAAAAACACTTTCGGCAAAATCAGTCGAATTTAAAGATATTGTAAAAATAGGCCGTACACATTTAATGGATGCAACCCCTTTAACCTTGGGACAAGAATTTAGTGGTTATGCCTCCCAGCTTGAACACGGCTTAAAAGCACTTCAAAACACCTTACCACATTTATCAGAATTGGCTTTAGGTGGAACTGCCGTTGGCACCGGAATTAATACACCTAAAGGGTATGATGTAAAAGTAGCCGAATATATTTCAAAATTTACTGGCCTTCCTTTTATAACTGCTAAGAATAAATTTGAAGCCTTGGCTGCACACGATGCCATAGTAGAATCCCACGGAGCTTTAAAACAACTTGCCGTTTCACTCAATAAAATCGCAAATGATATTAGAATGCTTGCAAGTGGTCCTAGAAGTGGAATTGGTGAAATTTCTATTCCTGCCAATGAACCGGGCTCTTCAATAATGCCTGGAAAAGTAAATCCTACACAAAGTGAAGCCCTTACAATGGTTTGTGCCCAAGTAATTGGAAATGATATGGCAATTACCGTTGGAGGAATGCAAGGCCAATACGAGCTAAATGTATTTAAACCTGTTATGGCTGCAAATTTTTTACATTCCGCACAGCTTATAGGCGATGCTTGTAGATCTTTTGATGAACATTGTGCTACAGGAATAGAACCTAATAAAGAAGTAATAAAGAAACAACTCAATAACTCTTTAATGCTTGTTACTGCTTTAAATACTAAAATAGGCTATTATAAAGCAGCAGAAATTGCCAATACAGCCCATAAAAATGGAACAACTTTAAAAGAAGAGGCTGTAAACCTTGGCTATTTAACTGAAGAAGAGTTTGATGAATGGGTAAAACCCGAAAATATGGTTGGCGATAAATAAACATGTATAAAATTTATAAAAAGACTGCTTTTCTCAAAGCAGTCTTTTTTGTGTTAAAATATCGATAAAGTGCAAAAAAGTTAGTTTAAGGGTAAATATTAAGTATATTGGTATACCCAAATTATTAAACTTACTTATGATGAAGTTACAATTTACCCCCCTTTCATTGTGCTTTTTACTGACGCTTTTTGCGTTTGGAAATCCTGTTTTTGCAATTAATAAAGCAGCCACAAACAACCTTGTATTCCCTTTAAATAAAGAGAGTAACACGGTTAATACTAACATTGATCCATTTGAGAAAACTTCCGATTCAAATTCGGAAATAAGCTCAGAAAAAAATTCAACTGAAGTGGTATTTCCCCAAGATTGGGACAGCGCCACAAAAGATGATTTTTTGTTTTTTGAAGAAAATTCCTACAAAAAAGAAAATGTAAAAAGTGAGAATTCTGAAAATATTTCAGAAAATAGTGCTTCACTTTTACTAGATGTTTTGTCTGAAAAAAAATCCTTTTTCATACAGGGTCTTTACTACGGATTTGCCTTAATGGTAATTTTATTAAACCTTGTGAGTTACTTTTTGTTTGATGAAAAAACATTTCTTTATTTTTCGTTGGCTCTTGCTGGCTCTATATTAACTTTGTTTTATAGTGAAGGTTTATTTTCAGTTTTAGGAATAGATTTAATACCTGATGGGCCTATGGTTACATCTGTATTGTTATTTATAGCAGTTGGATTTAACGCACTCTTTGCTAACCGATATTTAAATCTAAAAGAATTTGCCCCTAAACTAAAATGGTTCAGTTTACCCCTATTGGCAATTGCTCCTGTTTTTATTTTTGCAGCGTGGTTATTTGACAATCCTGCTTTTGCTTACATAGCCAATATCACACTTTTATATGTTTTGGCATCCTACTATGTTGGAGGAATATTACTTTTTAAAAGAAAAAATTATGCAAAGCTTTACGTGGTTGCCTGTGGTATCCCCTTAGTAATAGTCCTCGATTTTTTTGTTCTTAAAAATTTTGGATTTAACTTTTTAACGAATCATCCTTTACAGTTAAAAATTGCTGTGTTCTTTGAAATGTTCCTTATCACTTACGCTATTATGTTTCGTATGAAATCTATAAAAGAAGAAGGAGAACTTCGACAAACCGAAATGCGTATCTTCTTGAAAAGACAAGAAGCGATGAATCGTCAAAATGCTGTTAAAATGATGGAAGAGGTTTATTTAGAAAATTTAATAATGCAATATGATCTTGATGGATTGGAAATTAAACTATTGCAATACATTTCTGAAGGAAAAGAAAACGTGAAAATTGCAAGAAAATTAAATACTACAGAAGCAGATGTGGAAGAATTAACAAAAGAATTATATAACAAACTGGAGATTAGTGAACATATTCAAGAAGATTTTAGAATCGTTAATGCCCAACCTGATTATATATACAACTAACTTATAATTATTAAATTAGCAGAAAAAGGATGATCTTTTAAAAGATCATCCTTTTTTTATGTAATACTTTTTATATCGGAAAAAAGCTACTAAGCTTAGTAATACAAAGAAAGCAATTAGGTAATAAACAAATACAGGAGTTACAGGTACGTCGCCACTTGCATAGGAATGCAGTCCTGTAAGATAAAAGTTAACACCAAAATATGTCATCATAATAGATGCATATGCAAAAATAGCCAATACATTAAACAACCATTTTCCGCGCAATCCTGGTACTAAGCGAGCATGAATCACAAATGCATAAACCATAATACTAATAAGGGCCCAAGTTTCTTTAGGGTCCCAACCCCAATAACGTCCCCAACTTTCATTGGCCCATTGCCCACCTAGAAAATTTCCTATGGTAAGCATAACTAACCCAACAGTTAATGCCAACTCAGTAATAATAGTAAGCTCTTTTATGGTAAGGTCCATTTTTTTATAATTCCCACGCGTGGTAAGGATCATTAACAACAACGAAGTGGCACCTAATATCATTCCTAATGTAAAAGGGCCGTAGCTGGCAACTATAACCGCCACATGGATCATTAACCAATAACTGTCTAATACTGGAGTTAATGTAGAAATAGCAGGGTCTAACCAATTTTCATGAGCAACCCATAAAATAATTGCAGCTACAAAAGCGGTAGAAGCAATTGTAAGATCGCTCTTTCGTCCAAAAGCCAATCCAAAAAATACCGTTGCCCATCCTACATAAATAATCGATTCATAGGCATTTGTCCAAGGTGCATGACCACTAATGTACCATCGGAAAATAAGGCCTAGTGTCATTAAGGCAAAAAACACCCAGATAACGTATTTACAAATTTTTACTAATGAATTAACGACTTTCCCTTCTTTGAAGATTTGATAAATGATGAAAACAAACATCAATATTCCAAACAAAGCAAAATATTTGTACAATCTATTAAATATATCGGCCTTGTTGTAGGCTATTTCGGCACTTACTTTATTATCAGAAGGAATTACTTCAGCTCCATATTTATGCTGAAACTTTTTAATTCCGTTTAAAATTTCTTCTGCATTTTTATAATCTCCCGTAGTCCTGGCCTCACGTAATGTTTGAAAATACGCAGGAAGAATACTTCTGGTAATCGTAGAGTCTACCCCTTTAAAATTTGCTTCAGCAAGTTCTGGATACGAAACCCATTTATTGTTTTTATCATCGGGAATAGGAAATATTTTTAAAATACTACCGCTTAATACTTGGTTAAGCAAATAGACATTTTCATAGGTTTTAATAAAATCTTTTTCAAACTGATTTGGGGTTGTGGTTGAAGTTGCCTTTTGGAGGTAGGGTTCCAATTTATTATTCCCTTTCTCGTCAAAAAGGTCCATTAGTGCAATATGCGTAGCATCTTTTGAAACTCCAAGCACCTTTCTAATACTATCATTTCCTCTCTTTAAAGTAATCAACGGAACCTCAACCCATAACCTTGGGAATTCTGTCATTGAAATAAAAACCTGATTTGCATCGAGATCTTCATAACTATTCTTTCTGCTAATCTTCCGAAGTAATTCACTAGAAAAGGTATTTACAGGTTTCATTCTTCCGTTATCCTGTATCACTAACCTCCCAAATTCTGCAGCATGTTCCTTACTCACTATATTTTGCTTAATAATTGAGTCGACTACCGTTTTATTTGTTGGGTCATGTTTGTGTAAATCTACATCTTGCGAAAAGCCAGATAAAGAAAACAGCAAAACAAGAATGGTTGTAAGTTTTGCTTTCTTATGTTTAATTTTATCAAGGGTTTTTTCTAAAAAAGCAAAGCGTGTATTTTTATTGAACATTATTGCCATAAGACCGAAGTACAATAAAAAATACCCAATATAAGTGATCCAGGTTCCCCAAAAATCGTGATTTACTGAAAGTACAGTTCCTTTTTCATCCGGATCAAAACTAGATTGAAAAAAACGGTATCCTTCATAATCCAATACATGATTCATATAAATATCTTGATCAAAAAACTTCCCGTTTTCTTCATTTACAGTTACTTTACTTTTAAAAGCGGAGTACCCTCTTTCCGTTCCGGGATATTTATCGGCTATAAAATCATTAAGAGTAATGTTAAAAGGAACTTTATACTCTTTCGAGCCATAATTTAAATAAACCTTTAATCCGTTTATTTCAACTAATGTAGGATCGGGTGTAGAACCTTTTCCTCCTAACAATTCTACAGTTTTAGTTTCATCTCCTGAAGTAACATCCAAGATTAAAGCATCTTGATTTGTTTTTTCAGTATTTTCTGCTTTTATTATCCCCTGATTTCCTTTTGTAACAGGATCTGGGATTACAAATGCCATTCCTGCCAATTGATATAAAGAGCGAAGCATTAAAGGCTGTACGCTATCTTTGGTAACCTTTCCCTGCATTTGGTCGGCCATTCGCATAAAACTACCTTCAAAAGGGGCGTCCATTGTATAACTGCCATCTTCATTATACGTAATATTAATAGCACCTTCAGTAGGTTTATTAATCGCAAATAATATATTATGAATTTCTGAAACCTTCCCTAATTTTACCCAATGATCATGACGGCTTCCTCCTGAAGATTCCACTATTTTTAAATATTCGTCGCCATCTTCAGAAAAAACAAGGCCTTCTTTGGCATTATTTATAAAATCTTTATAGCTAATAGTAACATCTTGCGCATTGTAATCTGTATGTATGCTGAAGTCATTGTCAAGTCTTTCTGAAAGGCGAAGTTTTTTGGGAGCCAATTTTCTACGCTGAGCCACTCCATCAATTTTATAATCCCCATCAATAAATCCATTTAAATAAGTTTCATGAGAGAGAATTGTATTCGAAGATTCTCCTTCACGAATGTGCATTACGCCTTCATAACCAATATATCGGGTTATAAATGCCCCAATTATTATTAAGATAAAAGATAAATGCAGAGTTAATGTAGCCCATTTTTCCTTTTTATGAAGCTTATAACGGAACATGTTCCCTAAAAAATTAATAACAAAAAATGCCATTATGGCTTCAAACCACCAAGCGTTGTAAATTAGTTCACGACTATAGGGAGTTGGGGATGTTTCGGCAGATGCATCCATAAAAGTACCTATGGCCATTGCAGTGGCAAAAACAATAAATAAGGTAGCTGTGAGACGGGTAGAGAAAAGAATTCCGGCTAATTTTTTTTGCATTATAGCGAATTTTGGTGCAAATTTAGACAATTACTACCATTTTAACTACTTAAATTTGTTAGGAATTAATCTTTTTAAACCTTATTTTTTCTTGCTTCAAAGATTTTTAAATACAGGAAAGTACCCATATTTCTTGCCCGATTTTTAGCCAGTTGTGCAGTATCGCCTATAAATAGTTCATCTATGGTTTGAAACCATAAATTTATCCAAACTCCAAAATGCATCTCAGTAATGGTATGGTTTTGAGCTTTGTCAACTTCCGCATGTTTTTTTAGCGGATTTCCCTTGTATTTTTTTTCAAAAAAGAGGTTGGTTTCCCAAAAATCGGTCAAGTGTTCTATGTGTTGATCCCAATCTTTAATATTATTATTAAAAACAGGTCCTAAAAGAACATCCTTTTTCACTTTTTCGTAGAAAGTGAAAACCAAAAGTTTAATATCATCCCTTGTTTTTATTTCTTTCATATTCTTTTTTATAAAAAGACTTCATACGTTCAATTAAAGATTCCAGTTTACAATAGATTAATAATAATTAGCAAACTGTTTATTGCCAAACTGCTTATTAATAGCCAAAATACAAGTTTAACTTTTAATTGAGCCATTAATGCTCCGTTATAAGCCATACAAATAGTAACACACAACAACAACTCGAAAAAATTTAAAACGGAAATTCCACCCATTAAAATCAACATTGCTGCAATAGAGCCCAAACAACTTTACAAGATAATTGATAGGGGAATATACATATAAAAATCTTCAGTAAAATCCTCCAATAAAGGTTTAAATGATAAAGCTTTCATAATCTTTTATTTATTTTTACACAAAGTAAAAGCCTTAACATTTCCTAAATTATGAGGCAAATCATAAATCATGGTACCAGAAAATTTATTACTGGATTACAATGCTCAAATTGTTTATTTTAAATCAAATGACATTGTTTTTTATGAAAAACAAAAAGCAGATTTTTTCTTTCAGGTAAAAAAAGGAGGGGTCAAAATGTTTAACCTTAACGAAAATGGAAAAGAATTTGTCCAAGGGATGTTTCATGCAGGGGAGAGTTTTGGTGAACCACCTCTTTTTGGCAATTTTAAATACCCTGCATCTGCTGTGATAACGGAAAAAACTTCTCTTTTTAAACTTGCCAAAAGTGATCTCATGCGGCTTTTGGAGAATAATTTTGACATCCATTTAAGAGTCACTTCAACTTTAGCAAAAAGGTTGAGTTATAAAGCCATGATTTTAAAAGAGATTTCTGTTCATCCACCAGAACATAGAATTTTAACCTTAATTGATTTTTTAAGAAAAAAAGAAAACTCCTTACAAGCTTATAAGGTGGATCTTACTAGACAGCAAATAGCAGATTTAACAGGCTTACGGGTTGAAACGATAATACGAGCCGTAAAACAATTGGAAACCGATGGAGAAATTGAGATTATAAAACGCAAGATCGTTCGTAAGAAACACTAAAAAAAAATTACCTTCGCTGCATGGTTCAAGTAGTTATTTTAGGATATGGAAATGTAGGACAACAATTATGTAAAACTTTACATGAAGTTAATGAAGTCTCTGTTATTCAAGTTTTTTCGAGAAATAAAAATTTAATTCCAACCGAAGTAAATAATATTCCCATAGTTTATGAACTTTTAGAAATTAAAGAGGCTGATATTTATATTATAGCAATCCCCGATGATGCTATTCCTCCTTTTTCTGAAAAACTACCCTTTCAAAATAAATTGGTAATTCATACTTCTGGAGGACTGGATATAAAAAAGCTTTCAGATAAAAATCGAAGAGGTGTTTTTTATCCGTTACAGACATTTTCAAAAAACAGGAATCTAAATTTTAAAGAGATCCCTATTTGTATCGAGGCTGAAAATGATTCCGACCTTAAGATTTTACAGCAATTGGGAGATAAAATTTCAGAAAAGGTAATTGAAATTAATTCTGAAAAACGGGCAAAACTTCATCTCGCAGCTGTATTTGTAAATAATTTTGTCAATCACCTATATTCTATAGGAAATGATATTTTAGAAACAAACGACCTCTCTTTTGATTTACTGAGGTCACTAATCATGGAAACAGGCAGAAAAATTAAAACCCTTCATCCAAATCAAGTACAAACCGGCCCAGCAAAGCGCAATGATCTTAAAACAATAGAAAAACACTTACATTTGTTGGAAGATGAAGACCATAAAAAAATCTATAAACAACTAACCGAATCTATCCAAAATATCCATGGAAAAAAGTTATAAAGAATACCTGCAACACATTACAACTTTTGTTTTTGACGTAGACGGAGTACTTACCGACGGCTCAATTAATATTAATACGGACGGTGAAATGTTTAGAACCATGCATACAAAAGATGGTTTTGCACTTAAAACAGCCTTGGAGCAGGGTTTTAATGTATGTGTTATTTCCGGAGGAACTAATGAAGGAGTTCGTTCACGACTTCGCGGTTTGGGGCTTACCGATATTTATTTAGGTGCTCACCAAAAAACTGAAACCCTAAAAGAATATCTCGATATGTATAAACTTAAACGAGAAAACATATTATTTATGGGTGATGATATTCCCGATATGGAGGTTATGCAATCTATTGGTTTACCTTGTTGCCCCCAGGATGCTGTTCCTGAAATTAAGAATATTTCAAAATATATTTCTCATAAAAAAGGAGGAAAAGGATGTGTACGCGATGTAATTGAACAAGTTCTAAAAGTTCAAGGGAAATGGCTCAGCAGTGGAAGTGCAAAATATGATTAAAAATTTCTCCGATTTATTTTATGGCCTTTCTAAAACTTATCCGTTACCAAAACTTACTAATGATTGCCTTTATGCAATTGTTGTTGAAGTATAGTTTATTTGAACCTTTTGGCATTGATATTACGTTGAATGATTTTGGGTTCTCGCTTTTAGTTATTGCTTCACTTTGTATAGCAGCAGGTGGAAATATAATCAATGATATTTATGATTTAAAAATAGACCGAATCAACAAACCTGAAAAAGTAATTATTGGTAAAAAAATATCTGAGAAAACAGCCAATACCTATTATATTATTTTAAACGTCATTGGTGTTATACTTGGTTTTTATCTTTCAAATATTATAGGCAGGCCTGGATTTGCAGCTTTATTTATTATTATTTCCGCATTGTTGTTTTTAAATGCCTCTTATTTAAAATCTATGCTTTTGGTGGGTAATATTCTTGTTTCAGCGCTAGTAGCATTAAGCATTATTATCGTCGGTCTTTTTGATTTACTTCCCGCCATAACTAAAACTAACCTAGTTACTCAATCTACTATTTTTAGTATTCTATTGGATTATGCTTTATTTGCTTTTTTTCTGAATTTTATTCGAGAAATAGTAAAAGATATGCAGGATATAAACGGAGATAAAAATTCTAGAAGAAATACACTACCCATTGCTATAGGAAGAAAAAGAACCTCCCGAATTGTTTTTGCCTTAGGTATTATTGCCATTTTAGGAATATTTTTCTATGTATATACTTACTTATATGACAAGACATCTGTTGTGTTGTATTTCTTATTTTTAATAATTGCCCCTCTCCTCTATTTTTGTGTAAAGTGTTTTAATGCTGAAACCAAAAAAGAGTATGGCTTACTTTCGACACTGCTTAAAATTATTATGTTTTTTGGTATGTGTTCTATATTGTTATATCCATTTGTTATCTTGTAGTTTCATTAAATTTAAATAAATTCTAATGCAATTCGACTTCGCAAAAGATTATATTCTTGAAAATAATAGAGTATCGCTACGGCCTTTGGTGAAAGGCGATTATCACAATTTAAAAGAGATTTCCAACAACGAACCGGAGCTTTGGAAATATTCTCTTATTAATGCCAGCGGAAAAGAAAATCTTAAAAATTATATCGATCTGGCAATTGAAGCTAGAGAAGCCGGAAAAGCCTATCCATTTATAGTTTTTGATAAACATAAAAAGAAATATGCCGGGAGTACTCGTTTTTATGACTTTCAAACCATACATAAAACTATATTATTGGGATATACTTGGTACGGGAAGGAATTTCAACAATCCGGACTTAACCAAAACTGCAAATATTTAATGTTGGAATTTGTATTCGACAAAATAGAATTAGAACGTGTAGAATTTAGAGCCGATAACAAGAACGAACAAAGTATTAAAGCTATGAAAAATCTAGGCTGTACTTTGGAAGGTGTTTTGCGAAGTAATCTTATAGGGCTAGATGGGCGAAGGGATAGCATTGTATTTAGTATTTTAAAAAAGGAATGGGATTCAGAGGTAAGACCCAAACTATTAAAAAAAATAACCGCTTAAATTTGTAAAGGGAATAATGCTAACTGAAAAACTTTCGGCCTACAATATAATTCTTGCTTCAGGTTCTCCAAGAAGACAAGAATTTTTTAAAGAATTAAACCTCGATTACACTATTGAGGTTCGTGAAATTGAAGAAACTTTTCCTAAACATTTAAAAGCTTCAGAAATTACAGATTATCTTTCTCAATTAAAGGCTTCCGCATTTTCAGATATTAAAGAAAATAGTATTGTTATTACCAGTGATACTATTGTTTGGAAAAAAGGAAAAGCAATAGGAAAACCTAAAGATCTTGAAGATGCAAAGCAGATGCTTAACGAATTGAGCGGAAGTATGCATGAAGTCATCACCTCGGTATGTTTTACAGCTAAAAATTTCCAGAAAACCGTAAATAATACTACCAAAGTATGGTTTAAAGAACTCACGGAGGAAGAAATAAACTTCTACCTCACCCACTATAAACCTTTTGATAAAGCCGGTAGTTATGGCATTCAAGAATGGATAGGATATATTGGAATAGAAAAAATAGAAGGTTCGTATTTTAACGTAATGGGTCTTCCTACCTTTCTTGTTTATAAAACATTGTTGGAAATTGCCAACGGCAAATTATTATAGTATTTTTACTTTTAATTTTTTCCAAATGAGGTACACCTTTAAAGCTTTTTATGTTTCCATATTTCTGCTTATGCTTTCGGCATGTAACAATGGTAATTACCAAAAAGGCGCTTCTACTGAAGGGGTTGGAGAGAAGGAAGAAAAAAACCGATCGCTTTCTGAAGAATTTAAAGAGTATTGGTATTCTGGAAAAGGCGAAATAACGTCTTATGATCTAACTCAAGAAAGATATGGTGAACTTCGTAAAGGAACTGCCGTAACGATATTTGTAACCGAAGATTTTCTTCCCGACGTACAGGTAAAAGCTAATTCATTTTCTGAAAATAATATTTCAGTCCTAAAATTAAATCGCACAAAAAAATTCATAACGGGTATTTACCCTTATTCAATTATGTCTAGTGTCTTTAATCCTATTGAAACTGATGGACATTCCCTTAAAATTAGTAATTCGGTACAAGAATGGTGTGGTCAGGTTTATATGCAATTAAATAATCGTATTGATTTTGAAATTAGTTCACATTCATATTTTGCTGGAGAAGCTGATGAAAACATTTCTCTTAAAAAAACGTGGCTTGAAGATGAATTTTGGAACCTCATTCGTATTTCTCCTGAAGAACTTCCCACTGGTGAAATGTCTGTGATACCCTCTTTTGAATATCTTCGTTTAGTTCATAAAAAAATTAAACCTTATTCCGCATACATTAATTTAAAACAAGGTGATTCTTTAACAATGTATACAATACATTATAAAGAATTGAGCAGGGAATTAACTTTGTATTTTAATAGTAGTTTTCCTTATGAAATTGAAAAATGGGAAGAAACTAATATTGAAAACCCTACCGACACCTTGCGGTTAAAAACTACAGCCATAAAAATGAAAAGAATTAGGCTTCACTACTGGCAACATAATCACACAAATGATACTATTTATAGGGATTCTTTAATGTTAAAATAATAATTATGCTTTCTGAAATTTATTCAATTCAATTCCTAAAATCGATTATTGTAATTGCTGTATTACTTATCATACGATGGTTATTAATAGTGATTGTAAGAAGGTACGCTCGTAAATTTGAACGAGTAGAACACCGTACCGGACTTATTATAAAATACATAGATTTTGCAACTATTTTTCTAATTATTTTAGGACTTATATTAATTTGGGGAGTTCAAATAAAAGATCTGGGACTGGTAATGTCCTCTGTCTTTGCCGTAATTGGAATTGGTTTTTTTGCCCAATGGTCTATTTTAAGTAATATTACAAGTGGTATTATCATGTTTTTTACTTTTCCTTATAAAATTGGGGATTATATAATAATTCATGATAAAGAATTTCCTTATGAAGGTATTATTGAAGATATTAAAACTTTTCACCTTATAATAAAAACTTCCGCTGGCGAAATAATAACCTATCCTAACAGTATGATGTTGCAAAAAGGAGTATCGGTAATAAAACCTGTAGATATTCATGAAAATGCAGTAGAAACAGACGAAAATATTTAAGATTCTACCAAAAGCTAAAGAGAAAGCTGTTTAACTGGTTCTTATTAAAAAAATTAAAATATCTATGCGTAAATTATTTGTTTTAACAATCCTTTTTTTTATTGGATTTCAAATCGTTACAGCCCAGCAGCCTAAAAAACCCAATGCTTCTGAAATATACCACAACCTTCAGAAGCTTAATTTTTTAGGATCGGCTTTATATCTTGCCGCACATCCTGATGACGAAAACACAAAGCTTATTTCATATCTCGTTAACGATGTACACGCCCGTACAGCCTATCTCTCGCTTACTCGCGGAGATGGAGGCCAAAACCTAGTTGGCCCGGAATTAAGAGAGCTTTTGGGCGTTATTCGCACACAAGAACTTATAGCAGCCAGAAGAATTGATGGAGCAGAACAACTTTTTACACGAGCAAATGATTTTGGATACTCTAAAGAGCCCGATGAAACGCTCGAAATTTGGAATAAAAATGAAGTATTGAGCGATGTTGTACAGGCGATTCGAAAATTTAAACCTGATGTGATAATCAATCGTTTCGACCATAAAAGTCCGGGTACAACCCACGGCCATCACACATCTTCTGCAATGCTTAGTTTTGAAGCTTTTGATCTGGTCAATAATCCCACAAAATTCCCTGAATCGGCAATTAGTTTTGGGACTTGGCAGCCTAAAAGGTTATTTTTTAATACAAGCTGGTGGTTTTATGGTAGCCGGGAAAAATTTGAAGAAGCTGATAAATCAAATCTTGTTGAAGTTGAAACCGGAAGTTATTATCCATCTTTAGGACTTTCTAATGGGGAAATTGCCTCTTTAAGCAGAAGTATGCATAAATCTCAAGGCTTTGGAAGCACAGGATCAAGAGGCTCTGACACTGAATATCTCGATTTTTTAAAAGGAGACAAGCCACAAAGTAAGACAAATCTATTTGAAGGTATTAATACTACTTGGTCTCGTTTGGAAGGCGGAAAAGAAATAGGAGAAATTTTGTATCTATTAGAAGAAAACTTCAACTTTAAAGATCCATCGCAAATGGTTCCCGAACTTGTAAAAGCATATTCAAAACTTCAAAATTTAAAAGACAGTTCCTGGAAAGAAATAAAAACAGAACAATTAAAACAACTTATTTTAGATTGCAGCGGAATTTTTCTCGAAGCAGTTTCAGAAAAAAATTCCATCAACCCAAAAGAAGTATATAATGTCAAACTGGAAATCATTAATCGGGGAAATAGAGCTATTACACTTACTACAATAAAGACTTTAGATAATAACATTTTACACTCTTTAAATGAAGAACTTATAAAGAATCAAGATAAAGAAATTTCAGTTACTGTAACCTCTATTTTGCATACTCCTAAATACACTTCCCCTTATTGGTTAAATGAAAAAGGAAGCTTGGGAATGTATAAAGCTCCTAAAGAATTTATTGGCTTACCAGAAACCCCTTCCTCCGAAAAAATAATTTTTGAATTGAGTTTTAACGGCACAACGATTCCATTTTCAAAAGAGGTAGTTTATAAAATAAACGATCCTGTAAAAGGCGAGGTTTACAGACCTTTGGAAATCCTTCCCGAAGTTACTTCTTCAATTTCGGAAAAAGTGCTTATTTTTTCTTCCGAAGAACCCAAACAAATACCAGTTATAATTCGCGGTGGAAAAAACAATATAAATGGCTCTGTAACCTTACAACATCCTGATGGCTGGAAAGTTTCCCCAGCACAATTAACCTATAATATAAGTAGAGAAAATGAAACCCAGACTCTTATTTTTATAGTAACCCCTCCTCTATTTCAAAGTGAAGGGTATATAAAACCCTTGGTGCAATTAGGTGATGCCTTCTTTGAAAAAGAATTGGTAACTATAGACTATGAAAATCTTCCCTATCAAAATGTACTATTGCCATCTGAATCTAAAGTGGTACATATTAATATTGAAAAGAAAGGACAAAATATAGGCTATATCAATGGCGCAGGTGATGCCATTCCTGAAAGTCTTCAACAAATAGGATATACCGTAACTACCGTAAACCCTTCTGAAATTACAGAGGAAAATCTCAAACAATTTGACGCTGTTGTTGTGGGGATTCGTGCTTATAATACCGTTCCAGAACTTGCCTTTAAACAAGCTATTTTAAATTCCTATGTTGAAAATGGTGGAACTTTATTATTACAATATAATACAAGTCATCGTTTGGTAACTGAGACTTTAGCACCCTATCTCCTAAAATTATCACGGGATCGTGTAACTGATGAAAATTCAGAAGTGAAGATTTTAAACCCAAATCATCCTGTTTTAAATTATCCAAATAAAATTACAGAAGCAGATTTTAAAGATTGGGTTCAGGAACGGGGATTGTATTTTCCTGATGAATGGTCTTCAGAATTTACACCCATTTTAGGAATGCACGATAAAGATGAACCGGAGTTACAAGGATCTTTATTGGTTGCTCCCTTCGGAAAAGGATATTATATCTATACAGGATTGAGTTTTTTCAGAGAACTTCCTGCCGGAGTTCCGGGAGCTTATAGATTATTTGCAAACTTATTATCCATAGGAAAATAAAATATGGAAGAAAAAACAAAATTTGTATGGAAGTGGAAATACACGCTGGTATTACTATTTAATATAGTATATATTATTCTGTTCTATTATTTAATGCAAAGCTACTCATAATATGCAGCAGATAGACTGGATAATCTTAATTGGAGCCTTGGTTTTTATCGTTTTATACGGGACGTTTAAATCACGTAAAAACAAGAATGTAACCGATTACCTTAAGGGGGGAAATGATTCCAATTGGTGGACCATAGGCATTAGCGTTATGGCAACTCAAGCCAGTGCAATTACGTTTTTATCTACACCAGGACAGGCATTTCACGATGGGATGGGGTTTGTACAGTTCTATTTTGGATTGCCAATAGCCATGGTAATTATTTGTCTTGTATTTATTCCTATATATCATAGACTGCAAGTTTTTACGGCCTATGAATATCTGGAAACTAGGTTCGATCTTAAAACCAGGACACTAACCGCAATATTATTTTTGGTACAAAGGGGCCTTGCGGCAGGAATTACCATTTTTGCTCCTTCCATAATCCTTTCTGCAGTTTTAGGTTGGAATTTGATCTATCTCAATATAATTATTGGGGTTTTGGTAATTATTTATACCGTAAGCGGTGGTACCAAAGCTGTGAATGTTACCCAAAAACAACAAATGGGAATTATATTTTTAGGAATGTTGATCGCCTTTCTTTTAATTCTGAATTATCTCCCACTAGACATTTCATTTTCAAACGCGTTGGAAATTGCCGGAGCCAACGGGAAAATGGATATTCTAGATTTTTCTTTCGATTTTGATAACCGTTATACATTTTGGAGCGGTATTATAGGCGGAACTTTTTTAGCCCTTTCCTATTTCGGTACAGATCAAAGTCAGGTGCAGCGATATCTTTCAGGTCGATCTATAAAACAAAGTCAGATGGGACTTATTTTTAACGGCTTGCTTAAAGTGCCTATGCAGTTTTTCATCCTTTTGGTTGGTGTTATGGTATTTGTTTTTTACCAATTCAACAGCTCGCCACTGCACTTTAATCCTGCTGCGGTAAAAGATGTAATGGATTCTGAATATGCTTCAGAATATAAAAATCTTGAAAATAAAAAGGAAGCATTGGACAGGGAGCTTTCAACCAAGCAAATTACTTTTTCTAAATCGGAAGATATCTCAGAAAAGCAAATACTCCTTGAAGAAATAAAAACTATCAATAATTCTGAAGATCAACTACGAGTACAATCCAAAGAAATTATAAAAAAAGCAAATCCGGATGCCGAAACCAACGATAAGGATTATGTATTTATTCATTTTATATTAAATAATCTTCCGCGAGGACTTATAGGCTTATTACTTGCTGTGATTTTAAGTGCGGCAATGTCTTCTACTGCTGCTGAATTAAACGCATTAGGCTCTACCACAACGATAGATCTCTATAAACGAAATGTAAAGCAACGAAGTGACAAACACTATGTTTATGCTTCAAAAGGGTTTACCCTATTTTGGGGACTAATAGCTATTTCAGTGGCTAGTATTGCTAATTTATTTGATAATCTTATACAATTGGTTAATATTATCGGGTCTATTTTTTACGGAAATGTATTAGGAATATTCCTACTTGCTTTCTTTATTAAATATGTAAAAAGCAGATCTGTTTTTATAGCAGCGCTTATTACTCAAGCTATAATAATATATATATGGTGGATAGACCTTATGCCCTATTTGTGGTTAAACCTTGTAGGTTGTGCTTTGGTAATGGGAATTGCATTTTTATTACAGCTTATAATGCCAAATAAGGATGATAATAAAACAACTCCTGCTTTAGAATAATTACATTTAAGATGAAACAAATCTTCATATTCACCTTAGTAATAGTATTATATTCTTGTAAAAGTTTTCAAAGAACTGAAGATCTCACCAAAGGATTTCTGGTGGAATGTTGGGTGAATTCTTATGAAGAATCTACTCCTGATAAAGGCTATGAAGTTTATCGCCCTTGTGACTATAAATCTTTTCCTGCAAGCAGATTTAGGTTTAAAATGGAGCTTAACAACGATGGAACCTGCAACTATTTTTATTTAGCTCCAGATGATAATCATAAAATGAAACCCGGAACATGGAGTAATAAAAATAAACTTTTAAAAATTTTCAATTCTGAAGGTAGTTTAATAAAACAATTTGAGATTATCCAATTAGAAGAAAATCTTTTGGGAATAATAGAAAAATAAAAACGCCTCAGTTTCCTGAAGCGTTTTTAATTTATTTTAAAATTAGGTTTTATTTAGCACCCCATTCTTTTAGGGAATTTTCATTTAAAGCTACATAATCTTTATTTCCTGCTTTTTTTGCAAGTTCCAATGATTTTTGAGCTGCGTTTATAGCTGCTTTTTTATCACCTGCTTTAGCATAAATTAAAGATTGTTGTCTGTATTGCCAGAAAGCGGGCTCTGGACTCATTGTAATTGCTTTATCAATCCAAGTTCTTGCCTGATTAATGTCCTTTCCAGTTTCTAAATAATAAACTGCAGCGCTATAATAATCTCCTGCTGCCGGGCCACTCATAACCTTTTCAATATTTGCAGAAACCGTTTTATCGGTCATTACTTTAATTGGCACACCCACATAAGATTTTTCCCATAACATTCCCATATTGGTGGAATCATTTTGAAGATTGTCAAATGTCATTGTAAAAGTTTCAATATCCATAGGCATAGGATATACAGGGACGTTTACTTTCGCTACTACTTTGCTATCATCCCAGTTTTCAGGATTTCCCCAATTACTTGCATCGGAATAAAACATAACATCCCAATTTTGTTTTCCAGGTTTTGTGTAAATAGCATATGTTCCGGCTTTTACATTTTTTCCGCCGATTTCAACGTCGTTGCTAAATGTAATTTTGGTATTGGCATTTGCTCCGGTTCTCCATACTTCATTATAAGGCACAAGACCCCCCATAATTGTTCTTCCTTTCATAGAAGGACGTGAATATTCTATGGTAATGTCGGTTAATCCAACTTTCTGTTCAATTTTTTGAAACGGACTAGGTGCCGGAGTTTGAATTTGTGCTTGAATAGTTCCGCAAAGGACTACCAAAAAAACACTGAGAAAAATTTTTTTCATGGCTTTGATTTTTAATTGTTTAAATGTTCTGGCTAAATTACAATAAAATCTTAAATTAAAACTCGATGAGTATCCTATCTTTACCAAATGAAACGTTATATAGCTGAAACAATTGGCACTTTCGCCCTAGTATTTTGTGGAACGGGTGCAATAATAATAAATGAATTTACAGGCGGTACTATTACCAATCTTGGAATAGCAATTACTTTTGGTCTAATTGTAATGGGCATGATCTACGCGTTTGGCGATATAAGTGGCGCTCATATAAATCCAGCCGTAACAATTGCTTTTGCGTATGCTAAAAAATTTCCTTGGAGAGAGGTTCCTTTCTATATTATTTCACAACTTATAGGAGCAATAGCGGCCAGCTTATTACTTCTATATTTGTTTCCGGATAATGAGTTATTAGGTACTACCCTCCCGCAACTAAGTGTTTTAAAAGTATTTATTTTTGAAATAATTCTCTCCTTTTTTCTGATGTTAGTTATTATAAACGTTTCTACAGGTTCAAAGGAAATTGGGGTAATTGCAGGTATTGCCATTGGTGGAATAGTTCTTTTAGAAGCCTTATTTGCAGGACCCATTACAGGAGCTTCCATGAATCCTGCAAGATCTATAGGTCCTGCACTTATCTCTGGTCACTTGGAAAGTTTATGGCTGTACTGTCTAGCTCCAGTAATAGGAATGTTACTAGCGGTTTTAAGCTGTAAATTGGTAAAAGACGAAAAGTGTTGTGAGGATAATTGTTAATTTTTTGTTTAACGCATTCTTTTTTTGGTAAAACAGTACTATTTTTACGAAAAAAGAAAAAATGCTTTATTTTTTAAGAAAAATATTCGGATTTAAAGTTAGAAATAAGGACGTGAGTTACGAAACATATAGGCTTATCCGTATTAATAGAAAACTTACTCTTAAGAATAAGTAATTCTATAAATACAAGAAACAGTCTTACATGAAAATTTATACGTTACACACTACTCAAAACCTTCCAATTTCTAAACTACAAGCTTGGAAATTTCTTTCAGATCCAAAAAACCTGAAAATTATTACTCCAGATTATATGGGTTTTACTATACTTTCTGAAGAAAATAAGCCCATGTACGCCGGTCAAATTATTCAATATATAGTAACTCCTATTTTTGGTATAAAAACAAAATGGGTTACTGAAATCACCCATGTAAAAGACAATGATTATTTTGTAGATGAACAACGCTTTGGACCTTATTCATTATGGCATCACAAACATTTTATTAAAGAAGTAGATGGTGGGGTTCAAATGGAGGATATTGTGCATTATAAACTTCCTTTTGGCTTTCTAGGTCAATTATTACATCCCTTAATAGTAAAACCAAAATTGGACGAAATATTTAATTATAGAAAGAATAAATTAAATGCTCTTTTTGGAAATCATACTTCGTCACATTGAAATCAAAATTAAATATATTCTGGTTTCGACGAGATTTAAGGATCGATGACAATGTAGGTTTCTACAAAGCTTTAAACGGAAAATTTCCCGTATTGCCACTTTTTATTTTTGATACTGAAATACTAAATGAACTTCCTGAAAATGATGCCCGGGTGAGTTTTATTTATAAAAGCGTTCAAAAGTTACGTGATGAACTTGAAAAACATGGAAGTTCTATAGCAGTATATCACGGAAGTCCATCAGACGTTTTCAAAAAAATAACTAATGAATACAATGTTCAAAATATTATTACAAATCAAGACTACGAAATTTATGCAAAGCAACGTGATAATACAGTAGAGAAATTACTTTCAGAAAAAAAAATTGGGTTTTATACTTTTAAAGATCAAGTAATATTTGAAAAAGACGAAGTTGTGAAGTCAGATGGCTCGCCTTATATTGTATATACCCCATATATGAAAGTTTGGAAAGATAAGTTTCGAAAACAGGGAAATCTTAAAATATACACTACAACTAAATACTTAAAGAATCTATATCAAACCTCAAATCTATTCAATCTTTCGTTGAAAGATCTAGGCTTTAAAAAATCTTCTATTATAATTCCAGATTACGATGTAACTTCTTCAGGTATTCAAGATTATGAAAAGTTACGAAATTTCCCTGCAGAAGACAGTACATCGCATTTAGGTCCCCATTTACGATTTGGCACTGTAAGTATTCGAAAAATAATGAATAAAGCAATTTCAGAAAAAAATGAAACTTTCTGGCAAGAACTTATTTGGCGTGAATTCTTTATGCAGATCCTTTGGCATTTTCCAGAAACTGTACAAGATGCATTTAAAAAGAAATACGATCGTATTGAATGGCGTAATAATGATAAAGAATTTACTCTTTGGAAAGAAGGAAAAACCGGATATCCTATAGTGGATGCTGGAATGCGCCAGTTAAATAAAACTGGCTATATGCATAATAGGGTAAGAATGGTGGTTGCAAGTTTTTTATGCAAGCATCTATTGATAGACTGGCGGTGGGGTGAAGCCTATTTTGCTGAAAAACTTCTGGATTATGAGCAATCTAGTAATGTAGGAAATTGGCAATGGGCAGCAGGAAGTGGTGTTGATGCGGCGCCATATTTTAGAATTTTCAATCCTACAACACAAATTGAAAAATTTGATAAAAATCAAGTTTATATAAAAAAATGGATTAAAGAGTATGAAACAAATAGATATCCTGAAAAAATAGTAGACCATAAGGAAGCACGTGAGCGATGTTTAAAAATTTATAAAGAAGCAGTTTCTTAAAATAAATTGTAAGAATTTTCTCCTAAAAATGCTTTTAATCGTATAATTATGTATATTTAACGGAATTTTTATATTTAAAATATTCAAGCCCCTAAAATCTAAGCTTATGGAAACCTACGAAAACGAATTCTCGAATGGTGAAATTACTGTTACGTACGAACCTAAAAAGTGCATTCATGCTGAAAAATGTGCGCAAGGACTTTCAGAAGTATTTAAAACTTTTGTAATTCCTTGGATTGATCTTGACGCAGCAGACTCAAAGAAAATTATTTGTCAAATAAAAAAATGCCCTTCTGGGGCACTAAATTACTACCGTAATAAACAAATGGAGTTTGTTAAATAAATTCTAATTAATCTTGATTATTGGGTAGTTTTATACATTTTTCATACTCTTACATAGTTTAGTAATTCCCCTAAGGCTAACTTTGTAAAATATGTCAAAAAAAATAATACTTATCCCCTTTCTTTTCTTTGTTGCCATTGTATCGGCACAGGATACGCTTGGTAATACATTAAAAGATCAATTTATTGATGTTGTTGATAAATCAAATAATTATCAAGAATATAAGGTAATTAAAAGAAGCAAGGTCAATAACCTAAGAAGTAATGTTTTTGACACTATTGCAGCTTTAGAGCAGCAAATAAAGGGTTCAAAAACTGAAATAAGTGAAAAAAATAGTAAAATCTCTTCTCTTGAAAAGGACTTAAACAGTACTAGTCAAGATTTAGCATTATCACAAAAAAAGGAAAATGGAATTACCGTTTTTGGTATAATTACTACCAAGACTGCTTATAATTCATTAATGTGGTCTATTATAATACTTCTATTTGTTGGCTTAGCTTTTATAATTTATAAATTTGCAACTAGCCATGCTGTCACAAAAGAAGCACAATTAAAGTTAGCTGAAACAGAAATTGAATTCGAATCTCATCGACAAAAATCTTTGGAAAAAGAACAGAAATTAAGAAGAAAGCTTCAAGATGAAATTAATAAAAAAAGAAAAGGGTTTAATAGTTCTGAGCTTTAAGGCTCTACTCTAATAATCTTTGCTCCAATAGCCCTAAGTCTTTCGTCAATATTTTCGTATCCCCTATCTATTTGTTCAATATTGTGAATAATACTTGTTCCTTTTGCTGACAATGCAGCAATAAGTAAAGAAATTCCTGCACGAATATCAGGAGAAACCATTGTAGTGGCTTTTAGTTGAGATGTAAAATTATGTCCAATAACAGTAGCCCTATGGGGATCACAAAGAATAATTTTTGCTCCCATATCAATTAACTTGTCTACAAAGAACAAACGGCTCTCAAACATTTTTTGATGAATAAGGACACTTCCCTTTGCTTGGGTGCATATTACTAAAACAATACTTAATAGATCGGGCGTAAAGCCAGGCCAAGGAGCGTCGGCTACGGTAAGAATAGAACCATCAATATATCCTTGAATTTCATATTCATCTTGACTGGGAATAAAAATATCATCCCCTCGTTTTTCAAGAGTAATTCCTAATTTTCTAAATGTATCTGGAATCAATCCTAAATTTTCCCAACTTACATCTTTAATGGTGATTTCGCTTTTTGTCATAGCTGCCAGACCTATCCAGCTTCCTATTTCAACCATATCAGGCAGAACTCTATGAGTACAACCTTTTAAACTCCTAACACCTTCAATTGTAAGTAAATTAGAACCAACACCTTTTATATTTGCTCCCATCGAATTCAGCATCTTACACAATTGCTGAAGATATGGCTCACAAGCGGCATTATAAATTGTAGTTATTCCTTTGGCCATTACTGCGGCCATAACAATATTAGCAGTTCCTGTAACTGAAGCCTGATCCAGCAACATATATGCTCCTGTTAATCCGTTTGGAGCTTCTACTCCATAAAAGCGTTCTTCTTTATTATAACGGAATTTAGCACCAAGTTTTATAAAACCTTCAAAATGGGTATCTAATCTTCTTCTCCCTATTTTATCACCACCGGGGCGAGGTATATATCCTTTGCCAAAACGTCCTAACAAAGGGCCTACAATCATTATAGAACCTCTTAGCGAACCACCCTCTTTTTTAAACAATTCAGACTCTAAGTAGTCTAAATCAATGTCATCTGCTTGAAATGAAAACTTTCCTTTTGCTAAGTGTTTAATTTTTACGCCTAAATTACCCAGGATTTCAATTAATTTATTGACATCCAGAATATCAGGAATGTTTTCAATAATTACTTCTTCAGGGGTTAATAATACTGCGCAAAGTATTTGAAGAGCTTCATTTTTAGCTCCTTGTGGGCGAATTTCTCCTTTTAATTTATGTCCGCCTTCAATTTGAAAAGTTCCCATAGATAATGGCTGGTAAAAGATTAATAACGCTTACGTCCGCGTGTGTTTTTGTAGTTTTTTTTGTTTGTAGAATTACTACTACTGAATTTCTTTTTACTCTTTAAAAGGTCGTGAGCTTTGGAAAGATCTTCATCACTATTTTTAAGGTTAATTTTACCTTCAGAAAGTTCATATAAGTGGCCAAATATTACATCGTCATCTACCGTATCCTTGTTCCAATTTAGGAAACATTTTTTCATGTGGTTGGCAATGGTAAGTATCAATCCTTCTTTTTTATCACCTTCTTCCCAGCTAACAGCAACATCGATCATTCTTTTAATATTGTTTCCGTAGAAACGATATTTTGGAAAATTCTGAGGATATTCTAAAGGTTCAGGGCGTTCAGCCAATTCTTCCCTAGAAGGTTTTGGAAATGGAGATTCTGCATCAAGCTTAAAATCGGAAATTATAAAAAGTTGATCCCATAACATATGCTGAAAATCAGGCACGTCACGTAAATGAGGATTTAAATTTCCCATCACGGCAATAATACTTTTAGCAACTTTGTTTCTTTCAACATCGTCTTCTATTGAAACCGCATGATCGACCATTTTTTGCATATGACGCCCGTATTCAGGAATAATGAGTTTGGGGCGTTCTGTGTTGTATTCTATATCTTCTACCAAAATAAATAGTTTAAAGGAGGGTTTATTACTGAAGTAATTCTGAAACGCAAAATACTAAATTTATAGGGAAATTACACCTTCTACATTAGAAACTTCAAGATATTTATTAATAACGTCCTCTGGCGAATCCATTGTCACTTTTACTGAAACACTTGTATATTTGCCTTTAGAGGAATCCCTTGTGGTAATAACGCTATCCGTTTCATTAAAAACAGCTTCAATCTCTGCAATCTTTTCAAGATCGGAAGGGACTATAAATTTAAATAAATAAGGAGCTGGCCAAACCGTATCTTGCTCCAATTGTTTTTTAAGACGTTTGTAGAATTCAGTTATTTTTTTATTTTCTTCCATGCAATTTCTTTAAACATATACCACAAAGATACGCTTTCAGTATAAATAAATATTTACGTAATTTGTATAAAATATAAACGCTTGAAAACAAAGAGAATTGTAATAACCGGTGGACCCGGCTCGGGAAAGACAACATTGGTAAAATATTTAGAAGAAAAAGGATACCCTTGTTTACACGAAATATCCCGAGATGTAATTAAAGAAGCTCAAGAAGAAGGAATAGAACAATTGTTTTTAACAAATCCCATACTTTTTAGTGAAAGATTACTGGAAGGAAGACTGAAACAATTTCATGAGGCAGAAAGTTTTGAAGGTTCTCTTTTATTTTATGACCGTGGAATGCCCGATGTTACAGCGTATATGGATTTTGTAAACACACATTATCCAAACCTATTTTCAAACACTTGTATGAATCATCGATATGATGCGATATTTCTTTTACCTCCTTGGAAAGAAATTTACAAATCGGATAATGAGCGTTATGAATCTTTTGAGCAAGCAGAAAAAATATCACTCTTTTTGCAGAATGGATATAAACGGTATGATTATAAGGTACATCAAGTGCCGGTTGACACTGTAGAAAATCGTGTTCAATACATTTTGGACACTTTGAAACATATATTTTGAGCTCACCAATACAAATTCTTTCTCAATACTGGGGATTTACCTCTTTTAAACCCTTGCAGGAGGAAATTATTAAATCGGTTCTCAACGGAAAAGATACTGTGGCTTTGCTGCCAACTGGTGGTGGAAAATCTATGTGTTTTCAAATTCCCGCATTGGCACAAGAAGGTATTTGTATTGTAGTTTCCCCACTAATAGCCTTAATGACCGACCAGGTAAATGCCTTAAATGAATTAGGCATAAAAGCCCTATCCATTACAGGCGGGATTTCTTTTGATGAATTAAGAACGCTGTTGGATAATGCGATCTATGGAAAGTATAAGTTTCTATATGTTTCCCCAGAAAGGATACAACAAGAAATGGTGCAAAATTCAATAAAACAAATGAATGTAAACCTTATTGCTGTAGATGAAGCGCATTGTATTTCCCAATGGGGAAATGATTTTCGTCCGGCATATAAAAATATTACTGTTTTACGAGAGTTACATCCTTTGGTTCCCATTATTGCCCTCACGGCTACTGCTACCCCTGAAGTATTAGAAGATACCATTTCCGAATTAAAACTGGAACTCCCTGCCGTTTTTAAAAATTCGTTTGTAAGACCAAATATCGCATACGAAGTTTCTAAAGAAGAGGACAAACTATATAAGGTACAACAACTCTTAAAAAACAATACAGGATCTGCCATAATTTATGTTCGTAGCCGAAAAACTGCTGTGGAAACCAGTTCGCATTTAAATAGTTTAGGTATCGATAGCATATTTTACCATGGCGGCATTTCGGCAAAAGAAAGAAAAAAGCAAATGCAAGCTTGGCGAAGTGGTAAAGTACCTACTATGGTAGCAACAAATGCTTTTGGGATGGGTATCGATCATCCAAACGTACGATTTGTAATTCATACACAATTACCCGAAAGCTTGGAAAGTTATTTTCAAGAGGCCGGGCGTTCTGGGCGCGATGGTAATTATTCCCGGGCGGTTGTATTATATAATGAGTACGATAAAATTTTAGTAAAAAAACAGTTTGTAGATGCCTTGCCTACTCCTAAAGATCTAAAAAACCTCTATAGAAAACTCAATAATTATTTTCAAGTTTCTTACGGGGAAGGCGAATTTGATAATTACAGTTTCAACTTTACAGACTTTTGCAACACTTATAAACTTAACACCTTACTTATCTATAACGGTTTAAACAGCTTAGATAGATTGGGAATCATTCAATTATCGAAAGAATTTGGACGAAAATCAACATTGCAATTTTTAATTCCTTCTGAAAAGTTATTACAATATTTTGAAAAAAATCTTTTAGCTTCCGTTATTGGAAAAACTCTCCTCCGACTTTACGGAGGTATTTTTGAAACCCCTACAAATATCAACCTAGATCTTGTTACTTCAAAAACGGGGCAGACTGTAACCACTATCATTTCAGTATTACAAAAAATGGAACAGCAAGAAATAATATTGCTTACACTTCATATCACAGATGCTTCTATTACTTTTTTGGTGCCACGGGAAGACGACAAAACAATCAATGTTGTAGCTAAAGAAATAGAAACATTAAATCAAAAAAAGGCAAGTCAAGTTGCAAGCGTACTACAATATATTGAAAACGATAAAGTTTGCAAAAGCCTTCAGTTAGTTCAATATTTTGGGGAAACCACCTCAGAAGTTTGTGGGATTTGTTCGGTTTGCACTTCTAAAAAAAACACAACCCCTAAAAAGGAAATAAAATTAATTGCCGAAAAAATAAATATTTTACTGGAAGAATCGGAAATGACATCCCGCGAAATTTCAGAAACACTTACTTTTACCGAAACTAAAGTCTTAAAAGTCCTCACCTTGTTATTAGACAGTGGAAAAATAGGGATCAATGTAAAAAACCAATATTTTATTAAATAATGAAGGAATTGAGAATTGTGTTTATGGGAACCCCCGATTTTGCTGTGGGAATCTTAGAAAAGCTTAAAGATGAAGGGAAAAATATTGTGGGTGTTATTACTGCTCCAGATAAACCTTCAGGACGTGGACGTAAAGTATCGTCTTCTGCGGTAAAAGAGTATGCCGTTTCTGAAAACTTAAAGGTCTTACAGCCTACTAACCTAAAAAACGAAGACTTTTTAGAAGAGCTGAAATCACTTCAGGCTAATTTACAGATTGTAGTTGCCTTCAGGATGCTTCCAAAAGTAGTATGGGCAATGCCCGAATATGGTACATTTAACTTACACGCTTCCCTCCTTCCTCAGTATCGTGGTGCCGCTCCCATTAACTGGGCCATCATAAACCAGGAAAGAACAACGGGTGTGACAACATTCTTCATTGATGAAAAAATTGATACCGGGGAAATAATCGATCGCGCTGAAATAACTATTTCTGAAAACGAGACAGCCGGTACACTACACGATAAATTAATGGAACTTGGAAGTGAGCTTGTGCTAAAAACTGTTTCCTTGATTGAAAAAGGAAAAGTAATACCAAAGCCGCAAATGGAAACCCAAACCCTGAAAGAAGCTCCAAAACTTACACCTAATAATACTGAAATTAATTGGCATCAAAATGCTGAAAAAATAAATGCTTTTATATGTGGCCTGAGCCCGTATCCTGTTTCGTGGACATCCTTAATAAATAATGGAGAAAATTTAAAAGCCAAAATTTATAGTTCATCCTTTACTATAGAGAAGCATCAATTAGATGTAGGAACTATTATTTCTTCCAAAAAAGAGCTTAAAGTTGCTTCTCAAGATGGGTTTATCATGGTGGAAGAAATGCAATTACCTGGGAAACGAAAAATGGATATTATTTCGCTTTTAAATGGCTTTAATTTTAGTGAAGATTCAAAAATGGTCTGAACCCTTATGGTTGCTGATTTCATTAAAAAAGCATAAAAAACGCCCATGTTTATCAACAAACACCCCAAGTTATTAACAAAAAGTGTGATTTAGCGCGTCATTACTTGCGTGAACCGATATTCCTTTTAAATTTGTAGAGCAATTAATCGAAGTTTAACCAACAATTTAATTTAAAAAGTAAACTATGCACAAATCAGATTTAATCGACGTAATGGCAGCTGATGCTGGAGTAACAAAAGCCGCTGCAAAAAAAGCATTAGAGTCATTCTTAGGAAATGTACAAGGTGCCCTTAAAAAAGGTAACAGAGTATCTTTAGTAGGTTTTGGATCTTGGTCAGTATCAAAAAGAGCTGCAAGAGAAGGAAGAAACCCACAAACAGGTAAAACTATCAAAATCGCTGCTAAAAAAGTTGTAAAATTTAAAGCAGGATCAGATTTACAAAGTAGTGTGAATTAATTTTTTTATACTATTTTTTAATAAAGCCCCGCCTTTCGGCGGGGCTTTGTATTTTATAAGAATTTTATATGTTGCAATTATTCTGTTGTTTATTAAGAAATTAATACTTAGATTTAAATGTTAAAAAACTACTAAATGACAACTTTAAAACCCGCAAAAGGATTACTACTGGTAGCTGAGCCTTCAATTATAGGGGATGTTTCATTTAACAGATCTGTAGTGTTATTAGCTGAATATAATAATGAAAACGGTTCTGTAGGTTTTATTTTAAACAAACCTTTGGAGTATAAATTAAAAGATTTTATCCCTGAGATAAACTCAAACCTTACTGTTTATAACGGTGGACCTGTAGAACAAGACAATCTTTATTTTATTCATAGAATCCCTGAAATTATTCCAGATAGTATAGAAATATCCAATGGTATATATTGGGGTGGTGATTTTAAAGCGATTGCCCATTTGTTGCGCGAAGACAAATTAAAAGAAGATCAAATACGTTTCTTTTTGGGTTATTCTGGATGGGATAATGAACAACTTGAACAGGAATTACAAGTAAATAGTTGGGTTGTGGCTCAAAATAATTACAAAAACGATATTATTGGAAAAGGATATATTAATTTCTGGAAAGAAAAAATGATTGAATTTGGTGGTGATTATGTTTTATGGTCCAACGCCCCGGAAAATCCACATTACAATTAACCCAACCTAGCTTTTACATTTAATTTTCCTAAAAGATCTCTGGCTACTAAACTAGAATATTCCTTTTTTCGGTATTTTGAAACTGGTTGAATTCCCTTAATTACATTCGTTATAAATATTTCATCTGCTTTTTGGAGTTCAAAAGGTGAAACTGAAGTTTCTTCTAAACTATATTCCGGCAGTTTTTTGCAAATAGAAATTATTTGTTTTCTAAGAATCCCATTAAGGCATCCGTCTTGAAGTGGTGGAGTTTTAACCGTATTTCCATTTACCAAAAAAATATTTCCGTTTAGGGCTTCTACTATTTGTTTTTTCTCATTTAATAATAGGCAATTTTGATAATCGTTTTCTTTCGCATAAATACTACCCAAAACATTGATTATCCTATTATTCGATTTTAAGGTTGAAAGTAAACCTGAAGTTATAAAGTGATCTTTAAATAATTCAATTTCATAAGAAATATCATCTATTGTATAAAATGGCTGCGGAAGTTCCTCACAACTAATGTAAAATTCTACATCATTTGTAGTTGGGGTATATTTTCCACCGTTTTTGCGCCATACTAAAATTTTAACACGGGTGGCTTTTGTAGTTTTATTTTTAAAAGTATTTACAGTTTTAAGGACTTCTTCCTCAAGCATTTCAGGTGTAAAGTTCATAGGAATTTCCATACGTAAAATACGCATAGAAGCCATAAGCCTAAAATAGTGGTCTTCCCAAAAATATATTTTCCCTCCGGCAACCCTTAACGTTTCAAAAACAGCATCACCATAAGCAAGTCCCCTGTTTTCTACAGTTAATAATGCGTCGTTGTTTTCTATTATATTTCCGTTAAAATTCAGCATAAAAAAACCGTCTTGTTTTTAAAAGACGGTTCAAATATACTATATTTTGTAGGCTTTCTAGGTAGAGCCCAAGATTTGTTTTAATTCAGAAATCATATTTTCCCACAGCATTTTTCCTTCTTCAATTTCGTCGTCCTCAGCAAAATCTGTTACCATTAAAGAAACGTCTTTGGTAATTTCATCTACTTGAATACGAAGTTCAAAATAATAGTCGGAATCTTCATCGTCTAACCATCGGAATTTAATACGTTCCGGACTTTTTTTACTTAGCAGTTTTGCTTTTTCTTCACTTCCTGACCAAATAAACGTAAAAAACTCTCCTCGAGAATTTACATCATCTGCATACCATTCAGATAAGCCTGACGGTGTAGAAATGTATTGATATAATAATGAGGGAGAAACCTGTATCGGGAATTCCATCTCAAATTTAATTTTTTCCTCCATTGCTTTTGTTCGTTGGTTGCCCAATATATAGAATTAATTATTAACTGTAAAAGAAAGCAGGCAACTTTTTTAGTAAAAAAAATAAATATCTCATTGAAAAAACTGATCGTTAAACTTGTGCTACATCAATTTGTTTCTATCTTTGCAAACTCAAATTTATGGCGAGGTAGCTCAGGTGGTTAGAGCGTCGGATTCATAACCCGGAGGTCACGAGTTCAAGTCTCGTTCTCGCTACAAAAAAAGCAGTTTAGATAATTTCTAAACTGCTTTTTCATTTATTAAAAGTAAGGATATTTTGCTATTTCACCAGTACTTTATAGGTTTCTTGCGAAGTTTTAGATATCAAATTAATAATATACATTCCTTTGCGATTACCTGAAAGATCAATTTTTTCTGAAGTAATTCCGTTGTCAACCTCCTGCCCTAGAATATTATATACCGAATAGTCATACTCTTGTGTTGAATTGGATATATAAATGTAGTCTGAAGTAATGGTTGGATATAATACAACTTTATTATTGAAAACACTGCCTTCTATTGAAAGTACATTCCAAGTATCTTCCGCATCGGGACCATTCCAGATAATAGTTGCTAAATACGGATTATCGATAAACGGATTACGATTACCTTGTGTAGATGCTATTGTGTTATTTCTGTTTATTTCGTAAGAGGAAACCGGGTCTTCAGTATTCCATTCCAAGAATATATTTGGCATATCCCCAAAATTTGAATAAGATGTACTTCCTTCTCCTACAGAAATTGCTTCACATTGATTGGGATACCTAACATACATATACATAATTATACGGGCCACATCTCCTCTCCATTCATCACCGGGATAAAAAGTGCCGTTATCTCTAGTTCCAGCATCTCCTTCACCGTCAATATATGGTCTGTTACTACGCGAACTGTTCATTTGGGAATCTGCAGCTCTTAAATTATGGGTGTCGGTACCAGAACCTGGATTATCTGTATCTAAGCTAGGCTCGGCTAATGATTTTGAAAAAACGTGTTCTCTATTCCATAATCCTATACAACCAGAAGTATGACAAGCTAAATCTTTATCGCGAGTACGATCGGTTTTTGAAATTCCATCAATGTCGTTATAACCATAAACCAAAAGAACATCTTGGCTATTGGTAGGATTTAGATCAGATTCTAACAAAACATCCCACGTATCTATAGAGGAATTTGACGAATACTCCAACATAGTTGTATGGGTATCTGTAATCAAAACATTTAACTGTGATTTTAAATCATCACCAGTTTCTGAAAAGTCAATATTGCTGTAATAACTGGGTATTTGGGAAAATACAAATACAGGAAGTAACAAAAATAGTAGGTATATTTGTTTCATTGTGGGGAGTTTGCGACAAATATAGATATTTCGAATGGGATATCAAATTATAATATGAGAGGGAAAGTGATAACCAATAAAAAACTAGAAAATTTCTTATTTTATTCTTCCTCATATAACCCCAACCTGTTTTTTACAGAAAGAAGTTCTTCATTTAATTGGTCAATTTTTTCAAGTAAATTAAAGACCACATCTATTCCTTGTAGATTTAACTCAAGCTCATTGTGCAAACGGATCATTTTTTCAACACTTTTTATGGTATTTTCATGAATGTAAAACAATTCTTCTTTTTCAGTTATTTCAATAAGCCCAATTTCATTTAAACTATTAAAAAAAGACTTTTCCACATGGTATTGTACACACAAAGTGTCTATTAATATTAAGTTTTTTAATGTCATGACGATCTTAATTTTGAAAGTTCAGTAAACAGCTCCTTTTCTTTAGAAGTAAGATTGGTTGGCATTGTAATATGATATGTTACAAAGAGGTCTCCAAATTGTCCTTCTTTTTTATAAACAGGAAATCCTTTACCTTTTAGTTTTACCTGAGTCCCGTTTTGAGTTTCCGGTTTTACAGTGAGTTTTACTTGTCCTGTAAAGGAATTTATAATAGTTGTCCCACCCAATAGAGCTGTATAAAGATCAAGTTCTGCAGTGGTGTAAAGATTGGTATTACTTAACTTAAAACCTGAATGATTTTTAATATTGAAGGTAATATGTAGATCTCCATTAGGTCCGCCATTAACACCTTTACCTCCATACCCATTTATTTTGATTACCTGTCCGTTTTCAACGCCTGCAGGAATAGTAAGCCGGATATTTTTACCATTTACTGTTAGGGTTCGTTTGTGTGTGGTATAAACATCTTTTAAGTTAAGTTCGAGCTCTGCATGATAATCTTCTCCCCTAAACTTTACTCCGCCACTACGGCCCCCAGAAAAGCCACTACCTCCAAACATCGACTCAAAAAAGTCTGAATAACCACCTTCCGAAAATCCACCGGAATATTGCTGTCTAGTATTTTGTTGATTTTGCCTATTGGCTTGTTCGAAAGCTTCAGAATGTTGCCAATCTTTTCCGTATTTATCGTATTTCTTCCTATTTTCCGAATTGCTTAAAACTTCATTTGCTTCATTGATCTCCTTAAATTTTTGTTCTGCCTGAGGGTCATTTGGACTAATATCAGGATGGTATTTACGGGCAAGTTTTCGGTAAGCTTTCTTTATTTCTGCGGAAGAAGCATCTTTATTGACGCCTAATATTTTATAATAATCAATAAATGCCATAAAGGATTTTCAAGAATTCGTTTCGTATTTAAAGTTACTAAACCCCGCGAGATTTTATAATATTTTAACCAAAAAAAATCAACACTTATTTATAATAATGAATCATAACGGAGTTTACTAATAACTAAATCTAACGTTAGGGTTTGCTGTTCTCCGGTTTTCATATTCTTCAATGTATATGTTGAAGCTACCAATTCACTACTGCCGGCGAGAATTACATAGGGAATATTGCGTTTATCGGCATAGCCCATTTGTTTTCCCATCTTTGTATCATCGGGATATAGTTCTGCTGAAATGCCTTCTTTATGTAAAATAGAAATTGCTTTCTTAGCATACAACGCTTCGGCTTCTCCAAAATTTATGAATAGGACCTTCGTTCCGGAAACAACAGTATCAGGAAACAATTTTAAAGCTTCCAAAACCAAATAAATTCTATCGAGTCCAAAAGAGATTCCAACGCCACTCATATCTTTTAAACCAAAAATTCCGGTAAGATCATCATAGCGCCCGCCGCCGCCAATACTTCCCATCTTTACTTTGGCAGGTGCCGAAACTTCATAAATAGCACCCGTATAATAATTTAATCCGCGTGCCAAAGTAACATCAATTTCCAAGGTTGCAGTTTGTAAAGGAAGTAACTCAATACTTTTCACTATAAATTCCAATTCTGAAATACCTTTTAAACCAATTTCTGAAGATTTTAATAAACCTTTCAACATATCCAATTTTTCAGAAGCATTTCCTGTAATGGTAAATAGTGGTTGTAATTTATCTAATGCTGACTGTGGAATTCCTTTGGAAATCATTTCTTTTTTCACACCGTCCTCCCCTATTTTATCAAGTTTATCTAGTGCCACTGTAAAATCGATGAGTTTGTCTTCAGCGCCAATAACTTCAGCAATACCACTTAGTATCTTTCTGTTGTTGAGTTTTATTGTAACATCTTTTAAGTTCAGTTTAGTAAAAACAGCATCATATAATTGCACAAATTCTACTTCCTGCCATAAAGAAGTGGAACCCACCACATCTGCATCACACTGAAAAAACTCTCTAAAACGTCCTTTTTGTGGCCTGTCGGCTCGCCAAACAGGTTGAATTTGATACCGTTTAAAAGGAAAAGTGATCTCGTTTTGATGTTGTACCACATAACGCGCAAAAGGAACGGTAAGGTCGTAGCGAAGGGCTTTTTCAGAGATAATAGGAGTTAATTCTCCACTATCTTTTTTGGTGTAAATTTCATCGTTGACTTTACTTAAAAAATCTCCACTATTCAATATTTTAAAAATTAGCCTGTCTCCTTCTTCACCGTATTTTCCCATTAAGGTGTCGCTGTTTTCGAAGGATGGGGTTTCTATAGGCTGATAACCATATTGCGTGAAACAATCCTTAATGGTGTTCATTATATAGTTTCGCTTTATAACTTCTTCCGAAGAAAAATCACGTGTGCCTTTGGGAATAGAGGGTTTTTGTGCCAAATTTTTTAATTTAAATTGTATTGTGACGCAAATAGAAAATAAAATGTTCTGTTTTTGCTTTGCAAATATCTTAATTTCTATTGAGGTATACTAAAATAAGATTTCCTTAACTGATCAAAAAAAATGTAACTTTATTTGCCGTTAGTAGTCTAATGGGAAACACATATTTACACTCTATGTTTTCATTATTCCGGGAAAATGTTCGCATTGCGTTAGATTCTATTAAAACCCAATTACTTAGAACCATACTTACCATCATTATAATTGCCATTGGTATTTGGGCCTTGGTTGGTATTCTAAGTGCCGTAAAAGCTTTGGAAAGTAATATTTCAGGGAATTTTGCCTCTATGGGCGCAAATACTTTTACGCTTCAGCAATACGAATTTAATACTCAAAGAAACAGGGGTAGTGAAAAACAAAAAATCAATCCTATTATCAGCTATGATAATATTCGCGCGTTTATAGATAAATACGACTATCCTTTTACACAAACTTCCGTTTCATTTCAAGGAACAGGTTCTGCCGAAGTTAGATATGAAAGTGAAAAGACAGATCCCGAAGTTCAGGTATATGGAGTGAATGAACATTACTTGGATAATATTGGTACTAAAGTAGATTCAGGAAGGAATTTCAACATATTTGATGTCCAAAACAATAGCAAAGTATGTTTAATTGGAGCCGACTTTTTAAAAAGCCTTTTTAAAAATGAAAACCCCTTAAACAAAACTATAAGTGTACGTGGAGTTAAATTTAAGATCATTGGAGTTCTGGAAGAAAAAGGTTCAAGTTTCGGAAACAATCAGGATTTAAAGGTTTTGATCCCCATTCAGGTAGCCCGCGGTATTTATACGCAACCTAATATTAATTACAATATAAGTATTAAAGTTGATGATAAAGAGATGATGGAAGGAGCCAAAGGTGAAGCGATTCTAACTTTCAGAAATGTAAGAAGACTTAGCCCTTTGGAAGAAAATAATTTTGGGATGGTGCGCAGTGATGACCTTTTAAACCAATTAGCCCAAATTAGTGTTTACCTTAATTCGGCAGCATGGATTATAAGTATAATAACAATTCTTGGATCTTCAATTGCACTAATGAATATCATGCTAGTATCGGTGACAGAGCGTACCCGTGAGATTGGTGTGCGAAAAGCTTTAGGAGCAAAACGTTCTACAATATCTACCCAGTTTTTTATGGAAACTATTGTAATTGGACAATTTGGAAGTATCCTAGGAATTTTATTGGGAATAGCAACAGGATTCGGATTTGCAAAAATATTCGATTTTGATTTTTCCATTCCATGGTCAGCTATGTTATGGGCTACCTTAATAACATTTATAGTTGCTGTTATTGCAGGTTCTTATCCTGCTGCTAAAGCCGCAAAACTTGACCCTATCGAGAGTTTACGATATGAATAATCCCCTCTGTTTTTAGGGCATCTCCTTAAAAGGAGAAAATTCACTATAAAAAACTAAGATTTGAAAACTATTTTTTAAGTATCTCTTCAAAAAAAACGTACAATTCCCCTTTTGTAATTACAGCTCCTTGTTGAATAAGGCTGAAAATATCATTGTTTTGATCTTCAGAATATTTTTTGTTTGCAGTATAGAATTCTACCTCATCTGAAACAAAATTCTCTTGTAACCATTTATATCCCTCTGTTGTTGTAATGTCTTTAGAAGTATTTAAAACCTTTACGGCTATAAGGTGCATTTCAACCAAGCCCAGCTTAAAAAGAAAAAGTTGGTTTTTTGAAACATTTTCAAGGAATTTTGCTTGTGTTAAGACACCTTCCCAAACAAGATCACTGAATATATCCAGTTCTTCTTCAGCTACTTCAGGTTTTGTTTCTTTAATTGTTTTCCATTCTTCCGCAGTTATAGATTGCGTTGCCAAGAAATTAATAAATTCTTTTTCTAAACTTTCAAATTGTTCTTTCGTAAGTCTACTGTACTTCATAAATTTTTCAGAAAAGAAAAACCCCGACAATTGTCGAGGTTTTTATATAATTAAAAATTGTAATTATTTTGCTTCTGCAACTACGTCGAATGTGAAGTTTGAAATCACATCTCTGTGGAAACGTATCACAGCTTCGTATTGTCCGGTACGCTTAATAGCTCCACCTGCAATAGAAATATACTTTTTATCGATTGAAACACCTTCTTTTTCAAGGGCTTCTGCAAGGTTAGCATTTGTGACAGATCCAAATAATTTGTCTCCCTCACCTGTTTTTGCAGTAATTTTTAAATCGATAAGATTGTTTAATTTATCAGCTTCTTTTTGAGCTGCATCAACTACTTTTTTCTCTTTAAAAGCACGTTGTTTAAGGGTCTCAGCTAAAACTTTTCTAGCAGAAGGAGTCGCTAAAACTGCGTGTCCTCTTGGAATTAAAAAGTTTCTTCCGTATCCGTTTTTTACAGTCACTAAATCGTCTGTAAAACCAAGATTTTCTACGTCTTTTGTTAATATAAGTTCCATATCTATCTGCTTTTATTTTAGTAAATCGGCTACGTAAGGCATTAAAGCCAAATGGCGTGCTCTCTTAACAGCTACAGCTACTTTACGTTGAAATTTTAACGAAGTTCCTGTAAGCCTTCTTGGTAAAATCTTACCTTGTTCGTTTACAAATTTTAGTAAAAAATCTGGATCTTTATAATCTATATATTTTATACCAGATTTTTTAAAACGACAATATTTTTTCGTTTTTGAGGTCTCAATATTAAGCGGTGTAAGATATCTTATCTCTCCGTCTTTTTTTCCTTTTGCTTGTTCTTGGATAGATGCCATAGCTTATGCTGTTTTTTTATTGTTACGGGTTCTTCTTCTTTCTGCCCAAGAAATTGCATGTTTATCTAAAGCAACAGTAAGATAACGCATAATACGTTCGTCTCTTCTAAACTCTACTTCAACTTCGTTAATAACTTCACCGGGCACGGTGTACTCAAATAAGTGGTAGAAACCACTTTTTTTGTGTTGAATTGCGTAAGCAAGCTTTTTTAGCCCCCAATTCTCTTTCGATATCATCTTAGCACCTTTAGAAACAAGAATATCTTCGTATTTCTTTACTGTTTCCTTTATCTGATCTTCAGATAAAACGGGATTTAAGATGAAAACAGTTTCGTAATGATTCATAAAAAATCTATTAAATAATTAATTTCCACTCCTAGCGCCTTGCCAAGAGCGTGCAAAAATACTATTTTATTTGTAATATTCAAACCTAATTTTTAATAAGATTTAGAGAATGTAAAAATGACAGAATTTTCCTATAGATAAAGATAAAACGCATTTAATTACGTTAAAAGTTAAAAAAACTTGCAGTTCATCGAATTTTTAGTTATAATTGTTGTAGTTTTTAATACCCCCCGCTGTGGATAAACCTATACTTAATTGTGCCATCGTTGATGATTCTACCCTACAAAGACTCTCTATTGTTAGGCTTATTGAAAATCATCCATCCTTAAACCTTGTAGCTGAATACAGTAACGCCATTGAAGCTAAAATGGGACTGGCCACTACCGAAATTGATCTTATCTTTTTGGATATTGAAATGCCCATCCTTTCAGGATTTGATCTCCTTGACGATCTTACAAACAAACCTCAAATAATTTTCGTTACCGGAAAAACCAAATATGCTTTTAAAGCATTTGATTATGATGCCGTTGATTATTTGCGGAAACCTATTTCAAAAGACAGATTTTTAAACGCAGTTCATAAAGCCATTACCAATTTTAAATTGAAAAATGATGATGGTTTTGATGAAGAAGATTTCATCTTTGTAAAAAGCAATCTAAAAAAGCGAAAAGTTTTTCTGAATGAACTTCGTTATATTGAAGCTTTAGGAGATTACGTAAAACTAGTTACCGAACACGATGCTTTGGTTGTTCTTTCTACTATGAAGGCATTTGAGTCCTTATTACCAGAAGACCGTTTTCTTCGAATTCATAAATCATATATTGTAAATCTCGATAAAGTAGAGCGTTATAATAGTAAGATGATCGAACTTGATAAAGAAAAATTACCGCTGAGCAGGAATCGTAAAGCAGATCTGGTAGAAGCTCTTGCAGCTACAATGCGCAACTAATAATTATCAACATCTATTGATACTTTTACAGAAGAAAACTCTTTAATTGCGTTAAAGCTTCTATGAATACCTGAAATAAATTCTTTTGTTTTAGAGAGGGATTGATTTTTAGGAATTTTCACTAAAACATTCGAAATATATAAATTCCTAATCCGTCCTACCGGTGGAGTTTCGGGTCCCAGCACGTTTTCTTCAAGTTTCATCTCTAATGCCTGCCCAAACCAAATTGATGCCTTTTGCATTTTTACAGGATTCCTATCTTTAAAAGTGATTTTTATAAGTCTGAAAAAAGGCGGATATTTATATTGATAGCGCTCATCTGTTTGTTCTTTGTACATCGTTTCATAATCATTCATGCTTACCTGTTGGAGTATTTGATGATGAGGATTATACGTTTGTATTAAAACCTTACCTCTTTTTTGTGTTCGCCCTGCCCTACCAGACACTTGTTGGAGCAATTGAAAGCTTCGTTCATGAGCCCTAAAATCTGGAAAGTTTAATAAATTATCGGCATTCATAACTCCTACTAAACTAATATTCCTAAAATCAAGTCCTTTTGCGAGCATTTGCGTACCAACCAAAATATCAATTTCCTGATTGTCTAATTTTTCTATGAGTTTTGCATAGGCATGTTTTCCGCGAGTAGTATCTTGATCCATCCGTGCAATGGAATACTCGGGAAATAAACTCTTCAGTTCTGTTTCAATTTGTTCGGTGCCAAAACCTTTACTATCCAAGGTTTCACTTCCACAAGCCATACAGGATTGTAACATTGCCATATGATAACCACAGTAATGGCACCGCAACTGATTTTTATATTTATGAAGAGTCAAACTTACATCACAATTTGGACATTGTGGAGAAATACCACAGGTAGTACATTCTACTATTGGTGAAAACCCCCGTCGATTCTGGAATAAAATAATTTGTTTCTTATTTTCTAATGCCTCTTTTATTTCTTCTATTAATTGATCACTAAAATGACCTTTCATTTGTTTTTTTCGGTGCTTCTCTTTAATATCTACTAATTCAATCTCTGGCATTAAAACATTTCCAAATCGTTTTTTAAGTGTTACAAAGCCGTACTTATCTGCATTTGCATTGTGGTAACTTTCCAAAGATGGTGTCGCCGATCCCATTAAAACCTTTGCATTTTGAAGTTTTGCCAAAACAATGGCGCTGTCGCGGGCGTGATAACGAGGAGACGGACTGTATTGCTTAAAAGAAGGTTCGTGCTCTTCATCAACAATAATTAATCCTAAGTTGCTAAAAGGTAAAAATAACGAGGACCTTGCTCCTATTACTATTCGGGCTTTCGGTTTATTTTCCAATACATTATTCCACACCTCAACCCGTTCATTATTTGAATATTTTGAATGATATACAGAAATTTTCTCTCCAAAATACTGTTGCAAACGACTAATAAGCTGTGTAGTTAAAGCTATTTCGGGAAGCATATATAAAACCTGTCTGCCTTCCTTTAGGGAATTTTCAATAAGCTGAACGTAAACTTCGGTCTTTCCACTGGAAGTAACCCCGTAAAGTAATGTTACATCATGTTTGAGAAAAGAGTTTTTAATTTCCAACAGAGCAATTTCTTGTGCCTCGTTCAATTTTTTAATATCTGAAACTTCATCTCCTGAGTATTCCACTCTGTCCTTCTGAATAAAATATTCTTCAAGAATTTTTTTATCTATTAGTGTTTTTAAAACCGATGCGGTAGTATTACTTTTCTTTTGAAGGGAAATGGTATCAACAGGCTTTTTTTGTTGAGCGTTCAACATAAACAACGTCATTAACACTTCTCGTTGTTTAGGAGCTCTGGTAAGAGAATCTAAAAGTTCTTTAAGGTTTTCTTCAGGAGCATATGCAGGTGCTAATTTTACATAGCGTTTTAATTTGGGAGTATATTGCTCAAATACTTCTTCTTGAACAGTAAAAATGTTTTTTTCAATCAGTCCTTTTACAATTTTCACTACATTCTTTCGGTCTAAAATAGATCGTATATCATTTATATGAAGAGAAGATTGATGCTGCAAGGCTTCAAATACCAAAAACTCATCATCATTAAACTGGGTTTCATCGACCTGTTTTTCTGAAGTGAGCGAAATAATTGTTTCACTTTCGAGTAAAAAAGCTGAAGGCAGTGCTGCTTTTATAACTTCCCCTAAAGTACACATGTAATACGAAGCCATCCACTCCCAATGTTTTAACTGAACTGCACTTATTACAGGTCTTTCATCCAATATTTGGTCTATATCCTTGGTTTCATATGAAGGGGGATTATCTTTATAAATGTGATATACAATGCCGGTATATATTTTTGTTTTTCCAAAAGGAACAGCTACACGCATTCCCGGGCGTAAAAAAGAAGCTTCATCTTTATTTACACTATAGGTAAAAGCCTGTTTTAAAGGAATAGGAAGAATTACATCTATAAAATACACCTACAAAATTTATTGAATTACTATTTGTTTTAGTAAAGTTAATTGTTACATGTTTATTAATAAAAAAGACCGCCTTAATGGGCGGTCTAAGATACTATTTTTTAAATTTTATTATTCCACTCGGTACCAATATTGTGTTCTACCAAGTAATGAGAAACCAATATATCCTCTAACTTTAAGCTTATTAGCTTTTTCAAGTAATATATAACATTTATAAACTTTCCCGTTATTAGGATCCATAATAGTTCCCTCGTTATATTCATCGCCGTCTTTTTCCAAGTTTTTCATAATTACAAGCCCAAAAACAGGCTTTCCATTAGCATCGCCGGGACAATCTATACATTTTGCGTCTTGTTTATCAGGATTTAATATTTCAACTATTTTTCCATAAATCTTACCATTTTGTTTGTAAATCTCTACAATGGATTTTGCTTGACCGGTTTCATCGTCAATCGTCTTCCATTTACCAATTACATCTTGAGCCGAAGCCGAAATTATTGTCAATACAATAAAAGACATTGTTAAAAGTATTTTTTTCATAGTGTTTTTTTAAGTTAAGTGATTTTTTAAAATTATTTTTTTTCTTTTAATTTTTGTAATGAAATATTCAATTCAAACCCCAGTAATAAAAGATTTGAGTTTATCCAAATATATAACATCAATATCAATAATGCCCCAATTGAACCATATAACTCATTATAATTTGAAAAATTATTTATATATACACCAAATAAATACGTGGTTACCATAAACATCAATGTTGTAATCAATGCCCCTAATGAGAAAAAGCGAGATTTCTTACTTTCTTTCGTTCCATAATAATACAAGATCGCGATTATAATATAAATCATTGTCACAAAGACCGTAATCTGAAAGAATGAAACCCAAAATAAATCATTTGAAATATATGATTTTCCTTTGAGATCTTTAATAATGTATTCGCCATACAGAATAACTCCTACCGTAATTAACAACAACAGTGCCAAAAGAATAGAAACACCAAGAGCTATAAAATACTGCCTAAAGAAACTACGATTAATGGTAATATGAAAAGAATATTCAAAACCACTAAAAATGGCATTTACACCATTAGCCGATAAAAATAATGAAAGGAAAAAAGCAAATGACAATAGACCTGCCCTTGGGTTTACAGCAATATCTGCTATTATGGGATAAAAGAAATCCTCTCCTGTGTTCGCAGGGAGGAAACCTTCAATAAACACTAAAAACCGTTTTTGAAAATTTTCAATAGGCACTAAAGGAATAAGGTTAAGGAGAAAAAGTAAAAAAGGAAATAACGCTACAAAAAAACTATACGCAATAGAGCTCGCCCGAGAAGAAAATGTTCCCTTAATAATCCCTGTACCGTAAATATCCATTAAGTGATACAACGACAATCCGCTAGTGCCAGGTATAATAATACATTTGCTATGAGCAATCAGGTTACGGATTATGGGAATATTGATTTCCTTTTCTTCTGATTCAGACATTAGACTGCCTTTAAGCTTAAATCCATATTAGACACAGAATGTGTTAAAGCCCCGCTAGAAATATAATCTACACCGCATTCTGCAAATTTTCTTGCTGTTTCCAAAGTAATACCACCACTAGATTCCGTAAGGCATTTATCGCCTATTAAATTTACAGCTTTTTTGGTATCCTCAAAATTAAAATTATCGATAAGGATACGGTAAACTCCTTCTGCCTTTAGAATTTCTTTAATTTCTGATAGATTTCTTGCTTCTACAATAATTTTTAAAGCAAGCTTATTATCTTTTAAATATTCCTTGGTAGTTTCAATAGCTTTTGTAATACCCCCGCAAAAATCTATATGATTATCTTTTAACATGATCATATCATATAATGCAAACCTGTGGTTCTCTCCTCCCCCAATTTTTACCGCCCATTTTTCCAAAGCACGCACTCCAGGTGTGGTTTTACGGGTGTCAAGAATTTTTGTACCTGTTCCTTCCAGTAGTTTTACATATTCATTTGTCTTAGTGGCTATCGCGCTCATACGTTGCATAGCGTTAAGCACAAGACGTTCCGATTTTAAAATAGACTGGGAACTTCCGGACACATAAAAACAAATATCTCCGTATTTTACAGGGGTTCCATCCTTTATTCGAATATCCAATTCCAATCCATGGTCTACATATTCAAATACTTGCTTTGCAAATTCAACTCCCGCAATAATCCCATCCTCCTTTACAAGTAATTTGGCTGTGCCTTCTGCTTCTTCAGAAATGCAAGCTAAGGAACTGTAATCTCCATCACCAACATCTTCACGAATGGCGTTGGCAATAATGATATCTATTTCTTTATTAAATTGCTTTTTTGAGATCATAGTGCAAAATTTTAGCTAAAATAGTAAAAGAAGCCCGAAGCCCGAAGATACACGAAAAGAAAATAACAGAAAGAAGTACTGTAAACTTTGTATTTTAGCTAAAAATAATTGGCTATGAAAATTACCCTTCTTACTATTGGAAAGACCGACAATAAAAACCTTCAAAGCCTTATAGATGAATATAAAAAGCGATTAAGTTTTTATATTCCGTTCACATTGGAAATAATACCCGATATAAAAAAGGCTAAAAACCTTTCTGAAACATTACAAAAACAAGCAGAAGGAGAAGAAATAATAAAACGCATCACCCCTACCGATAATCTTATCCTACTGGATGAAAACGGGAAGTCATATAGTTCGGTTGGTTTTTCTAAATTTCTTCAGAAAAAAATGAATAGTGGACTTAAAAATCTGGTCTTCGTTATTGGGGGGCCGTATGGATTTAGTGAAGAAATCTATAAAAGGGCTAATGGCAAGTTGTCGCTTTCGGCTATGACCTTTTCCCACCAAATGGTACGATTATTTTTTATAGAACAACTATACCGTGGTTTTACAATTCTTAAAAATGAACCATATCATCATCAATAGCCTTTAATCCATAAACAATCTATGGCATCTGTAGCCATATGAAGCAACAAGCCTATTGCAATAATTCGTGTTTTTTTAAAAAAGAATAATATAAAATATCCACTAATGGCAATATAGGAATGCAACGGATGAAAACCTATACTACATCTGTTTGGATCGAACATAGAAGTGGCCAGGATATGATCTACATCTACCAGCATGGTCGCCAACATAATTAGCCATGCTTTTTTCCAGTTTTTTCGAAAAAAAATCCAAGCAATAAGGCCCGGAAATAATAGATGTAGGCTGTAATGTATTATTTGTTGCAGCATATAATGCTTTTTCTTTCATTTATTATTTTAAAGGTCGTTTTTTTATCATTCCTCCCTTTATATCTTTTATACTATTCATAACGATAAAAGCACTAGGCTCTATTTTCTCGATTTCAGTATTGAGGTTGTTTAATTCCAGTCGAGTAATTACCGTATAAATAATATCAATCTCTTTTGTAGTTCCATTTTTACTATAACCTCCTTTTCCTTTATACAGGGTTACTCCACGGCCCAATTTATCAATAATCATTTTCTTTATTCGTTCACTTTGGGAGGCAATGATAGTTACGCCTATATATTCTTCAATTCCTTCAATAATAAAATCTAAAGTTTTGGATGCTGCTATATAAGTAATCATGGAATAAAGGGCAATTTCAATAGAGAGGAAATAAGCTGCTACTGAAAAAATTAAAACATTAATTAAAATAATAATATCCCCAATTGTTGCTGAAAACTTTCTGCTTAAATAAATTGCCAGTACTTCGGTACCATCAATTACTGCACCTCCCCTTATAGCAAGTCCTATCCCCGCTCCAAGAAAGAAACCGCCAAAAATAGCTACCAATAAATCATCGTTAGTAACATTAGGAAAAGGAACAATCGCAACGCATAACGCAAGTCCTGTAATGGCCAAGGAAGTTTTAATTGCAAACTTTCTGCCCATGATTCTGTAACCCAAAATTACAAAAGGCAGGTTTACACAAATAATAAGGACATAAAGAGGAATATTTGATAATGCAGCAATAAGCAATGAAATTCCTGTTGCACCACCATCGATAAAATTATTGGTCAACAGAAACCCTTTAAAACCAAAGGAAGCTGAGAAAATTCCCAAAACAATAAGCACAAAATTCTTGATAAACCTTTTTACGGTCAGTAAAAACTCTCTGTATCTTTTTGCCAGTTCATAATTGGAATAATCTTTATTATTTGATCGCTTTTTATCTTTAGACTTCTTTGTAGCTTCAATTATAATATTTGTTAATATTGGATTCATAGGGCTTCAATAATATTAAGTGAAATTATAAATTAAAACGTATAAAACACTTCTAATAGCAGGTTTTCAAGTATTGGGAAAAGATAGTAAAAGTATACTTAAATATTACAACGAATTACACTACAAATTTCAAACTATTCTCAGTAATATAAACTTTTTAAAATTATATCACTTTTAAATAAGGTTTTAAAAATCAGAATATGTCTAGTAATTCGCGACTTTTTATTTAATAAAAGGAAACGCTGTATTAAGTTTTTCAACAGATAAGAATCCGGAACGCTGTGAGATAATAAACTTTATTTCTTCTGTAGAAAGTTTTGGATCAATACTGAAATTGAACATCCCTCCTACTTTAAAATCATTTTGATAAGCTATTGTAAGTTTCTGGGTGAATGTTGTATTCCGTTTTACCAAATATACCCGACCGTCGCCCCAAGGGTCTTGACTTTCCAGACACGTCGGGTATTCTACAATTGAATCTTTCAGGGCAAGGTTGCTGGTTTCGTCTAATGAAATAGTGAAACCATCTACAAAATAACCATTGGAGTGTGGAGATCCTAAAAAGGACTTGTCATAAATATCTACTGAAAAAATGAGGTTATTCTCATTCAAAGCCGTGCTTTCGATTTTCACCGTTACATCATACGGTTTCATTTCGGAAAATACCCTTTCTTTTTTTGTTGTCTCTTTATGGACAGCTTCTTTGGCTATAATACCTTGTTGGTTATTTTGAGCACAACTAGTAGTTACTATTAACACGAATATTATTATAAATTTGTTCATTTTTTTTATTGTTTAATTTGTTATAATTCATTACATCTATCTTCAACTAAGGTAACTTCTTTTAGCATCGTCCATACAGTATCACCATAGGGTTTAGTTGAAAATCTAAAAACCACAATAGATTTATTTTCTTTTTTGCAGAAATAATGGTCTACAAGAATATTTAGCGTAATAACCTTTTTACTTCTGAAGGCATCGTACACCTTTACATTACCTTCATAATTTGAATTTTTCATTTGTATAAGATGTACTGAAGTAGCGGGTATGACAATATCTTTATCTTTATTGACTCCTTGCATTAAACCATCAAAATAGAATTGTAAATTAGTGATTAGTTCGTCTGTAGTAAATTTTTCATGACCCTTAATATTCCAAGCAAAAATATATGACCAAAACTCTGGGTTCTCAGGTTTTCCCCAACCAGGAGGGAAATGTGCGTCTTCATAACCTTCCATTTTAATTTGAGGAGCAAAATGTATCGGGAACGGAAAAATTTCACTCGACCAAGTACTGTCAGTTTTTAATATGTGCGGGTATTCTTTTTCTGATTGTTGTGCATTGCAAATAAATAAGAAACTAAAAACAAGGATAAACGTACCAGCTACTTTTATCATAATTAATTTATTTTCAGTAAAACTAAATCTAGTTTTGATTAAAAGTGTCAAAAAAATGTAAAAGAAGTGTCAACTACTGTAAAATCTCCCAAAATTGTAGGTTATTTGTAACACATGGAGAACAAAAAGATTTATTTATTAGGAATTCTGGCTGGGATTGTTTTTCTGGTTTTGATTTTTTCGGATACAAAAGAGGAAAAAGAGGAATCTCCAGAAACTGTAAAAATTGCATTACGAAATGTTGGGCATCAATTATTGTTGACTAGTCAAGATAGCTCCTCTTTGGTTTTACCTGTGACAGCATTGGAAGAATCAAAATATCGACTTTCGTTTGAAAATAATCTTTCATTTGACCCTAGTGATTTGGTTTCCAATGTAAGAGAAGCTTTTCATAACGCTGGATTACCAGAACAATACCAGGTTGAAGTGCTTCGATGTGTTGATAAAGAAATCCCCTATAGCTATTTAATACGGAATGATATTCACAAAGATATTATTCCTTGCGGCGGAAGGTTTTTACCTGAAGGCTGCTATACCATTGAAGTGAGATTTACTGAAATGGCTTCAAGTTTCTTCAGTAAAAAGAAGTTAATTTATACGTTGTTTTTTCTTGTGTTTGTAAGCTTTTTAGTAGCATTATACAAACGAAAACAACCCCAAGTAAATCCTGAAAATAATACAACCTATATAACCTTAGGTAGTTTCCGGTTTTATCCAGAGCAACATACATTAATCAAACAAGCCATTGAAATTAACCTTTCAAAAAAAGAATGTGAGTTGCTAGCAATTTTTGTAGCGCATCCAAATGAAGTTGTGAAACGAGAAGAATTGATGAAAAAAGTATGGGAAGACAATGGCGTAATCGTTGGAAGAATTCTGGATACCTATATTTCTAAACTTCGTAAGAAATTAAAAGATGACGAAGCCATTAAATTAATAAACGTTCATGGCGTAGGATATAAATTGGAAATAAAACGTTGAGAGATAGTATTTCTTTTTTTTTAAAAATTCTAAGTTCTTTAACTCCACTTTAAGTTCAGTTTATCCAATTCGTTATTTAAGACGACAAGAGAGTCTACGTCAATTAACTCTGTATCTACAGTCAGTTTCTTTTTATCTGTGTAAAATATATAATCTCCAGCTAAATTTTAAATCCTTCTTATCTCCGTAAGTTTAATTTTTTTAGGAATAAAAGAATTCTTTATTAAAAAACCATTTTTAATAGTGAGGTATTGTTTACTTTTCATTGAAAAATAGATAAATAGCATAGAAATTCCCGCTCCAATTTGTGCCATTCCAATTGTATCTAGTGAATATTTGTCAATTCCTTCAATAGTGATATATAAGATTATAAGGATTATTCCGATTAAAATAAAAAACAATCCAAAATTTAAATTGCCTTTTAATCTTTGGTTTGAATATTTAATTTTTATCATTTTTTAATAAACTTACAGCGTATTATAAATTATGAATCCGCCAAGCAGAAATGCGAGCGGTGAAATTAATTGAAAATAAATTGATTTAAGTATATCTGCACTTTTTAATGAATAATTATGGTGTGTTTTTCTCGGAACAATATAAAGTATAAGAGATGTTATTAGCATAAACCATCCAAATATTTTAAATGCTTCTGGAAATTTGGAAAAATCTGAATATAAAATTAATGCTATTGCAGGAAATAATCGGATTGTAATTTCTGTATAATTTATAAAATTAGTACTCCCGGCTTTTCTTAAAGTTGTTCTTGCTTTATTGGGCACAAAGAGCATTATAAATCCAACAAAAATTATAAATACTCCGAACAGTATTACGGTCCATTTTGATATTATTATTATCATATTTTTTTATAAAATGAAGCACAACGTTTTGACTAAACTTTATTTTAATGCAGTTTAGGTTTTGTTATATGCTTTTTATTTCAATTAAAAATAATCAAAATCAAGCAGGTAGTTATTTTTTAAGTTGATCAATTTCATTTAGTATATCATTTGCTTCAGACATTTTAGCATCGCTCATTTTACGATTAATTGTAGATAGCTTGAATGATTCTTCAAGCAACTTTTTATACTTTGCTTCAAGCTTTTCAGCTTGTGATCTTTTTTTAAATAATCCGAACATATATTATTGTTTTATTTTTGAAAAACCACCATCTACATGGAGTACCTGACCTGTTACCCATGAGGATTTTTCGGTTAATAAATAAACTCCTGCTTCTGCAATATCTTTTGCATCACCTACTCTCTTTAAAGGATTTTTTTCCGATTGTAAATTTACTTTCTCTGAAGTATTTAAAAATTTGCTTGCCAAATTCGTATTTGTTAAAGATGGCGCAATAGCGTTTACTCTTATAATTGGTGACAACTCTGCTGCCAAAGATCTAGTTAATCCTTCAATGGCACCTTTAGACATCGCAACTTGTGAATGAAAACTAAACCCAGATTGAACCGCAACTGTTGAAAAGAGTAATATTGATGCATCTTGACTTTTCTTAATTTTTGGCAATAGATGTCGTATAACTTTAGTTGCACCTAAAACCTGTAACTTAAAATCTTCAATGAAATCTTCATCAGTAAAGCGATGAAATGGTTTTAAATTTATGCTTCCTGGACAATAAGCTAAACCGTGAATTTCTTCAGGTAAAGCATCAAGATTTAAGCTGTCTGTTGTTGCATCAAATTTTAAATATTTTACATTTTGACGGTCCTTGATCTTATTATTGTTGTACGTAGCTAATATGTTGGCTTCTTGTCCCTCAAGCAGGTTGACTAATTCTTTACCAATGCCTGAAGAACCACCAATAATAACATAATTTCTCATTTTTACTTTTTGTATTAAATATATGTAAAGGTTTAATTTACGAATTTTTAAGAATAAACATATTTGCTTTGCATGATTTTTATGATCTTAAATTTAATAAAAGATTTCAGTTCCAAAAAGCTAGATAGAATGTTGTGATTAGTTTTTATCTTTTCGTACACCCACTCTTTTTTGTAGAGTTGAATAACGGCCCAAATAATAACAAGTACGGCTACAGGAGATAAATATTTTATTATTGCTGGTTTATTAGCAATTCCACTAAAAATTCACAAAACTAATAATGTTTAGTTGGTCTCGATTACTAGTCTCAAAAAATTGATTCATATAACCTAATTCAAACTTTATGTTTTTATTAATTTTATATCCTATCCCACTATACAGTCTATTTCTATCAAATATAGCTGATTTTGTGTTTAAGAATATTTCGTTATAAGCGGAAAGATAAAAACTGTAGTTATCTTTGGTTAAAGGTACGCTTACGCCAATAAAATACCGAAAGCGCAGTTTAAAATCATCTTCTACAAAACGTTGTTCAAATCTGTAACGGTGATTTAATTTTATTGATAAAAAGTTACTGCTCCTGTGTTAATATCATACATTGCTCCAATAATTTTTATCTCGTCATTATTTTGCATTTCAGCTAAGACAGGGCTTTCTTTGATAATATTGTCGATAGTTAATTCAACATTTTTAGGTACCATTCCATTTGTATATAATGATGATATAAATCATCCAGAAATTCAGAAAGCTGTTCGGGTTTCATTTCGCGAAAATGTCCTGTTCTTCTTTCATAGCTATATTTTTTACTTAAAAAAGCCCACCTTTCGTCTAGAAATTGTCCATTTTCAATCAATCTGTTATACGTTGAATTATATATTTTAATGACTTCTTGGATTACGTCTTTATTTCTATACGTATTTATTTGATTTCCTGATACTGCAGACTGATAAGAGCCAGAAATTGGATAAAATGTACGTTGACTATTAAAGTATATTTAAAATATCGAATCCAATGATTTTTTGTCGTTATTATAGAGGTTCGGTAAGCCATTATCTAAGGATTTATAAGCTTCTATTCTTGGTTTTATAAGTTCTATTACTAGATTAGTATAATCCTTATCTTCTTTTAGATCCTTTTTTACACTCGTTATAAATGCATTTTCAGAAATGGATTGCTTTCTGGATTCGTTCCAATTATTAATTTGTAGGGCAATTAAAATTCCAATAACAACCAGCACAATTTCTCCAACGGCATAAAGTAAATATTTACTGAACTTATTTTCAGTCAGCATTTTTTGTCGAATTTTCCTATAGAATTTTATCAAGAGGGCTTAGGTTATCTTCACTAAATATGTGATAATAAATTAAATACAGGATTATACTCTTTAATATTTTCTATTAAAATTGAAATGATTTTTTTTGGTATTCTAACCTGCTTTAGTAAAAAAAATATTGAGGTTTGTTAGGCTGGCTTTAGCATATTAATACTATAAGATTGTATGTTTTTTCCATGATAAATTATCAATAACTAGCTTTTGTGTCATTCAATCTATGGCTAAACATTACCCAATTAATATCTTTTCTTGTGAATTTGATTGGTTTATGACAATTGTCATATAGTTTCCTTTATTGAAATATTACTTTTATTTTTAATTAAACTTTTAAAACTTAATAAAATGAAAAACAACCAATCACTCAAAACTTGGCTCAGAATTATCCTAGGCTTGTTCTTAATAGTATACTCATTAAATCAATTTTTTCATTTTCTGCCTAATACCTATGGTGAAATGCCCGCAGATGCAAGGGACTTTATAGACGCGACGGTAATATACCTTCCAATACTCTACGTTTTTGAAATCATTTTAGGGTTATTATTAATATTTAATAAATGGACAGCTTTTCTATTAATAGTCCTTTTTCCATTATCAACAGCATTTTTAATTTTTAGTATTTCAAACCAAGATCTTTCCGATGCTTGGCCTGCACTGTTTGTAGCAATACTAAATTTTACCTTGTTACTATTTGAAAAAGAAAAATACCAGCCCCTTTTCAGTAAATAGAATAACTTTTCATTCCATTTCTTAAAAGATCTTAATTTTATGACAGATATACAGATTGCTCAAAGCGTTACTCCTAAGCATATTAAAAAAGTTGCAGCGCAATTATTAATTCCTGAAGAGAAATTGGAGTACTACGGTAATGATAAAGCAAAAATCCCTCTGCATATTATTGATGAAGCTAAATTAAAAGAGAGCAATCTTATATTGGTGACTGCAATTACCCCTACTCCAGCCGGCGAAGGAAAAACAACAACTTCCATCGGGCTGGGAGATGCCCTCAATCGCTTAAAAAAGAAAACTGTTGTAGTATACGGGAACCTAGTCTAGGACCCGTATTTGGTATTAAAGGTGGAGCTGCGGGTGGAGGTTGGAGTCAGGTTATTCCTATGGTAGACATTAACCTGCATTTTACAGGGGATTTTCACGCTATTGAAAAAGCCAATAATCTGCTTTCTGCACTTATAGAAAATAACATTCAAAGTAAATCGAGAAGCCTTGGTATCGACCCTAGATCTGTGATTTGGAAACGGTGCATGGATATGAATGATCGTGGATTGAGAAATATTGTGGCCGCACTTGGCGGAAAAGCTGGTGGAATTCCCCGAGAAACGGGTTTTAACATTACTGCAGCATCCGAAATTATGGCGATTCTATGTTTAGCATCAGATTTAGAAGATCTAAAAGAGAAATGCGGGAATATCTATGTAGCCGATACTTGGGAAGGAAAGGCTGTATATGCAAAAGATTTAAACGCACATGGTGCAATGGCTGTGCTATTAAAAGATGCTATAAAACCTAATTTGGTTCAAACATTGGAAGGTAATCCCGCCATTATTCATGGGGGGCCTTTTGCTAATATTGCACAAGGAACTAACTCTATTTTAGCAACAAAAATGGGGATGACTCTAAGTGATTATACCATAACTGAAGCGGGATTCGGAGCCGATTTAGGTGCAGAAAAGTTTATGAATATCAAGTGTCGTGAGGCTGGAATTTCTCCTAAGACCATTGTCTTGGTTGCTACCATAAGAGCGTTAAAATACCATGGGGGTAAATCATTAAATGAAATTACGCAAGAAGATGTAGAAGCAGTTAGGAAAGGACTTCCCAATTTGGAACGACATATTTCCAGTCTAAAAAGTTTTGGAATTCCTATTGTTGTTTCCTTAAACGCCTTTAAAAGTGATACGGAAGCTGAAATGCAAGTCGTTGAGGACCATTGTAAAAAATTGGGCATTCCTGTAGCGCTTAGCTATGGTTGGGAGAAGGGTGGTAAAGGGTGTTTGGATCTAGCTGAAGAAGTTATTAAGGCAGCAAAATCTTGTGCTAACGTTTTTTCTCCTACTTACAGTCTCGATGATAGTGTAAATACCAAAATTGAAAAAATTTGCCAAACCATTTATGGTGCAGATCACGTTGAGTTAAGTGATATGGCGATTTCGCAATTACGTAAATATGAATCCTTGGGATATGGACATTTACCAATCTGTATGGCTAAAACCGAGAAAAGTTTTAGTAATGATGAAAAACGATTGGGCCGTCCAGAACACTTTGATATTCATATTAGGGAGTTTGAAATAGCAACCGGTGCCGGGTTTATCATTCCCGTTGCCGGAAATATTTTACGTATGCCCGGATTACCCGCTATCCCTGCCGCCGAGAAGATTACCATTAATGAGAGTGGCACTATTGAAGGGTTATTCTAAATATTACAATTTGTAATTCTTACCCATATCGATCCTTGCCACAATATCAAATTGAGTTACATCATATTTGTATATGGTTTCGTTGTGAGATACAAGCAAAACAAACTGTAAAAGCAATTTTCGGAATAAGCGAGAAAAAGCAATTGCATATAGCCAACGTTGAGTGGTGTTTCATTCTCCAGCAATATTATTCTTAATTTCGGTATTTATGACCGAATCATGCTGGTTGGTCTTGTTGGTAAGTTCGTTTAACTGGTTTTAAACTGCTGGTCACATTTTTACAGAAGGCGAAAAGCGCTACGCAGAAAGCGGGCAAAAGAATGTGTGATTGATATTTTTTGATAACTATAGTTTTTAAGTCTGTAATTTTTTGTTCGCTCTGCGTGCCAATATGAAATAACCTATAAAACCCGAAACCAAAGAACCGATAAGGATGCCTATTTTGGCAGAGTCCAGATATTCCGGCCTGTCCGCAAAGGCAAGGCTGGCAATAAAAATAGCCATAGTGAACCCCACCCCTGCAATAAAGGAAACCCCCAGTATGTGTCGCATGGTTATTTCTTGTGGTATTTCAATCCACTGCAGTTTTTTTGCCAAAAAAATCAAACTTGTAATGCCGATGCTATTTCCGGACACCAAACAGATAACGATTGTGATGATGAGGGATTGATCCAGCGGAATTTCAGTATTAAGTACCACTCCAGCATTTGCCAGGGCAAAGAGCGGGATTATAAAATAGGCCACCCAGTCGTGCAATCGGTGCTCCAGGTGCTGCAGTGGAGATTGGTATTTGGAGGTCCAATCTTCAAGATTATCTATTTCCTCTATTTGTATTTCAGAAAGCACGGGTTTTGTTTTATCCGGGTTGCTTTTAATTTTTTCTGAAATTTCGTTCAGCGAAGCCACAAAAGAGGCGGTATTTATTTTTTGCCGTAATGGCACCGAAAATGCCAATAGCAACCCCGCAATTGTGGGGTGTATTCCGCTTTTGAGAAATAAAAACCAGACTAGAGTGCCCGCAAACACCAATATAAATTTGGAATAAAGGCCTTTATAAGAAAGAATATAGAGCACCGCCAAAAGCACTACAGCCAGAAGTAACATCATTATTTCTATGTTTCCGCTGTAGAAAATGGCAATCATGAGTACCGCGCCCATATCATCAATTATGGCGAAGGCGGTCAAGAAAATTTTAAGTGCCATAGGCACTTTATCGCCAAGTAATTTTAGAATTGCTAAAGCGAAGGCAATATCGGTAGCCATAGGAACGCCCCAACCGTTTGTAGTGTTAGGATTTTGGTTTATAAATATAAAAAATAGCACAGGAAACACCATCCCGCCCAATGCTCCCACCAAAGGGAAAGCCAACTTTTTTTTAGAATTGAGCTCGCCCGCCAATAATTCCCGCTTTATTTCCAGCCCAATCACAAAAAAGAAGATGGCCATCAACAAATCGTTTATCCAAAGCAGGAGCGGTTTGTATAGCTGAAAACCTGTAAAGCTAAAACCTACTTTGCTATTCCACAATGAAACATAGCTATCGGAAAATGGTGAATTTGTCCAAATTAACGCAACTATGGTTGCCAAAATGAGCAAAATGCCACTAAAACTTTCAATTTTGGTAAATTTCTGAAAAGTCGTTAAAATTTTGGTGGCCAGCATGGGGGTTGGGTTAGAAGTTGAAAAAAGTGATGAGGTTTAGCTGATCACGGTTTTCTCCTCCGGCAAGAAATTGGTTCATATATCCAATTTCGAATTTTAAGGCTGTGTTCAGTTTATACCCCAAGCCCGAATAGAGTCGGTTTCGGTCAAAAACTGAGTTTTCAGTATTCAGAAAAATTTCATTGTAAGCTGAATAATACAGGGTTTTGTCAATTATTTCACTTTTATTCAAAGGAACATTCAGGCTCAAAAAATACCGAAAACGCAGTTTAAAATCATCTTCTACAAAACGTTGTTCAAATCTGTAACGGTGATTTAATTCTACTTGACCTACACTTTGTTTTGAAGTAAATTGCTGAAAAACACGATGTTCATTTATTGAAACTTTTTCGGCATTATTGCCAACATAATTTTCGCTTAAAATATAACCATAGCCCAATAGAAAGTTGTTTTTGTTTTCATTGAAGTTATATCCTAATCCTGTGCGTAATAATAATTGCTCAAGATCTCCAATAGCATCGTAATTTCGGTATTGAATTTCATTGTGTAAATTCCATTTTTCATTTAGTTTCTTGTTTCCAATATAAATCAGCCAACTTCCAAAATTACTATTTTGGGCTTGAATATGAAGTGGTAGCATTAATCCTAAGGTAAACACTACCCCACAGATTCCTTTTATTATTTTGCTTCCTTCCATTTACATTTAATTTTATTGATAAAAAGTTACTGCTCCTGTGTTAATATCATACATTGCTCCAATAATTTTTATCTCGTCATTATTTTGCATTTCAGCTAAGACAGGGCTTTCTTTGATAATATTGTCGATAGTTAATTCAACATTTTTAGAGGAAACATTATCTACAAATTCTTTGTTTGAAGAATTGCGTAAACTCTTGTCCTGTGGTTCTGAGACTGCTTTAACCGCTGGTTTTATTTTGGCAAGCATTCCTGTTAAATTACCAAGCTTAGCATCGTCGCAAGCTCCTTTAATCGCTCCGCAAGCCGTATGCCCTAATACTACTATAAGCTTTGTTCCCGCAAGTTTACAAGCAAACTCCATACTACCTAAAATATCATGATTTACAAAATTACCTGCAATACGAATGCTGAAAATATCTCCCAAACCTTGGTCAAAAACCAACTCTGCCGAGACTCTAGAATCTATACAGCTTAAAATAGTTGCAAAAGGAAATTGCCCTTCACTTGTGTCATTTACCTGTTCTAGTAGATTTCTGTTCGCTTTAAGGTTATTCTGAAACCTAATATTTCCTTCTTTTAAATATTCTAATGACTTTTGTGGTGTCATTGTTGCCTGTGTTTCTTGTGTATGTGCTTTCATTTTATTTTATTAGTTAAATTATTATTTTACGCAGTTTTTGGTCTAAGTTTAAAAAACTCTATATAACTCGGCGGATTTTCAAAAATCCCACGTTCAGAAACCAATGTTATATTAATGTTTCTTTCTTTGGCTTTAAGTACAAAATCTTCTAATATTTCAATAATATCATTATCTAGATACCTCGTTTTTCTTACATCTAATTCTAAATAGGTGTTTTCTGGAAGCCTATCTAGCTCTTTTAAAATAGCTCCTTTATTAAAAAAAGTAACTTCTTCGGCTAATGTCATTTTAATTCTTCCATCATTAACATCTTCTCCTTCTTTATGCAAGAAGTGAGAGTTTTGATAGCTCTTTATTAGTATTACTACAATACCAATAGCCAAACCTAGACCTATTCCATAAAGTAAATCGATAAAAACAATACCCAAAACAGTTGCAGTAAAGGGAATAAATTGTTTCCAACCCAAATCGTACATTTTTTTGAACAAGGCTGGCTTAGCTAATTTATAGCCTACTATTAATAATACAGCAGCAAGAACAGATAGAGGAATCATATTCAATAGTCGTGGAATAATCATTACAGAAATTAATAATAAAAAACCATGAATAATGGCCGACATTTTGCTTCTACCTCCCGATTGAATGTTAGCAGAACTTCTTACAATAACTTGTGTTATTGGTAAACCTCCTATCATTCCAGAAATAATGTTTCCTGTCCCTTGAGCTAATAATTCCCTGTTGGTGGGAGTAACGTTTTTATGTGGGTCTAATTTATCAGTGGCTTCCACACATAGTAAAGTTTCTAAACTCGCTACAAGCGCCAAAGTAAATGCCACAATCCATACTTCTGAATTTCCGATAATATCAAAATTGGGAAAACTAAATTGTCCTAAAAAAGAAGTTACACCATCGGGTATTGGTACGGTAACCAAGTGGGATGAAGCAATAGCCAATGTATCAATAGATTTTGTAAAAACATAAAACACAATACTAACAGCTACGGCTACTAGTGGACCCTGTACAATTTGGAAAAATTTTCCTTTTTTGGATAAAACTTTATCCCATAAAATGAGAATTGCTAAACCAATAACTCCAATTAATAAGGAACCTAGTTGAATATGGTTAACGGTGTTGATAATTTCAGAAAACGTGCTTTCTCCATCCACTTGAAAAAACGTAAAATCTCCTTTATCATAACCAAAAAAGTGAGGTATTTGTTTGAGAATAATAATGATTCCTATTCCCGTAAGCATTCCTTTAATTACTGAGGATGGAAAATAATATCCAATAACCCCTGCTTTTAAAACACCAAAAAGAAGTTGTATAACTCCCCCTAAAACAACCGCTACTAAAAAATTTTCATAACTGCCCAATGTTCCAATGGCTGTTAAAACAATAGCCGCTAATCCAGCTGCTGGGCCACTTACTCCAATTTTAGATCCACTGAGACTTCCAACTATAACCCCTCCAACAATTCCTGCAATTAATCCAGAAAATAGTGGCGCACCACTTGCTAATGCAATACCTAAACATAGTGGTAATGCAACAAAAAACACGACAATACTTGCTGGTATGTCGCTCTTTAGGTTTGAAAAAAGATTATTCATTTTAGATTGTATTTTTTAAGTGTTTTTATAAAAATTTGACGCAAATATAATAATACTTTTGTAAATGATAGTATTACTATCAATAAAAACAGTTAAACTTTTTTATCTTTGTGTAAGAATAAAGTTTAAGCCCTTATTTATTTCTTAAATTAAATGGATATAGAATGAGTATCGAAATAAAAATATCGTTGAATGATGGTTTGTATCTTAAAGAACCTCAAGACTCAAAACTAGGTAGGAAAATTATACAGTATAGTATAATATTGATTGATGATTTTGGCTTTGAGTCTTTTACTTTTAAGAAATTGGCGGAAAAAATAAATTCAACAGAAGCATCTATATATAGATACTTCGAGAATAAACATCTATTGCTTATATTTTTGGTTAATTGGTATTGGGAGTGGGTAAATTATCTTATCACAATTAATATTTTAAATATTGATGACCCCAAAATGAAATTAAAAATAATTATTCATTCTTTTGTTTATGCCTCACAGGAAAACCCTAGTGTAGATTATGTGAATGAGAGCAAGCTGCATAATATCTTTATATCAGAAGGAGGAAAAGCCTATCACACTAAAAATGTAGACGATGAAAATTCTAAAGGTTTTTTTAGTAGCTATAAGCAATTAGCTAATTCCGTATCAAAGGTAATATCTCAAATTAATCCAGAGTTTAAATATCCATTTTCGCTAGCAACTAACTTGTTTGAGATGTCAAATAATCATATCTATTTTGCTAGACATTTGCCTCGACTTACAGATATTTCAGTTAAAAAAAATGATATGAAAGAAGTAGAAAATATGTTGAATTATTTTGCTGATAAATTATTGTCCTGATTTTCTAATATGAGATTAGGTTTTTTTGTTTGCTTGAAGCCAACGTATGTTCTTTCGTTATTTTAATTCATTACTAAATTGATCATCTAATTGTTGTATCAATGATTTTGCCTCATCCAATAAAGGTTCCAGAGTTGCAAGCACAGTTGATCGATACCAAATTGATTTTTGCAAAGAATTAAAAAAGGAGCAATTATTTTTAAAATTTCAAAATTAAATTCAACATGATTCTTCAATGGATTTGTAAAGTCTAAATCTACATTTGGATGCAGTTCATTATTAATAGCATCATTTAACGAAATTGTCATTTTATTGCTTATCTCATAACTAAATTTAAAGTTATCCAGATAGATTAGATAATTATTGTTTAAATCTTGGTTTAGTCTATTTATTGCTCCTGAAGTAAGCATTAATCCATTTCGATCTAGATTCTTATAGGTTGGTAAGAGAATTTCGGTTTTTTCAATTGTTTCGCACTATGCTTAAAATAAGTTGTTGTAGTGCTTTATTATATTTCTTTTGATACTAAATAAGTTGTATATATCAAATAGAAGCTAACTAATATTAATGCCTCCCACCTATCGAGTTTTTTCCTTTTACCTGTAAACATTGCGATTATTAGGAAAACTGTTCCTCCAATCAATATAGCAAAATCTTGATTGAAAATCTGATTATATTTTATAGGATTTATTAACGAGCTAATAGAAAGAATAAGAAGAATGTTAAATATGTTTGAACCAATAACGTTTCCAATTGCGATGTCGCTATTTTTTTTAAGGGCAGCTACAATTGAAGTTATCAATTCAGGTAGTGAAGTACCAGCAGCAATTATGGTTAATCCAATTATTTTTTGACTAATTCCTAAATCTGTGGCTATTTCTATGCTACTATCAACAACTAATTTTCCTCCAATAATGAGACCACTAAAACCAATTATAATTAAAGTCCAAATCTTAATGTTTGACTTTTGAATATAAGGAACTACTTCAATTTTTTCCGTTTTCATTTGTTTAAATATATAGTATAAAAAACACAAAAAAGATACGAGTAAAATAATTCCGTCAAGTCTTGATATTACTGAGTTTTGATTAATGAAAAAATCGTTTGCAAGTCCAAAAAAAACTATTGTAATTATTAAGGATATTGGGATTTCTCTCCAAGCGGTTGAAGATTGTACAGTAATTGGATAAACTAAACCAGCTATTCCCAATATTATGAATAAGTTAAAATTATTGCTGCCAATAATATTTGCCAAAACTATATCTGAAAGTCCGTCAATTGAAGCTACAGAATTAACAACTAATTCAGGTGCGGAAGTACCAAAAGAGACAATTGTCAATCCGATTACTAAATCAGGAATATTGTATTTTTTCGCCAAGCCTGATGCTCCATCAACAAGCCAATTAGCTCCAAAAATTAAACCCAAAAATCCAACTACAATTAATATTAATGAAACAACCATTTTATTCTTCCTCTGTATTTTTTAAATGCAACACGGTCTTGTGTATGAAACGAAGCGTACAAAAAGACGCTAATTTATCGGATTGACACAGAGCCGAATTTTTATATTTTGTTTTAAATTATCAATTTTAAAAAGCCTATCGAAGGACTACAACTACCAAATTATAAAATTTAAACGAATTTTTCGGAAGAATTTTATCATATTTATTTCCCGAGAAACCGAGAGTCTTTATGGTTTATGGTTTGGTCATAATGAAGGTTAACAGTTGTTCTATGGGTTGTTAATTAGATTTTTAAAAGAGCTTTATCAAAATCAGCAATAATATCTTCTATATTTTCTATTCCCACCGCACAGCGTATTAAGTTTTCAGGAATACCCAACTGTTTTCGTTCTTCTTCTGTGGCTTCAACATGACTTGTTACTTTTGGAGGGCCTATTAATGTACTTACTGAACCTAAACTTGCTGCTAAATGAGCCAGCTCCAAACTATTCAAGAATACTTTCACATTGTCGAAATCTCCTTTAATAGAAAATGCTAATACTCCTCCGAACCCTGTCATTTGCCCCGATGCGATTTTGTGTCCCGGGTGTGATTCCAGTCCTGGATAAAAAACCTGTTCAATTTTTTTATGTTTTTCCAGATGTTCAGCCAGCTTCAGGGCATTTTCATTTTGTCGCAATACCCTTAATTCCAGCGTTTTAACACCCCTTAATAACATGTAGGCCGTATTTGCATGCAAGCTGGCACCGTTGATTTCCCGGTAATGAAATATTTGTTGTATTAAATCTTTATTACCACAAGCTACTCCTCCCATTGCATCGGAATGACCTCCCAGATATTTTGTAGCGCTATGCAAAACAATATCAGCGCCAAGCTCCAGAGGTTGTTGATTGATTGGAGTAGCAAATGTATTGTCTACAACGACTAATGCCCCTACTTCGTGGGCAGACTTAATGAGCCTTTTTAAATCTAGTATTTTTAAGGTGGGATTTGTAGGTGTTTCCAGGTAAAGCATTTTACAGCCTTTTTTTACTTCTGCTTCAATTTCTTCATGATTTGCGGTGTCACAAAGGGTTACCTCAATTCCATGTTTAGGAAGAAATTCTAAAAATATAATACTCGTACCACCATAGGTGTCTTTAACAGAAACAACTTTATCTCCTTGGGATAAAAAAGTTGACAAGGTATTACTTATCCCGGCCATTCCTGTTGAAAAGCTGGTAGCTGCTTCGGCATTTTCAAGAACTCTTACTTTTTCTTCGAAAACTGCTACGGTTGGATTGGTGTTTCTACTATAGATATGTCCTTCTTTTTTCCCAATAGCCACATCAAACCAGTCATCCACATTGTCATATCCAAATGTTACACTATTTACGATAGGTACTTGAGTTGCTCCTTGATAAAACAATTCGCTTTGTCCTCCCCATACCGCTTTTGTTCCTTGTTTCATATTGTTCATTTTGTTGTTTTTCATTTTTTTATTTTTGATGTGTTAATATGCTATCAATTATTCCTTTAAACATGTTCATTCCAGTTTCTAATATTTCTTCAGGGAAATCATAGTTAGCTTGATGTAGTGCAGGGGATTCTAAACCGGCTCCAATGCCAAACATAGTTGCCTTATATTTTTCAGAAAACCATCCAAAATCTTCTCCAAATTTAAAAGGGATGTTTTTATAAATTATATCATAATTGTACGTTTTAGCTGTCTCTGTAATAACTTGGTTACAGAACCCGTCATTAACAACGGCGGGGAAATAATCAAACCATTTTGTTGTGTGAGGCAATTTGTGTTTTGGGCAAACTTCTGATAGAATAGTGTCAACGTCCTTCTTTACTCTTTCCATTTTCTCTACACTTTGGGCTCTTAAGGTGTAATGTATCTCACCAAACCCGGCAGAAATGCCATAAGATTTCTTTCCCATGTTGGAATAAATTGGTACACATAACCTAAAATCCTCTTTCGCAGGGTCATTATTATTTAACTTATTAAATTTTTGTATAAGCTCGGCAATGTACAATGCCGGATTCACTCCATGTTCGGGTTCAGCAGAATGCGACTCTTTACCTTTAAGTTGGATAGCAACACTTTGCACGGTAGAAGAAAAATTCCCTTGAACGGTTACAATAGAATTAATTGGCTCACCAGGAACGTTATGCAATGCGAAGATATAATCTGGATTTAATTCACTAAATCTATCATCGTTTAAAACATTAGGTGCACCGGTACCTGTTTCTTCAGCAGGTTGAAAAAGCAATATCACTTTCCCATTCTTAAAATCCTGTTCTTTTAACCAAAAGACCAGTCCGGCCACGATGGCCATATGGCCATCGTGACCACATTTGTGAGATATGCCCTTATTAATAGAACGGTGCTCAAAATTATTTGTTTCTTCAATAGGTAGCGCATCCAATTCGCAGCGAATTACAATAGTGGGACCGCTATTTGAATACGCATGAATAACTGCTAATCCATTCCCTCCAATATTTTCAATGATTTTGGCATCGTGATATTTTTCTATGAATTTCTTAATCCGTCTAGCCGTTTCTGTCTCTCGCCCCGATAGCTCAGGGTATCTGTGGAGTTCTTTTCTGAGCAATTTTATTTTTTCGATAGTCATCTATTTTACTTTTTCTGCACCCTTCTTAAATTTTTACAAAGTGTTTGTGTATGAGCTGTGGCGTGTTACGGCACAGACCTTTCAATATAAAGACTGGTTTTCGAAAATCCGCGGAATTTTCCAAGTAGGCACAGACCAAGCCATAGCTTATATACTGCTTAAGTTTGATTTCTAATAAAACAGTTAGTTTTAGTTATTAATCAGAAAGAACAAAAGAGAGAATTAAGGTTACTATATACGGTGAAGCTTAAGACTTCGACAACATTGATAATCCTCTCTCTTTT
>Ga0209390_10000215_pt1 | contig 107121 bp, 88 predicted proteins | sample BON01_FD_187212 | JGI IMG/M metagenome (GOLD analysis project Ga0209390, IMG submission 187212) | Freshwater microbial communities from Lake Bonney liftoff mats and glacier meltwater in Antarctica - BON-01 (SPAdes) (version 2) | ecosystem: Environmental > Aquatic > Freshwater > Ice > Glacier...
CGATTGGAAATACTGGAAACCACGCAGGATGTTTGGCGGGAGTTCGCTTGCCGAAAATCGCGCCAACAACACCTTGGTCAACCGGTGTCGGACTTGGATCTCCTCATTGCCTCAACGGCCGCGTTCCATCATTTGACTGTGGCCACTTTGAACACTGCCGATTTTTCGCGAATCGAAGGGGTTGCCTGGGAGGATTGGTCAAAGTGACGGCTGATCATCGGGACGATTGTCGTCTTCCTTTCATTGCACGAATTGCGGGTGATTTATGACCGCCTCCGCAAAAGTGGCCTGATCCTCAAGGGGCACCCAAGCGGGAATTCGGGCTTGGGAACGTTGCCATTTGGCCAGCCACTCGATATCCAATAATTCGTGGCGGGTGGCCAACCCGTTGGCGAGAGCTGGCATAGTGAAGGCAATGGTGGTCTCGGATTTCTTGCCGGCGTTGCGGCCTTTAGCGACCTGAAATCCTGCGACCAACATCGCGGCCCGCGCGGCGGTGGACATGGTGTAGGTGAAGAGTTCGGCCCCGCAGCCGTCGCAAACGGCAAAGAGTCGTTGGAAGGATTTAAGGGTCCATTGGTCGCCGCTGGTGGTTCCGGAAAACATATCGTAGAAAATGACTTCCGGCTGGGCTGGTGCCTGCGTCATGGTGACTTGGAAATCGCCCCGGATGAGTTCCCAGCTCAGGCCAGGATAGTCGCGAGACTGCCAGCGTCCGTCCCGGAGAAGAGCGGCGGGCCCACTATGTCGCAGGTAGGTGAAACGTTCGTTGTGGGCAAAGGCGAGCTGGAGCGAATCGAGATCGTTTTCAAAACTGATCAGGCGGAGCGGTCGAACCGCTCCGGCCTCCGCTTGGGCTTCGTAAGTGCGGATGGCGGCCATGGCATTGGCGGCCGCGCCCAGCCCCACATCCCAAAGCACAAGGGGATCGCGGGTCTTATCGGCTCGAACGCGTTCGGACAAGAACGCCTGTTCGCAATAGAGCTGACGGGCCTCGTCCATCGGCGGCGTGCGGGCGTGCATGATCTCGCCCGAGGAGACATGCAAAATGCTGGCGAATCCTTCGTGGGCCGTGTGGATCTCGTAATCTCCGCGCCGGGGTTTCTTGACCGGTTTCGGGCCGGGATCTTGCGAGGGATTGTCGAGATCGTCTTCTTGGAGGAAGGAACGCTTGTCGGCGTAGAGTTCCATGAAACGGTCTTCGAGAATGCTTTCACGGATTTCCCGCATTAATTGGTGATAAAAGTGGATGTTGTGTTTGCCGATCAACTGCCATCCGAGAGTTTCCTTGGTTTTGGTCAGATGGTGAAGGTAGGCGCGGGAATACCTCTGGCAGGTCGGGCAGTGGCATTTCGGGTCGAGGCATTCGTCGGAAAACTTGTGGACGCCGCGACGCAGTTGCAAAAAACCGCGCGAGGTGAAGGCCCCGCCGCGTTGGGCCACCTGAGTGGGGATGATGCAGTCGAACATATCGACGCCGCGATGGACGGCTTCGAGAATATCCAGCGGGGTGCCCACCCCCATGAGGTAGCGGGGCTTGTTGGCGGGCATGAGTCCTGCGGTGAATTCACATAAGTCTTCGCGTTCGTTTTTCTCTTCGCCCACGGCGAGCCCACCGATGGCCATGCCGTCGAAATCCAGTTCACAAAGCCCCTCGGCACTTTGTTTGCGGAGGGATTTGACCAGGGCGCCTTGGATAATGCCAAAGAGGGCCTGGGAAGAATCTTGTCGTGCCGCAAGACTGCGGACCGCCCAGCGCTGAGTGATCTCTACGGCGGCCCTCACCGTGGCTTCGTCGGCCGTGGAGGCCACGCATTGGTCCAGCGCCATCATGATGTCGCTGCCGATGGCGCGTTGGGTTTCAATGCTCAATTCCGGACTGAGGAGAATCGATTTTCCATCGGTGTAGCTTTGAAAAACTGCTCCGGCCTCCGTCAGGGAACGCGAATGAGGGAGGGAGAAAATCTGAAACCCTCCGGAGTCGGTGAGGACGGATTTTTTCCAACTCATGAAGCCGTGAATCCCTCCGGTGCGCCGAAAGACCTCGGGCCCTGGCCTGAGGAGGAGGTGGTAGGTATTGGCAAGGAGGATTTGGGATCCCGAATCTTCCAGGGATTGGGGCAATTGTGCTTTCACCGTCGCCTGGGTTCCCACCGGCATGAACAAGGGGGTCAGGACCTCGTTGTGGAGGGTGCGAAAACGCGCCGCCCGGGCCCGGGATCCGGTGGCGGTGGCTTCAAGACGAAAATTCAGGCGATCCATGGCGGGTGCGAAATTGGGAATTGCGGACGAATTGTCAATCTTTGGGCGTTAGGGCCGCCGGGACCCTTGTTCGAGCGCTGTGGCACAGCCGGCCAATTCGGGACCGAGATAACAATGCGAGCCGCAGGAGACCAAACCGTGACGGCGAAACAGTCTGCGGTAAAACGCGTCGGTGCGGGGCTCGAGGTTTTCGATGTCGCCGCGCAAGGCGACATCGCTGGCATAGGCTTCCAGAAAGGCGACGCCGGCGAGACGATCCACCAAGGCTCCGAAGCCTCGCGTCACTTCGGGCCCGGAGAGGTAATACAAGGTGTCGCTACAAACGATCAGGTCGTAGGCGTCGGCGAGGCCGAGATGATCGAGTTGGGAAAACTCTCCCAAGATCAGGTTGCGTCGGCGTCCAAAGCGCTCCACCGCGTATGGGCTGGAGTCCACTCCGGTGTAGTGGAGTTTGGGGCGGAGTTGGGTCAGAATGGGTTGCCAATGGCCCTCCCCGCAACCAACGTCCAGCACAGTGCGAACCGGATGTTCCAAATAATATTCCGCCACCGCCAGGGCGAGATGGGCTTTCCGACGGGCGGTGGCCGGCGTGATCACGCGATGGGCGGGATCGCGATACCATTTGTTGAAATAGGATTGGTCGTAGGATTTGGCGGACATGAAAAATTAGAAGCGTTGACCTCGTCGCATGACGCGGACCTCCGGCCGATAGCTGAGGCGCACGATGAGATCGCCCCGACCGCCGCGAGCAGTGGGCAGACCTTCGTTGGGGATTTTGATCAGAGTTCCCCGGCCGGCACGTTCGGGAACCTCCACTTCAACCGGGAAGCCGAGGGCCCCCGTCACCAGTTCGGTCCCCCCTTCGGCGGCGCGTTGGGCGCTGATGTTCAGGTCGCATTGCAAATCGGACCCCCGCACTTTAAATCGATATCCGGAAGAGGCCCGCACCCGCACGGTGACAAATCCTCCGGCGAAGGGTTCTTCCCGCGGGAGGCGAAACCGGGTGCCGGGCGCTGTGTCCGGCGGCACTTCCAAACCAAGGGTCTCGGCCCCGTTGGGATTGGCGGGGTCATTGACTCGGACCTCGAGAGACGCGCCGCGAAAAAAGTCTTCCACCGAGAGTTGCGCGTCCTGGGCGATATCGCGCTCGATTCTTCCCGAGCGGGCGGGCGGTTCTTCCGCGCGTTCGTGGTCGGCCAGGTCGCGATCATATTGACGACGTTTCACCGGATCGCCCAAAATTTCGTGAGCGGCGTTGACCTCCTGCAATTGGGTGGTGGCGTCGTCTGAGGCCCCGTTGTGGTCGGGATGGAACTTTTTGGCCAGGACCCGATAGGCCATGCGGATTTCCTCCGCCGTGCATTTGCGGTGGAGTCCGAGGGTTCGGTAGTGGTCGGGCAAATTCATGAGTTGGTCGGGAGTGTAGCTGGGGCAGACGACATCACCAGTCCGGCCTTTCCTTGCGGAGATTTATCCGCCAGCGACGAAGCAACCGCTTGGCCGGACGTCGAAGGTCGGATCCCGCTATCGGGCTTTGAGCCCGATAGACTCCCTCTTCGTAGGCGGTGGCAAATTCTTGGAGAACCTCCTTCTCATTAGGATCTTTGGTATTTTCCGTGAGCCGAGCCAACCACGCCAGCGGGGTTTCTCCAGCCTTGCGAGCCCGGGTGCTTCCGGTGGTCCGACTTTCCAGCTTGTCCAAGATCCCGCCTTTGGTTTGGCGGCGATACCTCCGGATCATCCAAATCACGACAACAAGGAGGAGAATTCCGGAGAGGACGGGTTGGACATATTCCCAAGCTTCGGAAGACATCATCCAGGAGAGACCTTGCGTTAGATGAGCCATCATCACCGTGACTTGGGCCTGTACGTAGCTCCATCCGCGACGATACCATGGCCAGTTTTCTGGCTTCATGTTGCCGGCAATTCGCGCGGTCTCGCCCGGTGCCACCGTATCGGTGGGATCAAAACGATGCCAGATCTGGGCGGAGTCATCCCACGCTTCCACCCAGGCGTGCGCATCGGAGTCCCGAATCGTTAGCGTACGCAGCCACGGGTTCCATTCGCCGCCACGAAAACCCGTCACGATCCGGGCCGGGATTCCGCCCAGCCGGAGAAGATTCGCCGCAGCGGCAGCATAGTGGCCGCAAAATCCCCGACGTTCTTCAAAGAGAAACTCCGGGAGGTCCCTCACCCGGCCTGGGCGGAGAGTGTAGGCGAAATCGTCGTCCCGAAAGAAGGCCGCCAAGGAAGCGAGATTGACATCGAGGCGACGGTCGGGGCGGATGACGCGTTGGGCCAGTTCCCGGATGGCCGTGTCGTCTTGAAGGTTTTTCGGAACGGCACGATCGCCCTCGGCGACGCCGGAAACCGGGGCATCATTCATCGGTTGAGACGACGACATCGCTTTGATCGAGAGTGCACCCCGGCCCACGGCGCTGAGGACGGCCGCGCCTCGGTCAAAAATCGCCACTTCCACGCCGTCCCGTTGGGCCTCAACAAAGAGGGCATGATCTAGAACCGGGACAATTCCTCCGTGATTGACAGCCAAATTGAGGTGGTAGTTCCAACCAGAAGAGTTTGTGCCGGGAGTGGTCTCTAAGAGGGTCCGTTTTCGGTCGGCACGGGTTCCCTCATCCGTCCAACGCAGCCCGGCGTTGTGGCTGAGAACTTGACCGCGCCAATAGAGGTCCCCACCGGAGGGAAGAAGATTGCCCTCCGGGAAGCGGGCCACCATAGCGACGCGGCGCGACTGGGCGAGGGAGGCAATTCCCCCCGGGCTGAGATCCCCGCTGCCCGAGAATCCGGTGAAAGTCGAGGAGGTCTGCAACGAGAGATTGGGGAAGAGCCAAAACACCGTGCTCACGACCAGAGCGACGGGGACCACCACCCGGAGCGACCGGAGAAACGAACCCCAAAAACTCACGAGAACCTCGGGGGGGCGCCGTACCCGTTCGGCGATGAAAAATAAGACGACGACATCCCCGATCACCGTGAGGCTACCGATTCCGGCAAACGGAGTAAGAACGATGGCCAGCAGGAGGATCAAGAGGCAAAAAAGAACCCAAAGCCCTCGCTTGGGAGTGACCCGCGATAAGATGGCCATGGCCCCGGCCATGCCCGCCATGCCTCCAAGGAGAAAGTTGACTCGCAACCCGGCTCCGAGGATTAGGGTGGTGACCATTCCTGCGGCGATCATCATTGCGCTCCAACGGGCGGGTAGAAAAACCTGACGTACGCGCAGGATCTCTCCGGCGAGGAGGACTGCGATGGCCGGAAAAAGGAGTTCGGCTGGCGGCCGGAGCATGAGCAAGTGCAACGCGAGCAAGCCGGCCAGAAGCCGGGCCGTGGTCGTGCCGGACGAGTTCGGCTTCATGAGGATTCTCCCATGGTGGCGAGAGCGATCTGACATCCGGTCAGATTTTGTTCGGTCAGGTCGCGGCGACCGTTTCCGAGGTCTAGGATGAAAGAGCGGTTCTCCCGAACGCATTGGGCGACCCAGAAACTAAGTTGCTCCAGACGGGCTTCGTAATCCGGGAGAAAATCAGTATCAGCCCAGCGGAGCCTCGCGGCGCCGCCATCCCCTTCCTCGAGAGTTCGGACGACAAGATTTCCAGTCCGGGCATAGACCCGCCAGTCCAGCCGGGACGGCGGATCGCCCGCTTCGTAGAGACGATGCCCGCTGACATCCTCGCCGCCGGAGTCGGCTTGGACTCCGGCTTCACCGCCGCGATTTAGGGAAGTTGCTTCCCCTGGGCGGCCCTTCGGGGGCGGGTACACAAAATAGGTTCCGCCATCAGAAAAGATCTTCCAGGCAAAACAAAGACCCACCGGCATGACGCTCTCCACCCAGAGCGGTGGCACCGCGAAACGGCCCCTTCGCGTGGTCGGGAGCGGGAGGCGGACGGTGCGGGTTTCTCCCGCATTCAGGATTGGGAGAAAAACCATTTCCCCGCCCCGCCACTTTCCCTTCCAACCCAAACCTTCCCGCACGGTCAACCCCACCCGTTCACTAGAGCTGGTGTTTTGCAAGGTCACTTCCAGCGTGATCGGCTCCCCGGCTGGAACTGGCACGGAGGTGCAGCGGAGAATCTCTACGCCCCGGAGGCTTTCATTGCTTTGGATCAGAGCGGCCACCCCGGCCACGGTCAAGGCGATGCCGAGAATTTGAGGCAATCCTTGCGACCCGGGCTGGACAAACCCGAGGGCAAAGACCAACAACACGAATATCGAGAAGACCAAGCCCGACACCCGCGGCACAATGTAGATGCGTTCGCGGAGGCGTTTCATGGAAGCGTTTTGGAATTTTGGCTTTGTCAGCGAGCGCGAACGTGCTCCAGCAGGGTTTGGGCCATTCTCTGGGCCTCTTTGGGGTTCCCGGGGGCGAGGGCCGATTGGGCGAGCCGATGAGAGACCACGGGCGCAAAGACCGCCTGCACATCGTCGGGGAGGACATGCTCACGTCCTTTGAGAAAAGCGCGGGCTTGGCTGGCCCGCTGCAACCCGAGTCCGGCCCGGGGCGAAAGAACCCAACCCCGCGTTTGGGCGGCTTCAAAAAGATCGAGGATATAGTCCGCGACTGCCTCGGAGACATGAATGCTGCCTGCCTTTTGCTGCCAGGCGATGAGGTCCTTGGGGGTGGCGAGGGCGGGCAAACTTTGAAAATCGAAGAGGAGCCCGTTGCCGCCTCCGCGGTCGCGTTCAAGGAGTTTTCGCTGGGTTGATCGGGCGGGCGAGCCGAGAGCAATGCGCATGAGGAAACGATCAATCTGGGATTCCGGAAGCCGGGCCGTTCCGACTTGCTCGTGAGGGTTTTGGGTGCCAACAAAAAAGAAGGGATCCGGAAGCGGGTAGGGATGCCCTTCGATGGTCACTTCATGTTCATCCATGGCCTGCAAGACTGCGCTTTGGGTGCGGGGGGAAGCCCGATTGAGTTCATCGCCCAAAACCAACTGTGCGAAAATCGGGCCCCGGTGGAAAGTGAAAGCCTGTTGCGAGGGGTCAAAGACCTGACTACCCAAAATGTCCCCGGGGAGAAGATCGTTGGTGAATTGGACCCGTTTGAAGTCGAGGCCCAGCAAGCGGGCCAGCACTTTGACCAAGGTGGTCTTGCCGACGCCGGGAACGTCTTCGATGAGGAGGTTGCCGCCGGCAACGAGGCAACAGAGCGAGAGTTCCAGTTCCGCCTCCCGATCAATGAGCGCGTGGCCAGCCTCGGCATGAAATTTCTCCAGAAACGATTGCATGGCGGATTCTACTGCGGCCAACCGAGACCGACAACTGCAGTTACGAAAGAAGTCGGATTCCGGTGGGGTCGAAGGAGACCTTGCGCTGACGGTAGAGGGCGCCCACGGCTTGTTTGAAGGCTTTTTTGCTAACGCCAAAGGCGTCTCGGATTTCCGCCGGGGTGCTCTTGTCGTGGAAGGGAAGGCTTCCTCCTGCCGCCCGAAGTTTATCCAGAATGTTTTCGCTCAGCGGTTTCACCCGAACGTACCCGGCCTTGTCCAGAGACAGGTCGATTTTCCCGTCGTCTCGACGGGTGCGGACATAGGCGGTGAGTCGATCACCGGGATTCAGAGGCGTGGGAACTTCGGCGTGATAAAGAAGTCCCCAGTGGGTGTTCTCGACAATGGCATTGTACCCGAGAGGCGACTCGCCAGTGATGAAAATCTTGACCGCCTGCTCGGGATGATACCTAGCGGGAGAGTCATTGAGCCAGCGATTGAGACGGGCGCTGGCTACGATCCGATCAGATCGTTCATCGACAAGAATGCGGACGACGACGAGATCGCCTTCCCGGATCGCGCTGTTTTGTTCTCCCCGGGGCAGAAGCAAGTCCTTGGACAAGCCCCAGTCGAGGAAGGCCCCCAAACTCGCCCGGGTGCTGAGAACCCGCAGGAGCGCAAAATCTCCCACCTCGGCCAGGGGCTTTTCGGTCGTGGCGACGAGCCGGTCTTCGGAGTCCCGATGAACAAAGACTTCGATGGTTTGGCCGGGCACCGCTCCCTCCGGGATGTAGCGGGTGGGAAGGAGAATTTCGCCGCGTTCGCCGCCGTCGAGGTATAGGCCGGGACGAGCTTCGCGGACAATGGTGAGAAGATTACGACGACCAAGGATTGCCATGGCATTTACCCTATCGGGCGGGAAGAGGAAGGCAACGGGGATTCCAAATCGGCAAGACCAGTGAGCCGAGACCCGCGATGAGAAACGTGAAATTAGTGATGTCACCGGGCTCCGGGCATGCCCGAACTGGGAGAAGTTCACCTAAAATAAATTCCCGATACTTTGAAGCGGCCGTCACACTTTACTGGTCAATGATTTGGCGTATTGCGCGAACTTTGCGAGTGTTGTTCGACGGTGATCCCACGCTTTTTGGCCCGCGTAGCCCTGAGGCAGCAGGACATTGGGCAAGAGGGGATCGGTGGATAGACATCCCATCCAGAGGTTGCGTTCCTCGGTGAGCCAAGCGAGCAGTTTGTCAGGTGAAGCTTGTTTCTTAACGGTGGCGAAGCGTTGCAAATGTTCGGTGTACTGAGCGTATTGCCGATTGATCATGGAAAAATCCCACGCTTTGAAGGCGAGGTCGGCATCATTTTCCCCGCCACAGGGAAGTCCTTCAAAGAAGACCAAAGAGCCGGCGTCCACTTTAAGCGGACGGATCAGGTCCGTCGCCGGGTCAAGGGGATCTGGCGTGATCCAGACACTTTGTTGGAGGCATCCCAAATGGGCCGCTCGCAGCGCCCGGCGCAAACTCTGTCGGAGGCTTCTCTGCGACTCCGGCAGATCGAAAACGACCATCCGCCATTTTCCATCCCACGGTCGGGACCAAAGAGCCTCGGGGTCCCTTCCGCCCCTGGCTAGCCTGCGTCCCGACTGGGTAAGTCGGAAGACCCGCTCCGTGGAATGAGGGTTTTTGGCGGATTCCAAAATATTTTTGCGCTCAAGTTCGCGTACCTGCCGCAAAAACCCATTGCGGTAAGCCCAACCTTCAAATGACCCGGACAAATTTCGGAATGTCGGCTGTGTCGCCATCTCCGCAGTCCATAACAATTGATAGAGAAACAATTCGGTGCGTGCCTTCATGATTAATAAAGATTACCGATACTTTGAAGCGGTCGTCACATATAATCGGGAAATCGAATTCAAGTTTTCGTTGTTTGATTGACGCTCCGGTGTGGTCATGGGCTCGTTCTGGACGTCAGACGGCTGACTGGTTTCGACGGTCGTCTCTGTGGGACCAAAGCTTTTCAGCGGCGCGAATCACTTCTGCGGTTGGGAGGTTTCGCAGGCGGGCTTTCCCGTCGTGGTCGGTCGCGGCCTGGAGGGCGTGGCTGGTGGATGTGGGGTAGTGCCAGTTGGCTCGATGGGTTGGACCAAAAAGCGTCAGGTTGGGGACTCCAAAAGCGGCCGCGAGATGGGAGGCCGCACCATCCACTGTGAGGACGAGGCGGGCATTAGCGGTCAGCCAGAGAAAATTCTCCAGGGTGGTGGCCGTGCCGAGATTGTGGATCAGCGGGCCGGCGAGGTTTTCGATTGCCCGACAATGGGCCACTTGCCAATCGGCGGATGCGCTGGTTATAAGGCAGCCGGGAGTTCCCAGAGCGGCCAAGGCTTTGATCACCTCGGCCCAACGGTCGGGTTGCCAGTTTTTCTGACGCCAGCCGGAGGTGGGATTGAGCAGAAGGAAGGGTTCGTCGCCCAGATTCTGCGGTCGCCAGGAATCTGGAGGCGGGGTTAGCCGGGGAGGGCGGAAGGCCCCATTGGCCGACACGGGAAGAAGGGACCAGAAGTATTCGGCCACATAGCGGTTGCCGAGTCCGGGCACAACGACATCGCCAAAGAGGAAGCGATGAAACCAAGCTGATTCGTGGGCATCGGGAAGAAGACAATGGCGCCGAGCCACCGGGGCGAACAGGGATCGGAGGGCCGATTTATTCAGCGGGTCAAAACAATAGAGGTGCCGGTGAGGGCGGAGCGGCGTTCCTTTCTGCCATTGCACGCCTTCCATGAGCTGAAGGAGGGGGGCATGGCCGCTTCGCGTAAGGACGGAGACGGATCCCCCATGATGAGCCTGGAGCCGGGACAGGGCCGGCTCTAGCAGAAGCAGGTCCCCTAACTGCTTGTGAAAAACAGCATAGCAACCGGACATTTTGAAGTCGGAGGTGGGAGGCGGAGAGGAAGCGGCTTTTTTACCAGCCACTCGTGACTCTTTACCCGCGACGCTTCACCTTTTACCGGTCGAGGACTTTGTTCCACTCGGCCAGATGGGCCTTCTCGTCTTCGTAGAGATCTTTCGGGGAGTCGAGGATTTCGATCTTTTCGATTTTGTCGCCTTGGGCGATGGCATCGACGATATCTTGTCCTTTGGTCACTTCACCGAAGACGGTGTGTTTGCCGTCGAGGTGAGGCGTGGCAACATGAGTGATGAAAAACTGGCTCCCATTGGTGCGGGGGCCGCTGTTGGCCATGGAGAAAATACCAGGCTTGTCGTGTTTGAGGCCGGTTCCGACTTCGTCGCCAAATTTGTATCCAGGGCCGCCCGAGCCGGTTCCGGTGGGATCGCCGCCTTGAATCATGAAGTTTGCAATCACGCGATGGAAGGCAATGCCGTCGTAATAGCCACGCTGAGCGAGGTTGATGAAGTTGGCCACGGTCATCGGGGCCTTGGTGGCGAAAAGGGTCGCTTCGATGTCGCCCTTGTTGGTTTTCATGAGAATGCGGATATCGGTCATCAGACGGGCAGCATTTCGTTTGTGGGGAATGTTGTAAATCCGAAAACAGGAAAATCGCGAGGCAGGGGGCTTGGGAGTGGGGCGGAGAGACACGAAGAGGAGTTTCGGATTTGATGATGAAACTCTTCCTTGCTGGCGATCAGGTGAGGCCGGGCTTGTCGGAGAATGGCGGAAAATGTCAGAATTCGTTCCCGCGTTTTATGATGCCCTCCAACCCTTCTCCGATCAATTCGATGGCCTTGCAAGGGACCCGATCCGGAAATCCGATTTTGGAGAGGTGGGCCGAGGTTCTTTCCGCCAAGGGTGACGTCCCAGCTCTTTTCGCGGCGGATGGGACGGTCGAGCGGACTTTTGCCGATTTGCAGACGGAGGCTTCGCAATGGGCCGGGCGTTTGGCGGGGTTTCCCGTGGTGGCTTTGCAGATGCGGAATCAACCGGTTTGGCCAGCGGTTTTATTGGGGGCCTGGCAAGCCGGCGGGGTGGTGGTTTTGATGGATGCTGATCTTTCGGGTGAACGGCGTTTGCGGGTGGAGGCTCAGAGCGGGGTTTCCGTCCGAGTGGAAGGATCGGGTGAAATCGTGGGGTTGGAAAATCCGTCCGCACCGAGGGGCAGAGAGAGGCCGGACCTTTTGAAACTCTCATCTGGGACCAATGGCGAGGTGCGCGCGATTCGGTTCACCGCGGCCCAACTGATGGCCGACGGGGATACCGTTTGTGGCACGATGGGGCTGAGAGAGACGGATCGGAACTATGGGGCCATCTCCTTTGCCCACTCGTACGGGTTTAGCAACTTGATCACGCCATTGCTCTGCCGCGGGATTTCGTTGGTCGTTGCAGATGATATGATGCCGCGGGCGCTTTTGGAGGGACTGACGAAAAGCCGGGCGACGGTTTTTCCGGCGGTGCCGGCTCTTTTTCGAGCCTTAGCCGGGATTGTCCCCCAGACGATCAACCTGCGCCTTTGTGTTTCCGCCGGAGCGCCTTTGACTGCGGAGGTGGCGAATGCGTTCCGGCAGACGTGGGGCCGCAAGGTGCATTCCTTTTATGGGGCGTCCGAATGCGGCGGGATTTGTTACGATGGCAGCGACGATCCGGTGCCGGAAGGTTTTGTGGGATCGGCCATGCAGGGTGTTACGGTGGAGAGCCTGGGAGAAAGTTCATCGGGGCGGATCGAGGTTCGGAGCGCCGCCGTGGGTCTAGGTTATCAGCCTTCGGAAGAGGAGGGGGATTTGTCTTTTGGTGTTTTTCGGCCTGCGGACTTATTGGAAAGGACGGAAACGGGCTATGTCATCAAGGGCCGGATTTCCGCTATCATCAATGTCGCAGGACGCAAGGTCAGCCCCCAAGAGATCGCGGAAGTGGTCAGCCTGTGTCCCGGGGTCTCTGAGGTGGCTGTTGTGGGATTGCCGGCGGCGTCGCGAGGCGAGGAGGTGGCCGTCTGCGTGGTCGGTGTGGTCACCGACGAGAACCTCAAGGAATTTTGCGCGAGCCGATTGGCCGCCTGGAAGGTGCCGCGGCATTTCCGGGTCCTGAGGCAACTTCCCGTCAATGGGCGCGGCAAGACGAGCGTGGAAACCCTGCGGGCCTTGTTTGAGCCAGAAGGATAACAAAAAAGCCCCGGACCTTACGGGCCGGGGCTTGTTGTGCGGGGTGGGAAATCCCGAGCCGTTTACAGCTTCATTTTGATCATCGATTCGTGCTGTTCGTCGGTGCACGGAGCGTTGAGGGGGACGTCGGTGGACTGATCCGACGTACCCACGAGGCTGTTGGAGATAAGGTATTGCTCAACCTCTTCGCCGCTGATGTCCGGCAACATTGTGCCATTGACCACGACGCAGGGGGAGAGAGGTTGACCGCTGAGTTGCTCCATTTCGAACCGGAAGTCCGGATTCTTAATGATGTCCTTTTCTGCGTAGGGAAGTTCGTACTTCGCGAGCACGGCACGGATGCCATTGCTCCATCCGCAGGAGGTTTTCAGGTAAGTTGTGATTTCAGGTTTTTCCATGGTGTTTCGATCGTGGGTTGCTTATTCCGGTTTGCTGCCTTCGCCGGGACGGTAGACTTCCTCAGCGACTTCGAAGGCTTGGGCCAATCCGACCATGTCTTCACCAGGACGAAGGGTATCCATCGTCTCGGCTTCGCGGCGCACGGCGGCGTCGTCGTAATGGGCGGCTTTGATGGAGAGTCCCACCCGGCGCTCGACTTTGTCGACCTTGATGACGCGGGCTTCCACTTCTTGATCGACCTTGAGGGCGTCTTTGACTTTCTCGATGCGCTCTTCGCTGATTTGCGAGATGTGCACAAGGCCGTCGATGTCGTCCTGCAATTGGATGAAGGCACCAAAGTTGGTGATTTTGGAAACGGTGCCTTTGACGAGGTCACCGATTTTGTAGCGTCCGTCGATTTCTTTCCAAGGATCGTCTTCGAGCTGTTTGACGCCCAGGCTGATGCGCTGGTTGACCTTGTCGATGTCGATGACAACGGCTTCGATCTCGTCGGCCTTTTTGAGGATTTCGCTCGGATGGTTGATCTTGCGGGTCCAGGAGAGATCGGACACGTGGATCATGCCGTCGATGCCTTCTTCGAGTTCGACGAAGGCGCCGTAAGCGGTCATGTTGCGGACGGTGCCTTTGACCTGTTTGCCGATCATGTAACGCACTTCGATCTCATCCCAAGGATTCGGCTCGAGTTGGCGGACACCCAGGGAGATTTTCTGTTCGTCCTTGTTGACGCCAAGGACGACGGCTTCGATCTCTTGGTTGAGGGTGAGAACATCCGAGGGACGCGCGATGCGCTTGGTCCAGGAAAGTTCTGACACGTGAATGAGTCCTTCGACGCCTTCTTCGATTTGGACGAAGGCCCCGTAAGGCATGAGGCTGGTGACTTTGCCGGAGATCTTCTGTCCGACAGGGAAGCGATCTTCGATTTTGTCCCATGGGTTCGACTGCATTTGCTTGAGGCCAAGCGAGACGCGTTCTTTTTCCTTGTTGATGTCGAGGACCTGAACTTCGAGTTGGTCGCCCACTTTGAGCAATTCGCTCGGGTGGGTGAGGCGGGCCCAGGACATGTCGGTGACATGGAGGAGGCCGTCGATGCCTTCGAGGTCGATGAAGGCTCCGAAGTCGGTGATGTTTTTGACCGTGCCGGGGACCTTGTCGCCAATGTTGACCTTGGAAAGGAATTCCTGGCGTTTTTCCGAGCGTTCTTGCTCGATGATTTCCCGGCGGCTCAAGACGACATTTTTCCGGTCGTCGTTCACTTTAACGATTTTGAAGTCGTAGATGTTTCCGACGAATTGGGTCAGATCCTTGGGCGGGATGATATCAATTTGCGAAGCGGGCAGGAAGGCTTCCACGCCCACGTTGACGGTGAGGCCGCCTTTGACGACCGCTTTGACGCGGCCCTTGATGAGTCCGGAGCCTTTGAAAACGGCGACGATCTTCTCCCAGTTTTGGCGAGCGGCGGCTTTCTCCTTCGAGAGCACGACCATCCCCTCGTCATTTTCGAGGCGTTCGAGGAGGACTTCGATTTCGTCTCCGACTTCGATCGCGTCGGGATCTTCAAATTCATTGGCGGGAATGACGCCCTCGCTTTTGTATCCGATATCGACGAGGAATTCGCGGTTACGGACTTCGAGGATGTGTCCCTTGATGATGCTTCCTTCGCGGTAATTTTTTACCGAGGCTGCGATCAATGCTTGTAGTTCTGCCAGTTCGGGCATGGTGTTGTTGTTGGTTGATTTACGTGACAAATCCGTTCTTTTTTTAAGAAAAAAAAGAGCGGTCGGATTCCGCATCCGGCCGCCATGAACGGGAGTGGGGAGTTTAGGTCGATTCGTTGGGAAAGCAATGAAAATCAATAAAACCGCCCGGGAGAGCGGGTTGCGGAGATCAGAGCGAGCTGTCTGACTCCGGGCGCTGGAAGAATTTCATCACGAGAATGAGCGAAAAGGCGAGAACGAGAAGAATGGCGGCGATGAGGTGAGCCTGAGGATAGTTAAGTTTTTGGACTTCATCGTAGAGGGCAATGGACGCGACCCGAGTTTGGCCGGGGATGCTGCCGCCAAGCATGAGGACGAGGCCAAATTCTCCCACTGTGTGGGCAAAACTCAAGGTGACCCCGACGCCGATGCCCTGCCGGGCAATCGGGAAGACCACATGACGAAAAATTTGCAGTCGGTTGGCTCCGGAGATCCGGGCGCTTTCGATCAGGACGGCGGGGACGGATTTGAGGGCGGCCTGGAACGGCTGAACCGCGAAGGGAAGGCTGTAAATGATCGAGCCGACCACCAGGCCCGGGAAACTAAAGGCCAAGGTCTGACCGGTGACTTGCAGCCAAGTGGCTCCGAGTGGGGATTGCGGGGCAAAAAGCATCAGGAGGTAAAACCCTATCACGGTGGGGGGAAGGACCACGGGGAGGGTGGTGAGGGTCTCGATGACGATGATACCCTTCCAGCGGCTGACATTAAGCCAATGGGCCAGAGGAATTCCTATCAGAAGCAAAAGAATCGTGGTGACCGTGGCCAATTCCAGGGTCAGGAGGAGCGATTGCCAGATGGCCGGAGTGAGAGACATGGAAGAAAATTATGAAGGATGAAGGATGAGGTATGAAGAGAGGATGGAAATTATTCGGGGATGGTGAAGCCGAAGCGGGTGAGGATTTTTTGGGCTTCCGGGGAACTGAGAAATTCGAGGTAGGCCTTGGCGGTGGGATTGTCTTTGGCCCGACGGGTGAGGACTGCACCTTGGAGGAGGCCTTCGGCGGGGAGGAGTTTTTGGTGGCCGACTCCAGCATAGGCAGGGGTGTGAAGAAGGGAGGCGGCGACTAGGCCAGCTTCGGCGTTGCCGCTGGCGACGAAATGGGCGGTTTGGGCAATGTTTTCGCCATAGACGAGGTGGGGTTTTAGCTTTTTCCAGAGCCCGGCCCGCTCCAGCGCATTCTTGGCGGCGAGGCCGTAGGGCGCGTGTTCCGGCTGGGCGATGGCGAGGCTGCGAACCTGACTCAACGCGGGGAGGCCGGAGGAAATGTCGAGGGTCTCGGAGAGCGTCCAAATGGCGATCCGGCCTTCGGCGTAGGCGAGCGGGGGTTGGCTCCCGGCGAATCCGGCTTTGATCAGGCCGGCGGGATATTCCATATCGGCGGAGAGAAAGACGTCGTAGGGGGCGCCATGGTGGATCTGCGCGACGAGGGTCCCCGAAGAACCGAGCGTGGTTTGCACCGTGATGCCCGGGTGGGCCTGGGTGAAGGCGGCGTGAAGATCGTCCAGGCAGTGCGCCAGGCTGGAAGCGGCCGCCACCGTGAGGGTCGTGGCTGCCACCGCGCTAAAACCGGAGAAAAGCTGGAGGGTCAAAAAGATCGCGACCATGCCCGAGGTTCTCAGGAAGGGAACGTTGCCGCGTGGGAACCTGGAGGAGCGCAAATTCCTCCTAGGGCGACGGGCGGAGGAATTTACTTCGGGAGGGGACATCGAGGACGCGGCCTTGTTGGACGATGAGCTCTCCCCGGCGAATGGCATCGCTAATGATTCCTCCGACGGGCTGATCGGCGTAAAGGCTGATGGGATGGCAGGTGAGGAGACCTTTTTATTGGGGCAGTGCAGACTGGGCGGTGCGCAATCTTTGGTAGAGTGTCTGCAGTCCTTCGGGGATGACCCGTTGGTTGCCGATGGTGGTCATGAAATTGGAATCGCCGATCCAGCGGGGAACGATGTGGAGATGGAGGTGGTCATCGACTCCGGCTCCGGCGGCTTTGCCAAGATTCCAGCCGACATTAAATCCCTGCGCTTTCACGCATTCCTTGAGCAGGGTTTGGGCGTGACGACAGAGATGCCAGAGTTCGAGGATTTCCTCTTCGGTGAGGTCACCCATGTCCGAGACCTTTCGGTAGGGGACCGCCATGAGATGCCCGGCCGAGTAGGGATACCGGTTCATGATGAGAAAGGTTTGTTTGCGGCGGATCACGACGAGGTGAGCGGCGTCATCGCTGGCCTGGGCGGCCTCACTAAAAAAATCCGTCGGGGCGGTATCTTTGGTCTGAAAATATTCTACCCGCCAAGGTGCCCAGAGCGATTCGAGGTGGTTTTTGGGAAAGGAATCGGACATCGAAGAAAATTATGAATTATGAATGATGAGGTATGAAGGACGCGTTTTCAAAGCACATCGCCGAAAGTTGCCGAAGCTCGGGCAATGGTTGCGCCAACGGGATACTATTCCATATTCCAAGTCGTGTCGACGTGCGAAAATAACCCCGACCGCTGGCCGGGGCTGTAGAATTCCGCATCTTTGGCGCCCTTGATGCAGAACAACCGACCAAGAGATTAGGCAACTTTCGGAGATGCGCGAGCGTCTTCATACTTCATCATTCATACTTCATAATTTTCTTCAGTATGGCTTCGGCTGCTCGACGGCTGGCGCCTTCGGCTTCGAGCGTGGAGACGATGGTTTGAAGGCGCTGGGCGAGGGCGTTGCGGGCGTCGGCGTCGTTGAGGAGTCGAAGCCCCTCCTGAGCGAGGGCTTCGGGACTGGCCGCGTGCTGAATAAACTCCCGGACGACATGTGGAGGGCGCTTCGCGGAAGGATCCGCTTGGGTGGTATTGAGGATGTTGACGATCCCGAGAGCATCCACTCCCTTGATCAGCCGGACCCCGACTTCATAGGTGAGCCAGGCCACCTTGTACACCAGGGCATGGGGGAGTCCGAAAAAGGCGGCTTCCAGGGTGGCGGTGCCGGAACAAACCAGCCCAGCTCCGGCCCGCTGCATGAGATCATGGGCGGATCCCCAACGCACTTCGATTGGGGTTCCTTTCACCAGGGAGTGCAAGCGCTCGGCCTGGGCTTCGCTGGCGGCCACCGCTTCGAAACGGACATCGGGGCGGGCGGCCTGGATCTGCCGGGCCGCTTCCACCATGACAGGAAAAATGCGTTTCACTTCGCGCACCCGGCTGCCAGGAAGAAGGGCAAAAAGCAGGGGGTCGCGAGGGGTTTCTAATTTTTCCTCTGCGAGCGCTTCCAAGAGCGGGTGACCGGTGAAGACGGTATGCAACCCACTAGCTTCGTAGAGCGGTTGCTCGAAGGGAAAGACACAAAGCATGAGGTCAAGCGAGCGCGCCATGACGGGGATGCGGCGGCGGTTCCACGCCCAGACTTGAGGGCTGATGAACTGAATGATCCGGCCGCCATACCGCCGGGCCCGGAGAGCTTTGGCCAGCCGGAGGTTGAATCCTGGATAATCGACCAATACCACCGCCTCTGGCCGGAGGCGGTCGATGTGGGCCAACATGGTTTCAAATTTCTTCCGAAAGTAGCCGTAGTGCTTCAAGACCTCCCAAAGGCCAAGGACCCCGGCTTCGGCAGTCCAATTGTCGAAAGGCTGTTCGGCGAAAACTTCCATTCGGGGGCCGCCCGCGCCGAGGAACCGCAGCTCCGGATTCAGCGCCCGCAGGCTTTTCATGACTTCGGCGGCCCGGGCATCGCCGCTGGTTTCTCCGGCAACAAACCAGAGGGTTGGGAATTCGCGAGGCATCAGGCGGGGATCAAATCGTTTGCAAGGCAGTTGTGCAAGGAAACGTCGAAGAGGGGCAAATGCATCAAAAATCGGTGGTTTCTGGGGAGCCCTCCCGGGCCAGGCACGCCGGCCGCGCGCGGTCCCCGGCTTCATTTTTTTCGCGGATCGGCAGCTTCAATCTTTCGGGTGATTTGGAGGGCAATATCGAGGGCGTCGGCCGCTTGATGGCCTGAGACCTTGGGATTGTAGCCGTTGCGGGCACATTGGATGAAGGACTCGAGCTCGATCTTGAGTGGTTCGCCTTTAGTGATGGCGACGGGTTCTCGGACGATCCGGTGTCCGCTGAAATCGGTGACGATGGCAGAGTCGGCGGCCAGTCCAACCAATTTGCCAAGGACGGAACTTGCCCGCTCATCCTCACGGGCGAGGCGGAGGAGGTGGCCGGACTGGTGTTGGTAGTCGAGCGAGAGGTAGGCGTTCTCCTGGAAAACCCGGATCTTGCGCACTTTGTTTTCGCTGATCCGGCTGGCGGTGACGTTGGCGACGCAGCCATTTTCAAATTGGATGCGGACATTGGCGATATCCTCCCCTTTGCTGAGAACGGAGATTCCCACCGCATCGAGGCTGACGATAGGGGATCGCACAAGGTGAAGGATGATCTCGAGGTCATGGATCATGAGGTCGAGGACGACACCGATATCGGTGCTCCGGTTGGGGTAGGGGGAGAGGCGGGTGACTTCGAGAAAGCGGGGATTGCGCAACTTGCTTTCCAAGGCGGTGAGAGTGGGATTGAAGCGTTCCACGTGGCCGACCTGGAGAACGCAGCCCTGGCGGGTGGCGAGTTCCGCCAGCTCGTGAGCATGGGCGGGGGATTCTGCGATGGGTTTTTCAATGAGGAGGTGTTTGCCCGCCTCCAAGAGTTGTTTGCCCACCTCGTAGTGGGTCACGGTGGGTGTGCAAATGGTGGCGGCATCGACCAAGCTGGCAAATTCCTCCAATGAGCTTGCTGCCTTGGTGTGGAATTTTTTGGCGATTTGGCGGGCGCGGCCGGCGTCCTCGTCATAGACGGCGGCGAGGGTGGAGAGCGGCAGTTCCGAGTAGATGCGGGCGTGATTGGCCCCCATGTGGCCGACGCCGACCACTCCGGTGCGAATAGGATGATTCATGAAGAGATTCCGTAGAGGGTGATGCCAGCGGCCTCGGCCGCCTGGCAAACGACCGGCTTGTCGAGCAGGACGGTGCAGTGCGCCTCGACCGCGAGGATTTTGAGTTTGGCCTCGCGGGCCACGGCGATGGTCTGATCGCCGATAACGGGAACATCGAAACGCATGTCCTGTCCGGGTTTGGTGACTTTGACCATGACGGCGTTCCCCTGACCGAGCGCGCCGCCGCGACGGAGACATTCGTTCGTGCCTTCGAAGGCTTCCACCGCCAGGACGGTTCCATGTTTCACCACGATGGTTTGGCCGATGTCGAGGCGGCTGGATTCCTTGGCGATCTCAAATCCATAACGAATATCCTCGAGTTGGCGGGGTTTGAGGCGAGGGCCGGCGATGATGCCTTCCGGAGCCAGGTGAGCATCGAGGAAGGTGGTGGCGTCGAGCAGGGTGACGCCGATGCTCTCCAATTGATTGGCCACCTCGCCGAATAAGGTGGCCGCATTGCGGCGTTTCAGGCGGGCCAGAACCACCAGCGTTTTTAAATCGGGTCGGAGGGCAAAAAGATTTTTGGGCGCCAGTTGTCCGGCCATGAGGGCTTGGCGGGCTCCGGATTTTTTTGCGGCCGCGAGGAGGCGTCCGAGTTGGCCGACCCGCATCCAATACACCTCATCGGCGGCGGCGGCGGTGGACTCGGGGGTTTCGTCTTGAAAGGCGGCGACGGAAATTTTCTTCACCCCCGCAGTGCGGGCGGCCGCGATGACCAGTTGGGGATAAATTCCGCTGCCGGCGATAAGAAAGAGAGAGTCCGGAATATTCACTTAGGATAAATACGATTGCGATCGGTTCAAAACGAGAACCAATCCCCAAAGCGGATCACCTGGTAAGGTTTCTTTTTTGGATCTGATTTTTCGGTTTCGTCCGTTTTCTTCCGGAGTTCCGATTCATTGACCGGGGTATTCCCCTTGGCGCCCATGGCGAAGGTATTGACGGGAACGAGGGCACTCCGTCCTCCCCCGGAGAGTTTCCGGTGCGCTTTGATGAAGGCGTTGGGCGAATAATAGTTGGTCGTGTCGCGGCGGAAGCCGCGTTGATTGGAACCGATGGAGAGGTTTTTCCGAATCTCAAAATGAAGATGGGCGGGATACATTCCGCGGTTGGTTCCAATGGTGCCGACCTGCTGGCCGCGGACGACTTGTTGGTTTTCTTTCACGAGAATCTTGTCCAAATGGGCGTAGACCGAATCCACCGCCTGCATTTTATTATTTTCCAGGTAGGGATGGCGGATGATGACGAGATTGCCCCATCCCATGCGCATGTCCCGGGCCATGACAACGACGCCATTGGCGGTGGAATAGACAGGTTTGCCGATGTCGGAGTTTCCCCCTTCGACGCCATTCCAGTCGTCGCCCATATGGTAATTGGCGCGAAATCCGCGGGCGCGATAGTAACCCTCGGCATCGGGTTTTCCCACCGGTTGGTCAAATCCGTCCGCCAGACGGGTTCGGATGCGATCGGGTTCGGGTGCGCTGATCAATCCGACCACGAGGCCAAAAAGAGAAACCCAAAATATGTATTTACGCAGTGGTCGCATCCCAAGGGGAAATGTAGGCGTGGCAAGGCCTCTTGCGCAACGTTTTCAGTCCCGGTTGCGGGAGTGGTCACGCAGGGGAGGCGGAAGAGAGCTCACGCGGAGGCGCGGAGGCGCGGAGAATGAAGAGACGGGGAGAGGATTTGATGATGCCAAAGTTTTGCCGATGGATCGACCGTCAAAAGAAGGCTTAACTTTGATCTGGAAAACTCCGCGCCTCCGCGCCTCCGCGTGAGACTGCTTTTCTTTGGAATCGCCGGGGGGGGGGCTAAACGCCGGCGGCCTTCAGAGCCAGTTTGGCGACCCGGGCGGTTTCGGCCAGATCCTCACTGGTGTGGGCGAGGGAAAGAAAACCTGTTTCAAATTGCGAAGGCGCGAAATAGACCCCGTTCTCGAGGGCCGCGTGGAAGTAGCGCCCAAAGGCCTCCGTATCGCTGCGTTTCGCGTCGGCCAGGTTTCGGATCGGCCCCTCACAGAAAAAGAGGCAAAACATGGAGCCGAGGCGATGAAACGTAACCGGCTTTCCGGCCAGCGCGGAGCGCATTCGATCTTCCAACTCGCGGCCCAGATCTTCGAGTTGCGACCAGCCTCCGCGTTCCATCAGTTCGCGCAGTTGCGCCAGTCCGGCGGCCATGGCGACCGGATTGCCGGAGAGGGTTCCCGCCTGATAGACTGGCCCGTCGGGAGAGAGATGATCCATGATGTCGGCCCGGCCCCCGAAGGCTCCGACCGGGAGTCCCCCGCCGATGATTTTTCCCATCGCGGTGAGATCGGGGGTGACGCCGTAGAGTTCCTGGGCTCCTCCGGGCGCGAGGCGAAACCCGGTCATGACCTCGTCAAAAATCAGGACCGTGCCCGCCTCGGTGCAGAGGCGGCGCAGTTCTTCGAGGAATCCGGGTTGGGGTGAATAGAGGCCCGCATTAGCGGGGACGGGTTCGAGGATGACCGCCGCGATTTCGTTCGGATGCTTGGCGAAGAGGGCTCGGATGGCAGCCGGGTCATTGAAGGGAAGCGTTAAGGTGAGAGCGGCCAAGGCGGCCGGAACTCCCGCGCTGTCCGGCTGTCCATGAGTGAGTGCCCCGCTCCCGGCTTTGACGAGGAGCGAATCGACATGACCATGGTAGCAACCTTCGAATTTGACAATCTTGTCCCGACCGGTGAATCCCCGCGCCAGCCGCACGCAGCTCATCGTGGCTTCGGTCCCGCTGTTGACCATTCGGACTTTTTCCACCGAGGGGACGAGGTCGCAAATCGTCTCCGCCATTTCCACTTCCAGAGGATTGGGGATGCCAAAGCTCAAGCCCTGGGAGGCGGTGGCGCAAACTGCGGCGATGACCGAATCGGGCGCATGACCGAGAATGGCAGGCCCCCAGGTGCCGACATAATCGATCAGTTCGGCTCCGTCGGCCGTGGTGATGCGGGCCCCCCGGGCCGCCACGGCGAAAAATGGCTCTCCCCCCACGCCACGAAAAGCGCGCACAGGCGAATTGACTCCGCCGGGGATAAAATCTTTGGCGGAGCGGAAAAGTTGGTGCGAGCGCGAAGAGGAAGAGGCCATGGTGTCCTTTGAGACAATACCGACCGACCGACGATGTAAAAAACTTTTCCCGGGTTTGGGACGTTCAAGGCCAATAGCAGCGAAGCGCTTGGCGACGGGAGTGCGACCAACACGCTAATATTCAATGGCGGGACATTGCAAGCGGGTGGGACGATCACCTCGCCTGCCTCGCGCACGGTGACGCTGAAGTGCACGGGGATCATTGATACCAACGGGTTTGGAGTGAGCATCGCCGGGGTGATGAACGGTGCGGCTAGACTGACCAAGACCGGCCTCGGCAACCTGACGCTCACGGGTGCGAACACTTACTCAGGCGCGACTACGATCATCGAGGGATCGCTGCTCGTCAGCAGCGCTGGCAGTCTGGCCTCGTCCGGGGTGACGGTGAACAGTGGCGCCAACTTTGTCTATAACAACAACACGACGGGATTTGCTGGCACCGTGAGGGTCAGCGGCACCTTGGGCGGCAGCGGGAGATTTCTGGGCACGATTGAAGGCGGCGGCCAGGTGGGCCCGGGCAACAGCCCCGGCATTCTGACGGCTGCGGCAACAGATCCCACCGAGGGGATGGATTACAACTTCGAGTTCACCTCGACGGGAATGCCGACCTATTCCAACAACACGGCCAGCGTGAACGATGTGCTCAGGTTGACGGATGCGACCACGCCCTTCACCGCGTCGCTGACTTCACCGGCGAACGTGGGCAGTAAGAAATCACTCACTTCGCACCTCAGGGCCCCGGTTCGGTCGGCGGGAAAAATCAGGAATATCTTCCGTCTGATTTTGTCCGGCCTCAGCAGGCCAGCTCACGGCCGCTCTCGGAGCCACGCAGCTGAGCGGATTGCCGGATGTCTGCCATCTCGGGTCAGACATCCTGAGGTCACCCGGATCAGAAGATGGAGCGACTATGGAGGGATATCGTCCTCGATCCCCGCCTTTCCGTCTCACAGCAATTCCTTGCCCGGGGTGATCGAAGCCAAGTTTGGCTGCCGGGTCGCTCCGAAGGTGGTCTTAGGCGCTGTAAACAAATAAAGGCACCATCGGGCTTGTTCTTTTGGCCTCTGGCGGCGTTGCTCCTCAGTCACAGAGTGCTTGGGCTAGGCTCGTTGCCGATGCTTCGCATCGCCCTTCGGGCTGCCTTCGGCAGGCTGTCTCCCTTTGGTCGGCTCGTTGCGCCTTGCCAGAGCCCAAAACTCCTGCGCCATCTTTGGCACCTTTATTTATTTACAGCGCCTTAGCGGACGCGGAGGAATATTCGCGGTTCATCCGGGCGATGAAGGAAGCCGGGATGGCGGCCGGGCAGACGGCTTCGCAGGCGTAGTAGTTGGAGCAATTGCCGAAGCCTGAGGCATCCATGGTGGCCACCATGGCGAGGGCGCGGCGGTTTTTCTCCGGCTTGCCTTGGGGAAGGAGTCCAAGGTGTCCGATTTTGGCAGCGACAAAAAGCATGGCCGAACTATTCGGGCAGGCGGCGGCGCAGGCCCCGCAGCCGATGCAGGCGGCGGCATCCATGGCCAAATCGGCCATGGGTTTGGGGATGGGGACCGAATTCGCGTCCGGGGCGGAGCCAGTGCGCTCGCTGACAAAGCCTCCGGATCGAATGATAGCGTCGAAGGCTCCGCGGTCCACGGTGAGGTCCTGGAGGACGGGAAACGAAGCCGCGCGGAAGGGTTCGATCGTGATGAGCTCTCCTTCGCCGAAGCTGCGCATGTAGGTTTGGCAGGTGGTGCCGCGTCCGGGGCCGTGCGGGACGCCGTCAATGGTCAAGCTGCAGGAGCCGCAAATGCCTTCACGACAATCATGTCCGAACTCGACTGGCGTTACATTTTTCTCGATCAAGTTCTCATTGACGATGTCGAGCATTTCCAAAAACGAAGCATCAGCAGGGATATTTCGAGCCGGATAATTTTCAAAGCGACCAGCGACCGAGGGGCCGTCCTGTCTCCAAACGCGCAGGGTGAAATTCATGAAATGTTGATGGTTGAGAGTTGATGGTTGAGAGAATTCATCGTGTAAGCAGGGAATTAACCCTCAACCAATAACCTTATTTATAGCTTCTGGTGGCGAGTTTCACTTCTTCGTACACGAGGGGTTCTTCGTGACGAGTGGGGATGGCGTCGGGGCCGTTGTATTGCCAGGCCGCCACGTGGGAAAAGTTTTCGTCGTCACGGAGGGCTTCGCCGTCGGGGGTTTGATGATCGAGGCGGAAGTGGCCGCCGCAGGATTCGTTGCGGGCGAGGGCATCGCGGCACATGAGTTCGCCGAATTCGAGGAAATCGGCCACCCGGCCGGCTTTTTCGAGGGATTGATTGAGGGATTCCCCGCTGCCAAGCACACGAACGTCTTTCCAGAATTCTTCCCGGAGTTTGGGCAGGCGGGCGATGGCTTCTTCCAGTCCGGCTTTGTCACGAGCCATCCCGCATTTGTCCCACATGAGGAGGCCAAGTTCCCGATGGAAGCTGTCCACGCTGCGGGTGCCTTTGACCGCAAGGAGGGCGGCGGTGCGTTCCCGGACTTCCTTTTCGACCTGCTGAAAAGCGGGGTCGGTGGTCTCGGGTCGTTTTTTGCTGAATTGGGAGGTGAGGTAGGTGCCGATGGTGTTGGGGATGACGAAATAGCCGTCGGCAAGTCCCTGCATGAGTGCGGAAGCCCCAAGGCGATTGGCACCATGATCGGAAAAATTGGCTTCTCCGAGGACGTGGAGTCCTGGGATGTTGCTCATGAGGTTGTAGTCCACCCAAAGTCCACCCATGGTATAATGGACGGCGGGGTAAATGCGCATCGGACGTTCGTAGGCATTTTCTCCGGTGATGTTGTGATACATCTCGAAGAGGTTGCTGTAGCGTTCCTCGACGAGGTCGCGGCCGAGGCGGTTGATGGCATCGGCAAAATCGAGATAGACGCCGAGTCCGCCGGGACCGACTCCCCGTCCTTCGTCGCAGACTTCCTTGGCGCTGCGGGAGGAAATGTCGCGCGGGGCGAGGTTGCCGAAGCTGGGATATTTGCGCTCCAGATAATAATCGCGATCAGCCTCGGGAATGTCGCCGGGATTTTTGGGGCAATCTTCCTTGCGTTTGGGGACCCAAACCCGGCCGTCATTGCGGAGGGATTCGCTCATCAGGGTGAGCTTCGACTGGTAAACTCCTGCGACCGGAATGCAGGTCGGATGAATCTGGGTGTAGCAGGGGTTGGCAAAAAGGGCCCCCCGTTTGTAGGCCCGCCACGTCGCCGTGACATTGGAGCCCTTGGCATTGGTGGAAAGATAGAAAACGTTTCCGTAGCCGCCCGTGCAGAGGAGGACGGCATCGCCGGCGTGGCTGCGGACCTCTCCGGTGACCATGTCGCGAACGACAATCCCCTTGGCGTGCCCATCGACGAGCACGAGATCAAGCATTTCCGTGCGCGGGAACATTTTGACTTTTCCCGCCGCGATTTGGGCGCTGAGGGCTTGGTAGGCACCGAGGAGGAGTTGTTGGCCGGTCTGGCCGCGGGCATAAAAAGTTCGCGAGACTTGGGCGCCGCCGAAGGAACGGTTGGCGAGCAGGCCGCCGTATTCGCGGGCAAAAGGAACGCCTTGGGCGACACATTGGTCGATGATGGCGTTGCTGACTTCGGCCAAGCGGTGAACATTGGCCTCGCGGGAACGGAAGTCACCGCCTTTGACCGTGTCGTAAAAAAGGCGGTAAACACTATCGCCGTCGTTTTGATAATTCTTGGCCGCATTGATTCCGCCTTGCGCGGCGATCGAGTGGGCCCGGCGGGGGCTGTCCTGATAACAGAAACACTCGATTTCGAACCCCTGCTCTCCCAAGGTGGCGGCGGCGGCTCCTCCGGCCAGTCCGCTCCCGACAACGAGAATCTTGAATTTGCGCTTATTGGCCGGACTGATGATCTTGGCGTGATTTTTGTAATGGGTCCACTTGTCCGGCAAGGGGCCGTCAGGAATGTGAGCGTCGGGCGTCATAGCATTTCGGTGCAGGTTACCGGCCAAAGCCGAAGAGGAAAATGGAAAGGGGGATGGCGGCGTAACCGGCGAAGAGAGCCCAGGCGAACACCTTGGCGAGGATCTCATACTTCGGGCGCAGGGTCTGACTGGTCAATCCCAGGGTTTGAAAGAGGCTGGCCACGCCATGGCTAAGGTGAAAGGCGACCAAGGCCAGCGAAAGAACATAAAATGCGCTGACGAAGGGATTTTGAAAACCGAGCACGACCATGCGGTAAACGTCATGAACTTCGTGCCCATTGATCGTCGTCTCCAGTTTCGCGTAGGATGGGTTGATGAGGCCGAGGGTGAAGTGGGCAAGGTGAAAGGCGACGAAGGCGAGAACGATCAATCCGGACAGCCGCATGGTCCGCGCGAAGATGGTCGTCTTCATCGGGGCCTTGATTGCATATTTTTGCGGCGTCGCAGCCTGATTTTCTTTCCAAAGCAGCATCGTGAAAAAGATGTGCAAACCGACGGCTGCCAATAAACCGATCCGGGCGACCCAGAGAAGGGGACCCAAGGCCTGGAGTTTCATGGCGTAGGTGTTGAGCGCGTCTGGTCCGAAGAAGAACGTCAGATTCCCCAAAAGATGGCCGACGACGAATCCCACCAAGACCAAACCGGTGACGGCGACAATAGTTTTCTTGCCAAGGGAAGAAAAGATCCAGCGCAGAGCCGGAGAGCTTGCGGCGGAAGATTTGGTTGGAGATTTGGTTGGAGTAGAGCCTGCCATGAAATTGTAGGGCGATATTAGAGAAACTAATAACTTATGCCAGAGAGCACCCCGAGTTGCAAAGCCAAAATATTTTTTGGGGATGCTGCGGTGTTTTGGATTCAAAAGGGGAGGAGCGATATCCTCGTTGTACGACTCGGCGTCGGTTCTTAAGCCGCAACAAAAATAGGAACGCCTTTCATGCGGTCCGGCCGTGCAGGGATTTTCAAAGAGAAAGGTTTGACCTTTCCATTTCCTCTTTGGCTTGATTTTGCGCCAAATTGTAATAGGATTTAATACATGAGAGCTACGTTGACCGTAAGTTTGCCGGAAAAACTCAATCAAGGCCTATCCGCGATGGTAAAAAAGACCGGAAAAAGCCGCAGCCAGGTCGTGCAGGAGGCTCTGCGGAAACAAATTGCGATCGAACGTTTCCGGAACATTCGGGAGCAGGTGGTTCCCAAGGCGTCGCAGGTAGGGATTCATACGGATGAAGACGTGTTCAAAATGATCTCGTGAGGATTGTTTTCGATACGAATGTTCTTTTCTCCGCATTCACGGCGCATGGAACCTGCGCGGGTCTCTATGAGGAATGCCTCCAGTGGGCACAAATGGTGGTATCGCAGGAAATCCTCAAAGAGCTTGAGGAGAAGTTGGCATCGAAAGCCAAGCTGAATCCGGTTGAAATCCATGAGATCCTGGCTGCCATCCGAGATGACAGCCAGATCGTAGAGACCGTTCCGTTGTCAAAGAGGGTCTGCCGTGACCCTGACGACGATGCCATTCTCGCGGCGGCCGTTTCCGCAGAGGCGGATGTCATTGTTACCGGAGACAGTGATCTGTTGGTCCTGGAAAGATTCGGTAGCATTTCGATTCTCAATCCCCGTGGCTGCCTTGTCAGATTGAGTGCCGAAGGCAACCGGTGAATCGGTGCTTTGCCTCCGCTCTCGAAATATGCACAACGCTTGCCTCTGTTCAGACATTGCGCTGACGGCGGCGACCCCCTTCAGAGCTACGGCATTTCTTCGGGCGCGGAAGGATTTGGGGGAATTGCTGCGGGAATGCCGGGTTGTGCCATCACGGGATGGACTTCCGTCACTGCGATGGTGGGGTTGGAACGGGAAATCGCATTGGATTCATTCATGAGAATGATCTTGCTGGGCTGGTCGGTGCTTTGAAATCCGATGAGCCAGAAGAACCGGACCATACCCGTGGAGGTGGCCTTGGCGGTGGTCGTGAGGAGAACATACGGACCGGGCTCGGGGAGGGGAATGTCCACCCGGCCATTGGATTTGGTCAACGCCACCTCCAGAGGAGGAGGAAGCTCGGCTTGAATCCGGTTAATGGCGGCAAATAATTCATTTTCGGAAGAGACGATGCCGAGGTAGGCATTCTTCATGGCGGCATCGACGGCGGTGCGCCGGTACAACTCGATCGTGGCTCCGCTGACAATAGCGGTCGTTTCAGGAGAAGGTTCGTAGGTGATGATGGCGCGGACTCGGCCGGGCGGGGTGAGTTCAGAGAGAATCTCGATCTGGTTTTTGAGGTGATCGACAAGGGCCGTTTGCTCCCGAACCTTTCCTTCGGCCGATGTCAGGCTGCTATTGAGATTTTGGTTCCAAGCCCAAAGGCCTGCCGCAGCTCCGAGGGCAAAGAGGCAGGCGATCCAGCCGCCCAGAGCCGGGCCGTCTTTTTTTCGCGATTTGCTGCGCCGACTGCCGGGAGAAGACGAGCTGGATGAGGGGGCCGGAGCCTCATCGAAGGGTTCGGGTTTTGGCGGGGGCTCCGGCTCGGAGTCTAATTCGGCGAGAGGAATCCAAGTCGCCGATTTTTCTTTGTAATAGTGATCGGTGGGCAGAAGTTGCCCGGTTTCGAGGAGGTCGAGGATTTGATCGCCATCGTAAATGCCCAACAGCGAGCCGGCACGGGCCACTTGGGATTTGGCAAGAGTTCGTTTGGGCAAAGACATCTTTGAAGCAGGATTCTTTTTAGGAGTATTCGGATTGGATCCACGCCAGCGCTTCTTCGCGTGTGTGGAGGGTTTCTTCTAACTGGCGGGTTTGCACTGCGTCGAGAACTTCCTTAAATCGGGGGCCTGGTTTCCAGCCAAGGGACAAAAGGTCGCGGCCTGTGACCAGTGGAGGCGGAATGAGGGGCTCGTTGGCGAAATCCTCTCCGCGTTGCCGGAGGAAGTCGAGATTGTCGAGCTTACCGTGACTGCCCAGACAATCCACGCGGTGGAGTTCCAGTTCGTCCTCGAAGGTCGGCCGGGCCATGAAGCGTTTCAGCCGGGCCACCCGCATGTCTTGCACGTCTTTGAAGACCATATGTGTTTTGACCATCTCCACGGTGGCTTCGATCTCGGGATTGGAAAATCGCAGCCGCCGCATGAGGGATTCAGTTATGGTGGCGCTGACTGATTCGTGGCCATTGAATCGGATGCGGCCGGTGGGATCGACTTGCATGGTGGGAGGCTTGCCTAAATCATGAAAGAGGACGGCGAGCACGAGGGGGAGGGAGACCGTTTCCGGCAGAAGCGACAACATCAACCGGGTGTGAACAAAGACGTCGCCCTCCGGATGAAACTCCGGCGGTTGCTCACATCCCTTGAGAGTCGTGACTTCGGGCAGAAGGACCGCGAGGAGGCCGCTGGTGTCGAGGAGATCAAATCCGCGAACCCGCTGCGGAGAGAGGAAAATTTTTGCCAGTTCGTCGCGGATCCGTTCGGCGCTCACAGCCTGAATCTTCCCGGCTCCCGCGCAGAGAGCGGCCCAAGTGGCGGGTTCGATTTCGAAACCGAGGGTGCTGCCAAAGCGAATGCCGCGGAGAAGGCGCAGTTTGTCTTCCTCGAAGCGAGCCGCCGGATCGCCAATGGCGCGGAGGATTCCCGCTTCCAAGTCGCGCCGACCGTCCACGAAATCGAGAATTTTGTCATTGGCGGGGTCCCAGAACAACCCATTGATGGTGAAGTCCCTTCGACGAGCATCTCCCTCGGCTGTGGTGAAGGTGACGTCCTCCGGACGGCGTCCGTCGATGTACACGCCGTCGGCGCGGAAAGCAGCCACTTGGTATTCAATGCCGTTCTCGATGACGAGGACGACTCCAAACTGGGCCCCCACTGGCACGGTGCGGGAAAAAAGCTTTTGCACCTCCTCCGGGCGCGCATCGGTGGCGATGTCGAAGTCTTCCGGGCTTTTTCCCAGGAGCCGATCCCGCACACAGCCGCCGGCGAAGTAGGCGGTGTGACCGGCTTCGTGGAGGCGCTGAACAATGGCGCGGGCGGTGGATTCCATGGGCGAACTATAGGCGATCCGATTCGGTAGACAATGGCGATGCGTGATCGCCAAGGGTACAAGGCGGCTCGCCTCGTCCTCGCCTTGATTGAAGCTGGCCAGGGCGGGGCTTTTGCGGGAAGGTTCGCTCCGTTTTGATTCCGCTGACAAAAATTCTGACCTATCTTTTCGTTGTCGTCCTCTTGGGCGCGATCTTATCCCCGCCCTTTTACTGGCTCTTGCATGGGGTGCTCGACCATCCCTTTCATCGTTATTTCAGCCGCGTCACCCAGGTGACCGCCATCATTCTTCTGGTGCCGATGTTGCTCTGGTTGCGCATTGGCAGCGTGAAGGAGTTTGGGTTACTCCCCAATTCGCAGCGGACGCGGGATGTCCTCTCAGGATTTGCCATTGCCCTGATTCCGGTGATTTTGCTCGCGGTCGGTTACCTCACGTTCGACGTCTATAAATTCCATTCTGAACTGCTCTTTGGAAAATTGCTTCGGATTGCCGGGACCGCGGTGGTGGTCGCCTGCATGGAGGAATTTATTTTTCGCGGGGTGATTCTGGGTTTGGCCGCGCGTTCCTGGGGACGCTGGCCCGCGGCGATCGGAACCTCTTTGATTTTTGCGTTTGTCCATTTCCTCAAGCCATCCCGCCAACCCGACGATTCGGTCGTCGATTGGGGAACGGGGTTCATGCAAATCACCCGGATCACGGAAGCATTGCCGACGCCTCTGATGTTGGCTTTTGGCGTTTTGGCTCTTTTCGTGGCGGGCATGATTTTGGCGCTGGCGGCCTTGCGAACTCATTCGTTGTGGCTTCCCATTGGCATCCACGCCGGATGGATCTTTGGGCAGCAGGGGTTGCAGTGGGTGGCGAAATTTCGTGCCAAACCGGCGGAGGAGTTTCTCCCCTGGGTGGGACCCAATGTGGTTAGTGGCGCCGTGCCGACTGGCCTCGTTCCTCTCGGTGCGCTCTTGCTCACGGCGGTCGGGATCTGGTACTATTTAAAGTATGTCTCCGCTCCGGATCGCGTCGGTCGTCCTTGAGACGCTGTGGGACCTGTTTTTTCCCCGCCATTGCGTCGGGTGTGGATCGGCTCTGACGACCGGATGGATTTGTTCGGGCTGCCGGGCGTCGGTGGCCCCGGTCGCGCCGCCTCGCTGTGAGACATGCTCGAGCCCGTTTCCTGGACCCGCAGAAAAATTTGTCTGCGAAAACTGCCGGGGGCGGGATTTCTATTTTCGATTTGCGGTCGCGGTCCTGCCGAGCCGCGGATATGTCCGCGATCTCGTTCATCGGCTGAAATACCGACATGAACTTTGGCTCGCGGACCCTTTGGGCGAACTGCTAGCCATGGCTTGGCGAGATGCCCGCTTGGCCGGGCGGACCTTCGACGGCATCGTGCCCGTGCCCCTCCATCCTCTGCGGCAACGGGATCGTGGCTTCAATCAGGCCGAGATTCTTGCCCGCGAGGTCGTTCGGCGGGGGAAAGGCCCGATTTTGGAAGTGCTTCGACGTACGCGTGATACAGAAACTCAGACCCATTTGGACCGCCGACAACGCATGGAGAACTTGCGGGATGCCTTCACTCTCAGGCAGAATGCAGCCGTGCAAGGAAAACACCTTCTTCTCGTGGATGACGTGCTCACCACGGGCTCCACTCTCGATGAATGCGCTCGCATGCTCATTCAGGCCGGGGCCGAATCGGTTTGCGCCCTGACCGTGGCACGCGGTTAAATCATCTTCTAACTCCACCCTTTCGCTATGGCTTTTTTCAAACAACCCAACTTCAAAGCTGACCGCAACAAAACCCGGGAGATGCCCGAGGGCCTCTGGACCAAATGTCCCTCCTGTTCCGATGTCATCCACAACCTGGCCCTGGCGGAGAACTTGAGCGTCTGCCCGAAATGCGAACACCATTTCACCATGGGCGGAGCCGAGCGCGTGGCCGCATTGGTGGACGCCAATTCCTTTGAAGAAATCGACGCCAATATGACCTCAGTCGATACCCTCAACTTTACCGGGGTTTCCACCTACGCCGAGCGCCTGAAAAGCTACCAAGCGAAGACCGGATTGACCGATGCCGTCCTGACTGGTCCGGCTCGCATTCATGACCGCCCCATTGGTTTGGCGGTGATGGATTTTCGGTTTCTCGCTGCCACCATGGGTTCGGTCGTGGGGGAGAAAATTACCCGCGTGATCGAGCTTTCGACCAAGAAAAAAATGCCGGTAATTATTGTTTGCGCCTCGGGCGGAGCCCGGATGTACGAAGGGATGTTGAGCCTGATGCAAATGGCCAAGACCAGCGGCGCTCTTGCTCTCCATGCTCAAGCCGGGTTGCCCTACCTCACCGTCTTGACCAATCCGACCACGGCTGGAGTCATGGCCAGCTACGCCTCGTTGGGCGACGTCATCCTTGCCGAACCCAAAAGCATGATTGGATTTGCCGGTCCCCGCGTGATCAAGGAAACGACCCACCAAGATTTGCCTCCCGGCTTCCAAACCGCGGAGTTCCTCGAAAAACACGGTCTCATCGACATCGTCTCGCCGCGCGGCCAGCTCCGCGACACCATCGGTCGGTTGCTCGGCTATCTCGCTCCGGCGAAAAAGTGATTTAAGTGAACTACGACGAAGCGCTGGCTTGGCTCGATTCCGGCCGGCATTTTGGGATCAAGCTGGGGTTGGATAATATCCGCCGCCTCCTCGATGGACTGGGAAACCCCCAGAACGATCAAACCATCATTCATGTGGCCGGGACCAATGGAAAGGGATCGGTTTGTGCGATGATGGATGCCATCCTGCGGGCTGGGGGACGCCGGTCCGGCCTATACACTTCGCCGCACTTGGTTGATTTTTGTGAACGCATCCGGGTGGATGGAGAAAAAATTCTCCCAACGGAAGTGGCGGCAGGAATGACTGAAATTCGGGCCGTCTCGCAGAGCTGGGACCACGCTCCCACCTACTTCGAAATCGCCACCGCGCTGGCGCTGTGGTATTTTGCCCGCCGGGACTGCGCCGCCATCGTTTTGGAAACCGGGATGGGCGGACGCCTCGATGCCACCAACGCGACCCTCCCGGTGGTCTCCGTCCTCACTCCGATTGCCATCGATCATTCCGAATGGCTGGGCAAGACCCTCGCCGCGGTGGCGGGCGAAAAAGCCGGTATCATCAAGCCGGGTGTCCCGGTGGTGAGTGCCAGACAGGAACAGGCCGCTGCTGAAGTTATCGCTCGGGTCGCGGCCGAATGCGGCGGAAAACTCTTTACGGTGGAGGCCACGGACTTCACCGGAGAAATCGCATTATCCGGTCCGCACCAACGCGCCAATGCCGCGCTTGCGATTCGGGCTTTGCAGGTGGCAGGTTTGGCTCCGGCGGATTCCCGCATCGCGCAAGGCCTCCGCAATGTGCACTGGCCGGGCCGATTTCAAATCGTGGACGGAAGGATCGTTCTCGATGGGGCCCATAACCCTCATGCGATCACCCATTTGGTGAGGAACTGGCGGGAGAAATTTGGCCCGGAACAACCCGTGGTCGTCTTTGGAGCCTTGGTGGATAAGGACTATGTGGAGATGCTGGAAAAACTGGCCCCCTTGGCGAAAGAGTTTTTCTTCGTGCCGATTCGAGAAGAACGGGGCCTCGACCCGCGCGTTCTCGCGGAAGTGTGCGTCCGGCCCCACCGGATCTTCGACTCCGTCGAGGCAGCCTTGGCCGAAACCGAGGGTCGCTGTCTGGTGACCGGATCGCTCTACCTCGTCGGGGCGGCGATGAAAGTCTTGGATCTGCGCTTTTAGCGGGGCCCGGCCCAATCCAAGGGAACCACCTCCCGAGAGGAAAGTTTCGGATTTTGCGGACGAGAGATATTTTGACTTAGTCTCCAGACTGGTTCTGTTCCAGCGTCAACGTTCGGTTTTTCAATCTCTCCAGAACGCCTTCTTTCAAAACCCTGACTTCTGTTCAGATAACACCTGAGCAGTTACAAAAATTTAATGATTGCGTCTGCAATCAACGGGATCAATTGAGAACTGCCACCCACTCGATTTCCACATCGATTCCAAGAAGGGCGGTTCCCAGGGTTGCTCTTTGAGGAGCCGATCCGGGTCGGTATCTTCGGGCGCCCCGTTTGGCCCGAGGGTGTTGTTCTCGCCCGGGCTTTCCTTCCTCAAGGGGGTCAGCCGGGACGGCGGGATTTTTCTTTTTCGCGGATTTCGGTTCCAATGCCGGAATCTGTGAAGATTTCCAGAAGGAGAGAATGAGCAATCCGACCTCCGATGAGGTGAACTTTTTCCACGCCCGCCGCGAGAGCGGTGGTAGCCGAGCGGACCTTTGGGATCATGCCGCCGGCGATGATGTTCCGTTTGATCAGTTCATCGATTTCTTTGGAAGTGACCGAGGGAAAGAGGGTCTCAGGGTCATTGGGATTATGCATGATTCCGGTGACATCGCTGACGTAAATCAGCTTAGACGCTTGCAGGGAGGCGGCCAGGGCCCCCGCTGCGATATCCGCATTGATATTGAGGACGGTGCCGTCCTCGGTGGCCCCGATCGGGCTGATGACGGGGACGATCTCGTCGTGGACGGCGGCCCGCACCTGATCGGCGGTGATCCCGATGGCTTCGCCGACAAAACCAATGTCCTCAAGGATCCCATTTTCATTTGTCTGCGCTTTGAGCCGACGCGCTTGAAACACATCCCGCCCGGAAAACCCGGTGGCTTTGCCGCCGTATTTGAGGATGTTTTTAACGATCGAGGGATTGATTTCATGATCCAAGGTTGATTCGACGATGGTGATGGCCTGGGCGTCAGTGACGCGGAGACCATTGACAAAACGGGCTTGTTGGCCGGCCGCCTTCATCCGGGCGGTGATGGCCTTGCCGCCGCCATGGACAAGGACGGGATTGATGCCGACGGCTTCGAGAAAGACGACATCGCGGAGGAAGAGTTCCACAATCTGGTCGTCTTCCATCGCGGCGCCACCGTATTTGATCACAAAAGTCTGGCCACGAAAGCGTTGAATATACGGCAGGGCTTCGATCAGGCTCTCGAGGCGAGCCTCTGGGGTGAGAGAATAGCTCATAAAAAATTACTCGCTGAGATTGAGACGGATGAATTCCTCGGTCAGGTCGGTTGTCCAAACTGTATGGGAACCCGCGCCCAGTCCCAAATCGATGATAATGACAAATTCTTTCCGGGCGGCGACGGCCTTGATTTTTTTCCAGGACGTGGTCGTCGCCAAGCCGCCAGCCACGAGGGGAAGACCGCCGTAGGCAATGGAAATTTTGTCCTCTTGAATCTTCGCTCCGGAGTAGCCGATGGCATCCATGATCCGGCCCCAATTGGGATCTCCCCCCGCGAGCGCACATTTGACCAGGGTCGAGTTGGCGATGGCTTCTGCCGCGGCCCGGGCGTCTTTGGCGGAATGGGCTCCCTGGACCTCGATTTCAACAAACTTAGTGACCCCTTCGCCATCCAAAACAATTTGTCGGGCGAGGGTTTGGGTGACGGCATGGAGCGCTTCGAGCAAATCGTCTTCGAGCGGGGTGACGCCGGAGGCTCCATTGGCCAATGCGATGACGGTGTCGTTCGTACTCATATCGCCGTCGATGGTGATGCGATTAAAGGAAGTTTCCACTGCCGCCCGCAGGAGTTTGCGAAAAACCGGTTGGGCCACGACTGCGTCGGTGGTGATGGCGCACAACATCGTGGCCATATTGGGATCAATCATGCCTGCCCCTTTGGCGATGGCGCCAATGCGGAATTCCCCTTTGCTCGTACGGACGAGGCAGGCGATTTCCTTGGGGAAGGTGTCGCTCGTCATGATGGACTGGGCGCATTTCCGGCTCGAGGTTCGTCCCAACTTGATCGAGGGGAGTTTGTTTTCGATCCGTTCAATAGGGAGGGGGACTCCGATCCGGCCCGTCGAGCAAATGAGGACCTGATTCGATTTTAATCCAAGGTAGTCAGCCGTGGCTTCCGCCATCCGGCGGGCATTTTCTAGGCCGGCCGGACCCGTGCAGGCATTGGCATTGCCACTATTGAGGACGATGGCCTGAATTTTTCCCGCTTTGAGATGGGCCATCGAAAGCCGCACCGGGGCGGCCTTGACTAAGTTTTTGGTAAAGGTGGCGGCCGAGGCGCAGGCTTGGTCGGATACGATCAGGGCCGTATCCAACCGGGTTGCGGTGGGGTTTTTGATGCCGGCAGAAGCGGCTCCGCAACGGAAGCCAAGCGGGGCGGTGATGCCACCGCGGATTTGTTCGATCATAAAAGTCCGTCCGTCTCGGGAAAGCCGGCCATGAGGTTGAGGTTTTGCACGGCCTGGCCGGAGGCGCCTTTGACCAAGTTGTCCTCCGCACAAAGGACCACCATCCGCCCGGTCCGGGTGTCCTCGCGGACCGCGAGGTCGCAGAAATTGGTGCCGGAGACATTCTTAATGTCAGGCAGGCCGGAGGGCAGCCGCACGAACGGTTCGTCTCCATAGGCGGCTTGCCAACAGGCTTCGATCTCCGACTGCCGGGCGCCATCGACCGGGGCGAAAAAGATGGTCGAATAAATGCCCCGGGTCATGGGCGCCAGATGCGGGACAAAGGTGATCTGAAGCGGTTCCTGTGCCGCGAGGCTCAATTCCTGTTCAATCTCAGAAAGATGCCGATGCTTGGGGAGTCCATAGGCGCGGAGGCTTTGATTGCATTCGGCGTGGAGGAGGCTTTCCGTCGCTTTCCGTCCGGCCCCGCTGGTGCCACTGACGCAACTGGCGATGATCGAGCCCGGCTGGACCAATCCAGCTTTCAACAAGGGCACGAGCGGAATGAGAATGCTGGTCGGATAACAGCCGGCCGACGCCACCAGCCGGGCATTCGAGATTTCCTTCCGGTGGAGCTCAGGGAGCCCATAGACAGCTTCGGCGAGCAGGTGGGGAGCCGGGTGGGCCACGCCGTAGAATTCTGCGTAGATGGCGGGGTCCCGAAGCCGAAAATCCGCGCTCAGGTCGATGATTTTTTTGCCTGCCTCGAGGAGGGGAAGAGCAAATTCACCCGCGAGCCCATGGGGAAGGGCGAGAAAAATAACCGCTGGGTTTGCGTCCAGAATGGAAGCAATTTGAGAGTCCGAAAACGAAATGCCAGCGAGTCCGGGCAACCCGGCCAGCCGGGGAATCACGGCCTCGAGCGGCTTGCCGGCATGTTGACGCGAAGTCACCGCCACAATCTGAGCCTGGGGATGGCGTCCAAGGAGGAGACACAACTCCTCCCCTGAATATCCATTGGCTCCGACGATAGCAACTTTGGTCATGATGGGAGGAACCTAGCGTCAGAGAGAAAAATTGAGAACCGGAAAATCTTCTCTCTTGAAACCTTTTCAGGAATGAGAGACTGTCGCACTTCCGATAGCGGGCTGTAGCATAGCTTGGTAGTGCGCCTGGATGGGGTCCAGGAGGTCGCAGGTTCAAATCCTGTCAGCCCGATATTTTCCCGAAGGGAAACAAAAAACTCTTCACAGGGTGCAGAACGGAGTTCAACTGCCAGTCCGGCAGAGCCCGGACCAGCGGAAAAAGGGGCGGAGCCCCACCAGATGCAGAGCCCGCGAAGCGGGATAATCCTGTCAGCCCGATATTTTCCCGAAGGGAAACAAAAAACTGGCTCTACACCAAACAATGGGGATGAGGTCAGTTTGTTGGGTTGCGGTTTGCCCAAAACGAAAACCATCAGTTTGATACTCCGCGTTCCTTTCTCAGTGCATCGAGAGAGCCAGCCATGCCTTTTTAGGCAAACGTCATTTCCACCCTTAAGACCGCTGGCACAGCCAGCAGCTTGCGCGCCCCGAACTCCGTCCCTTCATCAGCCGAAAAGCAACTTATGGGCATCGCGGGCGTGGCGGAATCCGGAGAGGGTTTTATTTTCGACGACTCCTTTGGAAAAGGCGAGGTAGTGGAACCGGGTGCCCATGTTCTCGGGATGCCAAAGGGCCTGGAGGGTGCGGAGCGTTTTTTGAGATTGGGGTGTGGGTGGACCTTCCAGGGATTTGAGCAGCGACTCGGCGGCCCCCACGAGAAAGTGGTGTTGGTCGGTGAAGCCTACGAGACGAAACGAATGCCGGGCGGTCGCTTCCGCCACAGCGGTAAAGTCCACGTGGGCGGTGATGTCTTTTTCGCCGGGATTTTCCAGGGGGAGGGCATCTTTGCGATGATTTTGGTAGCAGGTGAAGGTGCCGTCGCGTCGGTGGGGGGCCCAAAGTTCCGCCTGGGGAAATCCGTAATCCACGATCAACCCATAGCCCCGCCGCAGAGTGCGGGCGAGGGATTCCGTCCACGGGGAGACTGCTGGTCGCAATTCGATCATGGTGCCGTCGGGGCGTGCGGGCAGGGCCGAGATATCAAGAGAGGGGGCTGAGGGTTGAAAAACAAAGCCCTCGTCTTTGCGGTCCACCCGCAATTCCTGCCAGATTCCGCCTTCGGATTGAAGGAGGTGGAAGGGGAAGGCGTCGATCAGTTCGTTAGAAAAATGTACGCCCTCGCAGGGCGGGATGGCCTCTAAATTCTCCACCCAGGTGACTTGATCCCGCACGGCGGCGAGGGTGGTTTCCTGGCGGGTGCGGAGGGCGGCGGAGGGTTCGACGATAATGTATTTGAGAGGGAATTCGGACGGGATGCTGGCAAGCACATCGGCGGCAAACTGGCCGGTGTGGGCCCCTTGTTCAATCAGAGAAAATTCTTGAGGCGAGCCGAGGGTTTCCCACATCTCGCGAAACTGCCCGGCCAGGAGTTGGCCGAAGAGGGGGCCGACGCTGATATTGGTGTAAAAATCTCCTTCGCGTCCGATTCGGGCTCGTCCGGAGGCGTAATAACCTTCGGCGGAATCATAGAGGGCGAACTCCATGAAGCGCGCAAAGGAGATCGGGCCGGTCGCCGCGATCTCTGCGGCGATGCGGTTACTGAGATCGGGTGATTTCGCGGACATAGACATTCACTTGGCCATCGGCCCCTTTGCGAACGTCGGTGATTTGAAACGGACGCCGGGAGTCCCGTGCGAAGGTGGAGCCTTCCGAAGGAGGGCGGTCACTAGGCGGAAATTCCACGATCACCCTGGTGTTGCTGCTGCGGCCACCAATGTTGAGCGTCTCGGCCGTGGCCCCTTGGGCTCGCAACACAGCCCGGTTTTGACCAGAAGCGGTGACGACAAAATCTCCTTGGAGGTAAACCCGGCCCTCGGATGTGTTTTGGCCTGCGAGTTCCGGCATGTCCGAAAGATTGAGCAGACGTCCCCGGGGCATTTGGCCCGGCGCGTAGGTCGGCCAGGCGCTTCCGGCGGAGGGATCCGCCGTTGGGCTTGGGCTGGCCTCGGGGCTGGGAGACGCGGAGGTCTCCGGTGGGGTTCCGACGACGGTGGCTTGAGTGATGCCGTCACCGGCAGGCATCCCATTGACGGGAATGGCCAGGCGAACGGGCGCATCGGGAGGCAGGGGCGTGTGAGCTGGAGAAGCCGGAGGAATCGGAGGGGCAACCGAACCATCGACCAGTTCGGGCCGTTCGACTCGCATGAGTTGGTTCCGGACGACGGGCGGAGGCGTCTTACCGTCGGGGGATTTTACGCCAGCGCGAAAATTGTGGGTGGCGAGTTTTTCATCAGCTTCCGCAATGATCTTATCGTCAAGAACCGGAAGACCTGCGGCGACATTGAGCTGCTCGGGAGGAGTGAGGGAAAATGTGCCCGGTCCTGTGGTGGAGGCGTAGGACCCATAGAGCAGCGGCACGGTGGTGAACTGCATCCGGCTATCCTTAAGCCTCCGGACGGAAATGAGAGCGGAGAGGTCGGTCTTGCGGTCGAGACGCAAATCGAGTCCGGTGAGAAGCATGCGCTGCAAGACGAGAACGACGGGGCGCTTGGACGGAAAAATTTGTTCAATGAGGACCTGGGGGACGGTGGGCGAGTAGGCGAGAGCCACGACCCCGGTCGGGAAGAGATTTTTATCGGTGAGTTCCCAGGAATCGAGAATAGAAAACGTGCCGACCACGTAGGGAACATGGTCCCGGGTCAGGTTGTAGTTGCGGAGATAATTTCGCAGCAACGCTTCACTGGTGCGGGCAAGTTCCCGGTCGGTGAGGGGTTGGTAACGGTCCCAGAGTTTCTTCGCATTGAGGAAATCGCCGCGTGGGGCCTTTGTGAGTTCGAATTGTTCGGGGGGTTGGAGCTTCTTGAGTTTGGTGAGGATAGTGTAGCTGATCGGCTTTTCCGGATGATTGAAGACATAGAAGCTGAAAATCCAGCACCCAATGGCGACAGCGGAAAGAAGGAGGATGAAGATGGTCCAGGCGAAAAGATTTCCACCTGAAGCTGGGACGTTGTCGCCGGAATGGGAAAGATTGCGGGATCGGCTGGGGAGGCGATGGCTTCGAGAATGACGAGTCATAGAGACGGAAAGAGCCGGGAAAGCGGCCTACGAATTGTCCACGGGCTCGAAGGACGTACCGCATCCGCAATTCCGGGATGCCTGCGGATTTCTGATCCGGAAGCCTGCGCCGGCCAAACCATCGTCGTAGTCTACGACGGAGCCGTCGAGTTGATCAATGCTGTCGGCGGCGACAAAGAGTTTGGCCCCATCGCGTTCGATGCATTGATCGTCCGCCCCGGGAGAACCGATGGTCATTGCGTATTGCAGCCCGGCACAGCCACCTTTTTCGATCCCGAGACACAACCCGGCCTTGTCGGTATCCAGACCTTTTTCGCGGACAAGCGCGAGGAGTTGGACGGCGGCATGGGAAGTGAGTTCGATCACCCTCTTTTTCTAAGGAAGATTTTCGGTAAAGTCAAACCGCAGCCTGCAGAGAAACGATCAAATTCCGGGGGACTGGCGGTCCGGCGAATAAATTGCTCCCTTTCCCGGCCACTTTCCCTTTCACTCAAAGGGACCGAGTATCATGGGAAAAATCCGCCTTTTAGCAGACGAAACGGCCAGCCAGGTCGCCGCCGGAGAGGTGGTGGAACGTCCTGCGTCGCTCGTGAAAGAATTGGTGGAAAACAGTCTTGATGCGGGAGCGACCCGGATTCAGGTGGAATTTGCTCGGGGCGGAGCCCGTTCGGTCACCGTTCGCGACGATGGGAGCGGCATGGACCGGGCCGATGCCCGGATGTGTCTGGAGCGCCACGCCACCAGCAAAATTCGGGTCGGCGGGGATCTCGCCACCGTTCGCACGATGGGCTTTCGGGGCGAGGCGTTGCCTAGCATCGCGAGCGTGTCGCGTTTTCGATTGGTGACCCGGGAAGCCGCGGCCGACGCAGGGACCGAAGTTTTGGTGACAGGCGGACAGGTGGAAGCCGTCCGGGAAATCGGAGCCCCGCCGGGAACCCAGGTGGAGGTGAAGGATTTGTTTTACAATTTGCCGGCCCGAAAAAAATTCCTTCGGGGCGAGGAGACCGAATCGGCCCAGATTTTGCATGGATTAGAGGCGATGGCCTTGGCGGTGCCGGAGGTGGCCTTCGAGTGTCTCCGCGATGGGCGGTCGATTTTGTCCCTGCCCCGGGCCGGGCAGTTGGCGGTTCGGATTAGGGATCTTTTCGGGGCCGATCATCTGGAGCGTTTGCGGGAGATCGAACCGCGGGAAGAATTTGGCATTCGCCTTGAGGGCTATTTGGCAAGACCTGGGGAAGGACGACGGGACCGTTTGCGGCAAATTGTCATTCTCAACGGGCGTCCCATTCATTGTCCGGCTGTCCAGCAACCCTTGCGGGAAGCCTATGCCGAGGCGTTGGGTCGGGGGCTGCATCCCTATGCCGTATTGATTATTACGATGGATGCGGCGCTGGTGGATTGCAATGTACATCCGGCCAAGCGGGAAGTGCGTTTGAGTGACCCGGAGGTTCTCCGGCGGATGGTTTTCGAGGCGGCCCGCGCCACCATCCTCCAGGCTCGTCAGGATTTGGTTGCTCACGTCCTGGCCATTCCGCCCGAGCCGACTCCGGTATTTCATCCTCAGCCGCCTCAGCAAGATTTGTCCTGGGATCGCAAAGCGGCTCCCGTTTCGGAGAATGTGGGGCCGGAGATTTCACCAGGAGTTGCGGGATCGGAGGAAGCTGAAATCGCGCCACCGGAGGAGGTGCCCGAGGTCTTTCGCCTCCTGGGAACTCTCACCGACGGATATTTGATTTTGGAGGGTGCTGAAGGCTTGGTCGTCCTCGATGTCCGGGCGGCGGGGGAACGGATCTTATTTGAAGGATTGATGCGGCAACTGGCCGAAGGAGAGGTGTCGAGCCAAAGACTCCTTTTGCCGGAAGTTGTCGAATTGCCGGCCCGTGAGCGGGCCTGGGTCCTCGACCATTTGGACGATCTGCAGGCGGCGGGATTTCAACTGGAGCCCTTTGGGGGACTTACCGTGAAGATCGAGGCCCTACCGGCGGCGGCCGCGGAACGTGATCCCGGTCGGCTTCTTCATGAGACGGTGACGGCGGTCCGGGCCTCCGGCAAACTGGTGCGGGGTCGCGGCGTGCGGGAGGCAGTGGCGCGCTCGGTGGCTCGCTTGGCCGCAGGGGAGACGGCTCCGGGCGACGAGGGGGCCCGCCGCCTGGTGCGGGAGTTGTTGCGGTGCGAACTCCCCTATGCGAGCCCCTCCGGTCGTCCGACCATGATTCAATTTTCGCGGTTGGAACTGGCCCGAAAATTTGGCCGTGTCCGCTGAGGGAGGCGCGGAGGCAGCGAGATCAAATGAGGTGACTTTCAGTTTTCTTTTTCCGGTAAAGACGTTATGGTCGCAGGCGATGGACGACCTTCGCATTGAGCCTGCCACTCTTGATGATCTGCCGGAATTGACCGAGATGCTCTATGAGCTATTTAGTCAGGAAGCAGATTTTGCTCCGGATCGGGAAAAGCAGGGGCGGGGATTGCGGCTAATATTGGAAGAGCCATCGCGTGGACGGATTTTCGTTCTCCGAAGTCCAGGAAAAATCATCGGCATGATTAACCTCCTGATCACGATCAGCACCGCAGAGGGAAGTTTTGTCATGTTGCTGGAAGACTTGTTCATTGATCGGGCTCATCGGGGTCAGGGCTATGGCACGATCTTGCTAAATCACGCAATCGAGTTTGCCAAAAAGAAAAATTTTCTGCGCATCACCTTGTTGACCGACCAGCCGGACGAACCGCAAAAGAACTTCTATCTTAAAAATGGATTTGTGCAGAGTTCGATGGTTCCGATGCGGATGTACTTTCATGGTGATGCCTCCTGAGCCTGGTCCCAATTTGGGGTTTGCTCGGGTGGACCTTGACCGCGCCAGGCGTTGTCGGCGTCCCGAGGTGATTTATTGTCCGGGCAAGCTGCCTGAAGAAGTGGGGGCGATCGCGGCGTCCTTAGCGGCGCACAATCAGCCGGTCTTGGCGACGCGGGCGGATGCGGCCCATTTCGAAGCCGTGCGGAAGGTCCTGCCCGGGGCCGTCTATCACGAGCGGGCCCGGTGCATTATTGTGGGGCAACAAGCTCCGGCGGAGAGCGGTTGGACGGTCGGCGTCATTTGCGCAGGGACGGCCGATCTGCCGGTTGCCACCGAAGCGATCGTGGCTTTGAAAAGTTTTGGCCACAGCGTGGAGGAATTTTTTGACGTGGGAGTGGCGGGATTGCATCGCCTCCTGGAGGAAATCGATCGCATCCGAGCTTGTGGCGTCCTCATTGTGGTGGCGGGAATGGAAGGGGCTCTTCCCGGGGTGGTGGCGGGGTTGGTGGCGCGTCCTCTCATAGCGGTTCCCACCAGCGTCGGTTATGGCGCGAGCCTGGGTGGGGTGGCCGCCTTATTGAGCATGCTCAACAGTTGTGGAAGCGGGGTCACCGTGGTGAATATTGACAATGGCTTCGGGGCCGCCTGCGCAGCAGATGATATTCTTCGGCTGACCCTAGAGCGTCCGACGGACTTTGGCGTTAGAGCGTCTTGAGGAGGTCGTTGAAGGTGGCGCTGAGGCGCATCGCCTTGGTTGTGAGGGTTGTGTCCGGGCGGTAATCGCCAGCGATGTCTGCGGGCTGATCCTGGACGGCAGGCATCCCGGCGACGATCTTTTCCTCGTTGGCAATGAGCTGTTTCGCCAAGGGTTGAAAAAGAAAAGAGCGGTCAGTGATGTTTTCTTGACGAAAAAGGAAGGTTGAGAAAATCCCAATGAAATGGCGAGGCAAGTTCGGGTTGAATATGCGGAAGCGCTGTATCACGTGATGGCGCGAGGAGATCGCGCGGGACAATGAAGATCGAAGGACGTTTGGGCGAACGCTGGGAGAAGCGAGTGGGTGCGTCTGCCCGCCGATTGTGCTCGTGGATTGATGATTTGAAACGAAATCCCGAAGTCCGTCAGGGCGTGGGTGCGGTTGCAGAATCAAAACGACACTTCCTAATTCTATAAATGAGGAGGGAGAAGAAACGCGTTCCGCGTTCCTCTACGATGTAGCGGAAAATGGAACATTTTTCGACCTCCCTCTTTCCTGATTCTGCATTTTGCACTTAATGGAGATGCGCCCTTCCTCACAAGGGTTGTTCTTTTATTTTTTCCTCGCTCCAAGGAATGGCAAAGCTGACGACAACGCGGCGGAACATTCCCAGAACCAAGGCGGCGTTGGGGTTTCGCACCCGCGAACGATCTTCGTCGAGAACGTTGTCCAGGCGGTAGTGGAGCTTGCTTTCGATGCCCCAGTAGTTCCGCTTGCTTTGCTCGCATCCAGGCTGGTGATGAGGCGCACGGTTTCATTGCTCTTCTTGTCCTTACGTATGACCATTCGGGTCACGGCGGCGATCTGACGGGCGGAGGGGAAGCCGACTTGTTCGGGATCGGTGGGTTCGCAGCCTGCCACGAAGCGCAATTCGACCCGCCCGCGATTGAGTTCCCAGTCGCCCGGCTCCGGGATGGCTGGTTTACGAGGGGGAAAAAGGCTGCTCTTCGAGCAGCCGGGCCATTTCCATATTGAGACCCGGGTGGTTGTCTTTGACCGTGAAGACGTAGTCACCTCCCCCCTCGAAGACGACTGCCCTCGCTGTCTCGTGCTGAGTGTGGAGCGCGTCGAAGACGACGGTTTTCTCCTTCACATCGATTTTCTCCAAAAGTTCTCGGGCTGCCGGGATTTGCCGTCGCTTCGCTCCGCCCTTGCGGGCTGCCTTCGGCAGGCGATCTCACTTCGTTCGGTTCATTGCTCTTGGCTGCCGTGCAAACGCTTCCCATCCAGCGTCCGCTTTTTACCCCGAAAGCGCTCACCACCTCGACCCCTCCGGCGTGGCGAAGCTTTTTGCCGTCCACGGCGATGAGGGGATCCTCTGCCGGGCCGAGCACCTGATCCTGCCAAAGAAGGAGGGCTCGCTCGACTTGCGCGGCATCCACCCCCGCAAGCACGCGCATGAAGGTGGTTTCCCCGGGGGCTTCCCTCCGCCGACTGCGCGGCACCATGCGGAACTTGAGCGCCCGCAACTGCGCCTGCGAGCACGTGCGTCCGAAGGCGGCTAGATCCCGTTGTCCGTGCACCACTCCGGCAAATGTGGCGATGGCAATGAGTGCCAGCATTCCGGCGACCGGATACGTCAACGCCTGGTCGCGACGGAACTCCTCGACTTCCCTCCCGAGCAGTTCCATCAGGCTCATGATTTGCGCGGGCGTCGCACGGCAGCGCGGTGCCGTGAGCGATTCCACTCCCGCCCACGCTTCTGGCAGAGTGCCGCTTCGCAACTTCTGGCAGGCCCTTTTTTCCAACTCCCTCACCCAAAGGTGCTTGGGCGAGTTGTGCGCCTGATAAAAATCTCCTTTCGCACCCCGCGCGTAGCCCGCCGTCTCGGCGACCCGCATCCAGCCGCTCACTTTATAGCACGTCCCTTGGTAGAGAACCGGATCGACAAAGGATCCAGCAACCTCTGGAACCGCCAGGCGCGCTCCAGTTCGTTCCGGTTGTCTCTCGACCAAACATTTTGTTACCCTTTTCCCTGATGCGATCTCGCGCAGGGTTCTCAATCCGAAATCTCCAATCCAAAATCTGCAATCGCCATGGCTCACCTCAATTCCCACTACCTCAAACTCAAAGCCGGTTACCTCTTTCCCGAAATCACCCGGCGGGTGAAGGCCTTTACCGATGCCAATCCTGACGCGGCGGCTCAACTCATCCGCTGCGGGATCGGCGACGTAACGGAGCCTCTGCCAGCCGCCGCACGGGAAGCCATGCATGCGGCCGTGGATGAACTCGGGGTGCGCGAAACTTTCCGCGGTTATGGTCCCGAACAGGGGCAGGAATTTCTCCGCCAAGCCATTGCGGAAAATGATTACCGTCTGCGGGGGCTGAACATCGCTGATGATGAGATTTTTGTTTCCGATGGTTCCAAGTGCGATTGCGCCAATATCCTCGACATTCTCGGAGCCAATAACCGGATTGCCGTCATGGATCCTGTCTATCCGGTCTATGTGGATACCAACGTCATGGCCGGACACACCGGCGAGGCGGGAGAGGGCGGGGTTTACGAGGGCCTCGTTTATCTCGCTTGCACGGAAGAAAATGGCTTCATGCCCGGCGTGCCGGAAGAAAAAGTCGATCTCGTTTACCTTTGCTCACCCAATAATCCGACCGGCGCCGTCGCCACCCGACCACGTCTCGAGGAGTGGGTACGCTATGCCTTAGAAAACGACACCATTCTCCTCTACGATGCGGCCTACGAAGCGTATATCACCGACCCGGAAGTGCCTCATTCGATCTATGAAATTCCCGGAGCGGAAAAATGCGCGATTGAGTTTCGCAGTTTCTCCAAAAATGGCGGTTTCACCGGGGTGCGTTGCGCCTTCACCGTCCTGCCCAAGGCAATCCAATGCTGGACGGAATCCGGCGAAAAGACGGCCCTGCATCCCCTTTGGAACCGTCGCTTTAGCACTAAATTTAACGGGGTTTCCTATGTCACCCAGCGCGGGGCGGCTGCCCTCTATTCGGCGGCAGGCCGCGAGCAGGTGGCGGCGCTGGTTTCCCACTACATGGAAAACGCCCGCATCCTTCGCGAAGCTATGTCCGGCAGCGGTTTGACCGTCTTTGGCGGAGTCAATGCCCCCTACATTTGGGTCAAAGGTCCCGAAGGAAGCACCAGTTGGGAAATCTTCGACAAGGTTCTCAATGAAGCCCACATCGTCACCACGCCGGGCAGTGGCTTTGGCAGCGCCGGCGAAGGATACTTCCGGATCTCCGCTTTCAATAGTCGGGCCAATGCGGAGGAGGCCGGACGTCGCCTCGCGGCTCTGACGTGGGGAAGCGTTGGATGAGGTAACTAATTAAACGACGATTTGGAGTGCGGCGGCATGACGCCGCTTGGGAGCAGAGCGACATGTCGCTCGTTGCGGAAAGCGCGGACATGTCCGCGCACTCCAAAACGACTCACGGCGAGTCGCCGATCATCAAGGATTTGCGACAAACACTTCCCGTCGCGGAAAGAGGTGCTTCTCCGAGTTACTTTGAGAGGTTTTCGTATGTTTCCTTCTGATCCAGCTTGACGGTGCGGATGGCCGAAGCATCGAGATCGACTTGATTGAGGTCGATGAAGCGGACTTGGGAATTACCAAACGTGCGAATGTGGTAGCGTAAATTTTTCATGTCGGCGCTCGAAGTCCATTCGGTGGTTTCGTAGGTGAACGGGGTCTTTCCCTCGGGGGTTTCGCCAACAAGTCCCGGGGGAATGTCAAATTGGTTCATGAGATGGAGGACAATCGGTACCAATTTACTGGAGGCGCTCGTTTTTGGAGCGTTGGCCGCACAAAAATAGGCCCGGACAAATCGAGCGTCTGGTAGAAAACCGCCCGGAAGTTCCATTGACCCGGAGCCGGAGCCCATCGGGGCGAGTTTTGTGCCGTTGACTTCCATGGGAGGCCTGGGATAGCGCGAAATTCCGCCGTACTGGGCTAGATTGTTGAGTTGCTGGGGGAAGGGAGGAGCATTAGTCAGAACCGTGGTCGGATTGTCGTAGATATTCAGAGTCCCATCGTGGGTGTATTCCACGACCACGCTTTTTCCTTTGGCATCGTGGAAGGAAAAGTGGATCGGGGGCACGAGATCTCCCAACGCGGCCAGAGGATTCCCTGTGACCGTGATCTTGGGGAGGTTCTCCTTGATCTCGTCCGTGGAGGCGTAGTTGGTCAGGACATAAGTGACCAATTCGATGCAATCAATCGACTGGCCGTCTTTTCCATTAGGCACCTTTTGAAACTCGGCAAAACCCGGGAAGTAGAAGAGCCCACCAGTCAGACCCTTTTCATTCATTCCCTCACAGAACAAAGGCATGTTGAAAAAATTGCCGATGGCCGATTTTCCGGTGGCACCCATGGCTTTGTCGTAGGGCACATCACTCCCGAGGCGTTTCTAGGAGGTCCGCTTGCTCTCGTGAAGACTGGCGACGAAATCACGATTGATGCCCAAAAGCGTACTCTCACCCTGCACATCGAGTCGGACATCCTCGCCCGCCGTCGCCAATCCTGGACGCAACCAGTTCCTCGTTTTCGTCGTGGAGTGCTCGCCAAATATGCCGCTCAAGTCGCCGATGCCTCGCATGGGGCTGTCACCGATAAGGGCTTGTGATGCTGAACATCCGGCACGAGATTTTAAAAGGTCGTTCATGCGGAAAGCTTTGAAATGACGACATGGGAAAAGATTAGAAGACGTTTTTGCTCACGACGCTTCTTTCTCTCTGGAAAATTTGATCTTTCCGCCAATCATCACACTCTCCACATTCAGTTCCTTATCTAAAAACACGAGATCGGCATCCTTACCTGCAGCGATACTTCCTTTGCGTTTAAAAATTCCTAAAGTCCGGGCGGGAGCCTCACTGACCATTGTCAGCGCTACTTCGAGAGGCACACCTGTATGGTGGATGAAATTTCGGACCGCACCGCACATCGACATGACACTGCCACAGAGACCGCCCCCTTCGAGTCGGGCGACATCCTCGTCCGGAGATGTGATTAAATTTTGGCCGTCGGCCATCGTAAATTTTCCATCCGGCAATCCCGCGGCCATCATCGCATCGGTAATGAGCGAAAGCTTTTCGGGCCCCTTGCACCGAAGTGCCGTCTTGAGAAGAGAGGGGTGCACATGCGCGGCCGTCGCATCACATAAGATGTCCGCACTGATACCGTCATCGGCCAAAATCAATTCCTCGATGCCCGCGAGTTTGGTGCCATTGTAGGTCTTTGTTGTCGGCCAGACTTTAGGCGGCATGGCATTGAATAGATGCGTGGCATGGGTTATACCGGCCGCGCGGCCCGCGAGATATTCCGCTTCGGTCGCGTCCGAATGGCCTATGGATACTATCGCACCCGCGGCGCGAAAGGCTTTAATTGCGGCGATTGCTCCCCTCCGCTCCGGCGCGATGGTCACAAGCCGAAGACTTTTTCCGCAACGTTCGATGAGTTGCTTCACGCGATGAGGTTCAGGCTCGATATTGGCCTCGGATCGTTGCGCGCCGTATTTCGGATTAAGAAAAGGGCCCTCCAGATGAATGCCGCCTATGGTGGCGCCATCGCTGACCCGTTCAGTGCAAGAACGAACGTGGTCGATGGCTTCGAGCATTTTATCAAAATTATTCGAAATGAATGTTGGCAGAAACCATGTCGTTCCATTGCGGATTATATGCTTGGCGATTCCGATGACATCATCCTCTGCACGGCATCCCCCCGAGCCGTGGATATGGATATCAATAAATCCCGGCACGACAAATTTTCCCTTTGCATTAATTTTCCGCGCATCGCTGGGAATATGGATTTGTTTTGATTTGCCAACCATGGCAATGCGTCCATTGGAGATAAGAATTGCGGCGTCAGGAACCAATGTGCGGTTGATGAGCGCGGTGCTGTGAAGAATCACAATAGGAACTTTGGTGGTCTTTTCTTTCATTGAGTGCCCCATTTAAATGTGACCAAAATTCGCAATAGTCGCACGTCTCTTCATCGGAGGAATGTGTTTTTTTCTGAGCGACAACGCTCACCTGCGCGCTGAGACGCCCTCTGGGGTACGTTCGCAGTATAGCGGGTATTCCGCAATTTGTTTCGCCTCGAATGACTCGCTCGGCGAGGCATTCACAAAACGGTCCTTCAAAAAAAGTTGTGGGTGAGAAGAACCGGTTTGATGGGGCTGTGCGCCCCCAAACCCTGCCCCGTTCGCTGCGGCAGGCGTTCGGGGGGAACTTTGTGGGCGGTTTGGGATAAGTCGGGAAAAATGGGGCTGGCGGAGTTCAGAGGAGCTCCAATATCTCCGTCGCAATGAGCAACCGTGTCGACCTCTGTCCAGCCCGGCTCGACCGTTTCCCAGCTTTCCGCCCTCATCTCAACCAGCGCCTTGACCCCGCTTGCTGGCTTCGGAGGACGCGGTCTCCTTCCTGCACTCACCTTGAATGCGCCCAGCAGACGATCAATACTCGCCGCGCTGATCCCGGCCATACCTTTCCCGCATTTTTTCCGTGTATTCTTCGAGACTTTTTTCGCTCATTTCCATGGCTCCGCCATGGTGTCCTTATTTATGAGGCAACCGCACTTCTCCTTCCCTTTTACCCATTTCCCCTCGGTGGCCGCTTCAATGAGGCAATACGCGTTCCTCACAAGGGTTATTTTTTTATTTTTTTTATTTGCGTCCGGAACGTCAGTGGTGTATTGTCCACCGTCCCCCAAATATATGAAAAATAAAACTCATAACAGGCATCAAGCATTCGGGCCGGGCGCCGCCGTCGCCGCCGGACTCATTTTTTTCGGAGCTATGATGGCACCCACCCCCGTAGTAGCGGCTTACGTGTTGCAGGATAACCCCGCCCCGGTCGATTTAGGCAGCGCTTACGGTTTCGCAGTCCTTTCGTATGCCGCCATCACTACTGGCTCTCCGGCAACCTACAGCGGCAATATGGGATCCAAAACGGCAGCGGTCAACATTGCTGCGGACAATTTAATCAAAGGCAATCTTTATTCCGGTGCACCAGTCAACGTAGGGGCGGAGACAACCGTGAACGGCAATCTTCATGCATTCACATCCGTTAACGTCGGCGCGGACGCCACTATTTACGGAGGAGAGCAGGCCGGAACGACCGTGTTCAACGGCATTGACTCCATTATTTGGGGATCGATACAGGCCGGCTCGACTATCACTAACGACGTAGGTGTCGTTGTCCACGGCACTCAGGTGCCGAACTCAGCGCCGCAGCCGCCCACGGCTCTTTTAGATCTTGCCTTGGACGACGCAGTGCTTGCATTCAATGATTTAAATGGCCGAACATCACAGAGACTGGACAGCTTACAGATAGGTGGTCTGACATGGACTCGTGGGGTTTATGATGGATTGGGAGTCGTAGATGTCACCGGGGTAGCTACTTTTGACGCTCAAAACGACCCTAACGCAATTTTTATTATTCGCAGCTCCGGCGCCATGACTACGGCAGCGGGTTCCTCGATGGCGCTGATCAACGGCGCCCAGGCAAAAAATATTTATTTCGTCCCCAACGGCGCCGCGACCACAGGAGAAGATAGCCTTTTACTCGGAAACGTCCTTGCTTCTGGTGGCATAACGTATGGTGCAGGTGCCGGCTCGGAGGGTCGAATCTTCTCGACCACGGACGCCATCACTTTCGGCGCAGGTAAAGCGGGTCTCAATTTCGGATTAAGCGAACTCGCCATACCCCCCGTCCCCGAGCCCTCCATCGCCGTGCTAGCCGGTCTGGGGGTGATCGTCCTCGCCGCCACTCGACGCCGGAGGTCTCCCCGCAATCGTTAGGCGTTCTTGCTATCTTTTGTGATTACACCCATCAGTTGATCGGAATTCGCTCTCGGCCCTCCGGAGCGTTGGCCCGGAGTTTGAAGCTGGAAGCGGGTATTCTCACGGCCAGATGGTGATAGATCGGGATTTGAGAGTCAAGCGCCCGCCATTTCGTGATGCGGGGCGCGCCCCGCATCACGAAATGGCCGCTCCGGCGGGCTGATGGGCGGAAAAGACGAGCCTTTAGGGCGCACCCTGCCTTTGCCGGGGTTGTCAATTTTCTGCAAACACAATCCGTTCAAATATCCGGCTCTCCCAAAAATCGGACACAAAGTTATGGCCAGGCTTTCAAATCAGCGGTTCATTTTTCTGCGGGATTCAGGCTGACAAGTCCGGGATTTTTCATTCTAGCGCCATTCGTGTTTCGGGTAGCGGCGCTGGAGTTCGTTTTTGAGCTTGGGGTAGGATTCGGCCCAGAAGGTTTTTAGGCTCTTGGTGATTTGGACCGGGCGATGATTGGGAGCCTGGACTTGAATCGTGACCGGGAGGTGGCCCCGGGCGATGGAGATATCTTCTTCCACGCCGTAGAGGTCCTGGATGCGGGCCCCGAGCACGGGATCGCCGTCGGCCGAATAGGTGATCTTGGCTTTTCGGCCTCCGGGGAGGGCAAAGCGTTCTGGGGCGAGTTTGTCCACGAGGTGTTGTTGGGCGGGGGTGAGGAGGGCCCGGGCGAAGGGAAGGATTTCGCGGTCGCGGACTTCGCGGGCCTTGGTGGCCTCGTCGCAGGCCATATGGATGAGGAGCTCGCGTTCCGTCTCTCCGATGGCGGGGAGGTTTTCGGAGGGAAGGGCGCGGACGAGGGTGTTGACACGGGCAATCCATTGTTCGACCGCGTCGTCCCAGCGGGTAAGTTTCAGTTCGCCACTGAGTACGAGTTGGGCCAGGCAGGTGGTGGCGGCGGGGGAGGGGTCCGCATCCCGGTCGCGGCTGGCGAGAATGAGGTCGCGGAAGAGTTTTTCTCGACGAACGACGACCCGTTTTTGCGAAGCGTCATAAATGTGGGTCACCCGTTCGACGAAATGGGAGGGAAATATTTCCTGCAACCATTCCTCTTCGATCGAGGTGGCGAGGGAGAGGATGACTTGCACGCCGCCGCCGCGGTCTCCGATTTCGTTGATTTCCGTCGCGACCAGGAGTTGGCTGTCCTGGGCGGCGCTGCCTCGGGCGAGTTGTCCCCGGCGTCCGTGGACGATGTCGCAAACCAAGGTCCCCTCGCTCCGGCGGCGGGCGACCTGATCGGCAAACCCTGCGAGGACGCATCGGGCGATGGCGTCCTCGGAGGGTGGGGCTGGCTCCTCTCCGGTCTCGAGGCCTTCGGCGGTGGCAATTTCCAAAAATTGTTCAAAGAGTTTTTCCACTTGGCGGGCGGCCTCGGCATGAATGGCGAGCGGGCGGAGGGCATCGACCCGGAAGCCGAGATGGCGGGCATGGGCAAAGGCCTGCATGAGGAGAAGGAAGTCCGATCGTCCGGTCCCGAAGGTTTCCGACCGGAGTTCCTCCACCTGGCGGTCGGCACGGAGGAGAAGGTTGCGGGATTGGGTGAGGGCGGCAATGAGGGCGGCGGCGCGGACGCAGCCTAGTGATTCGGCGGCGAGGAACATCCGGGCATAGCGGGGGTGAACCGGAAATCGCAACATCCGGGTGCCGAGTTCGGTCATGGTGCCGTTGGCGGCGTCCAAGGCCCCGAGGTCGGTCAGGAGTTGTTCGGCTCGAAGGAGAGATTCGGTTTCGGGAGGATCGAGCCAGCGGAAGGTGGTCAGATCGGTGACTCCAGCCGCTTTCAGGGTCAGGGCGGTTTCGGCCAGATCGAGGCGGCGGACTTCAGGGAGTTCGGAGGCGGGGCGGCGACCGTGGTCGCGCTCGGTCCAGAGGCGGAGGCAAATTCCGGGGGCGGTCCGGCCGGCCCGCCCAGCGCGTTGATCGGCCGAAGCGCGGCTAATTTTTTCAATCAGAAGCGTGTTGATGCCACGATGGGGATCCTGGCGGGCGATCCGGGCCAGCCCCGCATCCACCACCATGGTGACGCCGTCGATGGTCAGAGAAGTCTCGGCCACATTGGTGGCGACGATGACGCGACGTTCTGCGCTGCGGGTGACGGCCTTGTCTTGTTCGGCGGCGGGCATTTCTCCGTGCAGGGGCAGAACCCGCCACGTTGACGGTAGGCGGCGGCTGAGTTCGCTCACGGTCCGTCGGATCTCATAGGCCCCGGGCATGAAAACAAGGATGTCGCCCTCGGTGCGGGCCTGATGGGCGACGACGGCATCGGCCGCCAAATCCCAGGGCGGGTCGTTTTGGGGTTCGTGGGAGAGGAATTCGATTTCCACCGGATGGGTCCTGCCTTCCGAGACGAGGGTGCGGGCGGGTGCGAGATAGCGCTCGAGGAGCGAGCCATCCAGGGTGGCCGACATGACGATGATTTTCAGGTCCGGACGGGTGGTCTCTTGCAACTCCAACGCGCGAGCCAGGGAGATGTCGCCGTAGAGGTGACGTTCATGGAACTCATCAAAAATGAGAGTGGAAACGCCCTGCAATTGCGGATCCGCCAGCATCTGACGAAGCAAAATTCCCTCGGTGACAAAAAGAATCCGGGTCTGTCGGGAGGAGACATTGTCGAGGCGAATGCGATAACCGACCTCGGCGCCGAGAGAAACGTTGCGTTCCTCGGCCACGCGTTTGGCCAGCAAGCGGGCGGCCAGGCGCCGGGGCTGGAGGATGATGCAGCGTCCGGCGCCGAGCGCTCCACCATCGAGGAGGATTTGCGGAACCTGGGTGGATTTTCCCGAGCCGGTCGGCGCCTGCAAGATCACCCGCCCTGAGGCGAGAGCCGCGAGGATTTCCTCATCAAGTTCGTAGATCGGCAGCATTTGAGTGGCGGGTGGGAAGGTGGGAAGGTGGGAAGGTGGGTTTCTAGATTAAGGAACTTCGAGGTTGGACCTTCAGCTTCCCGGACGAATCGCGCTCGCCAAATTTCCTGAATTTGTATTATCTGCCGAGATGGATCGGATGCGATGGATATTTTTTGCCACCCTGGCAATCGTTGGGGTTGGTGGCGCCCATGCGGCGGAGACCGCGATGACCGCAGAGCAAATCGGTCAGGTCGAACGGGTCGAAAGCATCACCATCCCGATGCCGGGCGAATTTTTTACCGCCATCGGGAAATTGAGTCGGCCCGACTGGAAAAAATTTTTGCGGACCGGGACCCCGGTGGCGACCGCGAGCCGGGCGCAGATTGCGCTGGGCCTCGGTACCTTGGTGGCGGATGGCTACGTTGCAGTTGAAGCTCAGGATGGCCAGGGCGTGAAAAACATCGGGAAGGAAATCATCAACTTGGCCAAGAAACTCAATGTCAGTCAAAGCGTGCTCGGACGGGGGAACAGCCTCAACGATTTTGCGGAGAACAATGATTGGAGCGCCCTGCGGGAGGAACTCGAAGCCACCCAGAACGAGGTGAAACTCGATATGGAGATCCAAAAGGACGGCGGACTCATCACCCTCGTGACGGTCGGAGCCTGGGTTCGGGGGATGGAAATCGCCAGTGGGCTCGTCGCGGAGACCTACACGCCCGAGGCGGCCCGGCTCCTCCACCAACCGGCTATTATGACCTATTTGCTTGACCAGTTGGCAGCCGTGCCTGAGGGGATGCAAAAAGAGCCTTTGATCTTGGATCTTCGGGCCGGCCTCGAAAAATGCCAATCGGAGATCGCTCCCGAAACTCCCTCGTTCGAAAATGTGACCGCGGTCCATGAAGTCATGGCCGAAATGGTTCGTGAGATCATCATCAATCCCGAGGAATCATGATCAAAGGCCTTCTTTTCACTCTGATGCTGGCGGGGGCCGTGCAAGCCCAGGAAGAGCCGGCCAATGTCCAGGTCGAAACCCCGGATACCGAGATTAGCGCCCGGAGCCGGGTCCTTGAACTGGCGGGAGCGTTCAGCAACGATGGCTACAAAATTCGGGACGGCTTCTGGGCCGGGAACCTCGAACCGGACCGTCCCAAATTCCTCGAGGTGAATTTGTTCTCCGGAAACGAATATTGGTTTTCCGGGGCGGCGACTCCTCCCGCCCGGCAGATCGGGATTCAAATCTATGATGCCAAAGGGCAACCGGTCAAAATACAAACCTACGAGGATGGACCCGTGGCGGCCGCTGGCTTTGTGCCGGAGGTGAGCGGGCAATATTTTGTGGGCATCCGCCTCTTATCCGGCGAAAAGTCCGAATTTTGCCTTTTGTATTCCTACAAATGATGGCAAATTCCTGCCTCAAGGTATCCTGATTTCCATGCCCGCTGCACCCACCGCCGAAAATCTTGATGACGTCACGGTACGTCAATTTTCCGTCTTTCTTCAAAACAAGGTGGGAGCCTTGCTTGAAGTTGTCAAGTTGCTCAATGAGCACCACATCATGGTTCTGGCCCTGAGTATTCAGGATTCCTCGGATTCCTCCAATGTTCGCATGATTGTTAGTGACCCTCAGGCCCTGGCCGAGTCGTTTCGTGAACACAATATCCCCTACAGTGAGTGTGGGGTGATGGTGTTGGAATTGCGCGAGGGCGCGGCGGATTTGGCGACGGCCCTGGCCGCCCTGCTCATGGCGGAAGTGAATATTTATTTCAGCTATCCTCTCTTGATTCGTCCCCGGGGCCGGGCGGTTTTGGCTCTGCATCTCGATGATGTCGAGTGCTCGAGCTCGGTGCTCCGTGGCGAAGGATTTCAGCTTCTCAATCAATCGGACCTTTCCCGTTAATCGACCTGCCAGCTTCCCCCCCTTCCTATGAAACTCCTCCCCGTTTCCTTCCTCCTTGCTGCCTTTGCCACCAGCGCGTTTGCCGATCTCACGCTCAGCCAAAAAATTGAGCAAGAGGGTCAGACACAGGGCGATCAAATCATCACTCTGAAAATCAAGGACGGGAAGGTCCGGGTGGATGCCGGACCCCAGGTTTCGACGATCATCGAGATCAAAACCGGGGACATGGAGACCCTGATGCATGATCGAAAAATGATCATGGCCGTGCCCGGAGTGATGGTGAAGGCGATGCAAAAAATGGCCCAGCAAACGCTCGACGGCAACACCGGCAAAGTGGAAGCACCCAAGGCCACCGGACGGAAGGAAACCATCAATGGATATGCCTGCGAGGAATACGAGACGACCACCAATGGATCCAAGGTGACGATGTGGTTAACTAAGGATTTGCCCGAGGCCGAGAGCATGCTTAACCAAATGGCGACGCTCTCGCCGGAAAGCAATATCTACGCAGGGATGGGCGACAAAGCGGCAGTTTCGGGATTTCCCATGCGTTCCACCATGGTGGACGCGAATGGCAAAGTTACTTCCGTGACCGTGGTGGGATTGAGCCAGGACCCCTTGCCGGCAGCGGATTTTTCTGCGCCTTCAGGGTACAAGCGCATGGCCACGCCGACGATGCCGGAACGGTAGCCGGGATTATTTTGGAGACGGGAAACGGGGCGCAATGAAACCTGCCGATCTTCGACCGGAGGATTTCGTTGGCGCGAAGTCTCATCCTCTGACCTGGAGTCGGAGGGAGGAGATTCGGAAGGATGTGATCTTGCAGGTACTCTCTGCTCTCCGGTTTTTGCTTCAACGGCAGGAGGGGGATAAGCCCTTTCTCGATACCAAATTCCAGGTGGGAAGCGGCAAGGATTTTGATCGGGATGATCCTCTCCGGGGAGGGCACGTGATTTACACTTGGATTCAGGGACGGGGACTGGAGGCCTTGGCCGATCATGCCCGCTGGCTGGAGAAGGAAGAGGCCATCGGGGAGGAACTGCGGGAGTCCTTAATTTCCGCCATCCGGGTGGTTTTGCCGCGGGTGATTGGAAGCATGGAGGCGGCGCTGGCTTTGCCAACGGCTCCGGCTGATGAAAAACAGGAACTGGTAGAAATTTTTCTTCGATCCTGGGAGGCCTTCGCCGGTCGGTTTGTGCGAAAGGAATATCATCTCCTTCCGGTTCCCTGTCTGGACCAATGGGGGAACGAATCGAAGGCCATTCCGGCAGTGCCCGACGGTGACCCCGGATACCATACGGGCCTCAGCCTTCTGGCTTGCCTGCCGGCCCTGAATTGAATCTTGAGACTGAGCCCGGTGTCCTTTGTTTCCTCCTGTGAAAATCGCTTCAGTGAATCGCGTTGAGGTTTGGCTCGATGACACCAAACGGGTTGCCGGGAGAATTGTTTTCGCTAGTTTGGAGGTCATGAAGTGGGGATTGTCCGTCATCGCGCTGGCCCTAGTCTCCTTGGTCTCGGCCGGGACGGCTTGGGGGTTGGACGCCGACTCGCGCCGGAGGGCGGATGAATACTTGGAAATCTTAAAAAAGAATCCGGTGGGAAGTCCGGTGGTGGATCCGCTCTGGACCATTTATGAGGATGCGGACGAGGAGGAAACTCTGCTGGCCTGGAGCCGCGAACATGCGGGAGAGATGCCCGTGGTGTCGGCCCGGATCTTAATGAGGGGAGGCCAGCAGGAGGACGCGGTGACCATTCTCCGGGCGGCCGCTTTCGAGTCCCCGGCGGCGGCGGAAACTCTGGCTGAAGTCTTGGCACGCAAGGGCGATGTCGCCGGAGCGGTGGCCGCCATCGAATTGGCCCTGAAACAGGCCGACTCTCCCGGTCTGCTTTTTCGGCTGGGTGAATTGGCTGCCCGAGCCGGCGATACGCAGAAGGCTCGCCAAGCCTGGGAACAAGCCGCAGCCGGAGCTTCCGACGATGCCGGACTGCGGAAGAAACTTTCCGCCGCTTATGCCCGATCGGGGGATTTGGCCGGAGCTTCGGCTCAGGCGACGGCTCTGACGGCCCCGGCCGATCGGGTGACGGCTTGGGAGCAAATTGCCCGGGAGCTTGAGCTCCGGGGCGATTTCTCGGCGGCCGTTGTCGCCCAAGAAACTCTTTTGGGTTTTTTGGGGCCAGGGCATTGGAAGCGCCCGTTCGCGGAAAACCATCTGCTGACCTTGGAGGAAAGCGGGGGCACTTTGGAGGCGCTGCGGGACCGCTGGCAACGGGAGGCTGACGAGCGTCCGCATGACGCCGAGGCCGCCTTGCGGATGGTCGCCTTGGAGAAATTCTCCGAGAATTTTCCTGCGGCCCTGGGCTGGATGCAGAAGGCGGGTGAGCGGCGACCGCGGGATGTCGAACTGGCCGTGGCAACGGCGCGCTTGGCCTTGTCGCTGGGCAAACTGGATGATGCGGTGGCTGCGTCCGACCGGGCTTTGGCTCTTCGTCTTCAGGATGCCGAGGTCATTTTTCTGCGAGCTGAGCTCTCGGCCTTGTTGGGAGATCCCTCCGAGGCGGAGACCCGGGTTGCCGCCTATTTGGCCCAGAATCCCAACGATCCCGATGCCGCTGCGCGGGCGGAGAGTTTTTACCGGAGCTTGCGGCTAACCGGGCCTCTGGAACGTCGCCTAACGGGAAATTTTAACGCGAACCGCAGCCAGGTTGCCGCGGCCACCGATTTGGCCAACTTCCTCTTGGACGCCCAGCGGTTTCCGGAGGCGGCCAAAGCGTTGTCCCGCTTCGAGGCGGGTTCCATTTCGTCGGCCGAGTCCGCGGCCATTGCCCTCCAGTTTTCTGCTCTCTTGCGGGAGGCCGGGCGGCGGAAGGACGCCTTGATCTGGGCCCGCCAGGCCTGGAAGGATGCCCCTGAGAATGTCGATGCGGCTCTGGTTTTGGCAGATCTTCTGAAAACCGACGGCGACGAAGTTGCGGCCCGGGAGGTTTTGGAATCGGCCGGTGACGCCGCTCCGGGACTGCCTCGGGAGGATCTTGATCGCTGTGTTTTTCTGGCCCGGCAGGAGGCGGATGAGGAGGCTAAAAGAAATGCCGAAGAGGTTTTTCCCCGGTCGGATGTTCTCGTTCGGGAAATGATCGCGATGCTTGGCGAGTCGGCCCGGGCGGAAACGGGAGAGGAAAAAGACTGGCTGCGATGGGGGCGTTGGTTGAATTGGCAGGGGGACTTGCCGGAGGCCGTTGTCGCTCTGCACGATGGCCTGCGGAGGAACCCGGATTCTTTGGCGATCCGCACCGCCTTGGTGGAGGCCCTGGCCTCCACTGGTCAAACCGACGAAGCGTTGACGGAGTTGCAAACCTTGCTCGCTCGGGAGCCGGAGAAAGCTCTGGAATACCGCAAGCGGATGGGCCAATTGCAACTGGACGATGGACGAATCGAAGATGGGCTCGCCACCTTTAACGACGTGGTGGAGAGCGATCCCGGGAATTGGCAGGCCCGGGCCGATTTGGCTTCGGCGGAACAACGGGCGGGAAATTGGTTTCGTGCCGTGGAGACCTGGCAGCAAGCGTGGGAGCGGGCTCCGGGCGAAGCTCGTGCCGGCATCCTGCCCTCGCTTCTCAATGCGGCCACCCGGCTGCAGCGCCGCGAGGATGCCTTGGATTTTTTTGAAAAAGCGATCTCTGGGGAATCGCAGCCGGAATGGCGAGATGATTTGCTTCGGGAAGCCGCCCGCTATGCGAGTCGAAATGGCGTCAGTGCCAATTGGCAGGCTCGCCTGGACGCCAGGATCCAAGCGGCTCCGCAGGAAACGTCTTGGCGATTGGGCCGGGCCTGGTTGCTGCAGGAAAATGGCCAGCCTGAGGAAGCCCGTGAAAGCCTGTCAGAAGTCGGCGATGAAGACGTCACTGCGGGCGCGATGTTGGCCGCGGCCGAAGCGGCCAAGAATTGGGCGGAGGCAGCGCGTTTGTTGGAACGACAGATTTCCCGAAGCCAGGGCGATGATCCCGCCCTTGCCATCACCCGGGCGGAATACTTGCAACGGGCCGGGGATGGGGAGCAGGCGCGGACGGCCTGGGAATTCGTGACCCGTCGCTACGCCCGCAACCCAGAGGCTCTGACGGCGGCAGCGGAATATTTTGAGCGCATCGGAGAGGAAACCCGCAGCGAGGCCTACGAACGGGCGGCGGCCGAACTGGGCGGCTGCCCGCCGGAGGTTCTTTTTCGATTGGGGCAACGTGCCCTGGAGCGTGGAGATCGAACTCAGGCCTTGGCGGATTTTGAGGCGGTCTTGGCCCGAACCCAACCTGATCCTTTTGCCGCCCGGGAGTTTTTTCCCCTCCCGGAGGTGATTCGGCAAAGCCCAGACCCAACCATGGCCTCCGTTTCCTTTCTCCCCAGCGGGGCCCGGACGAGGGTGCGGGCTCCGGAACCGTGGCCGCGGGTGACCGCGAGTGCGGGGCAAGGTTGCCGATTATTGGCGATTGAGGAAATTGGACGCCTGGTGATCAATCGCCCGGACAAATCCTCATGGATCGAGGGGTTTGTCGATCCCCGCGAAAAGATTTGGGCGGCCTACGCAGCGGGAGATCGCGATCAGGCCTTGGCTGGAATCGAGACCCTTTCCCGGGAAGCGGAGGCCTCCCTTGCGGTGGGACAAATTTTTTCCGCCCTCGCTTTGGTGGAGGGGAAATCCCAGGCCCGGCGATTGATTCGGTGGGCGGATGAAGAGAGCGAAGAACCTCTTCCGGGCGCGACGCGTTGGAGTCAGGTGGGGGAGGCTTTTGGCCGCCTGGTGCGGGCGGGTTGGGAGCCGGATGCCGACGCGTGCGAAGAAGTGTTTCGGGCCGCCCCGGCCCTCGAGCGCTGGCAGGTGGCCCGGGAACTGGCGAGCCTGCGGCGGTTTCGGCTTGCGGTAGGGCTCGGGGAAACCGTCCCGGACGATTTGTCGCCGTCTCAAGCGGCGGCCGCGTGGCTGGAAATCTCCCGTTGGTGGGCTGCTTTGCGAAATCCGGATCGGGTGCTCGCCAGTCTGAACCGGGCTCTCGCGGTGGCGCCGTTGGCGGTCGGGTATGACAATGTCTTTTTCTCCGCTTTGCGGGCGCGGTGGTTGCTGACCTTGCCGGGCGATCGGGCGAACTTTGTCCAAGGCTTGAGCCCACTCTGGAATCCCACCGCTCGACCGGCCGCAGAGGCGGCTGCCCGGGCATTGTTGGCGGCCTTGGCGGGGCAATTTGCGGAATCCAATGAGCAACTCGAACAGGTCTTTGCCCAGCAGGAAGAGGTAGGGGATGGGGATCGGGTCCAAGAGATTCAACGCGGAGGAGCCCGGCTCGAAGAATGGAATTTGCCGCAGTTGGCCCGAGCCCTCTATCGAGAGGATCTGGCCCGTGATCCGGTGCTCGCGGCCATGGATGGTGCCAATGATCGAACCGCCACCGAGGCTCTGTTCATTGCCAATCTGCTGGAAAATGCCGACGCGAAGACGGTCCCCTATCTGGTCAACGAATGGATGGCCCGCGGAGTGTCCGACGAGGAACTCCTTCATGCCGCCAGCCGACTCCAGCAATCTGGCCACGGAGATGCCAGCTTGCGGGTTTTTGCGAATCTGACGGCGAGAAACCCCCGGAACCTTCAGATCGTTATTGGGATTGTGAACATGGCGCTCTCGCCCGAATACACCAAGGTGGCCCGACCTTTTCTGGAAGGACTTCTTGTGGAGACCGACGGCAAGATTCCTCCGCCGGTGATGCTGGGAGCCGCTCTCCGGATTGCGGGGTTGCTGGAACGCGGGGGAGACAGCGAGGCCGCCCTGGAGCTCTTGGAGCGGGTGGCCGTCGCCTTGCCGTTTCTGCCGGGGGTCACTCTCCCGCGGGTTCAGCTCCTCCTAAGCATGGGGCGGTTCCCGGAAGCACGGGATCTTTTAAATAATGCCGTCGCCGGGTCGACCGCACCGGAGCCGGGTCTCCTTCGTCCCCTGGTGGAACTGATCGTTGGATTCGGACGGGAAGGGGAAGCCCAGTCCTGGCTGGAAAAATTCCCCACGGTGTCCGTGGCCGAGCGTGCGGGTGCCGAGATGCGCTTGAGAGAGTTGCTCCAAAGTGCGACGCCTTCGTTGCTCCCGGCCCCGGCCCGCGCGGAGGCCGAATGGGCTCGCATGTTGGGAACCCTCGACCAATTGGCCGATGACCCGGAGAAACGGTTTGCCCGAGGGCACCAGTTTTTGCGCGACCACCGGGATCTTCCGCTCGCCCTGCGTGGGCAGGAACTCCGGCGTTTGGACGTGCTTTCGCGGAGGGAGCCAGCGAGGCGACCGACATATTATCTCCTGCGTAAGGAATTGGCGGATTCTCCGGAAGAACTTTTAGAACTGACCGAATCGATGCGGGCAGAGTGGGATCGTGGAAGGGGTTCCTATCTGGCGGGTGAGATCTACCTGCAATTGCTTTTAGAGCAGAAATCTTCCGAAGAATTAGAAACCGTTCTGGGGGACTATTTGACCGACCGTCATTTTAATGAACCGGCCTGGGACGAGATCGGGCGGCAGTTGCTGACCTCGGGACGACCGCGGCTGGCGGCGCGGGTATTTTCGGCCTTGCTCACGCGGAGACCAGGATCTCCGGAGCGGGCCTTGCTTCTGGCTGAGGCGCTGGGGAAAAGTGATCGCCTGGCTGTGGGACGGGAAATTGTCGCGCCCCTCCGCCGCTTGGGCGCCCTCGACCCCGAGCTTTATCTTGAACTGGCCCGTTATGATTTGGCGGTGGGAGATCCGGCCAGTGCCCGGGCGGAATTGTGGGCCGCCGAGCGGAACTTTTCTGGTCAAGCCCCACTGGCTGAACTTTGGGGCCGACTGGCCGAGGTTGATCTTGCGCAGGGGCGAAGCCACGAGGCGCGCGAGGCGATTCTCTTGGCGATGAAGAGCCCTTCCTTTCGCGCCGCGGGATTGGTGGCGGACTATGATGAAACCGTCGGAGAATTGAGTGCCGTTGCTCCCACCAGCAACGCCTTTGGGCTCGGTCTGGAGGCGTTGGCCGACTGGAAGATTGAGATGGCGACGCGATTGCTGGCCCGTGGTCAATCGGAGCGGGCCTGGGCCTGGATCGAGGCCGATCCCCTGCCGGTGACGGATCCCCGTTGGCGGAATCTCCTACGCCAACTCGCGGAGTCCCATCCCGCAAAAGTCGAACGCCTCTGGGAGATCGCCTTGCAACATCCTTCCTGGGATCTTCGGGTTGAGGCGGCTCAATTTTATTTGCAGCGGGCCAACCGCGCCTCCGACCCAGAGGCGGCACTTCGTGACCTTGACCGCGCCCAGACCTTGCATCCCGGGTCCTTTGCCATCGTCCGTGCCTACGCTGAGAAATTGCTCCAGCAGGGGAATCCGGCTGGAGCCCGAAAAGCCCTCCGCGATCTCATCGCTGCCTACGCCCTGCCGAGGGATCGCCGGGCGGCCAGCGAAATGCTGGCTCGCCTCGAGGCATCCCCCGCCTTGCCCCAGGGAAGGTGAATGGTGTAGGGTGCTTGTTCATGCGCAAGGGAGGAATCATTTTGATCGTTTTGACGGTCGGAGCTGCCCTGGCGGCTCAGGCCGAAGACCCCGGCATGATTGAGCGCATGGATACGTCCGCCAAGAAGTTCATGGACGCGATCAATGCCGGGTCCTCGGGAAAAAAAGTCAAAGACGATCCCACCATCGAAAGCCAGTTCAACGGCAAAGAGTTTAGGGGAGGGGGGAGTTTTACCCAGGGCGAGAAATCCGGGGAGATGGCGACCTTCCTCTATGATGAAAAATTTTCCAGTCAGAAATTCGAAACCAAACGTTCATTTTTTGGAATTAAAAACCCTTGGATTGGTCGGGAAATTCCTGACGCAAAGGCGGCTCCGTTGATGGCCCGGGGGATTCTTCCCGGAGACAAAATTTTTGCCACTGAGAACGTGGAAACCCGCTCTGTACCTGGGGTAGAGCGCGACGTTTTTTCCAACAAAGGCAACGTGCAGACGCGGGAATATCTCGGGAAAGGCAAATCTCAAGGGGCGGTCACCCAATTCGGGGGCCAGTTGACCAAGGAGATGAGTGTTGAGGAAGTCCGGGAAATCCTCAATAAAAACCGCTGACCTCGACCGAACTCTTTTCCATGCCTGAACATCCCGATGCTGCCTTCCTCCGCGAAGGTTGCGAAAAAATCCTCAGTGAAGATGACCTCAAAGCCAAGTTGGCACTTGGGCGCCCGTTGCGGGTGAAGCTGGGGGTCGATCCGACGGCTCCCGATATTCATCTCGGGCATAGCATCTCCCTGACCAAGTTGCGGGATTTTCAGGATCGCGGCCATGAGGCCATTTTGATCATTGGGGATTTTACCGCCATGATCGGGGACCCCAGCGGTCGATCAATCACCCGGCCCCAACTTACCCATGAGCAGGTCCTTGCCAATGCGAAGAGTTACCAGGAACAGGCTTTCAAGATTTTGAGTCGTGAGCGGGCGAAAATTGTTTTTAATGGCGAATGGTTCGAAGCCATGAGTTTTGAGGAGGTGATCAAACTCAATAGTCGGGTCACTTTGCAGCAGATGTTGGTTCGGGAGGACTTTCGGGAACGTCTCGACAAAGGGCAGCCGATTCGAGCCCATGAGATCCAGTATCCGATCATGCAGGGGTGGGATTCGGTCATGATCAAGGCCGATATCGAGCTGGGCGGGACGGATCAGCTCTTCAACATCATGGTGGGCCGGGACCTTCAGCGCGAAGAGGGGCAACCGCAGCAAGTTTGCATGGTCATGCCCATCCTCGTGGGTCTCGACGGGAAAAAGAAGATGAGTAAGAGCCTCGATAACTATGTGGCTTTGAACGAAAGCCCGGGGGAAATGTTTGGCAAGCTCATGAGCATCAGCGACGAGTTGATGCCCTCCTATTATCAGATGATTCTTCGGGAACCCTTCTCCGCTAGCACCCATCCCATGGAGGCCAAAAAGCATCTTGCGACCCGGGTGACCGCCCGTTTCCACAACGAAGAGGCCGCCGTGGCGGCGCGGGAGGAATTTGAAACCCGCTTCAGCCGCAAGGATCTCGACGCCGCCGACTTGCCGGTCTTTCGGGCTGGAGCGGAGGTCGGAGATATGGTGAGTGCCATCGTCGAGGCTTACGCGCAGTGTTTTCAGGTCAAACGCTCCCGCAGCGATGTCCGTCGCCTCATGGAGGGCGGAAGTGTCCGCTGGGGTGGAGAAAAAGTGAGCGATCCGAAAGCGAACTTTCCTTCGCACACCTCGGGCGTTCTGAAACTGGACAAAACCAGAGCGGTTCGCATCGAGGGGGAGTAAAAACCAAAGCCTTTTTTCTGCCATGGTCAAACGCTCGAAGATGGATTAGCGTTCAGGAAACCAATCAAAATTATGGGAAAAGGAAACAACAGTCGCCGTAAGGAAGTGAAGAAACCCAAACAGGAGAAGCCGAAGCCCCTGCCGGGTGGACGCAAGGCCTAATCTGATCTGAAGGGCCCACGAGAAGTGATTAAAGGTGGGTGCGATAGAGTGGCTCCGGGCGGGACGCCGGTCCCGCTTTGATTGCACCTTCGGTGCTCAAGGCAACCACTTTTAATCAGACTCCGGCCTGCGCCAAAGAACGCGCGTCGGACATCCTTGAGGGGCAAGTCCCATCCTGCCGAGGCCGGACCTGATCAGCGATGAAGAAAATAAATCCCGCCAAAGCGGACTACCAACGGCTGCGTCTTTTGTCCTGCGAGGAGCTTTGGGCCGAGGACGTGCCGGCTTTCGACGGTGGAGACGCCCGCGTCCGGATGGCGCGGGTGGGAGTTGTTCGCGCCGTCGGGGTGGTTTTTTCCGAGAGGGGAACGTCGGCCCAGAAGGCCGTCGCCCGAGTCTGGCTGCGGGGGTTGTTGCGGGACCCTGAGGAAAAAATTCGCCGATACGCCATGACGGCGTTGCCGAAAATCGGTGCTGGCGCCGAAGACGAACAGGCTCTGCTGACCTTGATCAAAGCTCCGGCCACGGACCGGGAAAAAAAATCCCTCAACAGCACCTTGGAAAAGATCGGCGGGGCCGCCACGTTGGAAGCCGTCTCGGATCTGCCTCCCGACGCCCGACAAAAATTGGCAGCTAATGTGGCCCGTCAAGCGGACCGGGGCGCGATCGATCTCCAGCGCCCTTTGAGCGCATGGGCCGGGGTGCGGATTCGACTCCACTGTCGCCGGGGCTTGGAGGATCTCCTCGCGGACGAGGTGGATTTGGTTTTGGTCGCTGGAAAAAAAATTCGCCGGGTGGAATGTTGGCCTGGTGGGGTGGGCCTCGAGGCCACGGCGGCATTTTGTTTGAGCGATCTTTTTGCAGTGCGCTGTTTTCACACCCTCGGGTTTGTGGCCGAAGGAAGGCCTGCAGGCTCGGATCCGCGGGCGGTGGCCGCAGCGCTGGCGTCGCCGCTGGTGGGACAAATTTTGCGGACCTTCACTCGGGGCGCGATCCGCTACCGGCTGGAGTTTGGTGGGAGGGGGCCATCCAAGACGGCGGTTCGGGAGGTGGCGGACCGGGTCCATGCTCTTTGTCCGGATTTTCTCAATGATCCGCGGGAAGCGCTTTGGCAGATTATGGTGTCTTCTCATGGGGGAGTGGAGCTGAGACCTCGTTTCCGGCCGGACCCACGGTTTGCCTATCGACGCCGGGACGTGCCGGCGGCGTCACACCCCCCCCTGGCTGCCGCCATGGTTCAACTCGCGGGAGGGTGTGAAAATGAATCGGTTTGGGATCCCTTTTGCGGTTCGGGCTTGGAATTAATTGAGCGGGCTCTGAAGGGCGGCGTTTTCCGTCTTCTCGGTTCGGATCGCAGCGAGGAGGCGACTGTGATTGCGCGGGACAATCTCCTCGCGGCGTTGACGGATCCTCCGAGGTTTGAGTTTCAGGTCGCGGATTTTCGGGATTTTCGGTCTTTTCTTAAGTCGGGAGAAATTTCCCTGATTTTAACGAACCCTCCCATGGGGCGCCGGGTGCCGATTCCGGATTTGCCGGAACTGATGGCAGATCTCTTTCGCGTTGCCGCGGAGGTGCTGCGTCCGGGGGGACGTCTGGTTCTGGCCAATCCCCGCTCGGAAGTGCCCGTACCTCGATCTCTCAAAAGAGTCATTCGTCAGAAAATTGACCTAGGTGGATTTGATGTCCAATTGGAGAAGTACGTGAAACTGGGCTGAACCGTCGGCTTTTTCCCTCCAGAGAACAAAAAAAAGGCGACCCCGGTCAGGGATCGCCTTTTTGCTGGATGTAGGTTTTCAGCATTTCGTCGATCATTTTGAAATTCTCGTTGGACGGAAAGAGTTTTTCCTTCTCGAGGTAGAAGCAATATTTGCAGTCCAAATTGCAAAGCGGACCAATCGGTTTGGTCATCACGTGGAAGGCACGCGGGGGCGAAAGAGGCGGGCTCGCAGGCATGGTGATGGGAATATTTTTGCTGTGTCGGGTTTTGGAAGGGACCGATGGGGCCGGCGGATTAATGACTCCACCGTAAAAGCGAGGATGGGAACCCGAAAAATGGAGGGGAGCGTTGGGTGTGGCGATTTTTTTCGCCGGGTGGGAAGATTTTCTCTGGTCGGGATGTGGCCGGTGGAATAAAAGTAGGGAAAATTATATTATCATGCCAGTTACAGCCAAAGGACTCGAAGGAATCATTGCCAACTCCACCTGCTTAAGCGACGTGCGCGGTCAGGACGGCGTACTCATTTACGCCGGATACAATATCGACGAGTTGGCGGGAAAAGCGACTTACGAAGAGGTCGTCTATCTGCTCTGGCACGGAGATTTGCCGAATCAAGAGCAACTCGACGAATTTCAGCGGAGCCTGCGCAACCAGCGGGAACTTCCCAAGGGTGTGGTGGATTTTCTGCGGAACGCCCCGAAGAAAGCCAACCCGATGGATGTGATGCGGACGGCGGTCTCCATGTTGGGGCTCTATGACGATGTGAGGGACATCGAAGGGGAGGCCGAAACGGCCAACCAGCGCAGGGCTCTCAGTATCACCGCCAAAATCGGCGTCATCGCCGCTTATTTTCACCGCTCGCGGCAGGGGCTGGACTTGCTCCCGGTGCGCAAGGATCTCGGCGAAGCTGCCCATTTTCTTTATCTGCTCAATGGTGAGGATCCATCCGAAGAGGCCGCCCGAACCCTGGATGTCGCTTATGTCATCCATGCCGATCATGGGATGAATGCCTCGACCTTCAGCGCCCGGGTGACGGTGGCGACCCTCAGTGATATTTATTCGGCGGTGACGTCGGCCATCGGCACCTTAAAGGGTCCCTTGCACGGTGGGGCCAATGAGGGCGTGATCCACATGCTGCAGGAAATCGGGAGCGAAGACAAAGTGGACGAATGGGTCGAAGAACAACTGGCTCAAAAGAAAAAGATCATGGGCATCGGACACCGGGTTTACAAGGTGCTCGACCCCCGGGCTCCGCATTTGCGCGAGATGGCGGTCAAGCTGAGCAATAAATTGGGCGAGCCGAAATGGATTCGCATGAGTGAGCGGATCGCTGAAATCATGCGGGAGAAAAAGGGGCTCAATGCCAATGTCGATTTCTATTCGGCCACTGTTTATTATTCGCTCGGAGTGCCGACGGACATGTTCACTCCCATCTTTGCGATTTCGCGGACCAGTGGATGGACGGCGCATATTTTGGAGCAACTGGCCGACAATCGACTCTATCGACCTCTCAGTGAATACGTGGGGCCGAAGGAAGGGAAGACCTTCCAGCCGATTGGCGAACGATGATCGGCTGAGATGCATTGACTTCATGCATGGGTGGCCATACTTTTTCGGTATGAAGATCACCATGAATATTGATGATGCGCTGCTGGCACGGGTGATGAAATTCTCCGGAGCCAAAACCAAGACGGCGGCCGTGGATTATGCGCTCCGTGAAGTCGATCGTCGGGAGACCCGGCTCAGGCTTTTACAAAAGGGTCTGAAGATCGAAGAAAAACTCGCGGGGTCGGTATTTTTGCCAGGATACGATGTCATGGCGGCCCGGATCGCTGAAAAGGAGTCCCGCTACGGTCATGGCAGCGATTCTGATCGATAGCACGGTCTATATCGACTGGGAGCGGAGCCGCCAAGGTGTCACCAACAGCCTGCTTTTCTTCACCGAATGTTACGAAGTCGCGATTTGTGGAGTGGTCACATGCGAAGTGGGTAGCGGATTTCGCGACGCGTCCCTGAGAGAATGCGTCAAGGCGATTTGGAGCACTTTGATTTACGTTCCCACGGACAATCGGGTCTGGGAGGACGCGGAAGATTTGCTTTGGAGCTTGGAGCGAAAGGGCGAGCGAATCCCTTTGGCGGACGCCGTCATTGCGGGTTGCGCGCGACGGATTGGGGCGACGATTTATACCCGCGATGGGCATTTTGATCTCATCCCCGGGCTCTCCGTCGCCCATCGTCTGGAGGATTTGTGAAGGAATTTTGAGAATTAAGGCTGTCCATCTCCGGGGTTTCCCCGTTTCACTGGAGCAATGAATCCTTCCACCCTCCCGGACGACGATTTTTATCCGCTCATTGAGGCCCGTCACGCCGATCCGTTCCGGATTCTTGGGCTGCGAAAGTCGGGGGATGGCTGGGTGGCCCGGGTTTGGAGGCCGGATCTCGATGCGGTCACCTTGAGGGAAACCGGCAAGGGAGCCCGAAGCTTCGTTTTGGAGAAAGTTCACCCGGACGGACTCTTTGAGGCAACGCTCTCAGGGGTGGAGGCCTCTTTTCCGTATGAACTGGAACTGCATTCGGCGGCCGGAACGACCTGGCGCGAAGCGGACGCCTATGCCTTTGGCCCCGTGCTCGGGGAACTCGACGTACATCTCTTCAATGAAGGGACCCACTACGAAGTTTATAAAAAACTCGGCGCCCATCTCCGGGAGCACGAGGGCGTGGCGGGCACGCATTTTGCCGTCTGGGCTCCCAATGCCCAACGCGTCAGCGTGGTCGGAGACTTTAATCATTGGGATGGCCGGGTTCACCTGATGCGGAAGTTGATCCCTTCCGGGGTCTGGGAGATCTTTTTGCCCGGGCAGGAAGAAGGAGCCCACTACAAATTTGAAATCCGTGGCCCCCACGAAGAAGTCTTTTTAAAGACCGACCCGTTCGCGTTCTATGCCCAACATGGGACGGAAACCGGCTGCATGGTTTTCGATCTGGAGCGTTATGCCTGGGACGATGCGAAGTGGATGCGGGAGCGCGCCAACCGTAATCCCTACGCCACGCCCATGAGTATTTATGAGGTTCATCCGGGTTCCTGGGCGAGGGTGCCGGAGGAGGGCAATCGGCCTCTGAGTTATCTCGAATTGGGCGACAGGCTCATTCCTTATGTTTTGGAAATGGGATTCACCCACATCGAGCTCATGCCCGTGATGGAACATCCCTTCGATGGATCCTGGGGCTATCAGGTGGTCAACTACTACGCGCCCTCCAGTCGGTTTGGAAACCCGGATGAGTTTCGGAATTTTGTCGACCGCTGCCACCAAGCGGGTCTGGGCGTTTTGCTGGATTGGGTGCCGGGGCACTTTCCCAAGGATGCTCACGGACTCGCCCGCTATGATGGGACCTGCCTCTACGAACATGAAGATCCCCGCCTCGGAGAGCACAAGGAATGGGGGACTCTAATTTTTAATTATGGTCGCAATGAGGTGAAAAACTTCCTCATTGGCAATGCCCTCTATTGGCTGGACGAATTCCATATCGATGGTCTCCGGGTGGATGCGGTCGCGTCCATGCTGTACCTCGACTATTCGCGGGAACCCGGAGAATGGGTTCCGAATTGTTTCGGCGGGCGGGAAAACCTCGACGCGATCGCCTTTCTCAAGCGGTGCAATGAAGTTTGCTACGAACGCTTTCCCGGCATCGTCACCATGGCAGAGGAATCCACCTCCTGGCCGGGGGTTTCCCGGCCGACTTTTGCCGGGGGTTTGGGATTTGGGATGAAATGGAACATGGGCTGGATGAACGACAGTCTGCGTTACATCAGCAAGGAACCGATTTATCGCCGCTTCCATCAAGGCGAGATCACCTTCTCGATGTTGTATGCCTTTCACGAGCACTTCATCCTCGTGCTCAGTCACGACGAAGTCGTCCACGGCAAGAGTTCGTTTCTCAATAAGATGCCCGGAGATCAGTGGCAGAAATTTGCCAACGCCCGCATGTTTCTGGCTTGGATGTGGGCCCATCCCGGAAAAAAACTCATCTTCCAGGGGATTGAATTTGGCCAATGGGCCGAATGGAATCATGCCAAAAGTCTAGACTGGGACCTGGCCCGACGGCCTCTTCACGACGGCCTCCGCCGCCTCATCCAGCATCTCAATGCCCTCTATACCAGTGAGACGGCACTCTTCGAACTGGACGATTCCAGTGACGGGTTCGAGTGGGTTGATTTCAATGACAGTGACAACTGTGTCTGGTCGTTCCTGCGCAAGAGTCGCGATGGACAGACGATTCTGTTCGTCATCAACGCCACCCCGGTCGTGCGCGGAGGCTACCGGGTGGGTGTTCCTGCGGGTGGTTGGTATGAAGAGATTCTCAATACCGATGCGGGAACTTATGGTGGAGGGAATGTGGGGAATTTCGGAGGGCTCATTGCCGACGAACAACCCTGGCAGGGTCGTTCCCATTCGCTGCCCATCGATCTTCCTCCGTTGGCGGTGGTCGCATTCAAACATAAAGTGCCCACTGGGGACGGAAATCCATGTCGCAAGGCGCAAGGCGCAAGGCGTTGACAGCAAGCAAAGCTCTGCTAAAAGTCAGGGTTCATTTCATATTTCGTTATGCCCAAAAAAGCTCCTAAATCCGTTAAGAACGCCAAGTCACCGAAATCCTCAGCTAAGGCGAAATCCCCAGCCAAAGGGAAATACGTTTACACCTGGGGCGCTGGCAAGGCCGATGGCGACGGAAAAATGAAGCCGCTTCTCGGCGGCAAGGGAGCGAATCTCGCGGAAATGACCCGCATCGGGCTTCCGGTTCCCCCAGGGTTCACCATTACGACCGAAGTCTGCACTTATTTCTACGACCACAAGCGCACTTATCCGCCGACCCTTCAGGGCCAGATCGAAGCCGGGGTGCGGAAGATGGAAAAAATCATGGGGTATAAGTTCGGGGATTCGAAGAAATTCCCTCTCCTCGTGGCCGTTCGCTCCGGAGCCCGGGATTCGATGCCCGGCATGATGGATACGATTCTCAACCTGGGCTTGAACGATGAAACGGTCGAATCCCTTTCCGTCGCGACGAAAAATGAGCGTTTTGCCTGGGATTGCTACCGACGTTTTGTCCAGATGTATGGCGATGTCGTTTTGGGCGTGCAGAAGAACCCGGACGAAGACCACGAGCCCTTCGAGGTCGTGATCGAAGAATTTAAGCACGAGCGGTACCAGCGGGATCTCGTCGACAGCGAGTTGACGGCCGCCGACCAGAAGGAATTGGTCACCCGCTTCAAGGCGCTGGTGAAAAAACGCACCGGCAAGAGTTTCCCCAGCGATCCTTGGGAGCAATTGAAAGGTGCCGCGGGAGCGGTGTTCGGATCGTGGATGAATGATCGCGCGATTGTCTATCGCCGCAAATATGGCATTCCTGCCGCCTGGGGCACGGCGGTCAATGTGCAGGCCATGGTCTATGGCAACACCGGCGAATCGTCCGGCAGTGGCGTTGCCTTCACCCGAAATCCGGCCAATGGCGTCAACGAATTCTACGGCGAGTTTCTCATCAACGCCCAGGGCGAAGACGTGGTGGCCGGGGTGCGGACTCCAGAGCCTGTGATCAAGCTAAAAAAACAAATGCCTAAATCCTATGCGGAACTGATGAAGGTTCGCTCGATTTTGGAGAAACATTTCAAAGACGTGCAGGACGTCGAGTTCACCATTCAGGAGGGGAAGCTCTTCATGCTCCAGACCCGCAATGGCAAACGCACCGCAGCGGCCGCGTTGAAGTTCTCGGTTGATATGGTCAACGAGAAGCTCATTGACTGGAAGACAGCGGTTATGCGGAATCCTGCCGACCAGCTTGATCAACTCCTTGCCCCGATTTTTGATCCAGCCGAAGCGAAAAAGGCGACGGTTTTGGCTCATGGACTGCCGGCCGGTCCCGGAGCAGCCAGTGGTCGGATTTCCCTCAACGCCGATCGTGCTGCAGCGGCAGCCGAGCGCGGAGAGAAGGTCCTTCTCGTTCGCAACGAAACGTCTCCCGAAGATCTTCGCGGCATGATCGCAGCGGATGGCATCCTCACGGCCAAGGGGGGAGTTTCTTCTCACGCCGCCTTGGTGGCCCGCCAAATGGGCAAGGTTTGTATCTGCGGGGCCAGCGCCTTACAGATCGACTACGACAAAAGGACCGTCAAAGTGGCTGGCCAGACGTTCAAAGAAGGAGACTTCCTCTCCATCGATGGAACCTCCGGAGCGGTTTACGCCGGTCAGCTTGCCCCCGCGCCATCCGAGATCATTAACGGGTTGATTCATGGCAACAAAGCGGCCCGTAAAACCGAGAAGTCGCGCAATTTTATCCAGTTGATGGACTGGTGTGCGAAGCTGACCCGGATGGAAGTTCGCGCCAATGCAGACACTCCGGAACAAACCGAAGCCGCGCTCGCCTTTGGAGCCACCGGCATTGGCCTCACCCGCACCGAGCACATGTTCTTCGAGGGCGACCGCATCGACGCCATGCGCGAGATGATTCTGGCCGACAATTTGGACGATCGCAAAAAGGCGCTCGCCAAGCTCCTGCCTTATCAGCGGGAAGACTTCACTGGCATCTTTCGGACTTTGAAAGGGTTCCCTGCGACGATCCGTTTCCTCGATCCTCCCTTGCATGAATTCCTGCCCCACACCAAGGAACAGCAACTGGACCTAGCGAAGAAACTTGGGATCAAAGTCGAGTTCATCCAGCAGCGGGTGGCGCAATTGCACGAATTCAATCCCATGCTGGGACATCGCGGTTGCCGACTCGGCATCGCCTATCCTGAGATCACGGAAATGCAGGCCCGGGCCGTCTTTGAAGCCGCTGCCGACGTGGCCAAAAAGAAGGTCAAGGTCAAACCCGAGATCATGATCCCGTTGGTTGGATTTAAGAAGGAACTCGACCTTCAGGTTGAAATCGTTCACCGCGTGGCCAAAGAAGTCATGTCAGAAAAGAAAATCAACTTCCCGTATTTGGTCGGCACGATGATTGAAGTGCCCCGGGGCGCTTTGACCGCAGACGAGATCGCAGAAACGGCGCAATTCTTCAGCTTCGGCACCAACGATTTGACCCAAACCGCTTTGGGCATTAGTCGCGACGACATGGGAAACTTCCTCCTGCCTTATACCGAGAACGAAATCTTCGCGAAAAATCCTTTTGCGACCTTGGATCAATCCGGGGTGGGACAATTGATGGAGATCGCCGTGGCCAAGGGCCGTGCGACCCGCAAGGACATCAAGCTGGGCATTTGCGGCGAACATGGTGGCGACCCCGCCAGCGTGAAGTTTTGTCACAAGCTCGGCTTGGCCTATGTGAGTTGCTCACCCTACCGGGTGCCTGTCGCCCGTCTCGCCGCCGCTCAAGCGGTGCTGGAAGAGCAGTAAGCTTTTATCTCAGATTTGAGATGCCGATGCCGCTCGTTAAAAAACGAGCGGCATTGTGCGTACCGGGTCGTTCAACCTAAAAACAACAAGAGTTGATAGTAGGGGATCAGCGGCCTACCCCGTTCATCGAGTTTTCAGCCTCGTTCGTCGAGAATGGCGCGCAATTGTCAAAATGGGTCTTAAGCCTTAGGGCATGAAATTACTTCCCGCGGTGCGTCGTTCTCTTTTCGCCCTAACGTTCCTTCTCTTGCCAGCGGCCTCGGCGTGGTCGGCCGCGACCATGAAGGTCACCAATGACTGGGGATCAGGATTTCAAGCCCAGGTCGAGGTTGTCAACGATACCGGTCGTCCCCTTAAGGACTGGCGACTGGAATTCACCATGACTCCCAAGATCACCAGCATCTGGAATGCTGTGGAGGTCAGCCACGTTGGGAGCAAACATACCATCCGGGGAGCGGCGTGGAACCAGACTCTCGCCCCCGGTGCCAAGACCAGTTTTGGTTTTGTGGGCCAGCCGGGGAATCTCAAGAAGATTCCGACCGACTTTGTTCTTAAGGATGCCGGCGAGGGATCCCCTGGCCCGGCTCCTACGCCAAGCTCTACCGCTACGCCCACACCGAGTCCTTCGCCCAGCCCCACCCCGACGGCCACCCCAACACCAACACCAACACCAACACCAACACCAACACCAACACCAACACCAACACCAACACCAACACCGACTCCATCCGCCACCCCGGCGGCTGCCGCGCCCGGCAAACCCACCTTGGCCATCTATAAAAACTGGGGTGCCAAAGACGGCTACGATTTGGAATGGAATAAATGGGGTGGTGTCGATGCCACTTCTTGGCGTGTGTTGGAAGATGGGCAGGAAATTCATCGGGAAAACATCGCGTCTGCCAACGGTGGAAAACAAACCGCCCGCTTCCATGTTGGCAATCGCGACTACACCGTTTTGAGTTATCGCGTGGGCCTTATCAATGCAGCCGGAGAGACCTTTAGTGACACCCAAACCTTCGTGTCCGGAGGAGCCAGTGGGCTGAAAATTGCTGCCCTCGATGAGGTTTCCCAAGCTCGTCAAGTGACGATCGAACTTCAAAAGGACACCGACCTCGAAGTCACCCGCCCTGGGGGCACGGGGACACTGAACCTGGCTCTTTCCACCAATAATGGGACTGTCTTTACCTCCGAGGATCTCGGGAATGGAAAAATTCGCTTGCGCGGGATCAAGGCCGGGCGTTCCTCCCTGAAGATTAATGACTCCGCCAGTGGCGAAGTGCGTTTCCTCGGGGTGCGGGTGAAAAATGCCGATGGCAGCCTGCCTGGGCTTCCCGATTACATGCCTCTGGGATCGGTGAGCGAAGACTCCCCGGCGGATCTCGGATTTTGGCGAGAGTTTTCCGACGGCGCAAAGAATCGCCGTATGGATGCTCGCTATATTTACATCAATGGGGGACCAAAAAACCAAAACGTGGGCTGGCGCACTTGGACGGACAAGGACGGCTTCCGGGTGACCTCGTTTGTGCGGGAAAGCCTCAAGCTCGGGATGATTCCGTTCCTTGTGTACTACAACATCCCCGACGGCGGTGAGAGCTACACCACCAACATGGAACACATCCAAAGTGCCAATTATATGTTCGGCTATTTCACGGATCTGAAGTTCGCCTTGGAGTTGGCCAAAGCCGAGGCCGGCGACGAGATGGTGGGCTTGGTCCTCGAGCCGGACTTCCTCGGTTATCTCGCCCAAAACCGGAGGGACCCCGCCACCCTCTCGGCTGAGACCAGTTCGGTTTATGAGTCTGGAGTTCTCGATCGTGCCACCGACCCCGCCTTTCCCAATACCGTTCGCGGTCTCGTGGAGGCGATCAACTACACCATAAATAAATATTTGCCGAATGCTTATTTCGGTTGGCAGTTTAATCTTTGGGCCACCCCGGCCGGGGGCTGGACCACGCCAAGCGGCGTGAAGGGCCTTATGCGCATCACCGATGATCGCGGCGTCGCCCAGGGACGGGCCGACATCGCCCGGGAAGCCGCCGCCATCACCGAGTATTATGTCAAAGCGGGCGTGCTCACCCATGGGGCCGACTTTGTCTCGGTTGACAAATATGGTCTCGATGCCGGCTCTGAAGGCAAGTCGGCCAACCCCGAATCCTCCACTTGGTTTTGGAATGCCGTCCATTGGGCGAACTACCTCGAGTTCTGCCGGGCCATGAACATGAACACTGGTTTGCCCGTTGTGCTCTGGCAACTTCCGGTTGGCCACATCAACTCAAGCTTGGAGTCCAATCCTTACAATGGGTCCGCCTTCACCGACTTGGTTAATACCTCCCAACACTACGAGGACAGTGCGCCGGTCTTCTTCTTCGGGGACAACTTTCAAGTCGGCGGGGTCCGGCTGGACTATTTCTCGCGCTTTGATACCGCCACCCGGGTGTCCCTGGGAGACGGAGCGGTCAAGTGGGGGAGCCACATCGCCGCGGCTCGAGATGCCGGAGTACGTCTCCTTCTTTTTGGAGCCGGGGTGGGTGACTCCACCGACGGCGTGGGGAGTCCGCCTACCGATGACTTTTGGTGGATCACCAAAGCCCAGCGATATTATGAAAATCCGGTTCCGCTCGCAGGAGGAGTGCCCAATCCCACGCCCTCACCTAGCGCAACTCCAACCGCGACTCCAACCGCGACTCCAGCGGCGACTCCAGCGGCGACTCCAGCGGCGACTCCAACACCGGGCCCGACGGCGACCCCGGTGCCCACGCCGACTCAGGGGCCTAATGTGACCGCGCAAGCGGGCGACGTCCGGGTTGTCTTCACCGTCACCCAAGACTGGATCAGTGGATTCCAGGGGGAGTTTAAACTCACGAACACCGGTTCGCAGACCTTGGCGAGCTGGTGGCTGGAGTTTGATTTCGAACCGCGGATCTCCAGCGCCTGGGACGCGACCGTCCAGGCCCAGGGTCCTGAGCACTACAAGGCCACGCCAATGGTCTGGAACGGGAGCCTCGCTCCTGGGGCGACCGTTTCCTTCGGCTTCCTCGGCAGTCCGGGCAATGTGAAAAATCCGCCTCGGAACATTCGCGTCAATGGCAGCGGCGGAACACCAAGCCCAAGCCCGACGGCGTCACCGGCTCCCTCGGCGACGCCCAGCCCAACCGCGACTCCAACCGCGACTCCCACGCCGTCGCCAAGTCCGTCGGCCACGCCGGTGATTCCACCCGACTCCACGCCGACGGTTCCGCCTACCGGGAGTGGGCCATCTCTCAGCGGTCCGAAGATTGTCGGCTACTTTCCTGAATGGGGCATCTACCAGAAAAACTATCACGTCAGCGATATCCCGGCGTCCCAACTGAATGTCATCAACTACGCCTTCGCCAAACCAACGGCTTCCGGAGAGGTTTTGCTTTTTGATGAATACGCGGCCACCCAGCGCACCTATCCCGGGGACACTTGGGATCAGCCGCTGGCAGGTAACTTCAATCAACTGATCAAACTCAAGCAGAGCCATCCGCATCTGATCACCATGATTTCGATTGGAGGCTGGACGCTTTCCGGAGAATTTTCGGACCTTGCGCTCACACCCAGTTCGCGGGATAAATTTGCCCGTTCGGCCATCGTATTTATTAGGAAATACGGTTTCGACGGGGTGGATGTTGATTGGGAATACCCCGTTGGAGGAGGCCTTTCCTCCAACAAAAATCGTCCGCAGGACAAACACAACTACACCCTGCTCCTGCAGGAACTCCGCAACCAACTCGATACCGCCGGACGCAATGATGGAAAAACCTATTATCTCTCCATCGCGTCCCCAGCTGGACCTGACAAAATGGCCAACTATGAAATGGCGAATGTTGCTGCCATCTGCGATTGGATTAATGTCATGACTTATGATCTTCATGGCGATTGGGAATCGGTGACCGGACACCATGCTTCTCTCAACGGCAGGGACCGGGGGGATGTTCTTTCAGTGGAATCGGCGGTCAACGCCTATCTGGCGGTGGGAGTTCCTCCGGCCAAATTGGTGGTGGGCGTTCCGTTCTACGGCCGGGGCTGGCAAGGCGTCGATCCGACCGACCATGGTCTCTATCAGACCGCGACCGGAGGAGCCCCCGGCACCTATCCGCCGGACATGGAGTGGGCCTATCGCGATATTCAGGATCGGCTGGCCTCCCGGCCCGGGGTCTATCAGCGGTTCTGGGATGACGTTGCCCAAGCTCCCTGGATCTATGCGCCCGGCGAAAATAATGGCACCTTCATCACCTACGAAGACACTAGAAGTCTACGCCTCAAGACCCAATTGGTCCGGGATCGGGCCTTGGGCGGAATTATGTTTTGGGAGTTGAGCAACGACAGCAAGAATCCCGCCGACTCTCTGCTTAAGACGATTTCCGATGATCTGAAATGAAAAACTAATGCGCATAGAGACGGTCGTGGAAAAGGCGAAGGAAACTGCTGTTTTCCGGCGACGATCTAAGTTTCTCGTTTTTGGATCAGAGGAGCTTCAGGAGAAGGTGCTCACGAAGCCTGAATTTTTCGTCCTACAGTCGAGGACGCGGACGATTGGGCGCATAGGTCCTCAATGCTACCGGTAAGCGTATCGGCGACCATCTCAATGCCCGGATCAGACCCGAGGATGCCTTCCAAGGACACGTGGTCAAATCCATCGGCAGCAGTTCAATGTCGCTCGACGACACCGAGGAAAACCAAGAGCAATACCCTCAACCTGCCAGCCAGAAAGCCGGTTGTGGATTTCCAGTCATGGCCATCATGGGCGTGCTCAATCATGCTCACGGCGGATGGGGGGATTTTTACCCCGTTTTTCGGAGTGCCGAGGGATCATCCCGACACCCGCCGGGCCGATTTCGGTTTCCTGGCAGAAAATTCCGAGCGGGCTGAAGGTGGAAGCAGAGGGCCTGGAACGCTGTCAGCCCATCTTGATCCCCTATCCGGGCGTTGGAGCATTGGTCGCGTCGTCTAACGGGCGGGAAGTACGGCAGAAACGAGAGCGACTTGGCTGCACTCTGTTTTTTGTCTCTGCGCCGATGAGGGAAATATTGCATCTCGGGTCGTGAGGCCTCATTTGTTGAACCCATGCCCTCATTTGACGTTGTTTCCGAAGTGGACCGAATGGAAGTGAAGAACGCGGTGGATGCGTCCATCCGCGAATTGTCGACTCGATTTGATTTTAAAGGATCCAAAACCGAAATCTCCATCGATCCCAAAACCGGCTCCGTCATCCTCACGGTGGATGACAGTGCCCGTCTGAAAGCCCTCCGAGAAATTGTCACCGGCAAACTGGCCAAGCGCGGGATCGATTTGCGCAATGTGGAGCACAAAGATCCGGACATTTCCTCACTGGGACATTCCCGGCAGGAACTGGCCATCGTTCAGGGTTTGGAGGGGGATAAGGCCAAGGAAATCAGCAAGGCCGTCAAAGCGCTGGGGAAAAAAGTTCAATCGACGCTTCAAGACCGTCAGGTCCGGGTGACTGGAACCAAGCGCGACGACCTCCAAGCGGTTATGGCCTCCTTGCGGGCGGGCGATTTTGGCGTCGGGCTGAACTTTGTAAATTTCCGGGATTAGGGATTCTTGCAGGGGGACCCTGGCAGTGCTGGGCGCTCCACGGGAGCGCTGCCTGAATGACAGCCCGAAGGGCGCAATGTGTGGAAGCGAGCAAGTCAAATTTCCCTTATCACCCTCCTCCCCAATAACTTGATCGCGTGCTTTCGATCATATTCGCAGAGCTCATCGAGCAAGCGACTTCGACCTTCCTGTCCACGGCCGGAAGAGCGTTCTGGCATCTTTAAAATCACTTCCCGGCGGCTCTGATCGCTCGTTTTATATGATATTTTCCCCAGGTGTCATTAGTTGCAAGGCAACGTATCAATCTTGCCCTCACTCCGACCCTCTCCCCGGGGTCATTTTATTTGAGTTAATTTGCACGGACAAATCTGTCCCTCGGAATTCTTGCATCGGTTTCCGACTCCGGCATAATGGGAAGCTCGCGAGAGGCCGCCACGAGGCGTCGCAAAAATTCCCTTTCGGGCAGTTAGCTCAGCGGTAGAGCGGCTCGCTTACACCGAGTTGGTCGGGGGTTCGATCCCCTCACTGCCCACTTTTTTCCTTTAAGCTGTCATGACGATGCTCTTTTCGAGTTCTGCGGCGAAATCCTCGGCCTCCTCTTCTTCCACCAAGTGGACGTCTTCAGCCGAACTCAAAATCTTTTTGGCTTTCTCGTATTTACCTGCATGAATTTCAAGAGCGGGTTTTCCGAGAAGGTAGTGCAATTTTGGCCGGTCCGGGCTCTGAATGAGATGGACGCTGCGCCCGAACCAAGTATGGGCTTTGCGTTCGATCGATTCTGATTCCAACAGATCGAAAGAAATTGTCTCATAAACATTCCAGACTCCGTTCTTCCATGCGTGCTTGAAGACATGACTCGCCAAGGGCGCGACAATTTCATGTTCACAGATCCGAGGAGCAACGATCTGATTTTCGAACGCACCTCGGTAAACCTCGCGGAAGACCTGGGGTTCATCCCTGCGGACCTTTTCATTCTGGTAGTGCCGTCCGACATAGCGTTCGTAAAGCCTTCGAATCTCCGCTCCTGGATCCTCGGTCAAGCCGCCGCGGGCGGGTCCCCAAATTAAGGACCCATCATCCTGGGGCACGACCTGACGGGCGAGAGCGAGCACACTTTCCGGATGGCCATCGAGCGGGAGTCCGTTGCCGATCTGTTCGGCCAACGAATCAAAACGCCTTTCCACATGGGCGACAAGCAGTCGGAATCCCTTGTCGTCGATGTCCCCGAAAAAATGCTTGAGACGCGCGTAGCGGTCATTGCCTTGGAAGGCCAGAAACCGATCTTCCGGGGACCAGAGTGCGACACCGATATTGGCAAACTCCCCGGCTTCTGGGTCCTGCCGATAGCGGAGGAAGCAATAACTGTAGGGATTGGTTTTCATGGATGGAGACTCATTCGAAGGTAGTCGAAAAAATCGGAGTTGTTCTTTTGGAGTTTCTCAAAGTAGCGGCCAATGCGGTCTAAATCCAGCTTGGCTTCAGGAAATGATTTTGCCGCAACCGCGAGAAGCTCTTGAATGTAAATATTCGGTAAACCCCGTTGGAAAAAAGTTCGGGGCGGCGTGATTTTTAGCGGGACACGATGAATTTCGCTCGTTATGGTGGGGAGCGAATGCAGGAGACGCAACCATCAAGGGCAAATTTGAGGCCCACAGAGGAACCGGAGGCGGGCGATTTTTCGTCGGCGCACGTTCAGAGATTGCTCTGCGAAAACGCGAGGTTGCGGGAGGAACTGGCGACCTTGCGTGGGCAAGGGATCAAGGATCGCCAAATGGCGCATTTTTATCAAACGATGCACGGGAAAGCGGTGGAGCGGTTGGTGGAAAAGAACCAGCAAATCGAGGCACTCAAAAGCAAGGTGGTCGAGTTGAATCACCGGCTTTTCGGTCGTAAAAGTGAACGCGGAGGTCCGAAGATCGAGAGCTTTTCCAAGGGGAAGCGGGGCCAGCAGCCGGGTGCGGCAGGTCACGGGCGCAAGGTGCGCGAAAACCTTCCGGTGGTGGAGATCCTCATCGAACCACCCTCCGAGCAAATTATTTGTGCGCATTGCAACAAGCCATGGGAGGTATTCGGGGAGCCGGAAGTCGGCGAGCGGGTCGAGTGGGAAGTGCGAGTGGTTCGTCACCGCACGAAGCGCAATAAATATCGTCGGCCCGGGGGATGCGAATGTGAGGACGGGCGAGGGCAGGTTGTTTGTGCGCCGCCTCCCGTGTCGCTGATCCCCAAGGGGCTGCTGGGGGTGAGTTTTATTGTGCAGGCCCTGCTTCTGAAGTTCCTCTACGCGATGCCCCTGCATCGGATCTTGGCGATGGTTCGCAGCGAAGGCATGCCGCTGAGCGCGGGCACCCTCTGCGGGGTTTTTCAGAAGGTCAACCCGCTCTTGCTGCCGCTCTACGAGGCTATTTTCGCGCGTTCGCGCCAGGAGGATCTCGCTCTGATGGATGAGACCCGCTGGGCCGTCTTTATTGAGGAGGAAGGAAAAAAGAGTCACCGTTGGTGGCTTTGGGTGGTGGTCACCGGGGTGACGCGACTCTACATCCTTTCGCCCTCACGCTCGGGCGCGGTGCCTAAGGATTACTTCGGTTACGACGAGGAAAGCGGCAAGATCGCTTTCCACAAGCAAGCGATGGTGGACCGCTACAGCGCCTATGCATTTTTGAAAGATCTGCTCTCCCTGGCCTACTGCTGGGCGCATGTGCGGCGCGACTTCCTGGAAGCGCGCAGCGAGGAAAAGGATCGCCTGTGGGCCGACGCGTGGGAGGAGCGCATTGGTGCTCTTTACGCGCTCAATGAGGCCCGCTTGCTTCTCGGGCGCGAAGAAGGCGCGAGGCAACTTCCTGCCCCGTTCGTGCAACTCGACCCGGAGCGCATGAAGAGCGGTGCTTATCAGAAAGCCGACAAACGCGTGGTCCAAGAGGTGGAAAAAATGGCTGGCCTCCGGCGCAGCGAACTCAAAGACAAGAGCCTGCGCCGGCGGCGGCGTAAGATCCTCCAAAGCATGGAAGCCCACTGGAAAGGACTCACGCTTTTTGTTGGGCAGCCGCAAATCCCCATGGACAATAACGGAGCCGAACGCGTCGTGCGTCCAGCCGCCATCGCACGCAAAAACTTCTATGGCAGCGGCTCGAAGTGGAGTGGAGAGTTGCTCGTCAGGATGATGACCCTGCTGCAAACCCTTCTTCTGCACCAGGTCGACCCTCGCGCTTATCTCATCGCCTACTTCGAGGCTTGCGCCAACAATGAGGGGGCTGCACCAGAAGATCTGACCCCCTGGCTGCCATGGAATTTTTCCATCTCAAAAACCTCGGCCCCAGAAACCGGCCATGTCCCAAGCGATGTTCCTGGCCCCTCTCCATGAGCCAACCGATCACACCCTCGCATCGCCGGTTTAGCGGGCGCGACTTCACGGAGCAAGAACTGGAAAGTATCCGCGACTGGATCTCGGAGAAAACGCTCTGCCGCGAACAGCTCGCGCGGCGGGTCTGCCAGGAGTTCGGCTGGATCAATCCTGCGGGAAAACTCAAAACCATGAGTTGCAAAGTCGCGCTGCTGCGCATGCACCGCGCCGAGCTCATCACCCTGCCAGAGCCGAAGCGACCAGCCCCCCAACGCCGCAAGAAAACCGACGCTGGGATGCTCCTGCCCCTGCCGCAAAGCCTCATCACCCTGAGTGCAGAGCAACTCCGCCATGTCCGCCTCGACGTCGTGCAAACCCGCGCCGACCGTGCCATCTACCACCAACTCCTGCAGGCCCATCATTACTTGGGAGCTGGCTCGATGGCTGGCGCACAACTCCGCTACCTCGCTCGCAGCGGCGGTGAAGTCGTTGGCGCTTTGGGCTTCGGAGCAAGCGCCTGGCTCGTTGCCGGGCGGGATCGTTTCATCGGTTGGTCCGACTCTTCGCGCCGCGCCCACCTGCACCTCGTCGTCAACAATAACCGCTTTTTGATCCCTCCCTGGGTGCAGACCCGCAATCTCGCCTCCCGCCTGCTTTCCCTCCTCTCCCGGCGCATCGGTGCCGACTGGCTCTCACGCTACGGCTACAGCCCCGCCCTTCTGGAAACCTTCGTCGAACAAGATCGCTTCACCGGGGCCTGCTACCGCGCCGCCAACTGGATCGACGTCGGAACAACCAAAGGTCGCGGAAAACTCGAAAAAAAACACCAGACCGTCCTGCCTCTCAAAAGCATCCTGGTCTACCCTCTCCAAAAAAACTTCCGCGCCGTCCTCTCCATCTGAGCCACACGGGGTTTACCGAATGTTTACTCTTGAATTCTTCCATCATATTCAAAACCAATGAGTTCTATGCGTAGGCGTTCGCCGATGGAACCGGTCCTTTTGCTGTTGATCGCGAGCCGGAGGCAGTGCGTGATGAGCGGACGATTGCCAAAAAATGTCCTCCATGGCCGGGCTTCTGTCTCGGAGAGACACAAATGACCAAAGCATTTTTCATGATCCACAACCGCAATCTGGTGTTCCTTCCAAAGCAAATTCGGGTTGTCTGCGGCCCGGTCGGTGTGCTGGATCAAGGCATCGAAGGTCAGAATATCTTCGATCATTTCTTCGGGGAATGCTCGCACCGACATCCCGACGGGCCAGGTCTTCCAATCTGCGCCCAAGGCGACCGTCCCGAAATTCCTTCCCGCACTCTTCCGGATCATCTCCCGATATTCGGGAGCGTGAAAAATGACCCGTTCAAATCCTGCGGGAATATCCACAATGACCGGTTCTGGAGCAAACAGGCCCAGAGCGCGAGCCAGCAACGTGGTGAAGAGCTCAACCCCAGCGGCCGTGGGGCGGTCACCGTATCCCGCGAGGGTTTTTACAAAAATCGTCTCAACGCTGCCATCGGCTGTGATTCCCCGCAAAACGACTGGACGATTGATGCCCCGATCTGCCGGTTTCAGATACTCGGTAGCCTGGAAGATTCTGACCATTGGCGTGGGAGTTAGCCGACGGTGACCTGGCCGTTCATCAGCATGGGGAGAAGCCAGTCGCGGAGGGTTGTGAGTTCTTGGTTCTGCTGTTCGAGCGTGTCTTGCTGGGCAAGCATCGGCTTGAGGATTTTTGAGAACTCCGCTCTGACGTTTGGTTCGGGGAGCTGGGTTTGAATGGCTTTGAGTGTTCCTCCGGAAACCTCTTTGAAGGTGGAGCCAGAGGCATTCTGTTCGATGACCTTCATCTGATGGTTCAAAGTGTAGTAAATGAACTCAGTGGAATAGCCTTTCGAGGGGACGAATGACTTGAAGCCCTGATTGGTGGTGACCGGATTGCGGGCGATGGCAGTGTAGCCGATGGGAGCACGGGAGCTCATTAACACACTGCCAACCGGCAGGAGAGTCAACGAAGCGCTTTTGATCCCAGCTTCCGTCACATCGGTTTCGCCTCGTGAGATGAACTTATTTTGCGCGTTCCGAGACATGTCCTTCGGGGTGATCCACGGTGTGCCGTGTGAGGTGAAGTGGTCTTCCTGTTTGGTGCTTGGTGTGCTGCCGCCGATGATTTCGCCGAGACAATTGAGGCTCTCCGCATTCCACTCCGCCGGAATCTCGCGTTTGAGGGTTTCGTTGTAGATTATCTTGCCGCCGGAGGCGCGGTAGGGTTGGCCTTGGAGTCGGGGTTTGCCTATCGCGGCGGCTTGGGCGGCGCTCATGGGGAAGTCAAACTGCACAAACCAGTAGTCGTAGAGCAGCTTCGCCATCCCCTCCAACTCCGCGTTCAGCCGCTGGTTCAGTTCGATCTTTGCGTCGAGCGCGGAGAGGAAGGAAACACTTTCATACCGCTCCTCAATGAACTGAGGAATTGGAAAATTACGTAGTGCACCCAACCCGAGAAACTTCTGAACGGCCCCGCTGAGCTGGTTTTTGATGATCTTTGCGGCCGTCGGAGACTTCAGGTAGTAATACAGCCATTGGGCGCGTTTTTCATTCAAACATGAAAAAACGCCAACGTTCTTCACGGCATATTCGATTCTTTTGTTTTTCTCTAGATACACTTCGCCGACAGACCCGATCATACTGAACAGTACGTCCCACTGTGAAACGTAGCTGCGTCTTTTTATTTCTTCGTAGTCTTCAAGAGAAATATTGTAACAATCACCAAGATCGAGCGTTCCTCCGACGATGTTTTTTGAAGTAACGAGTGGTTTTCCCTCATCAACAGCCTTCGGTGTGGCGTGGGTTCCATCAAACACACGATCACAATATTGGGAAGCGGGAAGCGTACTACTCATACCGAAGTGATTTGAGGCTTTTTGCGATAGCCTTCTCAAGTTCTCCAGATTCCGCGAAGAGTGACTCGATTGCCGATTCCTTTTCTCTGATTGCTGCATCGAACTGCTTTTCAGAGATCTCCACATGCTCCACCTTCACGTCAAAATACTGCCCCGCGCTGAGGGAGCAGTTCTTGGCAGCGATTTCGTCATAGCTCACCACAACAGAGAAGTCTTCGATGGCTTCCTTGCCGTTGAAGACGCGGATGATCTGCTGCTCATCGTCGTGGGAGAGCAGGGTCTTCTGGTTCTTCCCTTCCTTGACCTTGGTGCCGAGGTTGGAGGCGTCGATGAGGACGACGTCACCCGTATTCGTGGCATCCAGGAAGAGGATGGAGACATTTGTGCCGGTGGTGGCGAAGATGTTGCTGGGCATGGACACCACGCCGGCCAGCATCTTGTTTTTCACGAGGTGTTCGCGAATGCCTTTCTCGATGCCGCTCTGAGCGGTGATGAAGCCGGTGGGCACAACGACGGCCGCGCGACCCTTCGCCGTCAGTGAGTGGATGATGTGCTGAACGAAGAGCAGGTAAATGGCCATCTTGTCCTTCGACAATGGCGTGATTTTGGGAATGCCGGCGAAGAAGCGCTGCTGATTGGTCTTGGTGTCGAGCTGGTCGCGGAAGTCGGAGAAGTCGAGCTTGAAGGGGGGATTGGAGACGATGAAGTCGAACTTCCGCAGGCAGTTGCCTTTCTCCTCCTTGTGGAAGGGCTCTAGGATGGTGTTCCCCTGGATGACGTGGGGGATGGAGTGGACGAGGTTGTTCAGGATGAGGTTCAGCCGCAGCAGGCTCGATGATTTCTGGGAGACGTCCTGCGCGTAGAGCGTGCAGCGGTCCTCGCCAATGGCGTGGGCGAGGTTCATCAACAAGGTGCCAGAGCCTGCGGCGGGGTCATAGCAGGTGACGTTCTTCACTGGTGCGGGGACGAGGCAGGCGGCCATGATCTTGGCCACGGCGTGCGGGGTGTAATACTCGGCATACTTGCCGCCACCGTCCTTGTTGTAATCCTTAATGAGATACTCGAAGAGGGTGGCGTAGAAGTCGAACTTCTCGGCGAAGATGTGCTCGAAACTGAAGGGGATCAGTTTGTTGATGAGGGCCTTGGCGAAGGCATCCCGCTGGGTGGCGACGTACTGGGTGATGGGGTCGAAGAGGACGATCTTCTGCCCGTCGTTCGTCATGACGGAGAAGATGTCCGTGTTCAGCGCAGCGATGTCCAGCAGGGTGGCATCCAGGGTAGCGGCGAAGTTTTTGTCGTTCTGCTTTCCCCAGAGGGTGGAAAGGAAGTGCTTCGGCTGCAGCCGGGCGGTGCCAGCGCCGAGTTGCATGAGGAGCATGTCGTAGTCGTCGGCGAATTTCTTCGCTAGAACTGCCTCCCAGGACTTGGCCTTTGCCAGAGAAGGCTCGATTTGCTTCACCTCATGGGCGAATTTGTCATTGAGAAACTTGTAGAGAAAGACCTGGGTGATGATCTTGAACTCGTTGCCATCGTTGCCCAAGCCGTAGGTGGCGCAGACGGCTTTGATGTCGTCAATGAGGGTGATGGCTTTGGCTTTGAATTCGTGGGATGTCATGCGGCGTCGGGTCCGTGAAACTCAGCTAGATACTCCTTCATCACAAGGGTATTGATGAACTGGGTGTTCTCTGCGGTGAGAGGGAGTTGGTGTTTGTTTTTGAGCTGTTCGATGATGAGGCGAGTCATCTCGGCCTTGGCAAAGGCTTCGTTGGTCAGCATCCGCACGTTCTGGGCGATGCGGGCGTCTGCCTCGGCCTTGAAGGCACTGAGGGCTTCGAAGAGCTTCCGCTCATTGGCGGTGGGCTCGCCTTTTTCCAGCAGGCGCTTGTGCAGGCGGGCGTATTTCTCGTCGTTGGCGTACTTGGCGCGGAGGAGCTGGTTCTTTCGCTCCAGTTCGCGTGCGCGTGCGTGAATGCCTTTGAGGGTCTTGATGTTTTCCACCATCTCGGCCTGAGTGATCTCGGCGAGGTTCTTCTTCTTGAAGAGGCGTTCGAGTTCCTCCTTGAGGGTGACGAAGGCAGGGTCGCCGGGATCAAAGTTGCCAGCCAGACCTTCCCGCGTGCGGCGAAGATTTTCTCGCAGTTCATCGGCGATGACCATCTCGGCCTCGGAAATCTTCCGGAAGGTGAAGAGCACGTTCTCCAGGGCAATGTTCAGGATATTGAGGTTATCATCCGCCGTCTCCAAGGCCTCGCGCTGATTGAGCAGCATGAGGTGATTGGAGGCCTCGGTGGAGAGTTGGCCGAGCTTGCGAAAGTCGAGCTTCTCCAGCAACTCATACTGGCCGGAGAGGCGGATGAGGTTGTAGAGCGCCTTGGCATCGTTGAGCGCATTGATGACCTTCCGCATCTCTGCGCGGTCGGTGATCTGGGTGATCTGCTGGGAGAAGACCTCGGCGTTGGCGGTGTCGAAGTGGAAAAGAGCGTTCTTGATGGACTCGATCTCTGCGGTGATCTCGGCCTCGGTCTTGAAGAGGTCGGAGTAGCTCTGCAATTCGTCGCCTAACTCGCTCTGGAGTTCGTCGAAGTAGTCCTTGTTGGTTTTGGCAAACTCGGACTCGATATTGACGAAGTCCACGACGGTGCCGTAGCGATAAGACTTGTAGGGGCGGTTCACCCGCGTGAGCGCCTGGAGGAGGTTATGTGCCTTGATGATGCGGCCCAGGTAGAGCTTCTTCAGGCGGGCGGCATCAAATCCCGTGAGCAACATGTTGAAAACAAAGAGGATGTCGATCTGGCCATCTTTGAAGGCTTCTACGAGGTCCTTGCGTTCGCTCTTGGTGCCGGCGTCATGCAGGATGAGGGCATGAGTGGTGACCGTGCGTTTGGGGACAACATACAGACCCGGCACCTCGGCCGCCAAGTCGGTCAATTCGGGTTCGGATTGGGGCGCCGGTCTTGCGGTGGAGAATTTTTTCTCGAAGAGCCTCGCCATTTCCCGCGCCTGCTCGGAGGAATCACAGATGACCATGGCTCCGGTGGTCAAGTCCCCGCTCATGACGCGGGCGTTCTCGAAGTCCTCAATGATGTAGTCGAGCATGGGCTCGACGAACTTTTCATGCGAGTAGAGGATGGTGCGATTCTTGGTGTCCTTGAGTACCTGAATTTGCTCCAGTGCCTCCTTGAGTTGGAGCTTGTATTGGGTCTCGATCTCCTCCCGCAGCAACCGCAGGGTGTAGCCATCGACGATGGAGCGATTGTAGTAATACTTGTGGATGTAGTCGCCGAAGATGGTCTTGGAGTTGTAGGTCTGCCGCGCGGTCACCTGCCCATCTTCGCCTCTCTGCCCTGCGAGGGAGGCATTGAGCAGCGGCGTGCCGGTCAGGCCGATCTTGATCGCGTCATGGTCGGACTCGTTGAGATTGGCGAGGAAGCTGCCCTGGGGATTGTAGCTGCGGTGGACTTCGTCCAAGAAGTACACGCGCTGGAGGCCGAGGGCGTAATCCGTGCTGCGGACGACATCGGGATCATTCTCGAAGCGCTGGATGTTAACGACGGTGATCTCGGGTTTCCCTGCGTCGTTGTGGACAGCGAGGTTCGACTTGATGTCATGGGCGAACTCCTCGCGAGAGCTGACCTGATGAACGTGGAGTCCACGGCTGCGGAACTCCCGGGAAGCCTGGTCCATGAGATCAATGCGATCCACGATGAAGTAGAACTTGGGTACGACGCCCTTCTTTTGAAAATAGGCCGTGAGGTAGTGGACGCAGTAGAAAGCGAGGGCCGTCTTGCCGCTGCCCTGGGTGTGCCAAATGATGCCCTTGCGGATGCCGGCCTCGATTTTGCTCTCGATGGCCTTGGTGGCGAACATCTGCGGGTAGCGCATGATGTGCTTTTCCAGCCGCTTCTCAGTGTGAACATAGGCCAGGCCAAAGCGAAGCAGGAAGGCGAGACGATCCCGTGAGAAAAGGGAGGTGCTGAGGCGGTTGGTCGGCGAGTCGGGGTTTTTATTCGTCGCGAACTCGGGCGAGTGCTTGATGCTGATCAGGTTCGTGTCGGCGAGGATGAGGTCTTCGGTGTGCGGGTTTTCCGGCTGGAGCAGGGCGTCGAGGTTCAGGACTTCCTCTTCCCGGAAGTAGTTGAATACGGGCTTCTCGTAAGAGGTGGAGGCATAGAAGGCCCCTTCGAGCGGCTCGGGGGAACCATCGTCGTATTCCATGTTATTCGAGAACACCATGAACTGCGTGATATTGATGAAGCGCTTGAACTTGGGATTGCGAAAGCGGGTGACGATGCGGTTGCGTTCCGCGAGGATGCCGTCCCGGTTGTTCGGCTTCTTCACTTCGATGAACACCAGAGGCAGGCCATTGATGAGAAGTGTAATGTCCGGGCGGAACTCCTCGTCGTCCTTCTTGCAGGCGAACTCGGTGACGACATGGAAGGAGTTTCTGCTGAAGTCCTCAAAGTCGATGATCTTCAGGCCCGAGGTCTTGGTGATGCGCTCGTAGAAGGCTTTTCCGAGGTCTTCGTTATCGAGGAGGAGATTTAGCTCTCCGAGTGCGACCTCGATTTCGGCCCCGGTGGCATCCGGATTGATGGCGGAGAGACTATCGCGAAAGAGGTGGGGAACGATATTACTGGATTCGTCGTAAACGAGACCCTTCAAGGACAGGTAGGTAAATCCCAACCGCACGAGATGCAGGATGGCGGGAATCTTGACCCTGGAGTCCTCGTTGAATTTCATCGGATGGGGGGGGCAGACCGCGCGAGCTTTTTTTCAACCAAGCCTTCCACCTTGTCGGCCACTTCCTCTGCGGTGACGGCGGCCATGCAGCGGAAATCGATCGGGCAGTCCCGAAGGAAACAGGGACTGCATTCCACTTGATGGCGGATGGCGATGCTGTGGGGCGAACGCGGTCCGGTCAGGCGGGGTTCGGTGGAACCAAAGATGGAGACCAAAGGTACCCCAAGGAAATCGGCCAGATGCATGGTGCCGGTGTCATTGGTGACCAAGACCTTGAGGGTTTGGAGTTTGGCGATCAATTCCTTGAGAGAAGTCTTTCCGGTGAGATCGACGCCTCGGGCCGGGTCAAAGTCCTGGAGGATTTCCTTGGCCAGTGGGGTGTCAGCCGCGGTGCCGAGAACAACCCAAGAACAGGAGATGCGGGCGGAAACAATCTTCATCAAAGCGCGGAATTTTTCCACCGGCCAGCGTTTGGCCGCACCGTATTCGGCCCCCGGGCACAGGCCGATGACGCATTGGGTCTCGGGCGTATGCCGGAGTGGGAGGGGCGGGGGTTCGATGGCGCCACAGCCCTCGGCCAGACGCCAATAGCGGTCGGCATGATGTTCGGGACGGGGTGGCTTCTTGGATTTTTTCCGTTCGCGGACGGTTTGGTTGAGGAGCTTTTCCCGGAAGTGCCCGTGGAATCCGACCCGACGGGGAATGCCGGCCAGCCAAACCTCAAGGGCGCTGCGAAGGGAGTTCGGCATCAAGACGGCCACTTCGAAGCGTCCGCGCAATTTTTTAGCCACGGCGAAAACGGATTCGTCCGCGGTGAATGGAATGACGGCGTCGACCTCGGGAACTGATGCCCAGAGGGCAACCAGCTTGGCCGGGGCAAGAATGGTGAGGTGGGAATCGGGGCGACCGGTTTTGAAGGCCCGGACGGCGCGGATGCTCATGACCGCGTCGCCGAGCCAATTGGGCGAGCGAACCACGATGCGAAAGGGTCGGAGGGATTGAGGGTCGAGACCAGCGGGTAGCCAGGTACCGCGTTTTTGGGTTGCGGTGAGGAAATTGGGGTGAGGGATTTTCCAACGATTGTGGACCCAAAACCAGTCGGCGGGCGAACGCCGGATTTGGGTTTCCAGGGTGCGATTGAGGGTGGCGGCCAGGGTGTTGGTGGCGGATGTTCCTGTCCCAACGCTCGGATCGGTGGCGGGTGCGAAAGGGATCTCCTCGCCGACGACGAAACGCCAGTGGGCGAATCCTTCGGTATAAATGGCGCAGGGCAGGACGACAGCGCCGGTGCGGGTGGCCAGCGAGGCGGCCAGGGGAGAGGTGGAGGCGAGCGAGTTAAAAAATGGCATCCAGATGCCAGCCTCGCCCGCATGTTGATCGATCAATACGCCGACGAGGCCACCGTCACGAATCAGAGAGACCGCCTTGGCGACGCCGCGTTTGCGATCGAGGGTGATGATGCCCTTGGCCCGGCGGTCGCGATTGATGAGGTCATCGATCCCTTTGTTGCGGAGGGCCTGGTAGATCGTGCTCGATTTGTAGCCGGGGGCCAGGCTGGTGAGTTGGGCGAGCAATTCCCAATTGCCGATGTGGCTGATGATAAAAACAACTCCGCGTTTTTTCTCCAGGGCGTTGAAAATCCCATCCTTGTTTTCAAAAGTCACACATTCTTGCACTTGGGCGTCGCTCAGAGCGGCCATCTTGAACGAGCAAATCGCGTTCGCTCCCAAAGTGGTGAAATGTCGGAAGGTCAAGCGGCGAAGTTCGGCCGGGGAATGTTCTGCGCCCAATGCGCGGTTCAAATTTTCCCTTGCGAGTCGCCGATAGCCGGGCAGGATTGCCCACAAACCGGCCCCGACGATTTGTCCGCCTGCAAAGCAAACAGAGAGAGGGAGGCCACGGATGACAGTGACCATGCCCCAGGCCAGCCAATAAATAATACGATCAAACATGCAGAGAGAAGCTCATCAGTCTAACGAGTCCGCCGACGTGACGGAAAGGGAAACATTTTCCATTCGTCCTGGAGGCAGGGTGGGAATTTTGGGGGGGGGACAACTTGGCCGGATGTTTGGGATCGCCGCACGGCGGATGGGTTATTTCGTTCATGCCTTCGAACCCCAACCGGACAGCCCGGCCGGGCAGATCAGCGACGTGGAAGTTAATGCATCCTTCGATGATGCCAAGGCCTTGGAGGAGTTTGCCCGGGGCGTGGATGTCCTCTCGTTCGAGTTTGAGAATATCCCTCGGTCGGCCATCACGGAAGTCGAGCGGGTCCGTCCGGTTCGCCCCAAAGGCGGGGTTTTGCATATTTGTCAAAACCGCGAGCGGGAGAAAAAATTTCTCCGGGAGGGAAATTTTCCCCATGCGCCTTTTGCGGTGGTCGGGTCGGAGGCCGAATTGGCCGTCGCGTTGGAGCGGATCGGAATGCCCTCAGTCTTGAAGACGGCCGATTTTGGTTACGATGGCAAGGGGCAGATCAAACTGTCCGGCGATCTCTCGGTCGCGGAAGTGTGGGAAAAATTTGGTGCCCCCCGCGGGGTTTTGGAGCAATGGATTCCCTTTGCGGCCGAAGTGTCGGCGGTGGTGGCTCGCGGTGCCGACGGGGCAACCGAGGTCTTTCCGGTCTCGGAAAATATTCACCGGAACCATATCCTCGATCTCTCGATTGTGCCCGCCCGGATTGCTCCAGAAGTTCGGGAGGCGAGCGGGGTCATCGCCTGCGATATTGCGAAGGCTCTCGACGTCGTCGGGGTGCTGGCGGTGGAATTTTTTCTGACGGAGGAAGGAAATCTGCTGGTCAATGAACTGGCGCCACGGCCGCACAATTCCGGACATTTCAGTATCGACGCCTGCGTGACGAGTCAGTTCGAACAACAGCTTCGGGCCGTCTGCGGATTGCCGCTTGGTTCGCCGGAATTGCTGACGCCGGTCGTGATGTGGAATTTGCTCGGCGATCTTTGGCGCGATGGGGAACCGAAATGGGAGATCGTCTTGGCGGAGCCCCGGGCCAAGCTCCACCTCTACGGAAAATCCCAGGCCCGTCCCGGTCGCAAGATGGGACATGTCTGCGTCCTGGCGGAAACCGAGGAAGCTCTCTCGATCATTGCCAAATTCAAAGAGAAGCTTGGGGGCTGAGTGCGGTCGTCTGAGGATCAGGTGCGGAAGCGGTCATGGAGGGACCTCGGCCCCGAGGTCTGGGGAACCGTCCCGGACGCCGGGGCCGGCATCCCTCCAAAAATTCGCAAAGGCTGCCATTAAATGTGGGCCAATCGGTCTCGTCGCGATTTTTTCGTGAGAATAATAATAAAATTTTTAAGTCCACATCGGAGGAGAATTTTATCATGGTCGCTCCATGAACCCGCGCACCATCAAGAGTAAAAAATCCCCCCGCACGATTCTCGCGGCCATTGGCATTGGAGTCCTTCTCATGGGTTTCATTCTCTACGCCATTTTATCCAGTGGGGCCGGCATCCGAGACGCGCGGATGAGCGGCGTCCTCGTGGCCAAAGAATTTACTCCTCAGGCGGAACGACAAATCACCATCGGGGCTGCGGGAGGTCTCAAAGCCAAAGACAAGGCGGGCGAATACCTCTTGACTGTTGAGGTTCCCAGAGCCGGGGGGAAGAAATTCACCGTTTGGGTAAACAAACGACTCTATGATTCGCTCACGGTTGGAGATGCGTTTGATGTGGGTCCTTATCTGACCCCGGAAAAACCTGATGAAAAAAATTGAACATCTCTTTCGTGTTGCTGTCTCAGAGGTAATTACATTGTCCATTCACTTTTCCCAAAAACTATGAGTATCCTAACACAACAAACCAACGAGCAAGTGATGGAGGCCCGGCAGTGGGTCGAGCCCCTGATTTCAGAAGTCAGCAAGGTCGTCGTCGGACAGAAAAACCTCGTCCACCGTCTCCTCACCGGATTGCTTTGCAACGGCCACGTTCTCCTCGAAGGCGTCCCAGGATTGGCCAAGACCCTGACCGTGCGCACCCTGGCCTCCTGTATTCGCACTGGCTTTCAACGGTTGCAGTTCACTCCGGATTTGCTGCCCGCCGATTTGGTCGGAACCCTCATCTACAATCCCCGGGAGGCGGAGTTTGCCATCAAACTGGGACCAATTTTTTCGAATCTGATTTTGGCTGATGAAATCAACCGGGCTCCCGCCAAGGTTCAAAGTGCACTTCTCGAAGCGATGCAGGAACGTCAGGTCACCATCGGTGATACCACCTATCCCTTGCCGGATCCGTTTCTGGTCCTGGCGACCCAAAACCCGATTGAGCAGGAGGGCACCTACCAATTGCCTGAGGCGCAACTGGACCGCTTCATGCTCAAAGTGAATGTTGGCTATCCCACGCGGGAAGAGGAGCGCCTCATTCTTGACGCCATGGCGACGTCGTCGCCCCAACTCAAGGTGGAAGCCGTTGTCTCGCCCGAAGACATCATCCATGCCCGCACGGTGGTTAACTCCATCTACGTGGACGACCGGGTGAAGGATTACATCGTGAATATTGTCTGGGCGACCCGCGACCCTGCGGCCAGCAAGCTGAAGCTGGACGGGCTTATTCGCTACGGAGCTTCACCTCGGGCTACCATTTACCTCACGCTCGCGGCCAAGGCGCAGGCCTTCATCGCGGGGCGCAGTTATGTCACTCCCCAGGATGTGAAATCGATTGGCCTCGACGTCTTGCGTCACCGGATTGGGGTCACTTACGAGGCCGAGGCCGAGTCGGTCACGACCGAGTCGATCGTGGAGCAGATTTTTGCCGGTTTGCCCGTGCCGTGAGTGGTCGCGGAGAGCGACTCGAAAGCGTACGGAATGACCATGCCCAGAACCACTCCTTCAAAAATTAATCTTTGAAAACGAATCCCAACCCATGAATGACCCCAAGGAAATTCTCAAAAAGATCCGTCGGCTCGAACTCCGCACTCGGCGGTTGGTGAATTCGACGTTTGCCGGTCAGTATCACAGCGTCTTCAAAGGGCGGGGGATGAATTTCGAAGAGGTGCGTGAATACAACGCCGGGGACGATATTCGAAGCATCGATTGGAATGTGACCGCGCGGATGAACACGCCCTATGTCAAAAAATACACCGAGGAACGTGAGTTGACGGTGATGTTGGTGGTGGATGTGAGTGCATCTGGTACCTTCGGCAGTGTCGAACTGAGCAAACGGGAACTGGCCGCGGAAGTCGCGGCCATCCTTGCCTTCAGTGCGATCAACAATAACGATAAGGTGGGGTTGCTCCTCTTTGCGGATGAGGTCGAGTTGTTTATTCCTCCTAAGAAAGGGCGGATGCATACGCTCCGGTTGATTCGGGAGATGCTCTACTTTGAGCCCAAAGGCCGCGGCACCAACCTGGCGGCGGCTCTCGAATATACCAATAAATTGCTCAACCGGCGGGCGGTCGTTTTTGTGATTTCGGATTTCCTCGCCGACGATTTTACCAAACCACTCACGGTGGCGGGACGGCGGCATGATGTCGTCGCGATGCCGATCACCGATCCCGGCGAGGAACAACTTCCCGATGTCGGCCGGATCACATTCGAAGATGCCGAAACCGGTGAGCAAATCGAAATCGATACGTCGGGTCGGGCGCTTCGGAGTCAATTTGCGGCCGAACAAGCCCGCCGGAAGAAAGCCCTGGATAAACTCTTTCGCACCCGTGGTCTCGATGTGGTTTCCCTGGCCACCAATGAAGATTACCTCATAGCGCTGCGGAGTTTCTTTGCCCGCAGGGAACGGAGGATGGCCGCGTGAAATTTTTAATTTTTAATTTTCGATTGAAAGCCCGGTCGTTCGGTTTTCGCTTTTCCTACGCATGATGCCTCAAGCTCCCGCCGCCACTCCGGCCCCGCTGCACGATATTGCCGGACCGTTGTCGATTTTTCCCTATCCGCTTTGGGTGGTGATCCTAGGAGCATTTGGCCTGCTGGCTCTCATTGGATTGGGGATTTGGTTGACCCGGCGGCAGCGTTCGGCTCGACCGCTCACACCCCGGCAACGCGCTCTGGCGACGATTGCGGCGCTGCGCAAAGAAGGCGTGGAAACTAACGCCTATGCTTTTGGGGTCAGAGTCTCGGACGCTCTGCGCGGCTATGTCCGCGACCAACATGGACTCGATGCGGTCACCCGGACTTCGGTGGAATTCCTCGACGTCCTCCGCGGTCACACCGCTTTCACTGACAATGAAAAAGGAGCGCTCTCCGAGTTTTTGGAAGCGGTCGATCTTTTGAAATTTGCCCGCCAAGACGCCTCCCCGAAGGATGTGGAGTCCCTTTTGACCCTGGCTGAACGCCTCGTCAGTAGCGGCGAACTCGGAAAGGAAAAATCATGATCGGCGACGGATGGTCCCAATTCAGTTTTGCCGACCCGATGTGGCTCTGGCTCTTGCTTCTCCTCCCCATTCTGGCCGTCTTGAAAGGGCGTTTCGGCGGCACCGCCGGGGTGACATTTTCCAGCACGGCGTCCTTGGTGGCGCTGGGGCAACGCCGGAGGTCCCGGGCGGGCGCGGTTTTGGCCGTCTTGGCGCATTTGGCTCTGGCGGCCATGATTGTGGCGCTGGCCGGACCGCGATTGGGGCGCACCCTGACCCGCGTGCATGCGAGTGGCGTTGACATCATGTTGGTCCTGGATGTTTCGCGGTCGATGCTGGCAGAGGATTTCACCATCGGGCGTTCGCGGGCCAATCGTCTGGAAGCGGTCAAACGGGTGACGGAGCAATTCATTCGCCAGCGTCCCAATGACCGCATTGGCATTGAGGCGTTTGCGGGGCGGCCTTATTTGGTCAGCCCCCTGACTCTTGATCATGACTGGCTCATCGCCAATCTTGATCGCCTGCAAGTCGGATTGATCGAGGACGGCACCGCCATCGGATCGGCCCTGGCTGCCGCCGCCAATCGGTTGAAAGACCAACCGGCCAAGACCAAGCTGATCGTCTTGCTTAGTGATGGGGACAACAATGCCGGTCGGGTCACGCCGACGACCGCAGCCGAGGCGGCCAGAGCTCTTAAGATCCGGACCTATACGATTGGCGCGGGCACCCGCACCGGGGACGTGCCCTTTCCGTTTCAAGATACTTTTGGGCGCACTGTTTATCAAAACGTCAACATGGAGTTTAATGAAGAGACCCTGAAAGAAATCGCGACCCTGACCAATGGACGGTATTTTCGCGCCACCGACACCGCTTCGCTTCAGCGGATTTTTGGAGAGATCGACAAAATGGAAAAAACCAAGATCGAGGTGGAAAAAACGGCGGAATATCGGGTTCTTTTCCCCTGGTGTCTCTTGGCCGGGTTGATTCTTTTGACCTCCGAAGCTCTCCTCTCCCAAACGATATGGAAACGACTTCCTTAATTTTTGCTCAGCCTCAGTGGTTCTATGCCATGGTCCTCTTGCCGATTGTGGCGGGAATCCACTTCTGGGCCCGCAAACGCAGTGAATCCCTCATCGCCAAGGTGGTCGCGCCCAGGTTGCGTCAACAACTGGCTGGCGCGGTCAGTCCGGGACGCCGGATTCTGAAGACGGTTTTGATCTTGCTCACCTTTGCCTGCATTGTCACCGCTCTGGCCCGTCCTCAGATGGGGTTTATTCAACGTGAGATCAAACAGCGCGGACGAGATATCATCATTGCGGTGGATACATCCCGGAGCATGTTGGCGACGGATGTGACTCCGACCCGCCTGGCCCGGGCCAAATTGGTGGCGCAGGATCTGTTGGCTTTGCTGCGGGGGGATCGCATTGGATTGGTCGCCTTTGCCGGGTCGGCGTTTTTACAGGCCCCTCTGACGGTGGACTATACGGCTGTGCTTGGTGCGCTCGATGCCTTGGACACGACCGTCATTCCCAAAGGTGGTTCTGATATTGCGGCGGCGATCGAGACCGCCGAGGAGGCCTTCGGAAAAGGGGAGGGGAAAACCCGGGCCCTGATTATTTTGACCGATGGCGAGGAACTTTCGGCCGATGCCGTCGCGGCGGCAAAAAAGGCCGGAGAACTCGGGGTCCGCATTTTCACTGTGGGCATCGGTTCGGCGGAAGGATCGCTCATCCCGCTGCCTACCGCAGGAGCGGGAGCGGATTTTGTCCGCGATTCCGCGGGGAAGCCGGTTCAGAGTCGTCTCGATGAAAACCGGCTCAAGGAAATTGCCGCAGCGGGTGAGGGATTTTACCTGCCGATGAGCACCGACGTGGCGCGGGAGATTTTTGAAAAGGGAATTCTCCCAATCGAAACCAGCGAGACCGGAGTCCTCAGTTCCAAGTTGCCGATCGAGCGCTACCAATGGCCGGTGGGGGCCGGGATCTTGTTCCTCGCCCTGTGGATGCTTTTGGGAGATCGGCGGCGGGTGCCGACCGCCATTCGTAGGGCAACGGTGGCATTGTTTGTCATTTCTGCAGCGGCGGCGCAGGGCAAAACGGGCGTGGAGGAATACCAAGCCGGTGACTATGCCGGAGCGATGTCGCAGTTTCAACAAAACCTCCAGGAAGCTCCCAACTCGACCAAACGACAGTTCAACGCCGGGGCCGCCGCCTATCAATTGGGCGACTACGCCAAGGCCGTGGATTATTTCACCAAAGCTTTGGTCTCAGATTCCAGTCAACTGCATGAGGATGCAGCCTATAATCTGGGCAACGCGCTCGCTCGCCGGGGAGAAGCTGCCCAGGGGAATGAGGAAAAAAAGGCCGATTGGAATAATGCGATTCAACATTACACCGAAGCCCTCAGTTCCGACCCCAAGAATAAGAACGCAGAAGAAAATCGAGAGATCGTGAAAAAGTTGCTCAAGGACCTCGAGAAACAAGAGGAAGAGCAGAAGAAAGACGACGAGAAGAAAGACGACGAGAAGAAAGACGACGAGAAGAAGGACGACGAAAAGAAGGACGACGAAAAGAAGGACGACGAAAAGAAGGACGACGAAAAGAAGGACGACGAGAAAAAGGACGACGAGAAGAAGGGCGACGAGAAGAAGGGCGACGAAAAGAAGGACGACGAGAAGAAGGGCGACGAGAAGAAGGGCGACGAGAAGAAGGGCGACGAGAAAAAGGACGACGAGAAAAAGGACGACGAGAAAAAGGACGACGAGAAGAAGGACGACGAGAAAAAGGACGACGAGAAGAAGGGCGAGGACCAAGGTCAAAAGCAGGACCAAGGTCAAAAGCAGGACCAAGACGAGAAGCAGGACCAAAAACAGAACGCAGCCCCACAGCCCACTCCTGGGGAGAAAAAAGAAGGAGATCTCAAACCGGCTCAGGGAGAACCCCAAGCGCCCAAGGAGGGCGAAGGCGCACCCGCAGAGCCGGTCGAAAAAGAGGGCGAGATGACCGAAGCCCAAGCGAAACGCCTGTTAAATTCCCTTCGCGGCGAAGAGGGACAAGTGCAATTAATGAAAAGCTCGGAAACAGAAGATTCTTTGAGAGACTGGTGATGAAGCAAATGTGTAATTTGAAATCCAAAGCAAGACTCGGTCTCCAGCGGTCGCCACGGCGCAGGCTCCCCATGGCGGCCCTGTTGCTAACTTTGCTAGGATTGACCCATGGGGTTAGCCAGCAGGTTGACGCGACCCTTTCCCAGGACTTTACTTCGGTCGGTCAACCGGTGCAGTTGAATGTCGCCGTGGTGGGGGCCCGGGGCGCCCAAGTGCCTCAGAGTTTGCAGGTCGATGGCCTCGACGCTCGTTTCGCCGGAAAATCCGAACAAATGGAAATGCAGTTTGGAACCGGAGGCTACCGGCGCACGGTCACGGCGAACTACACCTATCTGATTGTTCCTCTTCGCGAGGGAAACTTTACTCTTCCCGCCATTCCTGTGGAGGTCGATGGGAAAGTCCTCAAGACCAAGCCTCTCACCCTGAGAGTTTCCCCTGGCCGGGGGGGAGCCATTCCCGTGCTGCCCGCCATTCCCACCCAACAAGGGATGCAAGGCAATCCGTCTTCGCCGCAAAATCCGTCCCGCGGCTCTTCGCAACCTGAACCCGCCGAGGGGAAATCGGTCTTCGGCGAATTGTTGGTTCCCAAAACCACGGCTTATGCCGGCGAAGTGGTGCCGGTGGAAATTCGCTTCTATTTCGATGCGCGTTATCGGGTTCGGTTGCAAGATCGACCGGGCTTTTCCGGTAATGGCTTCACCGTGCTGGACCTCTCGAAACCGATTGAGCGAAGTCAGGAAATTAATGGCATTACCTACAATGTGGTCTCGTTTCAAACCGCGATCACCCCGGCGAAGTCCGGCCCGCTGGAGATTCCCGGAGCCACCCTCGAATCTCAAATTGAGCCCCCGGCCAGTCAACGCCGGGGGGATGATTTCTTTGGGGGCCTTTTTGGCCAGATGAGAGAGACCCGACCGGTGACGATCACGACTGATGCCGCCGAATTGGAAGTGAAACCGCTGCCACGGGAAGGTCGTCCGGAAAGCTTTGGTGGAGCCATTGGCCAATTTTCTCTGGCTGCCACCGCCACTCCTGAAAAAGCGGCCTCTGGCGACCCGGTTTCCCTCAAGGTGGTCGTTGCCGGTCGGGGAAACTTCGACGCGATGAGCGCACCCGAATTGATCGACACAGACGGCTGGCGGACTTACCCCCCGGGGGAAGAATTTGTGCCAAGCCCCAGCGATCCGATCGGGTTTAATGGCGAGAATCGCTATGAATACATGTTGTTGGCTCGCGAGGATCAGACCGCGACACCGGTGGCGGAGTTCTCGTTTTTCGATCCCGCTGTGGAAAAATATGTCACTCTGAAAACGGCCCCGATGAGCATCGTGGCACAGGGAAGCGCTGCTCTGGCGGCCCCACCAGTTGCGGTGGCTTCGGCGGCACCATCTTCCTCCCCATCCCCTTCGGATGCAGAGGCGCTTCCCGAAGAATCGGCCTTGGTCAAAAATTTTGTGCCATCTTCCTTCGTTCCGTTTCTAATGAAGAAGTGGGTCTGGGCCGCCAATGGGACGCTAGCCGTCTTCTGGAGTCTAATCCTTCTCGTGGCCTTGGGACGGAAGTGGGCTCGATCGCCTCGGGCCCGCGAGGCGGCCGCCTTGCGTGAGACCCGGCGCCTGTTGAAAACGATGGATGATCCCGGCATCGAGTCGGATCGCTTCTTCCAATTGGCGGAGGAATTTGTTCGCCAGCGGTTGCTGGGCCCTGGCCGGGCTGATTCCGGTCTCGAACCCAGAACTCAACTCGACCGCTTGTCTTTGCCACCGGAAATTCGCCTAGCGGTCGAAGGTATTTTAGACCGTCATGACGCGGCCCGTTATTCCACGGCGACCGTATCCCTCGATGCGGACGATCGTCAAAAGATCCTCAACCACCTCAAAACCTTTGATCTCGAACTTCAAAAATAACACGTTTCGATCCTTGCGCGCCGCCCTTGGGGGCCTTGTTTTCAGTTCCGCAATTTGTCTGGCTGGCCCCTACGAGGAAGCCGATGCGGCCTTTGCCAAAGGAGACTTTACGGCCGCCGTCCAAGGATATGAAACCGCGCTGGCCGGTGGGGATCGTTCCGCTGGGCTGTACGAGAATCTCGCTTCCGCCCAGATGAAAGCGGGCCAGCGCCCCCAAGCCGCCTTAAGTCTTCAACGTGCCATTCTGCTGAATCCTCGGGGAATAGATGCTCGCATCGCCCTGTCCGACTTGGATCGTTCGCTTGGGGTGGCGCCAGGATCTGCCGGATGGCGGGGGGTCGTCGCGGAACGAGTTCCCTTGCTCCCTCTTGTCATTGTGGGGGGCGGAGTGATGTGGTTGGGGGCCTATTTGTTCCTGGTTGGGGGAATTCGGAACCAACCGAAATTCTGGCCCATGGCCGGAGCGGCGGTTTGCTTGCTTGGTGGGGGGGCGTTGGCCGCGATGGGTTTCCTTTCCGACCCCCGTTGGGTCCTCCGAGATGCTGCGGTGGTTCTGCCCGACGAGGGCCTCAAGCTTCTGTCCGCGCCGGCCGATCAATCCGAAACCATCGTTTCCCTCCCAGGTGGAGCCATCGTGCAGGTTTTGCGCCGGAGCGGGGATTGGATTTACGTCCGAAGTCTGGATGGCAAGAGAGGTTGGGCTTCGACCCCTTCGCTAGAGGCCGTTGTGCCTTCTTCGTGAAGAAGGTCCTCTTTATTTTTCTCTTGAGTGCGGTGGCGTGGAGTCACGGCGAGGAAGTCTGGCGGTCGCGATTAACCCCGACCGCCGGTCCCTTCCCCATGATTCGACCATTCCAAGGCGAGTTTCGTTTTGGCTGGTCGAATATTGCTGCCGCCAGCGCCAGAGCAAATTTCGCCCCAAGAGGCAATCGACTTGAGATGGATGTCTGGGGCGGTACCACCGGGGCCGCCAGTTTTCTTTGGGAACTCAACGCCACGCACACCAGCGTGGTTTTTCCCTCAGAATTGCGCACCGATTGGTTTTTTCAGGAGGAAAAATACGCTTCACGAACCGTTTATACCCAAGCCGTCTATCAAAGCGACGGCCTCTGGCGTCAGCGCGACGTGGTTCCTGATCCCAACGGCCCGGCCCGCTGGAAGCAGATCAAGATCGCACCCAGTCGCGGATTGGTGGCGACCATGCTTTTCATCCGGAGCCAACCGCTCAATCCCAACGACAGGGTGGGGGTGATTGCCTTTCCGGGGGATGATTCCTATCTCGTTGAGATTCGGGTGGTGGGACGTGAGACGATCAAAGTGGCCGGAGAAAGCTATCCCGCCATCAAGCTCGATTTCGGGATCCAAAAGATCGTTCGCGACAAAAAGAGCAAGAGATCCCACCTCGAACCGCATAAAAAATTTCGCAGCGGCCGCGTCTGGATTTCGGATGATGCCAACCGGATGGCCCTGCGCATCGAGGTGAATATCTTCATTGGCTACGTTTTCGGGGAACTGGTCGAGGTGAACTTCCGCTGATCCTGGTTTCCGACATGGGGCGATCAGACATCACCGCCGAAAATCTGAGCCATCCAACTTGACATTTTTCCGATTTCTCGGTTTCTTTAGTTCCCCTTTGAGTTTTCAATTTCCATTGATTCTCAAAAGGAAAGAGCGAATTCCCAAGTAGCTCAGTGGTAGAGCGATCGGCTGTTAACCGATTGGTCGTAGGTTCGAGCCCTACCTTGGGAGCCATGCAACAGCTCGTGCATTCGATTTACATTCTCTAAAATCCCCAAGGCCCGTTCGAGGTCGGATAAACCGACAATCTCGAGGGGCGATTGGTAAGCCACAACCGTGAGGACAAAGTCCGTTGAAGTATTCGAGGTTGGCGAGCGATTTGCGATTGGTTTTGCTCTCGAACCCACGGTCGGAGGTAACCAAACTCACCAAAAGGCTTGCGGGAGAGGCGGACTCAGGCCCAGCGCAGGAATTGATGGCCCGGATCACGAGCGGATTCTATTCCAATTCCTGAGATTGGCTAAGATCTGCCGTCGGGAAAACGAATTGAGGCCGGGTACGCACTTCCGGCTTCCCACTTCCGACTTACGCTTTATTCTTCCGCTGTGAGCTACCGCGTTTTTGCCCGAAAATACCGGCCCCGGACCTTCGAAGAAGTCGTGGGGCAGGAGCATATCACCCGCACCCTGCAAAATGCCATTTCCGCCGGACGAGTGGCCCAGGCCTATCTTTTCGTGGGCCCGCGAGGGATCGGAAAGACCTCCACGGCGAGGATCTTGGCCAAGGCGCTCAATTGCAAAGAGGGGCCGACCGCCACACCCTGCGGGAAATGCGATGCCTGCGAGGAAATCGCTGAAGGCCGCAGCCTGGATGTGCTGGAAATCGATGGGGCCAGTAACAACGGAGTGGAGAATATCCGAGAGCTGCGGGACAACGCCGCCTACGCGCCCGCCAGTGGATCTTTCAAAATTTATCTCATTGATGAGGTTCACATGCTCAGTGCCGGGGCTTTCAATGCCCTCCTCAAGACGCTCGAAGAACCTCCCGAGCATGTGAAGTTCATTTTTGCCACCACCGAGGCCCAGAAGCTTCCGGCGACTATCATCAGCCGCTGTCAGAGGTTTGATTTGCGGCGGATTCCGGCGGATGCCATTGCCGGGCACCTTTTGACCATTGCCGGCAAGGAAGAGATTTCTTTGGAGCAAGCTGCGGCGGATTCCATTGCCCGGGCGGCCGAGGGGGGCTTGCGTGATGCCGAGAGTATGTTGGATCAGGCGGTGGCATTTTGCGGGTCAACCATTACCGACGGCGACGTCATGAGCGTTTTTGGTTTCACTTCGCGGGAAACGCTCACGGCCTTGGGCGATGCCTTGTTGGGGCGGGACGCGCGGGAGGCCATGCGAATTATCGCGGAGCAGGCAGCCGCGGGGAAAGACATGTCGCGCCTCCTGGGAGACTTGATCGGTCATTTGCGGGATCTTTTGGTGGCCGGAGTGGAAACGCCCTCGGCGGTGCCGCGGGAGAAGCTCCTCATGTTGCTCGACCATTTTGCCGAGACCGAAGCCCGCATGCGCTGGGCGGCCGACAAAAAACTTCAGTTCGATGTCGCTGCCATCAAAGCCGTGCATTTGTTGGAGCAAGTGAGTCTTGATGACATCATCGCTTCGCTGGCGGCTCTGCAGGACGGCACGCCGCCAAGTCCCGGAGTTGCCAAGGCGGCTCCCCTTCTGGCAAGGAGTCCGGCGGCGGCATCGGCTCGTCCCCCGGTTTCTCCTCCATTGCTCGAGAAGGCTTCTGTCCCCGCGACTCCCGCCCCGGTCGTTCCGTCCCAAGTCCCCGCGGCTGCCGCTGAGGAACCCAGTGAGTCCGCTG